>Ga0136612_10000883_pt1 | contig 12033 bp, 11 predicted proteins | sample AntDryUQ224A2306_2_FD_106644 | JGI IMG/M metagenome (GOLD analysis project Ga0136612, IMG submission 106644) | Polar desert sand microbial communities from Dry Valleys, Antarctica - metaG UQ224A (23.06) | ecosystem: Environmental > Terrestrial > Soil > Desert | place: Antarctica: Dry Valley...
CGGAGCGCCCTTTTGTTGTTTGACGCGAGCCGCTTTGGTGGAGGACAGGCAGTCCTGCCTGTCCCGTTCGTGATGGAAAGGAGGGACCGGCAGGACTGCCTATCCTCCACTCGAACGCGGTTGAGGCGCATCACGGTGCCAGCTCGCGGCTGCTGCGGCAGAGAGATTCGACTCCGGCCTCGGTGACTACGAACGTATCCTCGATCCGTACGCCAATCTCTCGATCGGGAAAGTAGAGCCCTGGCTCGATGGTGAGGACGTCGCCCACCTCGATCAGGTCCCGGTTCCCCGGTGCCAGCGAGAAGGACGGCTTTTCGTGAATGTCGAGGCCGACCCCGTGTCCGAGAGAGTGCACGTATCCCTCGAGCGTGGACGGATCTGATCGGGTAGTTGGATAGCCTTTCGCTTCGAATGCGTCGCAGACCAGGGTCTGCGATGCGGAAGCCTGTTGCCCCGCTTTCATCTCACGCGCTGCGACGGTGAAGGCATCGAGCACGTCGGCGTGAATCCGGCGGAGTTCATCAGGCACCGTTCCGATGCAGAACGTGCGGGTCAGGTCGAAAAAGTAGCCGCTGCTCCGATCAGCAGGGAAGATGTCGACCACGAGAGGCACTCCGAGCAGGACCTCCGCGCGGGCGTCTCCCCGGGAATGAGGTACGCCGGCATCGCGACCCTGCGAGACGATCGTCTCGTGATCCTCGATCATGCTGAGGCGGGCGATTTCCAGCGAGATGAAGTTCTTGATCTCTCCGATGAGCGTGGTCCGGCCCGCTTCGCAGGTTCGCAGCATCTTTCGGACGCCGTCGATGATCCGCTCGGTCCGCGCGCCGACGGAACGGATTGCCTCGATCTCGTGCGGCTCTTTCCGCTTGCGCGCGAGCTGGAGAATGTCCTCGCCATTCGATCGGACGATTCTCCATCCGTCACGTTGCATTTCTGCTGCTACACCGAGGTAGAGGTGCAGCGGCGCATTTCCGAAAAAGGCCACCGGACCATCCGCCCCCGCGTCGCGCAGGACCCTGCCGAAAAAATCAGCATAGGCGCGGACAGGGTTCGGTGCCGAACGAAAGATGGACTCGTTACCATACTCCTGAATGCCGCGCACCTGTACCCCCGACGCGGCTGCTTCGTCACGCTCCATCGGATAGGCGATGAGAACGGGTTCTTTCCCGGCCACCTTCACCGCGTAGCCGCGAGTGACCCTGGCTCCCCGCGTCATCCATCGAAAGGAGGCGTGCATGGCCTCGTGCATCGGGACGATCAGCGCGCCGATGTTCCGCGCGGCCATGAGAGGATCGAGGTCGGTGAGCATTTCGTGAGGATAGCGGAAGGCACCGTTCTCGCTTCGTCATGGATCAGTCCGGATGGAAGAGCCGAAAGAGCTGAAAGTGGTGACCTACAACATCCAGGGCCACGCTGCGAGCCGGCGCTCCGACCACGTGCCGAAGCTGGCCGAGGTCATCACAGCCACGAACCCGGACATCGTGGGACTGCAGGAAGTGCATTGCGGCACGCGTGCTTTCCGCGGCGATCAGGCGCGGCAGATCGCTGATCTGACCGGATTGAACCTGGCATTCGGCCGAAGCTGCGGAATGGACGGCGGTGATTACGGCAACGCGGTACTGACGAAAGGAAAGGTTCTCCGTGCCCATGTCCATCCGTTGCCCGGTTCGGGAGAGCCGCGATCGGTGATGCAGGCTGATGTGGAGGTGCGTGGGTTGGAGCTCAGTTTTTTCGTTACCCATCTGGCCGCGTGGGGACGGCTGCTTCGCGTGCAGCGGCTTCGTCAGGTTGCTGAGCTGGGAGACATCATCGCCCGAGGGTCGTTGCCGCACATTCTGGTCGGTGACTTCAATGTGGCTCCGGGTGCCGAGGAGCTCCAGGCACTTCTTTCTCACGGCCACTTGCGCGCCTGCGGGGAGCCGCGGGAAGTGACGTTCCCTATGATGAGACAGCGGCTGGATTACGTATTCTGCGATCCTCGATGGACGTTTCTGAGCAGCGAGGTAATCCGGCAGGGTCCCTCGGACCACTGGCCTGTTGTCGTCGACCTCGCCCTGCAGACGGAGTGAATGAATGTTCGTACCGTTATGGCTGATCATCCTGGTAACTCTTCTTCTCGCGGCGCTCATCCTCATCGTCTGGTCGGTCAAGCGTCGCACAAGGCCGCATCTGAAGATGGGGGACATCGACGACAACGCCGACCTGATGCGCTCGGTCGCCGGAGTGACGCAGGGGATGCTCGTCGAGAACAACCACGTCGAGATCTTCCAGAACGGGGCCTTCTTCGAAGCGCTTTACCGCGATCTGCAGGCGGCAACGGGCACCATCCACCTGGAAGCCTTTCTGGCAAAGGAAGGTGAGATCACCCGGAAGATCGCCGCCATCCTCTCTGAACGCGCCGGAGCCGGTGTGTCAGTCAAGATGATGCTCGACGGGTCGGGAGGGAAGAACTACGGGAAGGAAGGGATCCGGCAGATGAAAGATGCCGGCGTACAGGTGGTGATGTATCACCCGCTCACCCTGAAGAATCTCGGAAAAATCAACAATCGGACGCACCGCAAGGTCGTCGTGATCGACGGCCGCATCGCCTACCTGGGCGGCCACTGTCTGGTAGACACCTGGCTGGGCAACGCGGAGGACAAGAAGCACTTTCGCGACATCTCGGCGCGGCTGGAAGGTCCACTCGTGGCCCAGGTGCAATCCGCCTTCTCGGACAACTGGATCGAGGAATGCGGGGAAATGATCACCGGAGAGGATGCCTTTCCTTTACTCGAGCCGAAAGGGGAGACGTGCGGTCACATCGTCTTCGTCTCGCCGACCGGCAGTCCCTCCACCCTCATGCTGCTCCATCACCTGGCCATCAAGGCGGCGCAAAAATCGATCACCATCCAGAATCCCTACTTTTTGCCGGACCCTGACGCGCGAGACATGCTGATCGAGGCAGCGAAGCGAGGGGTCAAGGTGCGGGTGATGATCCCGGATACGACCGCCAGCGACTCGCAGCTCGTCCAGCACGCCAGCCACCATCATTATGGAACTCTGCTCAAGCACGGGATCAGGATGTTCGATTACAGGCAGACCCTGCTCCATCAGAAAGTGTTCACAATCGACGGGGCCTGGTCGTCGATTGGATCCACCAACTTCGACGACCGCTCATTCGAGATCAACGACGAGATCTCGCTGGTCACCTACGACGAGAGGGTTGCGGCCGAGCTCGAAGCAATCTTCGAGGCAGATCTGAAGCACGCCACCGAGCGGAACATCGAGGAGTGGAAGCGCCGCCCGGTCCTGCACAAGCTCAAAGACTTCAGCGCATTTCTGTTCAATGAGCAGATGTGAAGCCCTCACGCACTGTGTTAACGTGACGTGGCCTCGTCGCGAATGGAAACTGCAGAGAAGCCTCATAGCCGCCGGTACTTCCTGACCCTCTATATCGGTGCCATCGGAGTCGTTTACGGCGACATCGGCACGAGCCCTCTTTACGCGTTCAGGGAGTGCTTTTCGAAGGAGCACGGGCTGGCGCCGACTCCCGAGAACATCCTCGGCGTCCTTTCGCTGATCTTCTGGTCGCTCACCTTCACCATCTCGATTGCATACCTCGGCTTCGTGATGCGCGCCGACAACCGCGGCGAGGGCGGCATCCTGGCGCTGATGTCCCTGGTGCGTGCCCGGTCGGAGAAAAAATCGCTGCGTCATGGAACTCTGATCGTACTCGGCCTCTTCGGGGCCGCCCTTCTTTATGGGGACGGCATGATCACCCCTGCGATCACGGTGCTGAGCGCGATGGAAGGTCTGTCTGTGGTGACGCCGGTGTTGAACAACCTCGTGATCCCGTTGACCATCCTCATGCTGATCGTACTGTTCGTGCTCCAGCGCCTCGGTACCGCCAAGGTTGGTGTGTGGTTCGGCCCCATCATGATCGCCTGGTTCGCCGTCCTGGCAGCCCTGGGGGTCTGGCATGTTTTGCAGGAGCCCTCGGTGCTCGCTGCCGTCGATCCCCGTTTTGCGATCCGCTTCTTCTCCGACAATGGGCTGACGGGGTTCCTGGTCCTCGGCTCGGTCTTTCTCGTGGTGACCGGGGGCGAGGCGCTGTATGCCGACATGGGCCACTTCGGTCTCAAACCGATCCGGCGCGCCTGGTTTTCGCTGGTCTTTCCGGCGCTGCTTCTGAATTACTTCGGCCAGGGAGCGTTTCTCATCCACTCGCCGCAGGGGATCGAGAATCCGTTCTTCCTGATGGCTCCCCGTTGGTCGTTGTATCCGCTGGTGGCGCTGGCCACGGTGGCGGCGAGCATCGCCTCCCAGGCTGTGATCTCGGGAGCTTTCTCCCTGACCCGGCAGGCAGTGCAACTCGGCTATCTGCCGCGACTCCGCATCTGGCACACCTCGGCCCGTGAGATCGGGCAGATCTACATTCCATCGGTGAACTGGGTGCTGATGCTGGCGGCCATCGGTCTCGTCCTGGCGTTCAAGTCGTCGACGAATCTCGCCGCCGCGTATGGAATTGCAGTCACATCCACGATGGCCATTACGACTCTCCTTCTCGCAGTCGTGGCGAAGGGGCGCTGGAAGTGGGGATGGTTCGCAGTGCTCGCACTGGCCATTCCTATGGGGATCGTCGACCTCTCGTTCTTTTCGGCAAATGTCGTGAAGATTCCCGACGGTGGCTGGTTCCCCCTGGCGGTCGCGGCGGTGATATTCGCGGTGATGACCACCTGGTTCCAGGGCCGCCGTCTTCTGAACACGCGACTGGCGGAGAGCGCCATGACGGAGGAGGACTTCGTTCAAGGTCTGGCCTCGGGTCACTTCCCGCGCGTCCGGGGAATTGCCATCTTCATGACACGCAACGCGGTAGGCATTCCAACGACGATGTTGCACAACATCAAGCACAACAAGGTCGTGCATGAGAAGGTCGTTCTCTTGACGGTGGACGTGGAGGAAGTCTCCCATCTTGCCGGCGAGGAACGCCACGAGTGGGTCGATGCCGGCCACGGCCTCTACCGGCTCAAGCTCCGCTTCGGCTACATGGAGGATCCGGACCTTCCGGAGATTCTTGCCGCACTCCCCGGGCCGGTTTCGTTCAACCCGATGACCACCAGCTACTTCCTCGGCCGCGAAACGCTGATTCCGACCAAGAAGGAAGGGATGGCCCTCTGGCGCGAGCACCTCTTTGCCTGGATGGTTCGGAACTCGAGCAGCGCGTCCACCTTCTTCTCCCTGCCCGCCAATCAGGTCATCGAGCTCGGCGCGCAGGTCGAGATGTAGATTCAGGGCTCGCGCGGGTCAAATCTTAGGAGTGCGGCGGCTCTGCCGCCGCGCCGCGAAGCGGTGGCAGAGCCACCGCACTCCAAAGATCTGATCGTGGAGGGATGGGCAGGCGCCGCGGGTTTCAGACGTTTGGGAACTGTTCAACGCTTCGCGACGAACAGGGTCATGTCGTCGTGCGACGGGCCGGATGCGAACTCTCGCACTGCAGTTGCAATCGACGTCGCGATCTCGCGCGCACCTCTCGCGGCTGCGGCCCTGGCGAAACTCCCTTTCAGTCTCTCCATGCCGAACTCGCGGTCGCCCTCCTGCGCTTCCGTCACTCCGTCGGTGTACAGCAGAAGGGATTCGCCCCGTTCGAGCCGGGTGGTTCGGGACGTCCAATGGGAGTGAGGCAGCAGGCCCGCCACCGGACCGGTAGAGCCGATCTCCTCCACGCTGCCGTCGCGCCGCGCGATGAGAGGAGGGCAGTGGCCGGCGTTGGCTACCCTGAGGCGTCCGTCGTCGTGCAGTTGTGCGATCACCACCGTGGCGAAACGGTTTCCCGGCAGCAGGGGCCGCAGAAAGGCATGGAGAGGGGCCATGGTCGCGGAGGGATCGCACTCGGTCGATGCGCACGAAGTGATGCGGTGCTCCAGCTCCTCCTGAATCATGGCCATGATCACGGCGGCGTTGATCCCTTTCCCCGACACGTCGCCCGTGACGAGCCAGAGCGTCGTCTCGTGACGATGGGCAAAATAGAAATCGCCCGTGTACTCGCGTGCCGGGATCGAGATCGCGTGAACATCTACATCCGCCGGACTCTTCGGAGTCCGGCGAAAGAGGCGCATCTGCGGTATCAGGCTGCTAACGGCTGACATCTCAGACATGGTCGGAACCCCTTCCCGGTGGCCTGCTCTCCGTCGCGGAACGCGACCCGGTTCTCCTCGCGAATGCGCCGCGCATCACGACAGGTCGGAAAGCAGAAGATGTTCGTGGTCCGGGAACCGATGTAGCGGACTCCCTTGCTGGCCAGCTCGTCGAGCTCGTCCAGGGCCACGCCCTCGCGGGTGAGCAGCGTCCGCTTCATCGTTGCGCCGAACGCGTAGTTACCGACGCCGCCAGCCACAGGCACTACCCGGTGACAGGGGACGACGAAAGGGAGGACATTGCGGGCGCAGATCGTGCCGACGGCGCGCACTGCGCCGGGCCGTCCAGCCTGACGGGCCACCCATGAGTAGCTCCGTACCTCACCGCGCGGAATCTTCGTGAGGATCTGGAGCACGCTCTTCTCGAACTCGGTAGCCTCACCGAAGTCGACGGTTGGCTTTGCAACGCCTTCACCTGAAAGTGCGGCGACGACCTGACGGCGCAGACGGTCCGGCAGTGAGCCCGGGCAGAGCTCCCGTGCGAATCGGGAAGCGTAGCGTTCACGGAACTCGGTGTCGGAACCCTCCGCGTGGATCATGGTCAGGCCGCGATCTGAGAAGGCTACCCAGACCCGCACTCCGCTGACTTCGAGCATCTCGAAGCCATCCGTGATGGCATCCCGGCAGGAGCGCGGTGCCTGCTCGACGGCGCACGACTTCACCGCCCGGGCCAGGCCAACCACATCCGCGACCGACTCGTCGCAGCTCGGGCATGTTTTCAGATGCTCGTTCACTTCGCCGAGCTCTAACGGCTCGAGCTCACCGGTGCGCAGGGCGTCAATTCGTGTCAAAGCCGATCTACACCGCATAAGCCACCCCCTTCTTCTCCAGCGCCTCTCGCAGCAGCTTCAACGAGCGGAAGACCTTTCCTCGGAGGGCCGCTTCGCTGCCGCCGACCGTCCTGGCGATATCGCCGTAAGACATCTCCTCCATGAAACGGAGCACAATCAGTTCGCGCGCCTCGACGGGTAGGTGAGCGATGGCTCCGCGCAACATCTCCGCTTCTTCCCGCCGTTCGAGGTCGGAGCAGAACGGCTTGACGAACGGACCGAGGCGGCCGTCGTCGAAACTTTCCAGCGGCTGCTCGAGCTCGTGACGCTTCGAGCGGCGTTTGTTGAGAGAGAGGTTGCGGACGGTCTTGAACAGCCAGGGTCGGATGGCGAGAGCAGCACACCGCGCCTCGTCGTACTGCCGGGTGAGCGCTTTGTGCGCCCGCATCATGGCGTCCTGCACAACTTCCTGTGCATCGAAGCTGTTCTGCAGGATGCCGTGAGCGTAGCCGTAGAGGGGACCTTCGAATCGCTCGATCAGCCGTTCAAAGGCGCCCGGCTCGCGTCGATGGACGGCCACCGCGAGATTTTCCTCCGGGGCTTCCAACGGGCTGGCGGCCTCCCCGCCGGTCCACGAGTTCTTCATGCTGGTAACAACACGGCCTGGCCGGCGTTCGTTCGGGGAGTTGTTTCAATGGAGGACAGGCACTCCTGCCTGTCCCCCGGAGCGGTAACAGGGACAGGCAGGAGTGCCTGTCCTCCATGAGCTACTTCTTCCGTTTATAGGTGATTTCCATCATCTTGAACTTCTTGCCGCCCGGGTGGGATCCCCACATCTCCATGACGTGGTGGTCGGCGTTGATGATCGTGATCTTCTCTTCGCCCTTTGAGGTCTTGCCGGTCATCGGATCGGACATCTCATAATTGAACGACCAGGTCTTGCCGTCTTTCGACGCGCTTCCGGTCGACGACATCGCTCCGGTGCTCATGTTGTCCATCCAGCTGCCGACGTACTGCTTCTTGATGTTGTCGTACCCGGTGTGGCCGACGCCCTCGAAAGGCATCCCCATGAAGGTGCCGTTGAAGCGCTGCTCCATCCAGCGGCCGCCAAGGACCCAGCGATTTTCGGAGGTTCCGGTGGACTCCATGGCCGGGCCGCCTGGTTCCATCCAGCTCTTCACTGCCGTGTTCCAGGTACCTGCCATACCATCGAGCGCCTTGTGGGCCGGCCCGGGCGTGCTGGCTTTCTGCCAGGCGTCCATCATGGCCTGTTCTTTTGGGGACATCTTCTGAGCCTTCTTGTCCGGCTCATGGGCACTCAATGAAAGTGCAACGACGACGAAACAGAGAACCATCGGGGCCCAGATCTTCGATCTCATGGCGATTCCTCCTGAATGTAGTTAAGCGAACGAATTCTATGTGATGACCGGCGGGATGACGCCATTCTCTACAACTGGTAGGTCGCGCTCTCGCAGCCACTCCGGGTCCCAGGGGCGGCTGATCACACAGGAGTTGATTCCACCGATGCCCATGCTCAGTTTGCCGCTCAGGCCGCTGCGAACTTCGCAGCCATCGTCACGGGCGAACCGGGCTTCCTGAATCTTCACGTCGGCATGGATCTCTCCGTCGGAAAGCTCCATCGGGAAGAGTTTTCCCTGCGAGACCCCGATGTGCTGGGCGGTCAATTCCCAACCGCCGCCTACCGACATGCCGTGCCCGAACACACCTTTGCGAGCTGTGAAGATCACGTCGGGGGGCAACACCTCGAGCGCGTGCTGGATCTCGGTTGTATCGCCGGGCGTTGCCGTGGCATGCATGTCCCAGGTGGTGACATCAAGGGCATTCACCTCCTGCAGGGCGGCGCGCATCGCCAGCTGAGGACCTCCCTTGGAAGGGGTGATGATGTGATGCGCGTCGGACGACGTACCCACCCCGACGATCTCGAGGCCGAGCGGTTTGAAGCCATGACGCATCATCATTTCGGCATCGGCGATGATCCACACGCAGGCGCCGCCGGCGACATGAGTCCCTTTCAGTCCGGTGAGCGGCTTCGAGACGGCTGCGTCGGCCGAGAGAACGTTGGCGTTGTAGAACGCCGAGACGGTGATCGGATGCGGGGGAGGGTCCGCCATGCCTACGACGACCGCCGTCGCTTCGCCGAGGTTGATGGCGTCGACGGCCATCTTTGCTGCGATGCCGAATGACGCACAGGCCGCGACGGGGGCGAATGCCGGCCCGGTGATCTTTCCGAGCATCGAGATCTGAGAGGCTGCGATGTTGGAGATGTTCCAGAGGTAATTCGCCGAAACCGCGGCCCACGGCTCTTCAGGACAGTTCCACTTTCGATTGAGCGTGCGGATCCCGGTCAGCTTCTGCCGGATCGAGGAGAGCTTTGCCGAGCCGGAAGAGGGGGGCACCGGCTCACCGTGAATTTTCCGCGCGTCCGCAAGATACTGCTGCAGGCCATCGCTTTTCGACGCCCAGTACGACTCCCAGGCGTGCTTCGCGTCGATCCAGGCCTCGGATCCTACAGGGAAGCCCGCGGGGTCTGCCGGAGCGTCCGTCGCATCCGCGCTCTTCCGTTCGCGCAGCGCCATGCATCGCTCAGGCGCGGCCCAGAACTCGTTCCATCTGCGGAGCGCTCGATCGTAGCCAACCGACTGCTCGTGCTGGATGGTGACTTCGCCCAGGCCCGTGCCGATGTAGACGTGCGTCTTGATCCCCTGGGATTGAAGAATCGCCTCGATACCAGGATTCTGAGAAAGCGACTGAATGAAGGAACCAATGGCGTACTGCACCATCGGACCCATCTTCTCCCTCAGCTGCGAGAACTTCGAGGAAGAGAAGCGCTCGTCGAGCCAGCTGCGATAGCGTTCGAAATCGAACTCTGGATAACCGACCAGGAAGTTGGAGGGGCCGTAGTCGCGGAAAGGCTCCAGCCACGTCTCCGCGCTGTCCAGATTTCTTGTGAAGGTTTCGATGTCCGGCGACTTCGGCGCAACGATTCCCCACCCGAAGACGCCAATTCGCTTGCGCTCCCCCATAGGCGGGCCGATTGTATCCAAAACTGTCAGGGGTCTTGCATTACGTTCCCCGCAACCCGATCGAAGAGGTACTCGTGACTCGAAAACTGATGACATGGATCATAGTCACCCTCGTTGCGCTGGTGTCTCTCGGCTGCGTACAGCGCGAGGTGACCACCACCTCCGGGAAAAACCCGACCATTGCCGCGCCGGAGCCGCAGCCCGAGCCGACCGGAACGGGCGAGATGACGCAGACTGTAGACATCGAGGACAGCCGCTCGGAATCTGATGGCGGAGTGCTCACCAGCCCGAATCCGCCTATCAGGAGCGCGGGGACTGCGAAACCAGCAACGGGCACCGCAGCGACCTCGACGGTCACGACCACCAGGACGACCACCACGCCGTAACGTCCGCCGATGCCGAGCGCGGTATCCGAACTCTACGAGCCGCTGATCGAGCGCGATTCCGAAAGGATCCGGGGCGCCATCGCAAAGTTCCGCGAAGAGCAGAGCGCGGCCGATCTGTTTCTGGCGGTGGCTCGGTTTGCGGTGCTGGCCTACACCCCCTCGCAACACGCCAGGCATGCGGTTCTCGCGGTCCTTTCTGCCCATGACCTGCGAGAGGATCTCGGTGAAGGCTTCGACGAATTGCTCATCGAGTGCGCGATCTACGCGTCCAACAGCCGCCAGCCGTGGAGCGAGCCGCCGATCATGGAGCCGCCCTCCGCGGAGGGTGCGCCAGAAGATCTGCGCACCGCGGTCGCGAGCCGCGATCGCCTCAGTGGCGAGCGATGGCTGGCCAGCCGGATGGGCGAACCCGACCTGCGCCTCCAGTTGATGACCATCGCCTCGGAAGATCTCGAGGACATGGGTCACAAAGTGATCGTCGCGAATGCAGCCTGGCGTCTGGCGCAGATTCTCGGGGAAAAGGGGAGGTTCGCCGCGCTCCGGATCGCGGTGTGGGAAATGGTGTCGTACAGCGGGCCGCGGTCGCAGCTGCTGCCCACAACGGGCCAGGCGCTCGACGCTCTGATCGCGCGTTGTATCGCTGAGAAGGGATCGATCGAGAGTGCGCACGGCGTGTTTCTGTTCGACGCGCTGTGTGATGACGGTCCCGAAGGGATGACCGGGCCGGTACCTCCTATCTACCCTCTGGCACGCGACTACGGTCAATGCCTCAAGGCGCATGCGGTTGCCAAGAGGCTCCGCGCCCGTTACCCCGCGGCCCGGATCGACGAGTTCGTGGCGGCCGTTCGAAGCAATCTCGACTCAGGTCCGACGTACGAGGAGTGGAACTTCGCATGAAATGGATCTTCGTTGCGCTGCTGATCGCAGCACGCGCGACAGCCGGCCCGATCGAGGATGCGGTCGACCGGGTCACAGGCACTCCGCCGTTCCAGCGCGCGCTCTGGTTCATTCATGTCGAAGACGAAAAGGGGACTGTCGTCTTCGAGCGGGATGCGAATCGTCTGGCCATTCCCGCATCGGTTCGCAAGCTCGCCAGCGCGGCCAGCGTTTCGGAGTGTATCGGGGCGGATGCGCGGCTCCAGACCGAGTTGTGGCAGGACGGGGAGGATCTCATCGTGCGCGGCGACGGCGACCCCTCGTTCGGATCGGATCGCTACGGCTTCTACGATCAGGCGGAGTTCGCTCCTTTCATTCGCGCGCTCCGGGCCAGAGGGATCCGGCGTGTGCGCAACATCGTTGCTGATGTGTCGCGCTTCGATCGCGTGCTGATCCCGTATCAATGGAAGGTAGGGAACCTGACCACCGATTCCGCCGCGCCGGTCGATGCTCTGGCCTGGGACGAGAACGAGTTGCCGGATCAGTACCCGGTGGCCAGTCCGGCGCTCTTTTTCGCCGGAAAATTTCGTGCAGCGCTGATCGAGGGCGGGATCGAGGTAACGGGCGTCGATCGGGTGCAGTATGAGCGGCGGGAGTGGCCGGAGAAGATCGCAGTCATCGAATCGCCGTACCTCTACCAGCTGCTCACGACGGTACTCAAGCCGAGCCACAACCTGTTCGCGGAGATGCTCTACAAACGGACATCGGCCGAAGGTTCGTA
>Ga0136612_10000884_pt1 | contig 12020 bp, 13 predicted proteins | sample AntDryUQ224A2306_2_FD_106644 | JGI IMG/M metagenome (GOLD analysis project Ga0136612, IMG submission 106644) | Polar desert sand microbial communities from Dry Valleys, Antarctica - metaG UQ224A (23.06) | ecosystem: Environmental > Terrestrial > Soil > Desert | place: Antarctica: Dry Valley...
ACGGGTCGTCACCGGCCTGATCAGCGGTCTGCACGAACCCGAGGCGAGTCATCTGCTGCTGCTCGAGTCGGTGGTCGGTCCGAATCTGGTCACCGAGGCCTATCTCGCCGCCCTGGCCGAGCACTACCTCTGGCACGAGTTCGGCGACTCGATGCTCTTCCTTCCATGAGCGCATCGACAAGGTCGGGTCGCCATCGGCTTGCCGGTCACCTGACCGTGCAGCCGAAAGTAACCTGATCACCCGGCGGACGTAGGAGCCGATCTTGGTGCCACTACGGTGACAACGTCATGGCTGTCGTAGGGGCCGCTGGCTAGGCGCGCCCTTCACCTCAGCCGCGGAGGGGACCGCGTCAACCGCCCGCGTTCGGGAGTTGGCCGACCAAATACCTCTGGATTGTCGGGGCTACATCGGCCACTAGTTCCGCCGCCGAGCGTTGCGCCACCCCTGGAATGCCCAGCAAGTACCGGGTCAGAGCCAGGCCGAGCATCTGGGAGGTCACCAGCCCCGCCCGGCGTCTGATCTGGGCGGGATCGACGACCGGCTGCAACATCGTGGACACCTGGCGGAGGAAGACTTCTCGACCTCGCAGCGAGCGAGGAAGTGCTCGGTCAACACTCGGCCCAGCCGTGCCCTGGGCACCTCGCGAAGGTCCGGCAGGTGCAGATCGACGTCAACGGCTGCGGCGAACAGATCCCCTTGTTCACGAAGTAGCGCATCACCATCGAGGGGTCGATCTGGGCCTGCGCCGCTATCGAGCGAATGTTTGCCCGGTCATACCCATGCTGGGCGAACTGGTCCTTGGCCGCGGTGAGTATCGCTAATCGGGTGCGATCGGACTTGCGGCCCGGAGAGGGTGCCGACACGTCTCCCATGCCTCCACCGTATCCCGCGTCCAGGGCCTCAATAGCATCGTCGCGTGTCCACTGTCGTGCTGACCGGGATCGGCCTCCTGGCGACCCAGACTCTCGAATGCGGCGACCTGACCGATGCTGCCGTGATCGTCGAGGGCAGTCGCATCGCCTGGATTGGGCCCGCTGCAACTGCACCCGACGCGGACGAGAAGGTCGACCTCGAAGGTCGTTGTGTCATACCGGGTTTCGTCGACAGTCATGCTCATCTCGTCTTCGCCGGGGACCGGTCGGCGGAGTTCGCCGCGAGGATGTCCGGAGTCCCCTACTCGGCGGGCGGGATCCAGACAACTGTTTCCGCGACCCGGGCAGCCGCCGACGAGGTCCTCGCCGCGCGGGTGACTGCGTTGACCGCTGAGATGCAGGCGAGCGGCATCACGACGTACGAGATCAAGTCCGGGTACGGCCTGACTGTTCGCGACGAGCTGCGATCTCTGCAGATCGCAGCGCAGTTCACAACGGAGACAACCTTTCTCGGTGCGCATGTCGTCGCTCCGGAGTTCGAAGCCGATCCCGCGGCCTACGTCGACCTTGTCTGCGGCGACATGCTAACTACATGCGCGCCCTACGCCCGCTGGATCGACGTGTTCTGCGAGCAGGGCGCATTCGACGTGGACGCGGCGCGGGCGATCCTGCTAGCCGGCACGCGGGCAGGGCTCGGAGCGCGTGTCCATGCCAATCAACTCCGGCCCGGTCCCGGTGTCCAACTCGCGTGCGAAATAGGCGCCGCCAGCGCGGATCACTGCACTCACGTGTCGCCCGCCGACGTCGATGCACTGGCTGCTTCGGACACGGTCGCTACCCTTTTGCCCGGCGCGGAGTTCAGCACCCGCGCCGACTATCCGGATGCGCGACAACTGCTGGATGCCGGTGTCACCGTCGCCCTCGCGACCGACTGCAATCCCGGTTCGTCGTACACAACGAGCATGCCGTTCTGTATCACCCTCGCCGTGCGAGAGATGGGCATGACGCCCGCAGAGGCTCTGACTGCGGCCACCCTTGGTGGCGCAACAGCCTTGCAACGCAAAGACATCGGATGTATCGCGGTAGGCATGCGTGCGGACCTCGCAGTGCTCGACGCACCGAGTCCAGTTCACCTCGCCTACCGTCCAGGAGTCGGGTTGATCTCCGCGGTCTGGAAGGACGGGCAGCGGGTCCGTTAGCTTTCAAGCAGAGTTGACTCAGGTAGGGTCGCGCCCTGGTGGTGACCCCCGGTGCGGGCGAGACGACACCCTTGGCGGTTCGCCAGCAAACCGCCGCTCGAACAGTGTCGTTGCGGAGTCGGCTGGTTCAGGCCTGCCAGCCCAGGACCCGTTCGCCCAGTGTGAGAGACAGGTACCAGATCGCGGAGGCAACGATCGGGACGGCGAGTACGAGGTAGGAGCCCGGCGCGGGCAAGGCGAACGCCGTACAACGCAAGGGCCAGCCAGACGACCCAGAGCACGACGATCGCCCACGCAGGTGCAACAAGACCTGAGGCCAGGTAGAAGACGCCCACCCCCAACATTGCGATCGCGGCCACTACCGCGGCCGCAATCCGAAGTCCATGGTCGTCCCGATTCTGCACGGCCTCCGATGAATTCATGTCGGCATTGTGGCGATGACGCCGACCGTTGACCAGCAAAGGCAGCGCCCCTCGCGATCGCTGCAGGGCGCCCGGCCGCACTATCGGTGATACTGCCTTCATGACCGGACACGAGGAGTTTCTGGCAGCTCGGGATTTCCTTCTGGCCCACCGGGAGGACTACGCCGGGGCTGTGGACGGCTTCACCTGGCCACAGCCAGCCGCGTTCAATTGGGCGCTGGATCACTTCGACACGATCGATCGGGATGCCCGCGCGCTCTGGCTCGTCCATGAGGACGGCACCGAGCAGCGCTACACCTTCGGTGAGCTGACCGCGCTGTCCAACCAGATGGCCAACCTGTTGCGTGATCTGGGTGTGCGGCGCGGAGACCGGCTGTTGCTCATGCTGGGCAACGTCAGCCCGCTGTGGGTCACGATGCTGGCCGCTACCAAGATCGGCGCGGTGCTCATTCCGAGCAGCACGCTTCTCGGCCCTGAGGAGCTCAGCGATCGCCTCCAGCGAGGCGCTGTACGCGCGGTGGTGACCAGTAGCGAGTTCACCTCGACACTGGCCGATCTGCCGCCGGTGGACGTGCGAATCTCGGTCGGCGCACCGGTCGAGGGCTGGACCGGCTACGAAGAATCTCTTGCCGCCCAGCCGGCGGAGTTCGCCCCGGCTGGCCCGACTCCGGCAAGCGACCCGCTGTTCTTGTACTTCACGTCGGGGACGACCAGCAAACCCAAGCTCGTCGAGCACTCGCACGCGAGCTATCCGATCGGGCATCTGTCGACGATGTTCTGGATGGGCGTCCAGCCGGGCGATGTCCACCTGAACGTCAGTTCGCCCGGCTGGGGCAAACATGCCTGGAGCAACTTCTTCGGACCGTGGAACGCCGGGGCCACTGTGTTCATGGTCAATCAGGCACGCTTCGACGCGGCCGCTCTGCTGGATACCATCACGGCCTGCCAGGTGACGACGTTCTGCGCGCCACCCACGGTCTGGCGGATGCTGGTCCAGCAGGATCTCACCGCCTATCCCGTCGCACTGCGCGAGGTGATCGGTGCCGGGGAGCCGCTCAATGCCGAGATCATCGACCAGGTACGAGCTGCCTGGGGATTGACCATCCGGGACGGATTCGGCCAGACCGAGACCACCGCTGTCGTCGGCAACTCGCCCGGTCAGCCGGTCAAGGACGGCTCGATGGGACGACCATTACCTGGGTACGACATCGTGCTTCTCGATCCGGAGGGCAACCCGGCCGGGGAGGGTGAGATCTGTCTGGCCTTGGATCCGCGCCCGCTCGGGTTGATGAACGGCTACCGCGACTCCGCCGCACGGACCGCTGAGGTCATGGCCGGTGGCTACTACCGGACCGGTGATGTGGCCAGGCGTGACGAGGACGGCTATATCACCTATGTCGGCCGGACCGACGACGTCTTCAAGGCTTCGGACTACCGGATCAGCCCGTTCGAACTCGAGAGCGTCCTGATCGAGCACCCGGCGGTCGCCGAAGCCGCTGTGGTGCCCTCACCAGACCCGGTGCGCCTGGCCGTACCCAAGGCCTTTGTCGTCCTGGCCGCTGGACATGAGCCTACGGCCGAGACCGCGCAGGAGATCCTGACCTACTGTCGGGGCCGCCTTGCGCCGTTCAAGCGGATCCGGCGGATCGAGTTCGCCGAGCTGCCCAAGACGATCAGCGGCAAGATCCGCCGAGTCGAATTGCGCGGCGCCGAGCACAGCCGTGACCTCACCCAGGGCCGCCGTGACGGCGAGTTCTGGGAGGACCAGTAGCCCACCTGGTCCATGCGACGCTCAGGCCACGCAGAACTCATTGCCCTCCGGGTCGGTTCTTCCCCGACTTGGACTCAGGCACGATCTGAAAGAGCAGTCGACCGCCCTGGCCCATCCCGCTTGTCTCGTCCACGGCATCTTCGGGGTCGCGTACGGCGGCCGCGACCTTGAATGACGCCACCCCCTCGATGTCCTCTCTGTCCTGTTGACATGCTCAACTCAGCGACTCGTGTGCCGGGAAGATAGTCGCTGGGACCGACGGTGCAGGCGCTCAGCCGCGAACTGGCGCGACCGGCACGGTCCAGTGTCCGACCAGGTCCCGGTACAGCGCGGAGTGCCTGAGCAGATCATCGTGCTTGCCCAGCATCACGTCCGACCCGTCCAGGACCAGGATCCTGCGAGCTCGTAGAGCCGAACTCATCCGGTGCGCGATCACGATCAACGAGCCGGCCCGATCAGCGAACGCGTGTTCCACTCGTGCCTCCGCGACCGGATCGAGATGGCAGGTTGCCTCGTCCAGGATGACCACCTGAGCCGACGAGAGATACGCGCGGCCCGCCACCTCCAGCGCCTGATCATTGGCATCGGCTGCCACATAGGCGAGGTTCTCCCGGACGGTGCCGGCGAACACGTGGGCCTCCTGGGGGATCAGGACCCGCTTGCCGGCCAGCTGGCCGGCCGTCATTTTCGGCAGATCGATAAGATTAACTGCGCGGCAAGCGTAGCGTTGCGGCCACGATTTCGAACCGTTGCCGGTCCAGAACGGCGCCTTCGCGGCGTACGGCCTTCGGATCGAGCCGAATGATCCGGTCCACGCGGACCTGGCTGGGCCGTCGTTCGCGGTCCCAGGAGCCACTGCCGATGTCGACCCAGACCTCGTGCCGCTCGTCGTCTGAGGTGCTGCGGTCCTTGTCCTGGCCGGTCAGCATCAGAACCAGTAGCCAGCGCCCGTCCCGGCCGATGACAAGCGACGGTCGGTCCTTGCCGCGACGGTGATCATCCTCGTACGGGATCCACCCCCAAACGACCTCGCCGGGATCCGCGTCGCCGTCCAGGTGCGGTGCGTACGTGATGTCCACATCCCCGGTGTAGTCGCCCGGGTAGGCAGAACCCTGCCGCGCCGGCCCGGGCGTACGGGACAGCAGGCGAGTCAGTGTTTTGGCGATCCGGGAGCCGAGCCGACCTGGGTCCATACCGCTGCGTTACTCCATGTCCTGGAGTTGGCGGCCCTTGGTTTCTCGGACGAACTTCAGGACAAAGACAAAGGACAGGATCGCGAAGTTCCCGAGGACACCCAGTCCGCCGACTATCCGCCAGAGGATGAGATCCCACGGGCCGAAGGCGAGCCCGGAACCGAACGCGCCAGTGGCCAGGTGGATGGCTCGAACCGTGTGGTAGCTGTCCTGAACTGGTGATTGCTGCGTCATGGCCGGACTAGTGCCCCAATCTGGCTCACGCTAACTTGCGTTGTGATGAGGGTGATGACAGCGATGATAGTGACGCCAGCGATGACACCAATCGGGCACGTTAGGGCTTCCGAACCGCGAAGCGCCAGACCATGACGCTCACGATCGGTGTGGATATCGGCGGGACGAAGGTCGCCGCCGGAGTTGTGGACGAGTCCGGGGCGATTTTGGCTACGGCCCTGCGCGACACGCCCGCCGAAGACCCAACCCAGACGGTGGACGTCATCACCGACGTCATTGCCGAGCTTCGCGGCTCCCACGACGTCGAGGCGATCGGGCTGGGCGCCGCCGGATTCATCGACGCCAAGCGATCCACGGTGGTCTTCGCGCCGAATCTGGCCTGGCGCAATCTCGCCCTGCGCGAGACGGTCGAGAAGAGTTCGGGCCTGCCCGTCGTTGTCGAGAACGACGCCAACGCTGCAGCCTGGGGTGAGTCGCGGTTCGGCGCCGCCCGCGAGGTGGACTCCATGGTGATGCTCACGATCGGCACTGGGGTCGGTGGCGGCGTGGTCCTGGACGGTCAGCTGTACCGGGGTTGCAACGGCATGGCCGCCGAGATCGGTCACATGACCGTTGTCCCAGATGGTCGTCGCTGTGGTTGCGGCAACCGCGGTTGCTGGGAGCGTTATGCCAGCGGCCGGGCGCTCGTACGAGAGGCGCGGGACCTGGCCGATTTCTCCCCGCAGTTCGGTGCCCGCATGCTGGAGCTCGGCGACGGCAATCCCGAGGGCATCACCGGCCCCGAGGTCACCCAAGCCGCTCAGGAGGGTGACCCAGCGGCTCTGGAAGCGTTCGCGATCATCGCTACCTGGCTGGGCCGGGGTATGGCCTCACTCGCCGCCCTGCTCGACCCAGGAATGTTCGTCCTTGGCGGCGGGGTCTCCGATGCCGGGGAACTATTGCGCGGCCCGGCAGAGGAAGCCTTCATCTCCCGCCTCACCGGCAGGGCGCACCGCACTGCACCGGAGGTGGCGATCGCCGTTCTCGGCGGCGAGGCGGGCATCGTCGGCGCTGCCGACCTCGCCCGCCGGCGCTAGGTGGGGACCTTGGCCCGCTCATAGGCGTCTATCTCGGCCAGCAGCTCCCGCTTGCCCGCATCGCCGCGGAACGAGGCCCGTACCGCAGCGCGGGCCAAGTCTGCCAACTCGACCGAGCTCAGCCCGAAGACGTGGTGGGCGATCTCGTACTCCTTGCACAGGGTCGTGTCGAACATGCCCGGGTCGTCTGAGTTGAGCGTGACCGTGACCCCGGCGGCGCGCAACGCCAGGAAGGGGTGTTCTTCGATCCTGGCCACGGCGCGGGTACGCAGGTTGGAGGTCGGACAGATCTCGAGGGCGATTCCATGCTCGCCGAGGTAGTCCATCAGTCCCGGGTCCTGCGCGGCTGCGATCCCGTGACCGATGCGTTGTGCGGCGAGAGAATTGATCGCATCCCACACGGTCTCCGGCCCGGTCGTCTCGCCGGCATGCGGCACGCTGGCCAGCCCCAACGCGCGGGCCCGGGCGAAGACCGCGGCGAACTGCGGTCGGTCGATGCCCTGCTCGGGCCCGCCCAGACCGAAGGCGACGCTCCCCTGCGGTGCGTGCCGCTCGACCCAGTCGATGGTCCGCAGGCCCGAGGGCAGGCCGAGCTCGCCAGGGATGTCGAAGATCCAGGACAGTTCTACGCCGTGCTCGGCCAGCGCCCGCGCCCTACCGGCGGTAAAGGCTGCCGCCACGTCCTCGGCGGCGATCCCAACCTGGAGGTGGCTGTCCGGTGTCGCGGTGACCTCGGCGTACCGAACGTTCTGCCCCGCCATGTCAGCGCCGATCCCGACGACGAGCGCCTCGATGTCCTCCGGGGTGCGGATCAGGGAGTTGACCGCGATGTAGACCTCGATGAAGTGCGCGAAGTCAGTGAACTCGTAGAACGCGCTCAGCGTTTCGGGCTCGGTCGGAACACCGGAATCCGGGTGTCGGCGGGCCAGTTCGAGGACGGTCGGGATCGAGGCTGACCCGACGAGATGGACATGCAGTTCGGCCTTCGGGAGGCCGGCGATGAATGCGGGAACGTTGATGAACTCGAGCACGCAGCACAGCCTTGCAGAACCGCGACCTGGCGGGCAGATCTCAGCGAGCGGCTTCGAACAAGTGGTAGAGCAACAGCAACTGCGTCACCGCGAGTGGCTCGTTGCGATCGTCGCCGCCAAGCATGCCCAGACCGGTCGGCACGGTGTCCTCCCCGCCCATGTCGGCCCAGATCGCCTTCTCCAGCACCTCGATGTCGGACGAGGGTGCATACCCGTGTACGTGCAGGGCATCGGTGGGGCGGCCGTCCTCGTCGCGGATCAGTTTCAGGTGCATCGCCCGACCGTCTACCTGCTTGAACACCTCGGACAGGTCGGGGTGGCGCACTGTCGGGCGCAGCAGCAGCTCTGCGGAAAGTGGAGTCTCCGGCGGGTCGTCGCGACCGGGAATCGGGGCGAAGCGCACGACGATGTCGGCGAATGTCCGCTGCGGGTGGATGAACTCGGCGGACTCTGGGACGCGCTTGTCCATCTCGGCTTCGACCTGTTCTTTGCTGTACCCGCGCTTCTTCGTGTCACGGGCGATCTTCCACTCGCGGCGGATCTCCTCGACCGGGTCCAGATAGACGGTCACGTCGAAACAGGCCCGGGCGAGCTTCGTGGACAGGGGCAGCAGCCCCTCCACGATGACGAACTCGCGCGGCTCCACGAGCTCGGGCCGCACCAACTCGCCGCTGGAGTGGTCATAGACCGGCTTGAGGATCGGCTGACCGGTGGCCAACATCTGTAGATGCTGCTCCATGATCTGGACGTAGTTGCAGTCCGGATGCAGCGCGGTGAAGGGCAGCTCCTTGCGTTCTTCGCGGTCGTAGCGGTGGTAGTCGTCCACGCAGATCGCCGTGATCCGGCCATCCCCGAGCGCATCGACGAGCCCCTCGGTCAGGGTCGTCTTGCCAGCGGCGCTGTCACCGGCGATCGCGATCATGACCGGTCTCTGGCCGCCCTGTGCCCGGCCGATCTTCACGATCTTGTCGGGCACTGGGACGTCCTTCCTCGATCGCGCGCGGCTCTGGATCACTCAGACTAGAAGTTCCCCGTTCGGGCCGGACCCCATCGCTGGGGGAAGACGAGGGGGAGCGTCACTAATCTGTGCTCATGCCCCCGCCGTTGCGAGTCGTCCTCGTCGACGATCATCCGATGGTCCTGGAGGGTCTCAAGGCGATGCTGGCGCGGCGCGCGGGCGAGATCCGGATCGTCGGGCAGGCCAGCACCAGCGACGAGGCTTTCCGGGTGGTCGGGGACCTGGAACCGGACATTGTCGTGCTCGACGTACGACTGGGCCAGGACAGCGGGCTGGACGTCTGCCATCGCCTGATCGCCCGCGATCCCGACTGCCGGGTCGTGTTCCTGACTGTCTACGACGACGAGCAGTACCTCTTTCAGGCCCTGCGTGCTGGCGCGGTCGGCTACCTGCTCAAACGAGTCGATGGCCGAGCGCTCGTCGAGCATCTCCAAGCGGTGCACTCCGGGGAGATCGTCATCGACGCCGCGCTGGCCGGCCGAGCGACAGCGAGCGCGGCTCGGATGGCGGCCGGTGAATTCTGGCCCGGGGCCCGCCTGGGCCTGACCCAGCGAGAGAGCGAAGTCCTGTCGTTGATGGTCGCCGGCCATCACAACCGGGCGATCGCCACCCGGCTGGTGGTCGGGGAGGAGACCGTCAAGAGTCACGTCAGTTCGGTGTATCGAAAGCTCGACGTGAGCGACCGCTCGGCCGCGGTGGCGACAGCGTTACGCGAAGGCCTGTTCCACTGATGCCGGACTGACCATGACGGCCGACGACGCGGTATCCGGGGACCAGGATGGCTATGCCTTCGTCCTGCCCGAGGCCGTCGATGCGGTGCTCGCCGGCCGAGATGCCGTCGCGAGCATCATCGTTGGCAGGTTGTCCGCCGCGGGATCCATGGCCGCCGTGTGGGACTTCGACGATGCCGCCAGAGAACTGATCTGCCGGCACGCCAGCCTGAGCGACCTGCTCGACACACGCCTCCCCTTGGGAGTCGGTGTCGCGGGCTGGGTGGCCAGCCATCGACGACCCACGATCGTTCCCGACCGGCGTACGGACCGGCGCGGGGATCACTATGCCGGTGACAAACGCGTCCCGAATGCCGGCGCCGCGGTGCCCATTCCCGGCGGAACGCGCTACACCGGCGGCGTGCTCGAGGTGTACGGGTCGCAGGGATCGTCGATGACCAGCGGGGACCTGGTTGAACTCGGCCGCCTGGCAGCGCTGATAGCGGCCGGCAACCGTGACGCCGGGTCGGCGCCGGCGGCCGCACCGAGAGGCTCGATCACCGAGGTTGAGCGGCAGAACAGGCGTATGGCCGCCGAGCTGCATGACGGTGTCTCCCAACGTCTTGCGAGCCTGTCGTTCCACCTCGCTGCGGCCAGCGCAGCCCTGACAGAGCTCGCACCCTTCTCGCCCACCAGCACCGACCCCGCGCAGTTCGCCGGACAACAGATCCTGGTGGCAGGCGAGCTCACCCAACTCGCCGCAGATGACGTACGCGCGGCCATCAAAGGCCTGCGACCGCCGGTCCTTGACGACCTGGGGTTGGCCAAGGGACTGGTCAGTTTGTGCGGGGCTCTGGGGGTCGACGAGGACCTCGCCGTCGAGGTCGACGTCGAGGCCGTCGAGCCACCCTTCGTGGCACCGGAAGCCGCACTCGCCCTGTACCGAGTGGCCCAGGAAGCTCTGGGGAACGCCACGAGACATGCTCGCGCCGCCTCGATCCGGGTAAGGCTCCAGCGGCGTGGTGGAAATGTCGTCCTCGACGTACGGGACGACGGTGTGGGGTACGCGCAAGCACCCGACGGGACAGCTGGTCCCAGGCCGGAGGATTCCGAGGGTGGATTGGGGCTGCGCAGCATGTCCGAGCGGATGCAGGCAATCGGTGGGCAGCTCGAGCTGTGGTCATCGCCAGGACGCGGCACGCACGTACGCGCGATTATCCGCGACTAGCGTGGCGAGGTAGAGCGCAAGAGGCCGGTTGTGTAGCGAACCGCCCCTTTGGCGGTTGTCAGACGCGCTCTACCTCGCTTGCGCGCAAGACACCTGACGTGGCCCGGACCCGTGCGGCCAGAGCGGACTGTCCGGCTTGGACACCGTCCGGTCGACCACCCCACGCGGCCAGGGCCTGGTCCACCAGGGCCCGCCCGAAGGAGAAGGTCAACGGCCACGGCGCCTGTCGCCCGGCGATCCGCCCCAGGTTTTTAGTTGCGATCTCGGCCGGCTGCCCACCGGACAGGAAAGCGATGCCGGCGACCTCGCCCGGCACGGTGCCGCGCAACGTCGTGATCGTGCTGGCAGCCACCTCGTCTGCGCTGGCAGCCTCGATCAGATCGAGACCAGGCGTGACCATGTTGGGCTTGAGCACCATGCCCGAAAGGTCGATGCCGGCGTAGGCGAGTTCGCTAAAGACCTCGATCAACGCGAAGTTGGTGACGGCTTCGCACTGTTCCATGGTGTGATCGCCGGCCGCGACGACCTCCGGTTCCACGATCGGAACGATTCCGGCTTCCTGGCACAACATGGCGTACCGGGCAAGGGCATGGGCATTGGCACGCAGTGCCCGGTGGGTGGGCAAACCCGGACTGATGGTGAAGACAGCTCGCCACTTGGCGAACACTGCGCCTCGAGAGGCGAAGTCTTGCAGGCGCTCTCGCAATCCGTCCAAGCCCTCTGTGATGGTTTCGCCGTCCGCGCCGGCGAGTGGCTTGGCGCCGGTGTCCACCTTGACGCCCGCCGCAAGTCCCGACTCCGACAACGCATCCGGGAAGGACCGGCCGTCGGACAGGTGCTGATTGAAGGTCTCTTCACACAGGATCACGCCGCTGACGCGATCCGAGAGGTCGGGCGTGGTCACCAACATCTCCCGATACCAGCGCCGGGCGTCCTCTGAGGCACTGATCCCCTGACCCTCGAGGCGCTTGTCCATCGTCCCGGGACTCTCATCCGCTGCGAGGATGCCACGAGGGCAGGCCACGAGATCTGCTGCGGCGCGTTGGAGATCGTTCATCGATCAGTCCTCCCGGTTTGGATCCCCGCCACCTGCGCGGGTCTTGGGTGTTCGTAGTCGATCGCGGAACACCTGGCCAATCGGTCCAGGCGATGGGTGGCGGATGCGCGCCCCCGTGGCGCGCACATCCGCAGCCAGTTCGTTGTGACGTGGCCGATCCAGAATGCAGACCCGTCACGTCGCCTCCTCGCATCGACAGATCTTCTGG
>Ga0136612_10000885_pt1 | contig 12018 bp, 11 predicted proteins | sample AntDryUQ224A2306_2_FD_106644 | JGI IMG/M metagenome (GOLD analysis project Ga0136612, IMG submission 106644) | Polar desert sand microbial communities from Dry Valleys, Antarctica - metaG UQ224A (23.06) | ecosystem: Environmental > Terrestrial > Soil > Desert | place: Antarctica: Dry Valley...
AACAAATCCGGTAGTGGTTCCATAAGGATTTCCATCTTTTCCCACTTTAGCATAGGACGCTTTTAACTTACCGTAGCTCCACCAAACAGGTAATTTCAACATATCGCTAAACACATAGCTTAAGCTTGCAGAAGGATAGAAGTAACTTCTGTTGTCTTTTGATAAAGTAGAAGTAAAGTCATTACGTCCTGTAATATTCAGAAAAAGATAATTTCTAAATCCGAAAGTCAGATCACCAAAAAAACCATAATTTCTATAGTCTTCTATTAAGTTTGATGCAAGAATGCGTTTTGTGTTTTGCAACAAAAACAGGTCGGGTACTACCAATGTATCGCCTGTAGTGCTTACTCTTCTTAGTTTAGCATCGCGGAGGTCATGACCCAATTTTAAATCCACGGAAAAATCCTTTGCAAAAGTGTGCGTAAGGTTTGCAATAAAGGTTGAAGTAATTACCCTGTTTCGTATGTTATGCTCCTGTACAAATCCAAAACCATTGTCACCATTAATTAGTTCTCCTACCACACCTTTTGGTCCCGGTGCAGTACGAACCCGGTTATCTGTATAAAAATCATTACCAAACCGGTACGTAAAGTTTAACCAGCTTGTAGGTGCATAATTAATAGTAGAGCCTGCAATGATCCTGTTTACATTATCATTAAACCGGTTGGTTGCTAAAGTATAAACAGGGTTGTCATTTTCGGGCCCGTAATTTTTTTGGGTACCATCTGGCTTAATATAATCCATTACATCCCACCGTGGGGCCCAATAAATTAATTGCTCTCCATACCTGTCAGCGTTCACCCGCGAACCTCCTGAATTAATAAAATTAACGGAAGCTCCCACTTTGACTTTTTTACTAATATTCAGATTACCATTTACCCTGGCATTATAACTTTTATAATCGCTGAAAGGAATTACCCCTTCCTGGTTAGAATAAGAAAATGAGGCACCCAGTTGCACCAGGTCTGTACCTCCGGTAAGGCCAATGCTATGACGGGTTTGATTGCCTGTGCGGTATCCTCTCTCAAAATTGTTGAAAATCTGGTCAGGATGTGTGGGATCAATAGTTCTTGCCTCTGCAACAGTAGGTCCCCATGATGGCCAGAAACTGGTAGGATTATAATCTGGCTTACGGGAAACAGACCCTACAAAACCTTGTGTAAATTTACTTTGAACCTCCGGTGTTTTATTTACATTTTCAAACCCATAGGTACCTGTGTAGCTAACCTGAATTTTACCTGCTCTTGCAGATTTTGTAGTGATTAAAATGGCCCCATTGGCCGCTCTAATGCCATATAAAGCTGTAGCAGCACCACTCCGTAAAACAGAGATGCTTTCTATATCATCCGGGTTTATATCTGCCGCCCTGTTTGTCATGCCTCTTGTATCGCCGCCACCGGTTACAAAAGTGCTGTTATCTATTTCTACTCCATCTACAATAAACAGAGGTTGATTATTTCTTCCTGCATCAAGCGAGTTGATTCCACGAATTAAGATTCTTGCTCCTTGCCCGGGCGCACCTCCACCGCTAGTGATGGTTACCCCGGCGACTTTACCTTGCAATGCATTTACCACATTTGATTGGCGGTTCACATTCAAATCTTCTGCATTTACACTTTGCACTGTATAGCCCAAGGATTTTTTTTCTTTCCGAATACCCAATGCTGTTACAACAACTTCTGATAATGTCCCTGTACTACTCAAGGATACATTGTAGTTGTTACCGCTACCAACTGGTAGTTCCTGCGTTTGCATGCCGGAATAGGAAATAACCAAAACAGGGCTGGCACTTGTGACATTTAAAGTAAATGCGCCTCTATCATTTGTTGTGGTTCCGTTCGCTGTACCTTTTTCAATTACTGAGGCTAAAGGCAATGGGCTTCCGTTTTCAGCAGTTATAGTACCGGTGATCTGGCGTGATTGACTAAAGAGCGCAAAAGGCATGGAAAGAAAGAGGCCTATCCACGCAATAAGCAGTGATCTTTTCATAAACATTTTTTTAATGATAGCTAAGTTGATTGGGGCTGATGTTAAGGTTACTAATAGACCGAGAAGTTATGTAATCCGCTGCAAAACACGCAAAAATTTATACGCAAACAAGCGGAACTTGCAAAAGTCAATAAAAATTTTTTTACGAAAAACGAAACAATTATTTTATCAACGTTGTATTTGGCCGAACCTCAATAAATTTGTACCTCGAAACGACAGACTAAATAAAAATCGCAAATCTAAAATTAAAAATTATGGCATTCACCCTTCCTCCATTACCGTATGCACACGATGCTCTTGAACCTCATATCGATGCGCAAACCATGCAAATACACCATGGTAAACACCACCAGGCTTATGTAGATAATTTAAATAAAGCCATTGCCGGTGGCGAACACGAAAACAAAAGTTTAGAAGAATTGGTAAAGAATGCAGGTTCTATTTCACCTGCTGTTCGTAACAATGGTGGCGGGCATTGGAATCACACTTTCTTTTGGGAAATTTTAGCGGCCAACGCAGGAGGACAACCTTCAGGAAAAGTAGCCGATGCTATTAAACAAACCTTTGGATCTTTTGACACATTTAAAGAAAAGTTTAATGCTGCTGCCACAACCCGCTTTGGTAGTGGTTGGGCCTGGTTGATTGTAAAAGACGGCAAATTGGAAGTTAGCAGTACGCCTAACCAGGATAATCCTTTAATGGATGTAGCTGAAGTAAAAGGCACACCGGTTTTAGGATGCGATGTGTGGGAACATGCATATTATCTGAAATACCAAAATCGCCGTCCGGAATATTTAGCTGCATTTTGGAATGTGGTAAACTGGGATAAAGTGAATGAGAGGTTTGAAAGTGCAGGTAAGTAGCCCATCCTAAATCCTTCCCGGTGGGAAGGACTTTGCTTTCTCACAAAGCCAGCTTATTCAATTATAAAAAGATGTTGACAAGCTGGCCTCTGTGTTGCAGAGAAGTCCCTCCTTGGGAGGGGTTTGGGGAGGCCGGTCTTACGGCAAAGGATCATATCCACTTCCGCCCAACGGATTGCAACGAAGTAATCGCTTTGTGGTAAGCCAGAATCCTTTAAACAAACCATATTTCTGAAAAGCCTGCAAGCCATACTGCGAACAGGTGGGTGTAAACCGGCAGTTGGGAGGAAACATTGGTGAAATAAAATTTCTGTAAAATTTAATGAGCCAGATAAATGGCAAGCCCAATATGTAAAAAAAAGATTTCAATTCATTACAATTTTTGCTGCAGTTGTAAAAGAACGGTGGCTATTTTTTCTTTTATCAATAAATAATCCGGCAGGTCTTTTCCTGTATAAATAAAAAAAACCTGCAGTGAATAATTTTTTTCTTTTAGTATGTTTTGCAAAGGTAATTTTTGAAGCCGGTATGCTTCCCGCATCAGACGTTTTATGCGGTTGCGATCCACTGCTTTTTTAAAATGACGTTTACTTACACCAATTCCAAATTTGAGTAAAGGCTTCTCTATACTTTCCTGCAAAACTTCTGGTTGACTATTCTTACCGAAAAAATAAAAAACACGTAAAGGAGAAACTGTCAAAACCTTTCCTTCTTTAAAAAGGTATTCAATCTCTTTGCGTTTCTTTATACGTTCCCCTTTATGAAGCGTGAATTGTTTGATATTAGTTTTTATCAAAAATAAAAAAGCCCCGTCCATTTGCAGGATACGGGGCAATTGTATTTCGGTTTGTTTACTTCAAGCTGCTTTCGTCTGAAACACTCAACTTATGACGGCCTTTTGCCCTGCGGCTGGCCAATACTTTTCTGCCATTGGCAGACTGCATGCGCTTGCGAAAGCCGTGTACAGTCTTGCGACGTTTATTATGCGGTTGAAATGTGCGTTTCATTTTTTAAGTTTTTTCACGTTACTAAAAATCTGGTTTTCAGTTACCACAGGTCACCATACCCGTTGTTTTTTTGTGAAAGGACGGCGAAGGTAGGGGAGAATGGCAGATTTTAGGTTGCAGATTGCAGATTTTTTTGTAAGTGGGTGTTAAAGCTATTATAGATTGGCTGCACATACATTTCCTAATGCAAAAAATGGATAGCATTAATTAAGTTCCTTTGCAACAACAAGGCGAAACGTTTCTGCAACAAATCTCAAATCGAATTTATTATGAACATGATTGGTAAACTTCAAAATAAAGTCGTCTACATAACCGGCGGCAGCAAAGGAATAGGATATGGAATAGCAAAGACTTTACTTAACAAGGGTATGAGAGTAGCCATCACCAGCCGCAGCCTTTCAGCCGCAAAAGAGGCTGTTGCATCATTAAGCAGTAATGCATCAAAAATATTGGCTTTGGAATCGGATGTTAGTTCTCTGGCTTCTGAACAAAAGGCATTAAAAGCCGTTATAGATCATTTTGGCCAACTGGATGTGCTTGTGGCCAATGCAGGTGTTGGTCATTTTGCATCGATTGAAACCTTAACGGAAGAAGACTGGAAAAACACAATAGAGACAAACCTTACAGGTGTATTTAATAGTGTTAAGGCAAGCATTGAAGCATTGAAACAATCAAAAGGTTATATCATCACCATCGCAAGCCTTGCAGGCACCAATTTTTTTGAAAACGGAGCCGCATATAATGCTTCTAAATTCGGGCTGGTGGGTTTTACCCAGGCTATCATGCTTGACTTGCGGAAATATGGCATTAAGGTAACTACCATTATGCCGGGTTCTGTAGCCACTAATTTTAATGATCATACTCCTACTGATGCAGATGCCTGGAAAATACAACCGGAAGATATCGGGCAATTGGTTACTGATCTTTTGAGCATGCACCCGAGAACATTGCCAAGTAAAATAGAAGTAAGACCATCTATGCCTGGGAAATAGAAAACCTGCAGGAGTAGCAGGTTTTACCCTCAATAACATTTATATATTAATTCATTCCCTTGCACTAAAAGTATCTCCCTGATTTATATCTCCTGTGTCGTAACCTTTTTTAAACCAATGCATACGCTGCGCAGAAGTACCGTGAGTAAATGATTCAGGCGAAACACGGCCTTGTGTTAAACGGTCATCGCCGATGGCATTCGCTGCGTTAAGGGCTTCTTCAAAATCGCCTGGTTCCAAAACCGGCTGGCCATTAATAGTTTTGCCTTTCATGTAATGCGCCCATACACCAGCTAAAAAATCTGCCTGTAACTCAAGGCGAACAGAATATTGATTGTATTCTTCCTGGCTGACCTGGCCACGCATTCTTGCCATCCTTTCAGAAGTGCCATTAAGAGTTTGAATGTGATGTCCTACTTCATGTGCTACCACATAGGCCATGGCAAAATCACCCGCTGCACCAAAACGGGTTTCCAGGTCATTGTAAAAAGCGAGGTCAATATACAGTTGCTGGTCGGCAGGACAATAAAACGGACCTGAAGCAGCGCTTGCATTTCCACAACCTGACTGCACCGCATCACGGAAAAGGACGAGTGTAGGTTCCGGATAATCTTTTCCGGATTTTTGATAAACTTCATTCCATACGTCTTCAGTATGGGCTAATACATTTTTTACAAAGCCAGCTCTTTCGTCATCTGCCGCCTGTGCTTCCGGCGAAGCGGGGCTGTTGTTTTGCATACCGGGTATTTGGGGAAGTTGAGAAGTATCTACGTCACCACCGATTAAAAAATTGAGCACTAAAGCAATGACACCGAGGATACCGCCACCTACGGCTACTTGTCCACCCGATACACCACGACGGTCATCTACATTAGTACTTTGCCTGCCACCTTTCCAAAGCATAGTTTAAATTTTTAAAGTTGTAAAGTATAATATAAAAAAACGTGCCTGAAAAAGATTCATGATTTCAAGAGCCCAAAGACAAATATCTTGAAATCTTTGATCTTGAAATTTTGAATTTTATTTACTTAGCTACCGTGGCCCAATGATGTCCATGTTTTGCAATCAAAGCTTCCGCATCTTCAGGCCCCCAGGAACCGGGTTCATAATTTGGAAAATCAACGGGTGGCTTTGCCTGCCATAATTCCATGATGGGAGTTATTACCTGCCAGGCTGCTTCTACCTGGTCGCCACGCATAAATAATGTGGCGTCTCCTTCTATTATATCCTGTAATAAAGTTTCATAAGCTTCAGGTTGATCGTTTCCATAACTGTCCGCATAACTAAAAACCATATCTACCGGTTGTAGTGTCATGTGCGGGCCGGGTTGTTTTGCCTGGAAACGCAGCCGTATATCCATTTGCGGTTGAATACTAATGATAAGACGATTTGGTCGCCAGGTTTGTCCTGCTTCCTCAGGGAATGCATAATCGGGCGCAGGTTTAAACTGGATGGTGATAGAAGTAGTTTTTTCGCTGAGGAATTTTCCGGTACGTAAATAAAAAGGAACACCTTTCCACCGCCAGTTATCTACAAAAAATTGTACAGCAACAAAAGTGTCAACCGCTGAAACTTTATTGACTCCTTTTTCTTCCCTGTAACTTTTTACTTCTTTACCAAGCATCCAGCCTGCACTGTATTGTCCACGTACGGCATGGTCATGCACCTCATCCGGTTTCCATTTTCGGATGGCGTTCAGCACATCGACTTTTTTATTCCGTATTTCGTCCGCACCAAAAGTTACAGGGGCTTCCATGGCAATCATGCAAAGCATTTGCAATACATGATTTTGCACCATATCTCTCATGGCTCCCGAGCCTTCATAATAACCTCCCCGGTTTTCTACGCCGATACTTTCGGCTGCAGTGATCTGCACATAATCGATGTAATGATTGTTCCAAACCGGTTCAAAAAAAGCATTGGCAAAACGCAATGCCAGTATATTCTGCACGGTTTCTTTTCCGAGGTAATGATCAATGCGATAGATCTGTTCTTCTTTGAACATTTTGCATAAAAGTTCATTTAAGGCTTTTGCGCTATGAAGGTCGTGCCCAAATGGTTTTTCAAATACGATACGGCGGCGTTTGCTGTCGCGGCAAAGTTTGGCGGCATATAATTTTTCAGCAATAACAGGAGCCAGTTGCGGTGCTACAGACATGTAGAATATAACGTTTGCTTCTTCACCCCAATCCTTCTCTGCTTTTTTTATTTTGGCCCCTATAGAAGCATACGTTTTGTCTGCTGTTAAATCATAACGAGCATACTCAACAAATTGGGCAAATTTATTCCAACTGCTTTTTATGTCTGTTTTCCGCCGCGAAAATTCCTTTACTCCTTTTTTGCTATGGCTGCGATAGGCTGTATTGGTAAATGGGTGTCTGCCAATGCCAAAAATGCTACATTTTTCCGGCAGGTATTTATCTATATAAAGATTATATAAAGCCGGAATAAGTTTGCGGTAAGTTAGATCGCCGCTGCCGCCGAAAATAAAAATTATGGTAGGTTGTATTGTATTTGCCATGGTTTAGTTGAAAGTTTACGAGTTCCAAATGCCAGAGTTCACAAGTTTACAAGTTCACAGTTCACGAGTTTAAGTTTCAGGTTCAAGACGTTTCAGAAATTCACAAATTAGTTTGATAAAAGTTTGGTTCTCCAACTTGTGAACCGCGACCTGTTAAACTGCAAACTGATAACTATTCTTCGTTAACACTCCATTCAGTATGAAAAAAGCCTTCCTTATCAATGCGCTGATAAGTGTGCGCACCAAAAAAATCTCTTTGTGCCTGGATCAGGTTTGTAGGCAACCGCTCGCTGCAATAGGCATCAAAATAAGCTAATGCACTACTCAATGATGCCACTGTAATTTTAGATTTGACTGCTATGCCAATTGTTTTCCGCATACTTTCTTCGCCGGTTTTTACTAAGGCTGCAACCTCCCTATCTAATAATAAATTAGAAAGTAGAGGATTTTTTACATAAGCTTTTTCAAAAGTTGGCAGCATGGCAGAGCGAATGATACAACCCTGTTTCCATACCTGTATCACAGCCGGTAAAGGAATTTGCATCGCGAGCTCGGTGGAGGCTTTGGACAACATACTAAGCCCCTGGGAGTAAGCCATGATGAACCCAAAATGCAAGGCACCTTCCAGCATGTTTATAAGATTGCTTTTAGATTCTGCGATAGGCAGCACAGATGCCTGGTAGATATTTGCTGCTTCTTTTCTTTCTGATTTATACACTGATAGATTGCGCAAAGCTACGGCTGCATCAATGACAGGAATAGCAACGGGCAAGTTCATAGCTTCCTGCGAAGTCCACTTGCCAGTACCCTTTGAACCAGCCTGGTCCAAAATAGCATCTACTAAAAAATCATCGTTGCCGGGAGTGGCTTCATCACCTGTATGAAAAACTTCTGCTGTAATTTTTATTAAAAAAGATTTTAGCATTCCTTCATTCCAGTCAGTAAATACCTGTTGTAATTCTGGATTAGTAAAACCTGCACCGCGGCGTAACAGGTCATACACTTCGCTGATCATTTGCATCATTGCATACTCAATACCATTATGCACCATTTTTACATAATGGCCGGCAGCACCGTTGCCCATATAGGCTACGCAAGGCTTTCCATCTGCCTGGGCTGCCACCGCTTCGAGTATAGGCTGCAAATATTTATAGGCCGTTTTATCACCACCCGGCATCATGCTGGGTCCAATACGGGCGCCCATTTCACCCCCCGAAACCCCCATTCCAAAAAAATGAATTCCCTTATCCTGTAAATAATTAACACGGTGCAGCGTGTCTTTATAAAAGGAGTTCCCCCCGTCAATCACAATATCATCTTTTTCTACATAGGCAAGAAGGCTGGAGATCACATCATCTACCGGTTTACCTGCAGGAACCAGCATCATAATTTTACGGGGCTGTTTTAAAGACAAGACCATTTCTGCAAGTGTACTGAAGCCCTTTACAACAGTGCCTTCTTTTGCGGCAGCTTCCAATGCCTGTCCTCTTTCAAATTTTAGATCAAAACCAACTACAGCATAACCATGATCAGCCATATTTAATAATAAATTACTCCCCATAACACCCAGGCCAATCATTCCAAAATCGTATTGTGCTGCCATGTTTTGTTATTATCTTTTTATTGAATCGGCTACTGTTTTTTGCTGAGTAGGAGGAGAAGGAAATTTGGCAGGATGCACTTTTCCATTATGGCAGGTAAAGCAATTTACTTCAAGGTCAGCGGTAAGGCTTTTACTATCTTTTATATCAAAATATTTTTTATTGATCCTTGTTGTCATTGCTATCATCTCACGGGCAATTCCTTTATGCTCATTGGCATCTGACGGAAAATCCCAATTTTTTTGTTCGTCATTTAAGCGTACATGACAAAAATTACATTTCACTCCAAGTGCGACAGTGAAAGATTTCATTACACTATCCAACTCGGTTTTATTAATATCTTTCGGCAATACTTTTATATTCTTAAACCGGGGAGGCTTATTGCTAAAAGAAAATGAGAGCGTGATCAGCGTTATAAACCAAAAGATGATTAAAAAAGTTTTCTTCATTAGGGGTAATTTTTCGTGTAATTTAAATAAAGTTGAACAATAACTTATCATCGTTATTCTGGCAGCTAATCCTTTAGTAATTTTGACTACACAAAATTGAGCATAATGAGTTTAGTACAGGAATTCAATGATTATCGTGAAAGAATGAATGAGGTAATTTTAAGTAAGAACAACTTAGTGATGAAGCGTTTGTGGAATTTAGACACTAATACTTATGAAGACGGCGCTTTGGATAAAAAAACAAAAGAGATGCTGGGCCTGGTAGCCAGCATGGTATTGCGTTGTGACGACTGCATTAAATATCATTTAGGAAAAAGCCATGAGTTAGGAATAACTACTGATGAAATGTATGAAATTTTTGCAGTGGCAAATATTGTGGGTGGCACCATTGTTATACCACATACAAGGCGGGCGGCGGAATACTGGGAAGAGTTGGAAGAAAATGAGCAATAGTTTTTTTTAAGAATCTAAAGGACTTATTGCTATAATCGGAAAAAAATAAAAAAGCTAAACCTGCACACTGATGAAAATGTAGAATTGATTATTGAAAATTATAAAAATGGAAACAGTTGAATCAATCGTAAAAAATATAACTCTCACGCCAAAGGATTTTGCTACCGACCAGGAAGTGCGTTGGTGCCCGGGCTGCGGCGATTATTCTATTTTGGCCCAGGTGCAGAAAATAATGCCAACGCTTGGCATACCTCGCGAGAACATTGCAATCATTTCCGGTATAGGGTGCTCCTCACGCTTTCCTTATTATATGAACACCTATGGCATGCATTCCATTCATGGAAGAGCAACGGCTGTTGCGAGTGGTTTAAAGGCTGCCCGACCTGATTTAAATGTTTGGATAGTTACAGGTGATGGAGATGGTTTAAGCATAGGAGGCAATCATATGATTCACCTGTTGCGCAGAAATTTTAACGTGAATATTTTGCTGTTCAACAACCAGATATATGGATTGACCAAAGGACAATATTCACCAACGTCAGAAGAAAATAAAGTAACAAAGTCAACTCCTTTTGGAAGCATCGATCATCCATTCAATCCATTGGCCCTTGTGTTGGGCGCTGATGCTACGTTTGTTGCCCGCAGTATGGACCGTGATACAAAACATTTGCAAACTTTGCTGCTAAGAGCACAAGCGCATCATGGCACTTCTTTTTTAGAGATCTATCAAAACTGCAACATATTTAATGATGGCGCTTTTGAAATGTTCACGGAGAAAACAACGAAAGCTGATGAGGCGCTTTTTCTTGAAAATGAACAACCATTAATCTTTGGCGCTAATAAGGATAAGGGAATTAAGCTGGATGGATTTACACCAAAAGTGGTTAGCCTCAACGAAGGACACACTGCTGATGATCTGTGGCTGCATGATGAAAATGATATTTACAAAGCACAGATATTGACCCGCATGTTTGATAATCCAAAAGAAGAACACCACCTTCCACGTCCTTTTGGTGTTTTTTACCAGGCGATTCGTCCTGCTTACGAGGATATGATGGCAATGCAACTGGAAGAAGCCAAAGGAAAAAAAGGCGCTGATCTGGATAAGTTAATTAGGGGTAATGAGGTATGGGAGATTGTGTAAGAGGTGTCACACATCTCACAGATGTCAGACACCTGAAGATATGTTTAACTTTATCTCATGCATTTTGAACCCGAAAATTTATATCATATTTATAACCGGGGAAACAATCAGCAGACCATTTTCCATAGTAGAGAAAATTATCTTTATTTTTTAAATAAGGTCCATAAATACATTAGCCCTCGCTGCGCTATATTGGCCTGGTGCCTTATGCCAAATCATTTCATTTTTTGGTTCATACTGGTGAAGACTCCTGCATGCCGCTTGCGAAAGCGGTAATTCAAACCCAACATTTAACCGAATGGATACGGTTGTTATTAAGTTCATATAGTAAAGGGATAAACAAACAACGGCAAAAAACCGGTAATTTGTTTCAGCAAAAAACGAAGGCAAAATACATTGACGATGATGAGAAAAATTATGATATAACCGCCTTTCATTATATTCATCAAAATTCTATAAGAGCCGGACTGGTGCAGAAGATAGAAGAGTATGAATTTTCTTCGTTTCCGGATTATATAAAAATCCGTAACGGAAGTTTATGTAACAAAGTACTTGCGTATAAATTGCTGGATTTGAATGATGCTACACTTTATGCTGAATCTTACCAGATGTTAGACGCAAATCTTATTGATAAAATATTTTAACCCAAGGTGTCTAACATCTTTAGAGATGTCTGACACCTGTTAACCAGGCGCCAACTCCAGCTCCTTCTTCGCATTTTCAAAAATGGTTTTTTTCTTGTTACCGTACCACCATTTAGGCGCTGTTTTTTTCATTACGGTATCAATGCTACGCATTCCAAATAAATTCCACACACCTTTTAATTTACCGGCAAGAGAAGGTTGCAAGGCACGCAGGCTCATAGCAAAACCACTGTCTAAGTATTCCATGTGATGCCAGTAGCCGGCAGGCATAAATAACGTATCGCCATGGTCTAAAATAACTTCATAACCTTTTGCCTGCTTCAATGCCGGAAATTGGTTATAATCAATTTTACTG
>Ga0136612_10000886_pt1 | contig 12016 bp, 13 predicted proteins | sample AntDryUQ224A2306_2_FD_106644 | JGI IMG/M metagenome (GOLD analysis project Ga0136612, IMG submission 106644) | Polar desert sand microbial communities from Dry Valleys, Antarctica - metaG UQ224A (23.06) | ecosystem: Environmental > Terrestrial > Soil > Desert | place: Antarctica: Dry Valley...
CCAGGGGTGACGGCCGGCGGCGCGGAGCGGATCGCCGCCGCCTTCGCCGGATCGGGCAAGCGGGCGGCGCTCATGCCCTACCTGATGGGCGGCTTCCCCGACCTCGAGGGGTCCGCGTACGCCGCCCCGATCGCCGCGGACCCCTCGAGGTCGGGGAAGCCGCCCATCAGGTAGGGCATGAGCGCCGCCCGCTTGCCCGATCCGGCGAAGGCGGCGGCGATCCGCTCCGCGCCGCCGCCCGTCACCCCTGGGCCAGGACCTCGGCGAGGTCCTTGTCGCCGCGCCCGCTCAGGCAGACGAGGTCCAGGGCGTCGGGCGCCGCGTCCGGGTGGGCGAGCACCCAGGCGATGGCGTGGGAGGACTCGAGCGCCGGGATGATCCCCTCGAGCTCGGCCACCCGGCGGTAGGCCGCCAGCGCGTCGGCGTCGGTCACCGCGACGTAGTGGGCGCGGCCCAGATCGCGCAGGTGGGCGTGCTCGGGACCCGTGCCGGGATAGTCCAGACCGGCGGAGATCGAGTGGGCCTCGGTGATCTGGCCCTCGTCGTCCTGCATGATCGCCGAGTAGGAGCCGTGCAGGATCCCGCCGCGACCGCCCACCGTGAGCGGCGCGCCGTGCCGGCCGGAGGTCAGCCCGTCGCCGGCCGCCTCGACCCCGATCAGGTCCACCCCGTCGTCCGCGACGAAGGGCACGAACATGCCGATGGCGTTCGACCCGCCACCGACGCAGGCGACCACCCGGCGGGGCAGCCGTCCGCAGGCCGCGAGCACTTGGGCGCGCGACTCGTCGCCGATGATGCGCTGCAGGTCGCGCACAAGGGCGGGGAACGGCGCCGGACCGACCGCCGAGCCGATCATGTAGTGCGTCGTGGAGACGTTGGCGACCCAGTCGCGGATGGCCTCGGAGACCGCCTCCTTGAGGGTCCGCGCGCCGGCCTCAACGCCGACGACGGTGGTGCCCATCAGCTCCATCCGCCGCACATTGGGCTCTTGGCGGCGCATGTCCTCCGTGCCCATGTAGACGATGCACTCCAGACCGAGCAGCGCGCAGGCGGTCGCGGATGCGACGCCGTGCTGGCCCGCGCCGGTCTCGGCGATGATCCGCACTTTGCCCATCCGCTTGGCCAGCAGCGCCTGGCCGAGCGCGTTGTTGATCTTGTGGGCGCCCGTGTGCAGCAGGTCCTCGCGCTTGAGCCAGACCTCGTGCCCGACCGCGTCCGCGAGCCGGCCCGCGCGGTACAGCGGGGTCGGACGACCGGCGAAGTCGCGCAGCAGGCGGCCGAGCTCGGCGCGGAACTCCACGTCGTCGCGCGCCTCGAGCCAGGCCGCCTCGAGCTCGCCTAGCGCGGGCATCAGCGTCTCGGGGACGTACTGGCCGCCGTAGCGGCCGAAGCGGTGCTCGAGGCCCGGGGCGATGCTCACGCCACGGAGCCTACGGCGCCCGAGGCGCGCACCGCCGCCAGGAACGCCGCCACGCGCTCGGGGTCCTTGATCCCGGGCTGCCCGGGCACCTCGACGCCCGAGGCGACGTCCACCGCGTAGGGGTCGACCGCTCCGATCCCGGCTCCGACGTTCTCGGCGTCCAGCCCGCCGGAGAGGATCTTCGGGACCGCAGAGCGACGCCGGCTGGCCAGCGCCCACTCCCAGGTGGCCCCCGTCTGCTCGCGACGCCCGGGCGGACGGGAGTCGAGCAGGTGGAAGTCGACCGCGCGGAAGACCTCGACGGCCTGGAGGTTCGCGCCCGAGGTCACCGTCACCGCCTTGATCACCTTGGCGCCGGTCCGCCGGGCGGCCTCCGCGCAGAACGCGGGGCCCTCGTCGCCGTGCAGCTGCAGGTGGGTGAGGTGCAGCGCCTCGGCGGCCTCGGCGACCTCCTCGAGCGACGGGTTGACGAAGACGCCCGCGAGCTGCACCGAGCGCCGGACGCGAGCCGTGATCGGGGCCGCGGCCTCCACCGCCACCGCTCGCGCGGAGCCGGGCCACAGCACGAACCCGAGCGCCCAGGCACCGTGCTCGATCGCCACCTCGGCGTCCTCGAGCCGGGTGATGCCGCAGATCTTGACCTTCGTCACCCCTTGAGACTAGGGGGACGCCGGCGCCCGGGCGGGGCGGTTCTCGAGCATGACCGGCAGATCGAGGCGCCGGCCGTCGCGCAGGACGCGGACGACGACGCGATCGCCCGGCTTGTGCCGGTCGACGGCGCCGACCACGTCGTCCATCGAGTCGACCGGCTTCGAGTCGACGGCCTGGATGACGTCGCCGCCCAGGGCGACTGGCGAGCCGTCCACCGCGGCCGACGAGCCCGGGTCGCCGCCGCGGATGCCGGCGTCGGCGGCCGGGCCGCCCGGGGTCGCCGCCTGCACGAGCACGCCGCTGGAGGCCGGCAGGTTCAGCGGAGCCAGCGACTGGTCGATCCCGACACCGGTGATTCCCAGGTAGGCGCGCTTCACCCGGCCCTCGGCCTTGAGCTGGGGGATGACGCCCTTGGCGGTGTTCACGGGGACGGCGAAGCCGATGCCGACCGAGCCGCCGCCGGAGGCCCCGGTCCCGCCCGTGGCGATCTGCGAGTTGATCCCGATGACGCGGCCGGCGGCGTCGAGCAGCGGACCGCCCGAGTTGCCCGGGTTGATCGCCGCGTCGGTCTGGATGACGTTGTCGATGCCGAAGCCGTTGGGCGCCGAGATCCGCCGCTGCAGGGCGGAGACGACTCCGGTGGTCAGGGTGCGGTCGAGGCCGAACGGGTTGCCGATCGCAACCGTCGGGTCGCCCACCTGCACCGACTTCGAGTCTCCCAGGGCGAGCGGGCGCAGCTTGAGGCGGGAGGGGTCGACCTTGAGCAGGGCGAGGTCGGTGGACTCGTCCTTACCGACGATCCGCGCCTGCGCCGTCGTCTTGTCGGAGAAGGAGACGCGCACGTCGGTCGAGCTCTCGACGACGTGGGCGTTGGTCAGGATGAAGCCGTCGTCGTCGACGACGAAGCCCGAGCCGGTCGAGACCCCGGAGGGCGGGGGCTGGGCGCCGCCGAGCAGGTCGAAGGGCGACGCCGAGCGCTCCACGGTCTGGGCCCGCACGAAGACCACCCCGGGTGCGTCGCGCCGGTAGATGTCCCGCGCGGTCATCCCCCCACCGCCGCCGGGCGCGCCCACGTCGCCTCCGATCGGGGCCTGCTGGACGATCGTCGTGCTCTCCCCGCCGCCGACCACGTCGGCGCCGATCAGGGCGCCCGCGGTGACGCCGCCGCCCATCAGGGCGGCGAGCAGGACCGGGGCGAAGATGGACTCCGGGGTGCGGGCGCGCATGGACACCCAGAGGGTGGATCGGCGCCGTGAACTCGAGCTAAAGCGCCTCGGCGTGCCCCGTGAGCTCCCGACACGCCGCCTCGACGTCGGGGGCGCGCATGAGGCCCTCCCCCACGAGGACCGCGTCCACCCCCACCTGGTCGAGCGCCTCGAGCTGCTCGCGCGAGTGCAGGCCGGATTCCGAGACCACCGTCTTGCCCGCCGGCACGTCGGCCAGCAGCGCGTAGGTGCGTTCGAGGTCGACCGAGAAGTCCGAGAGGTCGCGGTTGTTGATGCCGATCACGTCGGCGTCGACGTCGAGCGCGACCTCGAGCTCCTCGCGGTCGTGGACCTCGACGAGCACGTCGAGGTCCAGGCCACGGGCCTCCCGGTAGAGCTCATAGACGTCCTCGGGATGCAGCGCCGCGACGATCAGCAGGATCGCGTCGGCGCCGGCCGCCGCCGACTCGTAGACCTGGTACGGGTCCACGATGAAGTCCTTGCGCAGGACGGGGAGCTCGGCGACCGTCCGGGCGGCGAGGAGGTCCTCGAGCGAGCCGCCGAAGTTCGGGCCCTCGGTGAGGATCGAGAGGGCCGCCGCGGAGCCGCGCTCGTAGGCCAGGACGACGTCCTCGAGGCTCAGGTCCCCGCGGATGTCGCCGGCCGAGGGCGAGCGGCGCTTGTGCTCGGCGATGACCGAGATCCCGGGGCGAATCAGCGCCTCGCCGAACGGGCGGCCCTCCGGGCGGTCGGCCAGCGCGGCCTCCAGCGCGGCCAGCGGCCGTGCCTCCCTCCGTTCGTCGACCTCCTCCCGCGTCGTCTCCACGATCCGTTCGAGCACGCTCACGGTCCCTCTCTGCCCCCCAGGTCGTTGGTCAAGTCCACCAGCGCGGCGAGCCTCCCGGCGCCGGCGCCGGAGTCGATCGCCGCCTCCGCCGCGCGGACGCCGGCCTCGAGCGAGACGGCGCGCCCGCCCGCCAGGATCGCGGCGCCCGCGTTGAGCACGGCCAGGTCGCGCGCCGGGCCGGCCTCCCCCGCGAGGATCCGCCGTGTCACGTCGGCGTTCTCGGCCGGCGTGCCGCCGCGGATCGCGTCGGGTGCGGCCGCCGCGAGCCCGACGTCCCCGGCGGCCACCTCGTAGGTGCTCAGGGCGCCCTCGCCGTCGACCTCGACCACCCGGGTGATGCCGGAGGTGGAGAGCTCGTCGAGGCCGTCGTGGCTCGAGACGACGAGCGCCCGCCGCGCGCCGAGCCGGGCCAGCGCGCCGGCCATCGTCTCGAGGTAGGACGGGTCCGAGACGCCGATGAGCTGCCGGGTGGCGCCGGCGGGGTTGGTCAGCGGACCGAGGAAGTTGAAGATGGTGCGAACGCCGAGCTCCTTGCGGACGGGGACGACGAAACGGGTGGCGCCGTGATGGGCGGGGGCGAACATGAACCCGAAGCCCACCTCCTCGACGCAGCGTGCCACGTCGGCCGGACCGAGGTCGATGCGGACGCCGAGCGCCTCGAGCAGGTCGGCCGAGCCCGACAGGCCGGTGGCCGACCGGTTGCCGTGCTTGGCCACCCGGCACCCCGCGCCCGCCGCGATGAGCGCCGCGGTGGTCGAGACGTTGAAGGTGGGCCGGCCGCCGCCGGTGCCCGCGGTGTCGAGCAGGTCGTCGCCCGCGACCCGCACCGGCGTGGCCAGGCGGCGCATCGTCGTGGCCAGGCCGACCAGCTCGTCGACCGTCTCCCCCTTCGTGCGCAGCGCGATGAGCACCGCGGCGGTCTGGGTCTCCGACGCGTCGCCGGCCATGATCTCGGCCAGCACGCCGGCCATCGCGTCGGCGGTGAGGTCCTCGCCGGAGGCCAGCGCGTCGATCGCCCGCGTGAGCGTCGGGTTAGGCAAGGAAGGTCCCCAGCAGCCGCTTGCCTTCCGGGGTGAGGATGGACTCGGGGTGGAACTGGACGCCGAGCGCCGGCAGCTCGCGGTGGCGCATGGCCATCAGGACCCCGCCGCCCCACGCGGTGGCCACCAGGGCCTCGGGCAGGGTCGCCGCCTCGACCACCAGCGAGTGGTAGCGCCCGACCGTCAACGGGCTCGGCAGCCCTGCGAAGAGGTCCGAGCCGTCGTGCTCGATGTCGGTCGCCTTGCCGTGGACCGGCGAATGGCGGACCACCGAGCCGCCGAACGCCTGGGCGAGCGACTGGTGCCCGAGGCAGACGCCGAGGGTCGGGATGCCGGCCTCCGGGAAGCTGCGCATGGCCTCGACGGAGATCCCCGCCTCCGCCGGCGTGCACGGCCCGGGCGAGACGACGACCCGGTCCGGCGCGCGGGCGAGCAGCTCGGGCACCGTGGCGGCGTCGTTGCGGACGACCTCGATCTCCGCGCCGAGCTCTCCGAGGTACTGGACGAGGTTGTAGGTGAAGGAGTCGTAGTTGTCGACGATGAGGACGCGCACCTACGGCCACTCCGGCTGGTAGGTGGCGAGCTCGATCGCCCGGATGACCCCGCGGGCCTTGGTCTTCGACTCCTCGAACTCGTACACGGGCTTCGCGTCGGCCACCGTTCCGCCGCCGGCCTGGATCCGGGCGACCCCGTCCTTGAGGACCACGGTGCGGATGCAGATGCAGGTGTCGAGCTGTCCCGTGTAGGAGAGGTAGCCGACCGCGCCGCCGTAGGCGCCGCGCTTGACCGGCTCGAGCTCGTCGATGATCTGCATGGCGCGGACCTTGGGCGCACCCGAGAGGGTTCCGGCGGGCAGCACGGAGCGCAGTGCCTCGATCGGCGAGACGCCCTCGCGCAGCGTCCCGGTGACGTCGGAGACGATGTGGATGAGCGTGGAGTAGGTCTCCAGGCGCATGAGCGAGGACACCTCGACCGTCCCGTACTCGCAGACGCGGCCGAGGTCGTTGCGGCCGAGGTCGACGAGCATCAGGTGCTCGGAGCGCTCCTTCTCGTCCGCGAGCAGCTCCTGCGCGAGGCGGGCGTCGTCCTCCGGGTCGGCCCCGCGCGGGCGGGTGCCCGCGATCGGCCGGGTGGAGACGGCGCGGTCGGTGACCGTCACCAGCGGCTCGGGCGAGGCGCCGACGATCTGGAAGTCCTCGAAGTCGAGGAAGTACATGTAGGGCGACGGGTTCGACGCGCGCAGTCCGCGGTAGATCGAGAAGGGCTCGACGTCGACGGCCGCCGACCAGCGCTGGGAGGGGACCACCTGGTAGGCGTCGCCCGCGTGGATGTACTCCACGATGCGCTCGACCATGCCCTCGAACGCCTCGCGGGGCAGGTTCGACGTGAAGTCCGGCTGCTCGCGGGTGCCCGGCGGGATCGGGTCGACGGAGGGCAGCGGCCCGGCCAGCCGGTCGCGGACCTCGCCGATCAGCCCCACGGCGCGGGCGTAGGCGGTCTCGAGGTCGTCCTCGCCCCCGACGTAGACGTTGGCCAGCACCGTGGCGCTGTGCTTGAGGTGGTCGAAGGCGACGAGGACGTCGGAGAGCATGAGGGCCATGTCGGGCAGCCCGACCTCGTCCGGGTTCGGCGGCCCGAGCGGCTCGACCGTCCGCACGCAGTCGTAGCCGAAGAAGCCGACCGCGCCGCCCGCGAAGGGCGGTAGACCGGGCAGCGGGGCCTGACGATGGCGGGCGAGCTCCTGCGCTGCGAGCGCGTAGGGGTCGCCGCCGTCCTCGAGCGCCCAGCGCAGGACGGAGCGCGGCTTGTAGCCGATGAAGCTCCAGCGCCCGACGCGCTGGCCCTGCTCGGCGGACTCGAGCAGGAAGGCGGGGCCTGCGCCCCTCAGCTTCAGGAACGCGGAGACCGGCGTCTCGCAGTCGGCGATGAAGGTCTGGCGGATGGGGACGAGATCGTGGTCGCGCGCCAGCGCCCGCACCTCCTCGAGGTCCGGCCCGACGTCGCCCCGCAGGTAGGGGTCAGCGACGACGGGCATCGAGCGCGCGCTCGGCGTCGGTGAGGCTCAGGCCGCGCGAACGGAGCAGGACCGCCAGGTGGTACAGGACGTCGGCCGCCTCCTCGGCGACCCGCTCGTCGGTCTCCTGGAGCGCGGCGCGGGCGACCTCCTCGGCCTCCTCGCGGACCTTCGCGCCGATCAGGGGCGGATCGGCGAGCAGCAGTGCGGTGTACGAGGTGGCGGCCGGGCCCTCCGCGCCGGAGCCGGGGATCAGCGTCGCGGCCAGTGCCTCGGAACGCTCGGCGATGATCCGCTCGAGGGCAGGCAGCACCTCGGCCGGCGCGGCGTTCAGATCGCCCCGGAAGAAGCAGGTCCGCTCGCCGGTGTGGCAGGCCGGGCCGGCGGGGTCGACGAGGGCGAGCAGCGCGTCGGCGTCGCAGTCGTAGCGGATCGCCCGCACCGCCTGGGTGTTGCCGGACGTCCCCCCCTTGTGCCACAGCTCGCCGCGCGAGCGCGACCACAGGTGCAGCTCGCCGGTGGCGCGCGTGCGCGCGAGCGCCTCGGCGTTCATGTAGGCGAGGGTGAGGACCTCGCCCGAGTCGGCGTCCTGGACGACGCACGGGACGAGGCCTCGCTCGTCGTAGGCGATGGCGGCGTCGTCCATGGACCCTGCGAGTCTAGGAACGACGGGTGGGCCTGGTCGAGGTACCAGCCGAAGGCGCGATCGGTGAGCCGGGGCCGGGCGAAGAGGGCGAGCGCGCCGGTCAGGAGTCGCGGCGGCAGGCGCGGGATGAGCCACTGCAGCCCGTACGCGAGCTCGAACGCCGGCCGGTGGGCGGCCGAGAACGCCGCGTAGCGCCGGCGGGCGGCCTCCGCGGTCCCCTCCCCGGCCAACGCCGCGCGAAGCTCGCGCCCGCACGCCGTCCCGAAGTAGAAGGCGGTGCGGATGCCCTCGCCCGACAGCGGGAAGCAGTGGCCGGCCGAGTCGCCCGCGAAGCAGACCTCCCGCTCGACGGCGGGCCGCAGCCGGTGCGGGAACCAGTTGCCCTGGTAGCGGACGGCGTCGACGTCCAGCCGGGCGGCCAGGTCGACGGTGGGCGCCTTGACGTGGTCGCGGGGCGCGTAGGAGCCGACGCCCACCCGCTGCTCGCCCGCCGCCGGCACCGACCAGGCGTAGCCGTGGCGGACCAGGGAGCGATCGATCCAGACGTCGAGGTCGGTGCCGCCGCCGTCCGGGTGGACCTCGAGGCCGCGCGAGACCTGCGCCTCGGGCGGCTGCACGTTGTCGCCGGGCGCGAGGACCCGGCGCCAGCCCAGTGCGTCGACCACGTGGTCGGCGAGCAACTCGCCCCGATCGGTGTGCACCGCACCGTTGACTCCCGGCCCCGCGACCTTCGCGATCTCGAACCGCGCGTCCCCGCACTGCGCCCACAGCGCGTCGCAGAGCGTCCAATAGTCGAAGGACGACCAGCTCCACGGCAGCCGGTGTCGCGCCGAGCCGAGCGGCGTGTGGAAGGCCATGCAGGGAATCTCCTGCCGGATCGCGGAGGTCAGCCCCATCGCCTCGAGCCATGCCGTCGGGGCGGCGCAGGCGCTCGTCTGGCGCTCGCCGATCTCGTAGCGGTCGACCACCAGCACGTCGGCGCCGCTCCCGGCCAGCGCGCGAGCGACCGACAGCCCGGCGAAGCTCGCCCCGCAGATCAGCACGTCGGCTCGGGCGGCCTCGCCGGCCAGCGGCGTGCGCGCCTCGCCGCGCAGCGTCGCGCGGCGGGTCACGGTCGCAGGGCGCCGACCACCGCCCGCCCGACCTGCCAGGGCGGCAGCGCCGTGCGGCGGCCGAGCACGTCGAACTCGTTCACCTCGATCCGGTCCAGCAGCCGCTCGTAGACCGCGCAGGCCATCCGGATCCCGGGCCGCACCGGCCCCGGGGTGGCGGCGATCGCCTCCTGCGCGCCGGCGAACAGCTCCCGCGCGCGCTCGACCTCGTGCGCCATCAGCGCCCGGAGCCCGCCCGAGGCGGCCGGCCGCCGCAGTTCGGCCTCCTCGACCCCGAAGCGGTCACGATCCTCGGCCGGCAGGTAGATCCGGTCCAGCGCCGCGTCCTCGCGAACGTCGCGGATGAAGTTCGCAAGCTGGAAGGCCAGCCCGAGGCGGCCGAAGTCGGCGTGATGGCGGGCCGGGACGCCGAGCAGCGGGGCCATGATGCGCCCGACGGAGCCCGCCGACCCGTGCATGTAGACCTCGAGCTCCTCCCAGCTCGAGATCCGGACGCGCCCGCAGTCCGCCTGCATCGACCGCATGTAGGCCTTCAGCTCCACCGAGAGCGGCAGGTCGTGGCGGTGGCCCGCGTCGACGAGCGCGCCGACGACCGGGTGCGGCGAGCGGCCGGCCGCGAGGCCGCGCTCGAGCTCGGCCTGCCAGGCCTCGAGTGCGGCGCGGCGGCCCTGCGGGTCGTGCTGCAGCCGGGGGTCGTCGACGATCTGGTCGGCGGTGCGCACGAAGCCGTACAGCGCGTGGGTGGCCGGGCGCTTGTCGGCCGGCAGGCGGCGCGTCGCCCAGTAGTAGGTCGGGTCGTGGCGGCGGTGCAGGCGCCGGCAGGCCTCGTAGCCGGCGCGCAGCGTCGGCTCGCAGTCCGGCGGCGCGGCGGACCCTCTCCCCATGCCTCGTCATGCTATGGAAGACGTGCCCCCTCCCGCGCTGCTCGAGCGAACGCTCCTCTACGTGACCGGGAAGGGCGGCGTCGGAAAGACCACGGTCGCGGCGGCGCTCGGGCTCGCGGCGGCCGAGCGAGGCCGGCGGACGATCGTCTGCGAGGTGGCCGAGCAGGACCGCGTGTCACGCGCATTCGAACGCGAGGGCGTGCGCTCCGGCGAGGCGGAGGTCGAGCTCGCGCCGAACCTGTGGGCGATCTCGATCGACCCGCAGAGCGCGCTCGAGGAGTGGCTCGCCCGCCAGCTCGGGGGTGCCCTCGGGACCGGCGCGTTCCGTACCCTGCTGCGCTCCTCGACGTTCCAGTACTTCGTCGCCGCCGCCCCGGGGGCGCGCGAGCTGATCACCATCGCCAAGGTCTGGGAGCTCGCCCAGCCCGAGCGGTGGGACCGCGCGCACCGCACCTACGACCTCGTGATCGTCGACGCGCCGGCCTCGGGTCACGGGATCGCGATGCTCTCCACCCCCAGGACATACGCGGAGATCGCTCGCGTCGGCCCGATCCGCCGCCAGGCGACCAAGGTCTCCGCGCTGCTCTCCGACCCCGAGCGCACGGGCTACCTCGCCGTGGCGCTGCCCGAGGAGATGCCGGTGGCCGAGACCCTCGAGCTCGATCCACGGTTGCGCGAGGCGGTCGGGCTCGGCTTCGAGGCCGTGGTGGTCAACGCGCTCTTCCCAGAGCGCTACTCGTCCGCCGAGGCCGAGACGCTCGAGGCCGTGGCGGCGGGGAGCGCCCCGGTCCGCGCCGCGCTGGCCGAGGACGCCCGCGCCCGTGGTCAGCGCGTCCACCTGGGCCGTCTGCGGCGCGAGGTCCCCGAGGGCGTCGCGGTGCTCACCCTACCCTTCCTGTTCGCCCCCGACGTCGGGCTTGCAGCCTGGCGCCGCCTCGCGCGTGAGCTCGACCGCCGGCTTTGACGCTAGATCCCCAGCCGGTCGAGCAGCGCGTCGTCCGCCCGCCAGGAGCGGCGCACGCGCACGGAGAGCTCGAGGTGGACGCGGCTCTCGAGCTCGCGCTCGAGCTCCTTGCGGGCGGCGGTCCCGATCGCCTTGATCATCGCCCCGCCCTTGCCGATCAAGATGCCCTTCTGGGACTCGGTCTCCGTCCACAGCAGGGCGGTGACGGTGATCCGCTCGTCGTTCTCGACCACTTCGTCGACCTGGACCTCGACCGCGTGCGGGACCTCCTGGCGGGTGCGCCGCAGGACCTGCTCGCGGACGAGCTCGGCGAGCATGACCCGCTCGGACTGGTCGGAGCGGTCCTCGGGCGGGAAGAGGAACGGGCTCTCGGGCAGGAGCGCGGAGAGGTGGTCGACCAGGCGCGCGACGCCCTTGCCCGTGCGGGCCGAGATCGGGTAGACCTCCGCGTCGAGGCCCAGGTCGGCGGCGGCCTGGAGCGCCTCGACGAGCCGGGTGTGGTTGAGCCGGTCGACCTTGTTGACCGCCACGACCACCGGAACGGGCGAGCGGACGAGCGCCTCGGCGATGAACCGGTCGCCCGGGCCACCCACCCCCTGCTCGCCGTTGAGCAGCATCAGCGCGGCGTCGGCGTCGGCCAGCTCTGACTCCACCTTGCGCTGCATCCGCTCGGTGAGGGGATCGCGCGGGCGCTGGACCCCCGGGAGGTCGGTCAGGATGAGCTGCCAGTCCGGGCCCGTGGCCACGCCGCGGATCGCCCGCCGGGTGGTCTGCGGCTTATCGGAGACGATCGCCACCTTGTGGCCGACGATCGCGTTGACGAGCGTCGACTTGCCGACGTTCGGGCGCCCGGCCAGCGAGACGAAGCCGGAGCGGGTCTTGCTCACCAGCTCAGTATCTCGCGCTGCAGCGCCAGCATCTCGCCGTGATCGGTCTCGTGGTCCATGCCCACCAGGTGCAGGCAGCCGTGGACGACCGCCTCGGCGAGGTCGCGGGTGTGCTCCGGGCAGATCACGACGTCGCCCACCTCGCGCTCGCCGTGGGCGACGCCGAGCTCGTCGACCGGGAAGGAGAGCACGTCGGTGGGCTCGTCCTTGCCGCGATGCTCGCGGTTGAGCTCCGCGATGCGACCGGCGTCCACGAACTCGACGGCGAGGTGCCCATCCTCGATCCCGGCCGAAGCCAGCGCCAGCGCGCTCAGGCGCCGGACCGAGTCGTCGTCGAGGCCCTCGC
>Ga0136612_10000887_pt1 | contig 12015 bp, 10 predicted proteins | sample AntDryUQ224A2306_2_FD_106644 | JGI IMG/M metagenome (GOLD analysis project Ga0136612, IMG submission 106644) | Polar desert sand microbial communities from Dry Valleys, Antarctica - metaG UQ224A (23.06) | ecosystem: Environmental > Terrestrial > Soil > Desert | place: Antarctica: Dry Valley...
CGACAACACAGCCAGCGCGACGACCGCGGCCGCGATGGGGTAGCGCGCAAGGGAGATACTCAAATCGGGGATAGCCCTCCGGAGCCGAATCGCCACGATCGTGGCCCGGACACCGGAAGCTTGCAAGCTCAACAGAAAAAACGGACGCGAGCGGACGGAGGCTGCTCACCCCCGTCGTTTCACGCCCGCGCGACGGTCAGTACCGATAGTGTTCCGGTTTATAGGGTCCACCGACGGGAACGCCGAGATACTCCGCCTGGTCCTTGGACAGCTTCGTCAGCTTGACCCCGAGGTGCCCGAGGTGCAGCCGCGCGACCTCCTCGTCCAGGTGCTTCGGGAGGATGTAGACCTTCTTCTCGTACTTGTCGTTGTGTTCGTGCAGTTCGAGCTGCGCAATCACCTGATTGGTGAACGACGCCGACATCACGAAGCTTGGATGCCCGGTGGCGCACCCGAGGTTGAGAAGGCGCCCCTCGGCCAGGACCATGACGCTGTGGCCATCGGGAAACCGGTACTCGTCGTATTGCGGCTTGATGTTGATCCGCTCCAGCCCCTTGACCTTCTTCAGGCCCGCCATGTCGATCTCGTTGTCGAAGTGGCCGATGTTCCCGACGATGGCCTTGTCCTTCATCTTTGCCATGTGTTCGGCGGTGATGATGTTCAGGTTTCCTGTGGCGGTGATGAAGATGTCTGCGGTCGCCACCACGTCCTCCAGCGTCTTGACCTCGTACCCTTCCATGGCCGCCTGCAGGGCGCAGATGGGATCGATCTCCGTCACGATCACCCGGCAGCCCTGCCCGCGCAGCGCCTGTGCGCACCCCTTGCCGACTTCACCAAAGCCGAACACCACCGCAACCTTGCCCCCGAGCATCACATCGGTCGCCCGGTTCAGTCCGTCGACGAGCGAGTGCCGGCAGCCGTAGATGTTGTCGAACTTGCTCTTCGTCACCGAATCGTTCACGTTGATCGCCGGGAACAGCAGCGTGCCGTTCTCCATCATCTGATACAGACGATGAACGCCCGTTGTCGTCTCTTCGCTCACGCCGCGCATGTCGGCGGCAACTTTCGTCCAGCGCGACGGGTTCTCGCCGAGCTCCTTCCGGAGCAGCTCGAGGATCACGCCCCACTCCTCGGGTTCCTTATCGGCGTTGAACGCGGGCACGTGTCCCGCCTTCTCGAACTCCACGCCCTTGTGCAGCAGCAGTGTCGCGTCCCCGCCATCGTCGACGATTTGCGTCGGTCCCTTGCCGTCCGGCCACATGAGGGCTTCGCTCGTGCACCACCAGTACTCATCGAGGGTCTCCCCCTTCCATGCGAACACCGGCGTGCCGCGCGGATGTGCGGGCGTCCCGCCGGCTTCCGGGCGGCCGACGACAACCGCGGAGGCGGCGTGGTCCTGGGTCGAAAAGATGTTGCACGACACCCAGCGGACGTCCGCGCCGAGGTCCACGAGCGTCTCGATGAGGACGGCGGTCTGAATCGTCATGTGAAGGCTGCCCATGATGCGGGCGCCGGCCAGTGGATTCTTCCCCTTGTACCGATCGCGGAGCGTCATCAGGCCGGGCATCTCCTGCTCGGCGAGCCGCATCTCCTTACGGCCGAACTCGGCCAGCGAAAGGTCCTTCACCTTGAACGGCTCGCGGCCCGCCTTGGTTGCCGCATCGAACGCATGGATTTCCTGAACTGCAGTACTCATCTGACTACCTCTCTTGTTGTTGCGAAGCGTTGAACTTGAATGGTCGTGACTTCCGGATTTCAACGTCGAATTGAAGTGGCCACGAACAGCGTTGGCCCTTTCGCGAGTGGATGCGGCGGGAGCGGCACGAGCCGGATACGCTCGAACCCCGCGGCCGCGAGGAGGCTCCCGAGTTGATCCCGGCCGAAGCCGAGCCAGACATGGCCCATCTGCTGCCGGTACTCCTCGCGGTCGTGCGGCAGCATGTCGGCGATGACCAGGCGGCCGCCGGGCTTCAGCACCCGCGCCGCTTCCGCGAGCGCTGCTGCCGGATCGGCGACGTGATGGAGCACGAGCAGCAGCGTCGCGGCGTCCAGCTCGTGGTCCGCAATTGGAAGGGATTCGAGCTCTCCCCGCTTCACCTCCACATTGGGTAGGTCGCGAAGCCGGCGCCGTGCGGCCTGCAGCATTTCGCCAGACCGGTCGACCGCAATGACGCGCGCGACGAAAGGCGCAAGGGCGGCCGCGAGGTGGCCGGTGCCACAGCCTAGATCGCCGACGACCCACCGCTCGTCCAGAAGCGCGGGCACTGCGGTTAGATGGGAAGCCGATCCGAAAAGGTCTTCACGAAGCTTGTCCCACTGCCCCGCGGCGGACTCGAAGAATTCTTCCGATTTGGATCGACGCCTGGCGAGGACGCCATTCAATCGCAACGCATCCTGATCCGCGCCCGGACTCGCGCTGACCTGATCCCGCAGGAGCGACCAGAGGCGGCGGGTCGGCGCGCCTCGCCCTTCCAGCGACAGCGTGTAGTACCGGCTGGTGCCCTCACGGCGGGAGACCACCCAGCTGGCATCGCTCAAGGTTTTGAGGTGCCGGCTCACCGTGGACTGCGGCAGTTGCAGGACCACACACAGTTCCGAGACCGTGAGCTCATGGCGATCCAGCAGCAGCAGCATGCGGCTGCGTGTGGAGTCTGCCAGGGCTGTAAGGTCGTCGAAGATTGCCGCGTTCACCGGGCCACATCCATCCGTTAATCCGGATTAATCATTACATTTACAAGATGCCGTGTCAAGCGATTCGGGCCATGGGCAATCTGCCAGCGGAAGGGTATTTCCACTTTTCCCTGATGGATGTCACACCCTGCCAATCTCGTTGTTGAATCCCGGGCGAGCCCAGCTGCTGAATACTGGCAAATTCCCCACCCGTACCGCCTGGTTGTTGGCATCGCGCTCGCACAGATGAATCCGACTGCGAGTCGCATGAGGCGGGTTGATGATGGTTATTAAAGGTCGGTGGGCTGCGGTATTCGGTTTTGTGCTCGCGATCTCGGCCGGTTCGGCGGGCCAGGTGGCGGCACTGGACAAACTGTGCGATCCCGCGAACGAGGACTGCCGCCGAATACTGCTCAGCTATATCAACGCCGAGAAGGTGGGCATCGATGTCGGCTTCTGGTTCATGGAGGACGCGCGATACACCGCCGCACTCAAGAGCCGAAGGGACGCCGGTGTTCGGGTGCGGGTACTGATGGACCTTCGCGCGAACGAATCGACTCCTTTGAACGCGACCCGCCTGTCGGAACTCGCAGCCGCTGGCATCCCGATGCGGCGGCGGACCGCCTCCGGCATCATGCACTACAAATTGATGATGTTCGCAGGGCAGGGAATCGTGCAGTTCAGCGGCGCCAATTTCAGCGCGGATGCGTGGGTGTACGCGGGGACGACTCCGTATCTGAACTATACCGATGAGTCGACGTACTTCACCGACAATCCGTCTCTGGTCCAGAGCTTCATGAAGAAGTACGACGATCTCTGGACCAGCACCAGCGGGTACACCGATTACGCGAACATCGTCGGCCCGCTCACCCGGAACTACGGCACCGGCGCCGACATCATCAAGGATCCCCAGCTCAATTTTCCACCAGCCGAGTCATATGCCAAGCGCGCGTTGGGCCGGTATCAGGCCGAGACTCAACAGATCGACGTGATCATGTATCGGATCACCGATAGGCGGCATTCGGATGCAATGATTCAGGCGCACGTGCGTGGGGTCCCGGTGCGTTTAATCACCGAACCTGAACAGTACCGCGATCCCAAGCGACTGTGGCATTCGTGGAACGTCGACCGCATGCATATGGCCGGCATCCCAATCAAAGTGCGGGCCCATGCCGGGCTGAACCATCAGAAGCTGGTCCTGCTCTACGGCCAGCGCATGTCCGTCTTCGGCTCTTCGAACTGGACGGGGCCGTCCGACGCGTCGCAGGAAGAGCACAACTGCTTCTGCACGGACACCACGATGTTCGATTGGTTCCAGGGTCAGTTCGACCGGAAGTGGAATAACACCGCTGGTGTCGTCGAAAACTCGGCCTTCGTGCCGCTGCCGCCCGGGAAGCCCATCAACAATGCGCCGGTCAATGCCGCAACAGGACTTTCCACTACCAGCGTGACCCTGAAGTGGGACGCAGGTCTCTGGGCGCACAAATACGATGTTCTTCTGGGTACGGACCCGCTGAACCTTCAGCCCGTCCTTGTCGACACGGAGCTCGGACCCAGTCTTACGACAACGCAGTATAAGAGCTTCGCCGTCGCGAACCTGCTGCCTGGAACGACATACTACTGGCGCGTGGTGTCGCGAACGATGGCGAACCTTACCAAGACGGGGGACGTTTGGTCCTTCACGACAACTGGCGAAGCCATTCCGCCGCCGCCCACCGGGACGATCGTGACCGGGGACGTCGTGCTTCACGGTCTCAGCGGGCGCATCACCGGTTCGCAGTGGTCGCTCGTCTCGGACTCGACGGCCGCCGGCGGAAGACGGCTCTGGAATATGAATGCGGGCGCTGCCAAGCTGACAACCGCGTCGAGCAGCCCTGCCAGCTATGTGGAGTTCACCTTCAACGCCGTCGCCGGTCAGCCCTACCATCTCTGGATTCGGGGACGCGCGGAAGGCAACCTCGCTGCGAACGACTCCGCTTTTGTGCAGTTCTCTGATTCGGTCACGTCGGCAGGCACGGCGACGTATAGAATCAACTCCACCTCAGCCGCCGAATACAACCTCGAGAATTGCACCGGGTGCGGCCTGTCCGGCTGGGGCTGGCAGGACAATGGATGGGGGTTTAACGTCAACGGGCCGAGGATTTATTTTGCCACGACGGGCCCGCAGACGCTGCGGATCCAGACGCGTGAGGACGGACTGTCGATTGACCAGATCATCCTGTCGCCGTCGCCGGCGAGCTTCCTCAGCGCCTCTCCCGGCGCCCTGAAGAACGACACGCGGATCTATCCTGCGGCTTCCGGTTTGCTGACGCGCGTGGAACCCGCGCTCATGCCAGGGGTGGCACCCGCGTTGGTCGCCGAGGTCTTATCGGCCGGCGCGGTGAGCCGCACAGGTTCGCACGCCCCTGACCCATGGACGGCCGCCGGCCTGGCGGTCGCCCGTGCCGCACGGGCCTGGGACGGCGCAAGGCCCCACATCGTGACTCCGCTATCGGATGCCTAACAGATTCGCCGCACCGCCGCGGGCGCGCGCGGCGTGACGCCTGCGGCACGCATCCGGCTGTTGAACACTTCGTCGGTCCGACCGTCCGGAAAGTTTGTCCTGTACTGGATGGTCGCGGCGCGGCGCTCATCCTCCAATTTCGCACTCCAGCGGGCCGCTGAAACAGCCGCCGAATTCAATCGACCGCTGCTCGTCCTCGAAGCACTCCGGTGCGACTACCCGTGGGCGAGCGACCGCCTGCACCGTTTTGTGCTCGACGGGATGGTCGACAACGCGGCGGCATTCTCCGATCGGCCCGTCCTCTACTACCCATACGTCGAACAGGCCCGCGGCGCCGGACGCGGGCTCATCGCCGCTCTCGGCGCGCAGGCCTGCGCGATCGTCACGGACTGGTACCCCGCCTTCTTCATTCCGAGGATGACCGCGGCGGCCGCCAGTCAGGTAGCGGTGCGCATGGAGGCGGTGGACTCGAACGGCCTCATACCGGTCGCCGAACACGGCCGCGCGTTTCCGACCGCGCGAGGGTACCGCGCGTTCATGCAGCGGGTGCTCAACGACCACGTGCGGGAGGTTCCGGACGCCGATCCGCTGGAGGCGCTCTCGTCGACTCCTCCGATGCGTAGATTGCCGGGGGATGTGGCCACCCGCTGGCCGGCGGCATCCGCGTCGCTGCTCGCTGGCGACGGCGCAGCTCTCGCAGCCCTTCCCATCGACCACACGGTCCCCCCGACGCCGCTGCGAGGCGGTACTGCGGCGGGGCGGCGCGCGCTTCGTGAGTTCGTGGAGCAGCGTCTGGAGCGGTACGGCGAGGACCATAATCATCCCGACCTGCAGGGCTCCAGCCGGCTGTCTCCGTACCTCCATTTCGGTCATCTCTCGGCGCACGAGATTTTTGGCGCGGTCATGACGCGGGAACGATGGACGACACGGCGTCTGGCCCCGACAGCCTCCGGCGCGCGTGAGGGATGGTGGGGCGTGTCTCCATCGGCCGAAACGTTCCTCGATCAGCTGACCGTGTGGCGTGAGGTGGCGTTCAACGGCTGTGCATGGACCGAAGGGTTTGCGACGTACGACACCCTGCCGGCGTGGGCGCGCGGAACCCTCGAGGCGCACCATGAGGACCCTCGTCCACACCGGTACAGTCTCGCAACCCTCGATGCCGCGGGCACGCACGACGAAGTGTGGAACGCGGCGCAGCGCGAGTTGAAGAACGAAGGCTGGTTCCATGGCTACATGCGAATGCTGTGGGGGAAGAAGATTCTCGAATGGACACGACATCCGGCAGACGCCTTGAGCTGCATGGAGCATCTGATGAACCGGTACTCGCTCGACGGACGGGACCCGGTTTCATATGCCAGCTTCGGGTGGGTCCTGGGCCGGTACGACAGGCCCTGGCCGGAACGCCCGGTTTATGGCACCGTCCGCTGTATGACCTCCGACAGCGCCCGGCGAAAGCTCAAGATGAAGCAGTATCTGCGGCGATACGGTGAGTCATCTCTCTTCGACACGCGAGGCTGACGCAGGCGTCCTGAATCAGGACAGGCATTTGGCGTGCCCTCAGGCGGCATGAGACGGCGCGCATCGGCCTCGAAGGCAATCGATTCGTCTGCGTCGGCCGAGCTGCGCGGGCATGCCTTGTGCAACCAGTGGTCCGGCCCCGGAGCGCGCTTGCCGGGTCCATTTCCCGAAAGGAATCCCGATGTCCGATGGAACGTTGAATTTGATGGTACCCCGCGGCGAGAAGAGCGTGTGGGACAAGCCGAGTCTCACCTCCGCTTTTTCCACCTGCGATCAGGAGCGTTGGCTGGCAGCCGCGTGTGGCACCGCGCTCGCCATGCTCGGAGCCCGCCGTGGAGGTTTCGGCGGCGGCCTCGTGGCGACAGGTGGCGCCGTGCTGATATTGCGCGCCGCCATCGGACGCCACGACCTGGAGGTCGTGAGGGACTTCGTCGATCGACGGCTCAAGGAGAATGGCTGGCGGCAGTCCGATGTTGTGGCGGAAGCCTCGGAGCAGTCGTTCCCCGCCAGCGATCCGCCGTCGTGGACCCCTACCGCGTAGACAGGTGCTCCCAAAGGAACAGTTGCGGCTGATCGATGATGGAAGAAGCGAGGACGATGGGCTATATGGATATCGAGTTCGCGGGCGACGTGCGTGAGACGCAGATCCGCAGCGGGCGGAACATCAGCGACGCGGAACGCTGGGGGTCGATCGCCGGCGGAGTGGCTCTGGCACTCTATGGCGTGAGCCGGCGGAGCGCCGCCGGATGGCTCATGGCGGGTGCAGGAGCATTGCTCTTCCGGCGAGGGGCATCGGGCCATTGCGACACCTACCAGATGCTCGGCATCAACACCGCGGCGACAGGGGCCGACACGCGGCAGGCCCTCGCTGGCACGGGTGGGGTCCACGTCGAAGAGAGCGTCACGATCAATCGACCGGTGGAAGAGCTCTATCGCTTCTGGCGCAACCTCGAGAACCTGCCGCGCTTCATGCGCCACCTCGAATCGGTCGAGCGCGTGACCGACACCTTGTCCCGCTGGCGCGCGAAGGGGCCGGCGGGGACCGATGTCGAGTGGAACGCCGAGATCATCAACGAAGTTCCGAACAAGGTCATCGGCTGGCGCTCGCTCGAGGGCTCCGACGTCGTCAGCGCGGGCTCGGTGAACTTCGAGTCGCGCGGAGCCGGGGGCACCCGCGTGCGCGTGCGTCTGCAGTACAGCCCGCCCGGAGGGAAGGTGGGCGCGGCGGTCGCCCGATGGATGGGTCGAGATGTCGCCTCAGAGATCCGCGAAGACTTCCAGCAGCTGAAGCATCTGGTCGAGAGCGGACAGCTTTCAACGAACTAGACCAGAAGCGCGTTTCCGGCCCCGGCCCCCCGGTTCGGGGGCCGGGCCGGTCATCCCCGATGCCCCGTTCAGAGCTCGTTGTTCGCTGCCGCGGCGCGATCGGTGAGAACCGTAACCGCGGAAGGCGCCCACTTCGACGTGGAGTCGCGCCCGCGTTTCCGCCGGTCCCCTCTGTCGCCGTCCGGCCCTGGCAACATCCGGTTCGCAAGCGCCATCGCGCGCGCCACGACCCTTGGCGCGAGATTGTTCGCCATCATCGCGATTCGGGCCGGGAGTGTAATCGTCAATTCCGAATCGCCGTAGCGGCAGGCTTCGACAATCTGGCGCGCCGCGTTTTCAGCGGAGGTGGAGAATCCTGGAAGCGAGTCGGAGATCACGAACCAGGCGTACTCCGCCTCGTGCTTCCCCTTCACGTCGACGTTGAGCGGCGATCCGGTGCGCATCAGCCCGGGCGTGACGGTCGTGACGCGGATGCCGTACTGGGCGAGCTCGGTCCGGACGCCGTCGGACAGGCCGACCAGGGCAAATTTGCTGGCGCAGTAGGGTGCCAGGTGCGGAACCGCGACGCGGCCGCCGATCGAGGTGATGTTCACGATTCGCCCGAACCCCCGTCGGCGCATCGACGGCACCGACTCGAACATCAGGTGCAGCGGACCCCAGAAATGCGTCGCCATCGCATTTTCGAAATCCTGGGTCGTCATGTGTTCGAGCGGCCCGACCTGGATGACGCCTGCGTTGTTGATGAGCACGTCGATGGCGGACCAGCGTTCCAGGACGGTGTCCACTGCCGCCCGTACGTCCGCGCGGCGGCGGATGTCGCAGCTGACCGTCATGATCTCGCCCGGTGACCCGGCCAGTTCCTCCCGTGCGCGGGCGAGCTCCGTCTCGTTGCGCGCGAGCAGGCAGAGGTGCGCCCCCTCGGCGGCCAGCCGCCTGGCCAGCACCAGCCCCAGCCCTCGTGAGCCGCCGGTAATGACCACAACCCGGCCGGCGAAGTCGATCCCGCGCCGATTGCGAACGGCGGCGGTGCCGGCAAGAATCGCGGCGGCGCCGGTCATCATGCCCAGCAGGAACTTCCGCTCCCTGTTCATCGCTGCTCTCCCATCATTCCCCGCAGCGTCACGGCGTCGCGGGCTCATCCTTGCCACCAGTCGCACAAGATCCTGCCGGATGCGGTCGGGGATAGCCGCTATCTACTGGTCCGACGCCACATCAGTTCGCGGGACGCAGCCGCCAGTGCAACTCCACACCGTCCGGCAGGCCGTGCGCCACCACCCGGGCGTCAACGTTCAACGGCGCCCGCTCACGAGGCCGGATACCGAAGGTCCACTGGGCACTCTCGCCCGCTGCGGCCAGGCGGGCGGCGTCGGCGATGAAGCGGCCCCGGTCCCTCGCGACGTACACGCTGAGCCCCTTCCCGGTCAAGAAACGCTGGCTGATGTTGAACAGCTCCGCCCCGGCGCGGTTGGCTTCGAGAATGGTCAGCCGGGCATCCGTCACCACGTACGCCTGCGGTGCGGTATCGAACAGGTGCTGATATTTCTCACGCTCTCCGCGAAGCTCGGCGCGAGCCGCCTCGATCTGTTCGCGCCCGGCGAGCCGCTCGCCCTGCGCGGCCCGCAGTGCCTCGAGTGCGCGCAAGGTCTCCTCAACTCCCCGATGCGCCAGGTGGTCGGGCAGCGACTCCACGCGCCGCTGCAGCGTGGCAAGCCGTCGGAAGGCGGCTGTGAGCTGGACGGGGATGATGTTCGTCATTTGTACGATCGACTTCATGCAACCGAATCGCGCATCCGGCCGTCGAGCCATTGTGGCGCATTCAGGGTGTCATCACGACCTTCATGCATTCATCCTGCTTGTCGTTGAAGATACTGAACCCTTCGGCCGCGTCCTGCAGCCGGAGCCGGTGGGTAATGACGAAGCTGGGGTCAATCTCCCCTTTTTCGATGCGTTCGAGCAGCGGCCGCATGTAGCGATGGACGTGGGTCTGGCCGGACTTGATCGTCAGCGAGCGATTGACGATCGTGCCAATCGGGAACTTGTCGATCAGTCCGCCGTACACCCCGGCAACCGAGACGGTCCCGCCGCTGCGGCATGCGAAGATCGCCTCCCGCAGCGCGATCGGACGATCCGTCTCCATCATCATGGCCTGCTTCACGCGATCGTACGCATAGGCGAGACCGGGCCCGTGCCCCTCCATCCCGACCGCGTCGATGCAGGAGTCCGGACCGCGGCCGCCCGTCATTTCCTTCAACGCCTCGAGCACGTTGACCTCTTCGTAGTTCAGAGTCTCGGCACCCGCACGGTCGCGCGCCATCTGCAGGCGGTAGTCGAAGCGGTCGATCGCAATCACACGCTCCGCCCCGAGCAGGTAGGCACTCTTGATCGCGAACTGGCCCACCGGGCCGCATCCCCAGACGGCGATGACGTCGCCCGGCTGGATATTGCAGACTTCCGCCGCCATGTACCCCGTGGGAAAGATGTCCGAAAGGAACAGCACCTGATCGTCGGTCAGCCCGTCGGGCACTTTCAGCGGGCCCACGTCGGCGAACGGCACGCGTGCGTACTCGGCCTGCCCACCCGCGTACCCTCCAAGCATGTGGGAGTACCCGAAGATGCCGCACGGCGAGTACCCGTACATCTTCTCGGCCATCCAGGCATTCGGGTTCGAGTTCTCGCAGAGTGAATACAGCTCACGCTCACACTGAGAACAGTGGCCGCAGGCAATGGGAAACGGCACGACGACGCGGTCGCCGACGTTCAGGTTGTCGACGCCGCTGCCCTTCTCGACGACCTCCCCCATGAACTCATGCCCGAGGATGTCGCCGCTCTTCATCGTCGGAATGAACCCGTTGTACAGGTGGAGGTCCGACCCGCAGATCGCCGTGCTCGTGATCCGCACAATGGCATCGCGCGGGTTCAGGATCTGCGGATCAGGCACCTCTTCGACCCTGACGCGCTTCTTTCCGTGCCAGCAATTCGCCCTCATAGTTGCACTCCTGCGAGTTCCTTGATCTCCCGTGGGTCCGCCGCGGGCTGCGCGGGGCGCCACAGTCCCGGGCCGTCGGAGAGCGGGATTTCCCCCGTTTCGAGCAACTGCTTCGCGCGGTGGAGATCTTCGTGAATCTGCTGCGACGGCTCTTCGCCGAACAGCCACGCGATGCCCTTTCCGAGCGCTCCGGCCGGAGGACGGTATTGAAGCTGGACGCGAACCTCCGTGCCGCGCGCGCCCGGCGCACGCTGAAACCGCACGGACCCGCTGTTCGGCACGTCCGAACCCTCGAGCGACCGCCAGGCGATCCACTCGTGCTCGCGCGCCTCGAGCATTTCAGCTTCCCACTCGACGGACATGCCGGCCGGCCCCTTCGCCCGCCACCGCGATATCGTGCCCGAGAGCTGCTGGACCGATTCGAGGTGGCGCATGAAGCTGGGAAAGTTCTCGAACCGGCGCCAGAAGGCGTAGACCTCGGCGATGGGCCGGTTGATCGTCGTGACCTCCTCCACTCTCACCCCACGGCGAGTCCAGTCGGGCGGCTCGTCTGCGCCTTCCGAGCCGTTTGCGCCAAAGCGCGTGGCACAGATCACATCCAGCGCCGTCACTCCGGCGACCGCAGCGATCGCCCCCGAGACGCGCCCGCGGTCCGACTCCCCGGACCCGAGGGCGGAGAAAAGAACCGCGAGATCGATCGCGTCACCCGCAACCCTCGACCATACCGGCACGGGGCTGTCAGGTCGCACCAGGATGCTGATCCCGTGCGCAATCTCGCGAGCGCCAAGCGCTCGCAGCATCGGCTCGGTCGACTCGGGCAACCCCGTGAGCCGCCTCATCACCCGCGGCGCGGCGAGCTCGGTGGCGCCCAGCGCAATGCTGAACCAGGCGAGCGTGGTCGACAGCTGATTACCGTGGTTTGTTTCGTCGTCGTGCTCCATGTCGACTCCTGTCCAGCCGTCGAGGGTTCGCAAGATGAAGGATTCCGTTCTGCACGCTGCAATGCGTGGTC
>Ga0136612_10000888_pt1 | contig 12010 bp, 10 predicted proteins | sample AntDryUQ224A2306_2_FD_106644 | JGI IMG/M metagenome (GOLD analysis project Ga0136612, IMG submission 106644) | Polar desert sand microbial communities from Dry Valleys, Antarctica - metaG UQ224A (23.06) | ecosystem: Environmental > Terrestrial > Soil > Desert | place: Antarctica: Dry Valley...
CGCCTTCATCTCTTCGCGCCGCTTCGAGGCCCAGTTTTCAATGATCCGCAGCGGGACGCGCGAGAGGGCGAGCGAGTCGGGAGGAACGTCCTTGGTCACCGTCGATCCTGCGCCCACGTAGGCTCCACGGCCGATCGTCACCGGCGCTACGAGCTGCGTGTCCGATCCGATGAAGGCTCCTTCCTCGATCACGGTCTTGTTTTTGTTCACACCGTCATAGTTGCAGGTGATGGTGCCGGCACCGATGTTCACGTCGGCTCCGATCTCGGCGTCGCCGATATAGGAGAGATGCGACGCTTTTGCACCGGCACCGAAGACCGCCTTTTTCGTCTCCACGAAGTTGCCGACCTTCACCTTCCGTCCGAGCCTGGTTCCGGCGCGGAGGTGTGCGTACGGTCCGACTCCGGCGCCGTCCGCGATGTCGCTGTCCTCGGCCACCGTGCCGGTCTTGATGTGCACGTTCGAGCCGACCCGGACGTTGACGAGGTGAACTCCGGGCTCGATCACGCAGCCGGACCCGATCGATGTCGTCCCCTCGAGAGTTACGAAAGGATAGACAACTGTGTCGCTGCCGATCGTGACCGTCGAGTCGATGACGACCGTAGCCGGGTTGCGGAAGGTGACGCCCTCTTTCATCAGATGCTGGACGATCCTCCGTTGAATCTCGCCATCAACCGAAGCGAGATCGGCTCGTGAATTCACCCCGAGCGCTTCGACTGGGTCCGCGGCGATGACTGCGCCGACGCGCAGGCCTGCCGTCTGCAGTCCGGCCACGAGATCGGTCACGTAGTACTCACCCTGAGCGTTGGAGTTCGAGAGTCCGCGCAGATTGTCGAAGAGGTGCTCGCCGTCGAAGACGTAGATGCCCGCATTGACCTCGTTGATTTTCTTCTCATCTTCGGAGGCATCCTTGGCCTCGACGATCCTCTTCACTGAGCCGGATTGATCGCGAACGATCCGGCCATACATCGCCGGTTCGTCCAGCACCATGGTCAGCAGCGTTAATGCGTTTCTCGCGCGGGCATGCTCTTCGAGGAGGTGGTTGAGCGTCTCCGGACGCGTCAACGGAACGTCGCCGGAAAGGATCAGAATCTTCTTCCCGGCCACGCCGCCCTTCTCCAGGGCCTGTGCTGCCTGGAGAACGGCGTGGCCCGTCCCGAGCTGTTGTTCCTGCACGGCGTATCGTGCACGTTCGCCGACCGCCTGCTGCACGCTCTCGCGTTGGTGTCCGATCACCATTACCGGCGGTGTGCGTGAGATGCCGGCCGCGAGATCGAGTACATAGTCGACGATCGGCCGCCCCGCCGCCCGGTGAAGAATCTTGATCGTCGACGATTTCATGCGCGTGCCGAGGCCCGCCGCAAGAATGATCACTTCAACGTTGTCGTTCATCCCTCGGTCCTTCTCATTCGTTCCAGCGTCCGTCCGTAGCGGTCGTAGAGGCGGAAGATGGTGTCCGCCAGCGCCGCAGAGTCGTGCCGTACGAAGTTCCCCTCTGCAATGATGTCGCCGAAAAAGGGCGTGATCCCCAGCTCCCGGATTGCATTCACGTCGAAAGAGACCGGTTGCTGGCCCTGGGCGGCGTAGGCCTGGATGATGGCGTCGGAGGGCCGGCGCCCGTTGATGATCATGACGTCCACCAGCAGTCCGGCATGCTCGACGATGGCGCTCAGATGCTCCTCGGCCGAGAAACTGTCCGTCTCTCCCGGCTGCGTCATCACATTGCAGATGTAGACCCGCAACGCCTTTGCTTCCCGGATGGCGTCTGCGATCTTCTTGATGGCCAGGTTGGGCAGCACGGAGGTGTATAGCGATCCGGGGCCGATGATGATCATGTCCGCGCGTGTGATCGCTTCGAGTGCGCGGTCCGGCGGAGTGGCGTCGGGAGGATCGATTCCCAGGTGAACGATCCGCGCGTGATGCGGTTTCTTTCGCGGCCGCTCACCAATCTGAGAGCCGCTGATGGCCACCTCGCCGATCAGCTCGCTGCCATCGGCCAGCGTGGCCCGGAGCCGGATGTCGTCGAGCGTCGAAGGGATGATCTCTCCCCGGATGGCCAGAACTTCCTGCGCGGCGAGGATGGCGTTGTCGAAGCCGCCCGTGATCTCGGTCAGCGCTGTCAGCAGAAGGTTTCCGAGGGAGTGGCCCTTGAGCGCGGAGTCGGTGTCGAAGCGATAGTTGAACAGCCTCGAGAGAAGCTGTTCCTCCTCGGCCAGCGCGACGATGCAGTTCCGGATGTCGCCCGGAGGCAGCATCCCGAACTCCTTGCGAAGGACGCCGGAGCTTCCGCCCTCATCGGTAACGGTCACGATCGCAGCGAGCTTGCGGATGGCCCAGGCACCGTCCGCTTCAACGTATTGCTTGAGGCCGCGAAGAAGGGTCGAGAGTCCCGTTCCGCCGCCGATCGCGACGATGTTGAGCCCGGGGGGTCGCATCAGCGTGATGTTAGTGCACCTGCCTAAGTGCGGGACGACAGAATGCGGCCGATGTGGTGCCGGAGAATCGCCAGGAACGTGAACTCTGAGGTCAGCTGGCTCTGAAGCTCACCCTCTCCCTGAAACAGCCTGGTCATGGTGTCGGCGCGCTCGTTGTACCACTCCTCGGTGACCTCGCCATGAGCCCGCTTCTCCTCCAGCACGCAGAGGATGTGCTCGCGATCAATGATCTCCGGATGATGGTTCGTTCCGAAAACCCGTGGCATGCCGATCTCGTCACGCGCCAGCTCGATCATGGTCACGGCCGGGCTGTCCTTCGACTCGAACGCAAGCTGCTGCGCCTTCGACCCCGACTCCGGAACCAGGTCGAAGAGCCGGTTGTCGAGGACTCGGAAATGCCGGCGGTCCGGGAGCTGGTCGGCAAAGTGAGAGAACCACGGATGCTCCGCCCCTTGCTCGGTCAGCATGTTCGTCGGCATGCCAGTGCTCTTTTCAGCCCGCATCACAGGTCGAGCCGCCTGCGACCAGCGACACATCAGCCCGAACGAATGACAGATGGCCACGAGGGCCGCGCTGTCGTTCGCAGCGATGTTGTCAAAAAGCTGGAAGAGAGGGCGCTCCCATGAGGGATCCTCGTCGATTCCCTGAGCCCAGGCCAGCTTGCCGTCATTCTCGCGAGGATCGAGATGCCCCGGTCCTCCCGTTCCGACGTAGAGCTGAAACTGGCCGTTTGGCGGAGCCGGGATCTGCAACCTGCGCCGGACGTCATGCGAGATGACGCGGACCTTGAGCTTCGCCGCGATCAGCGACTCTTTGTGGGCGTCGCACGCCTCGTGGATGGCGTGAACGATCGAGTCATGACCGATGTTCGGCCACGAGTGGTTCATGTCCAGGACAGCCACATCGATCCTCGAGCGGTCTGCCGCCGGCCTGGAATCGTCGGCGAGACGGACGTACTCGCAAAAGTCGCTGGTCTCGTGAATGTTGGTCGGGTTCACGTTGCCGCCTGGATCAATTCGCGTGCCGTCTCACAGTCCGTGCTCGGTTTCGCTGACGATGTAGTCAACCACGTCGCGCAGATCCTTGCGCACTTCGTAGACGGCGAGCTGACGGTCGGCGCCGGTCCGGGTCTTGATCATTTCCCGGGCGTAATAGACCTCTTTGCGGGAACCGAGCTCATCCAGCTCTCCGTCCACAAACTCCAACAGCTCGTCGAGAAGGGCCTCGTACGGCACTTCTTCTCCCTTCCCGAAATCGATGAGCTTTCCGTCGATCCCGAAGCGAGCCGCCCGCGACTTGTTCTCGTTGATGAGCGAGCGCTTGTAAGTGCGCCAGCTCATGTTGCTGTTGTGGATCTTCCACAGCTTCTTGGTCAAAGCCTGGAACATGGCCGCGAAGCAGATGGTCTCATCGATGCGCAGCGGGACGTCGCAGATGCGGTACTCGAGCGTCGGGAAAAAGGGATGCGGCCTGACATCCCACCAGATCTTCTTGGCGTTGTCGAAGACATTCGTTTTCACGAGCAGTTTGACGTGCTCTTCGTACTCACCCGCGGAGCGGAAGTAGTCCGGCAGGCCGGTGCGCGGGAATCTCTCGAAGACCTTCGATCGGTAACTCTTCCATCCCGTGTTCGATCCGCACCAGAACGGAGAGTTGACCGACAGAGCGAAGATGTGCGGCAGGAAGTAGCGGGCCGCGTTCATGATCTGGATCCGCGTCTCCAGATCCTCGATGGCCACGTGCACATGCAGGCCGAAGATGAGGTTGGCCCGGGCCACCATCTGCAGGTCGTAAATGATCTGGTCATAGCGGGCGTGCGCGGTGATGGGCACGTCCTTCCAGTGCGAGATCGGATGTGTTCCGGCGGCCGCGATGCGCATGCCGTTTTCACGGGTCAGCCGGGAAATCTCGCCTCGCAACCGGGTCACCTCCCGACGGGCGTGTGCGACATCGCGGCAGATGGGCGTGCCCACCTCGATCACCGCGTCGTGCATTTCGCGCTTGATCTCTTCCTTGAGCCGCTTCTCGCCCTCGTCGAACATCTCCTGGATGTGAGACTTCAGCTCCCGCGTTTCCGGGTCGACGATCTGAAACTCTTCCTCGATTCCGAGCGTGAACGACGGTTGTGCCGGCATGGCCACAGTCTATCGCGGGGCTCTCACAGCACGGAGGGCGAGTAGGACTTGTTCTGGACGACGGCGTCGCCGGCCGGTTTGTCGACCTTCATGATCGCCGGCCATTTACCGGTCAGTTCGAACGGGCGGTCGCCGACGGCGAGCTCCATCAACACTTCGGCCATGTTGTTGACCATCCAGTCGAAATTTTCGCGACCGACAGAGGCGAGGTCGGCATCCGGCGCGCAATTCATGAAGTCGATGGCAATCGGGACCCCGTCACGCACCGCAAACTCGACGGTGTTCATGTCGTAACCGAGGCCTTCGCACAAAGCGATGGCGTCGCGACGGACGCGGGCTTCGAAGGTCTTTTCCATCGGCTTGGGATGCTGCGGGTAACGGAGGTGGTGCGGCTGGCGCGGGTCGTACTCCATGATCCGCACGCGGTTGCGCCCCAGAACGTAGCAGCGGTAATAGGAATCGAAATCGATCGCTTCCTGGGCCATCATCGTCAGATCGCGGCTCTGGTCGTATGCGGCAAAGAACTCCTCCGCGTTGTCGGTCTTGTAAACGTCTTTCCAACCGCCGCCGTAAGCCGGCTTCATGAAGATCGGAAATCCGAGATACGCGAAGACCTCGTCCCAATTCACCCATCTCATGTTGCGAAATGACTTCGCTTCCGTATTGGGCGGGTACTGTTTGTGCGGGAGCAGGACCGTCTTCGGGACCGCGACGCCGGCGGCTTTCGCGACCAGGTTGTCGAAGAACTTGTCGTCGGCGGACCACCAGATGGGATTGTTGACCACCTTCACCCCCGATGCGGCGGCGCACTTGAGGTAGGTGCGGTAGTACGGCACCTCGTGACTGATCCGGTCGAGGATCAGATCGTAGGGAAACACCCCGTCGTCCTTGAGATACGAGATCTCCATCGCCGCCGCTTCCACTTTCCCGGCGCCTTTTTTATTGATGGCGTCGATCAACGCCCAGGGAAACGTGTCTTCCATTCCAAACAGCAGTCCCACTCTCTTCTTGGCCATCATGTTCTCCGAAGAAAGCGATCGTATAGAATCGCCGCGCGCTCACGCAAACCTCTCATGTATCGCGAACACGGACATTGGTGGAGCCCCTCCCTCGGACGGACCATGGAATTCCTCTGGTTCGGCAAGTTCGGGCGTCCTCTGCTGCTCTTCCCGACATCGGCGGGAAGGTACAACGAGAACGAGGACATGCACCTGGCCGGATCGCTCGCGGACAAGGTGAACAACGGCGAGATCCAGCTCATCCTCGTCGACACCGTGAACAGCGAGAGCTGGTACAACCAGTCGGTCCACCCGGCGGTGCGCGCGGCGCGGCACGTTCAGTACGACTCCTATCTTCGCCACGAGATGGTGCCCTACATCTTCAACCGTGCTCAGCGCGGGGACCTGGTGGTGTACGGGGCGAGCTTCGGCGCGTACCACGCGGCCAACTTCGCGGCCCGCTATCCCGACGTGGTGAGCCGGGCCATCTGCTTTTCGGGCGTCTACGACATCTACCCGTTCCTGGACGGCTACTGGGACGACAACTGCTACTTCAACAACCCGACGTCGTACATCCCGAACCTGGATAGTGAATGGGCGAACCGGCTTGCGCGAACGAGCTGGGTGATCGCGACCGGCGAGCACGACTCGCTCGTGGACAAGAACCGCGAGTTCTCGCAGCTGCTCTGGTCGAAGGGGATCCCGAACCACTCAGAGTTCTGGGAGGGCCAGTTCGGCCATGACTGGCCGTGGTGGCGCGAGCACCTGCGGCGATTCGTCTAGAGGGAAGATTCAATGGAGGACAGGCACTCCTGCCTGTCCCCCCTCGAACCGGACAGGCAAGAGTGCCTGTCCTCCATGGGAAGCTCTATTTCGCGGCGCGCTTCTCGGCCATCAGCTTGCGGATGGCATCACCGGGAATCGTGCCGGTGATGCGGACCGAGTCGCTGGTGCGGCTGACGTCGAAACGGCGGAGGACCGAAACGAGATCAGGTGACTTTTCCTTGACCGCGAGACGCATCGCCGAGAGGGCGCCACGGATCGTGTCTTCCAGGAGCTCGAGGGTCTCGGCATCGTTTGCCAGGCCGAAGGCACCGATTTTGACGGCGTCACCGCTGTCGGTGGCCCAGAGCGCGACCGTTGAGACGCTCTTGATCGCTGCTGCCAGCGCCTGTCCCGACTGATCCTTGCGGGTCTGCAGGCGATTGGCGCCGGTCAGACGCGCAGCACGCGTGACATCGACCACTGCCCACGCGGAAACGTTCGTGTCGATTCGGGCCGCGTCGCGTCCCAGGATGCTCATTCCGAAGGCCGTTCCACCGTTGGCGCGGGCCTCCAGCGCCTCGGTGACCGCAGCCTCCGTGCCGATGATGGCCAGCGTAGCGTCGGGAAACGCGACGGCGCCATGATGACCGTCCTGCTTTGCCTCAGGGAGTGTGTAATAGCCACTTTTCTTGACCGCGCCTCGCGAAGCGAGCGCCTCGGTCAGCCGTTCCACGTTGAAACGTCCGTTGGCGAGCACCAGAACTTCTCCCTCAGATCCCAGGCGGGTCTTCGGTGAAGTGGCCACAACCAGAACGTCGATGTCACGGGCAGGATCCAGTCCGGCGTCGGTCAGGAACTGATCCGCTTCGCCGTTGCCGCCCAACTTGTCGGCTTGCCGGAAAAGTGTCGATGAAAGAGGGCTCGTCCGAAGCTCCGCCAGTTTGATCACTCCGACGGAGACCGCATCCGCCGGAACGAGCGACAACACGTCGCTTTTCGCGAAAGCCGCCGTCGCCGAGAGCGCCAACGCCATCAGCACCACTGCAATTCGAATGTGTTTCATGAGTTAAAACTCCTTTCTCTGGAACATCCACGATGCGAGAACGAGACAGGCGACGCCAAACGCCGCTGTCGTGACAAAAGGTGCGGGAGTAAGGACTGCTGCCACACGAGCAGGAACGTTTTCGCCGGCCACAAATGCCACCACGGCCTGGCCGAGCTCTGCGGTCTTGGGAATGACCCAGTACAACGTCTTGATCAGCGTAGCCTGCCATTCCTTCGAAACCGCTGCTTCGATCCGCTCGTGAGCAACCAGCATCAAAGCGAAAAAGAAGAGGCCGTAGGTAGTCATGATCGAGACGGCAGTCGAGGAAGTGACCACGCCCACCAGGAACGCAAACGCGAGGAGCGTGGCAATGACGAAGAGGATGATCGCACCCGCCAGCAGGAACCTCGGGTTTGCGACCCCGGTCTTCCAAACCACGATCGCCCAGATGGACCCGATCAGATAGACGATGTTGGTCGCCGCAAGGATCAGCCCGGCCACGTAACGGGACAGGAGCAGTCCGGTGCGCGAGACCGGGCGGGAGAGGTAGAGGTCGATGGTCCCCTTTTCCTGAAGGCGGGGAACGAGATGGGCCGTGGCGAAGATCGCCATGAACGTGCAGAGGAAGTAGAGAATCGCGGAGAATCCGGTTTCGAAGCCGAGCACCAGCTTCTCGATGCTCATCGAATCGTTCATCTGAACTTCTTTTCCGAACAGCTTCGCGCCGGCAAGAGCACCGTCAACAATATCGAGATTGATTGCAGATGCAAAAATAATCAAGAATAGTGATGAAAGAAAAAAGTAAGCAATTAACGTCCATCTCGCAGCGGCTTCCCTGAAGACGTCTTCGATGCTGGATACCAGGACCTTCATGGCTGCACCTCTTCCGTCCCGCCCACCATCACGTCCGAAGCGCGCACGAGATCGACGAATACGTCCTCGAGCGTAGAGCGCACCGGAGAGAGCTCGGAAAGCACGCCGCCGCTGGCCCGCAGCCGGTCGACGAGTGTATTGAGATGCTGCAGGTCGTCGACGGAGACGAGCATGTGTCCGTTCACCCGTTCCACGCCGGCTCCGCTCTCCCGGAATGAGGCCACGAGCGACTCGTCCACCGGAGTGGCCACCATCTTGTACTGAGCTCCCTTGCGGCGGGTCAGCTCTTCGATGGTCCCCTGCACGGCCACCCGCCCGCCGCGAAGCACCGCTACGCGGTCGCAGGTCAACTCGATCTCTGAGAGCAGGTGTGAGTTGAGCAGGATGGCGGTGCCACCGCGCGCTTCTTCGCGGAGCAGGTCGCGGATCTCGCGCCGTCCGACCGGGTCGACGCCGTCGGTCGGCTCATCGAGCAAAAGGACGTCGGGAGCATGGACCAGCGCGCAGGCAATTCCCAGCCTCTGGGTCATCCCCTTCGAGAATTTCTTGATCCGGATATCGGCCCAGGGGGTGAGGCGGACCTTCTCCAGCAGTTCCCCACTGCGCTGCTGGACGGCTTTCTTGTCCATCCCCGACATCCGCCCGAAGATCGCAAGGGCCTGGTTCGCGGTCAGATAGCTGGGGATGCGGTGCCCTTCCGGCAGGTACCCGACGGTCCGCCGCGACTCCGGGTCGCCCACAGGCAAGCCGCAGACGCGCGCCGAGCCTTCCGTGGCCCGGGTCAACCCCAGCAGGATTTTGACCGTGGTGGTTTTTCCGGCCCCGTTCGGTCCGAGCAGGCCGAAAAGCTCGCCCGGCTGCACGGAGAAGTCGATGCCGTCCAGGGCGGTGATCCGGGCTTTGCCGAGCCTCGAGGCGAACGTTTTCCGGAGCCCGGCGACTTCAATGACGGATGTCATGGGGATAAGGTACGGCGGAACCGCTTCGGAGTTGCGAATTGCTACTACCGGGCAGAACCTGTCTTATCCACAGCAATCCTCTTCTCGGCCACCTGCCAGTCGATGTTCGACAGGAAAGCGTCGATGTACTTCGGCCGGTCGGCCGGTTTGTAGTCGAGCAGGTAGGCGTGCTCCCAGACGTCCATCACGATCAGCGGCACGAACCCGGCGATGTTTCCTGTCTCATGCAGGGTGACCCAATGGTTCGAGACGAGGCCGCTTGCCGGATCGAGGTAGCAGATCGCCCAGCCCACACCGCGCATCTTCCCGACGCTGACGAAATCGGTGCGCCAGGTGTCGTAGCTCGGGAAGCTCCGCTCCACCGCTTTGCGAAAACGGGAGTCTTTGGCCGCGTCGCCGCCGCCCCCGATCTTCATGTTGCCGAAGTAGTACTCGTGCAGGACCATCCCGTTGTACTCGAAGCCGAGCCGCCGGGTCAGCTCGGAGTACGCCGGCATCTCCTCCTGGTCGACCTTGCCGTCGGAAAGGATCGCCGCAATACGCTCGTTGAGCCCGTTCGTATTGGTCACATAGCCTTCGTACAGCTTGAAATGCATCTCCATCGTTTTGTCGGAGATGCCCGCCAGCCCGGCGAGATTGAACGATTTCGGCTTGTAGACTTTCGTTTCCATATCGATCCGGCCATGCACGACTCGCACCGAGCGGCATTGGACTAGCCCGCCAGCCGGAGCTTCCCATACAAGTACGGATACCCCGGCCGGAACCAGTTCCGGAAGCTGGCTCTGATCAGTTCCCGAGGCGTGGCCAGCGAGGCCCCTTTCAACACGAAATGGGCTTCATCGAAAAAGTCTGCTGAGTACACCGGATACGTGGCCATCGGCTCGAATCCGGGAAAGCCGCGAAACCGCGTGGCGGTCCACTCCCACCCATCACCGACCAGATCGTGCACGCCCCAGGCGCTGGCGCCCGCCGGATGCGATCCCACCGGAGTTGGATCCCACTGCCGCAGATCGAAATTGCCATGCTGCGCCGCGGGTGTTGCCTCGCCCCACGGATAGGAGCGTTCGAGTCCCTCAGGTGTCGCGAACGCCGCGCGGTGATACTCGACTTCGCTCGGCAACCTCCGGCCCCGCCATGCAGCAAACGCCTCCGCCTGATCGTGGGTGACGAAGACGGGTGTGGCCACAGGAAGAGGCGCCACATTGAACATGCCGCGCCAGTACCATTCCCCGTCGCGCTGCACCCAGAAATGCGGTGCTGCGGAACCGGTCTCCCGCATGAACTCCAGGTACTCACCGTTGGTCACGTTCAGCCGGTCGATCGCGAACTCGTCGACAGCTACACGATGGGCGGGGAACTCGTTATCCCAGCCGAACCTGTCGGGCGGCGCGCCGAGCGTGGTCATCCCGGCCGCGATGCGGATGCGCTCATTGACAGTGATGCTGGTCGGCGCGGGTGCACCGGGAGCGCTCTCGTTGCGATGCTTCATCTCCAGAGGCAGGTTGTGCAGAAGATAGATGAACGTCTCCTGATGCATGAGCTCATGCTCGAGAATCGTGCCGGCTGCTTCAATCTCGATCGGCCGACCTGACAGATTCATCAGCGAGTTTTCGACGAGCGTCTCCGCCGCCAGGACGTACGCCTCTACCTCGCTTCGGGACGGCCACGTCGCATGATCACCGGCGAGGCTCGCGTCCTTCGGATCGATTCCGCGCTCAAACAGTTTTTCCATCGCGCCGTCGATCCCCGGCCGGCTCTGGGCAAGCTTCACGAGCGTGTTCACCGCGAACGCGGGAAGGTGTCCGTCATAGAACACGATCGGGTTGCGGAGTTCGATGGGCCGCGAGTGGTAGGACTCTTCGCGCGGGATGGCGAACAGAGAGCGAGTGCGCTCCCTTGTTCTGCGATACCAGGCCACGAGATCGTCGCGCGTCAGTCCGTCGGGAAACGCCGGATGGTGCAGGCGAAGATCGGCAGCAGGAGCGAGGCGGGGCATGAGCGGTCCGGCATCGAGATTATGGTGTCGAAAGAGCCGGCGCACCAGCCGGCACTTCGACTACACGGAACGGAAGCCGGTCGGGATGAAGGGCTGCCAGCACCGGCATGGCCACGTTGTAGACAGGCGCGTTGTTCTTGGTCCGTCCCTCTGGCGCGCCGAGATGCGCGTGCCCGTGAAAAACGGCGGTGCAGCGGTATCGATCAATCGGATCTTCGAGCCGGCTCGATCCGAGGAACGGCATGATCTCCGGAGGTTCTCCCACCACGGTCTGGTGAATGGGTGAGTAGTGGAGTACTGCGATCTTCTGGGGAGTGCGCAGCCGGCTCAGAGCTTTCTCGAGCTTCAACGCTTCCTCGATGGCCTCGTGAACGAAATCCTTGATGATCTTCTCACCCCAGGCGCCGAGCTGACGTCTGCCGAACCCGCCGCCGAAACCCCTCACGCCGGCAAATCCGACACCCTGGATCTCATACTCGGTGCCGTCGAGCACGACTACGCCGGCGTCGGTCAGAATCCGCACCACGTCCGCTTCCTGTCCCGACTCCAGATCGTGATTGCCCAGCACGGCAAGCACCGGAATCTTCAAAGAGGTGGTGATGTCCTTTGCGAGGATGTGCGCTTCCTCCGGGGTGCCGTAGTCGGTCAGATCCCCACACAGGAGCATGATGTCGGCGGCCTCGGTGGCTGCGGCAAAAAGCTGCTGGTAGACCCCCTGCGAAGTCTTCTTCACATGGATGTCGGCCACCGCCGCAATCCGCAGAGTCTGACGTTCACTGTCCATCATTTCGCTCCGTCGACCTC
>Ga0136612_10000889_pt1 | contig 12009 bp, 16 predicted proteins | sample AntDryUQ224A2306_2_FD_106644 | JGI IMG/M metagenome (GOLD analysis project Ga0136612, IMG submission 106644) | Polar desert sand microbial communities from Dry Valleys, Antarctica - metaG UQ224A (23.06) | ecosystem: Environmental > Terrestrial > Soil > Desert | place: Antarctica: Dry Valley...
GAGGGAAACGGACTCAACCTGCCGTTCCCAGATCAATCATTCGATATCGTTTACAGCAACTCCGTAATTGAACACGTTGGGAGCCGTGCGAATCAGGAACAGTTCGCTCACGAGGTGCAGCGTGTCGGGCAGTCGTACTACGTCCAGACACCGAGTCGCTGGTTTCCGATCGAACCGCACAGCTTGGGACTGTTCATCCACTACTTCTCGAAGCCAATGCAAAAGCGGCTACACCGCTATATCACCCTGGTCGGAATTGTGAACCATCCGTCTCGGCAGAAGACATCACACGCCATTGACCACATCACGTTGCTCGACGTGCCAGCGCTCAAGACGATGTTTCCTAGAGCGACCATTCAGACGGAGCGATTCCTTGGCTTAACAAAGTCCTATGTCGTCATCGATTGTCATCTAGCACAGGATCACAAACGTCGGTTTTCGCGACGCCCTGGAGACGTCTCAAATACCTGTCGCATAACCGCGCTTGTATGTCGCGCCGGTGCCCTCATCCTCGTCGGACTGATCCTCATCGTGCTCGTCGCCCTGATTGTCTGGCTGGTCCACCAACACTCGTCACGCGCACGTGATCTTCGTCACTGCGGTTGCCCAGATCCATCGAGCGGATGTGATCCATCCTGCTTCTCCATGGTGCGTGTTCGTGCTACGGTATCCCAACACGTTCCACTTGTGATGATCCATGACGCCCTGGTGTCGTGGGAAAGGAGACACATCGTATGGCCGTTCGATTCATCCGACTCGTCGCCGTCAGCCTCCTCACGCTCGTTGCGTTGCTACCAGGTGTTGCCGGCGCTCGGGCGACGACGATCCAGGATCGTGAGATCGTTCCCTTTGAGACCGTGGCGTTCATCGACTGTCCAGGGGTATCCGAAGAGATCGAACTGGCGGGCGAACTGCTCCTGTTGAGTACGACCGTCATGGATGCCAACGGAGGCTTCCACGCTCGTTTCACCCTGGTCCCACGCCACGTACGTGGTGTCGGACTCACGAGCGGAACGAGCTACAAAGCGGTCGGTGGTGATCGGTCGCACTTCAATGTTGCCGCGAGCGGCTTGCCACTCGTGTACACGAACACCGACATGTTCAACCTGGTTAGCCAGGGTGGGACAGCGAACCAGCAATTCCGCTTCACGTTCCACATCCGCGTTGCGGCGGATGGGACCGAGATGGTGGTCGATCACTTCACGGCTGCGTGCCGGGGCTAACTACGGTCACCCTGATCGCCCAGTGCGCATGAGCGCGCGCACTGGGCGTCTCACTCACGTGGAGCGTCATGACCGCTGCTGGACTGATTGCGGTACATGGCGGATAACCACTCGGTACTGGTACCCATGCTACGTCGGCACCAGCGGCCCAGCAGCAGGTGATTCGTCCCAATCAGGAGCCAGAGGCGGAGTCAGTGCCGTCTCACAAACGGTCCAGCCTGTTGAAAAACTCAGCCGTCGAGCCTCGTTGACCCGTTCAGCGTTCGTAATCAGGTGGAAAACAGCCCGAAACCTGCCTTTGACGGTTCTTTTGAGGCCGTGTCGTGGGTCGAACTCCCGTCTTCAATGGTTTTTCAACGCCTATATGGGCCACGAATTGCCATGCCGCGAACGTCTAGAATCGCCTGTGCGGAATGCGGGGTGCTGGCATACCTTAGCGCCGGATTCCAATCGGTATGATGCTCAGCCAACTCTAGTGGGGACATCACGCCTCGCCACATGATGGTTCACACATGTTTGCAGTACAGGTGGCACGCAAACGGAGGTGTTGGCTCTCGCCGATGTCGGCACTGCACCTGAGCGATCCGCGTCGCAGTCACGATTTCGCTGGAGCATGGGTCACTCGCATGGTGATGCACGTGCCGCTAATGGTGCTGATTCCCGCCACCGCTACTGCACGTTTGTGGGGCAGATCATATGGCGAGGTGTGATGTCCCCACTAGAGTTGGCTGAGCATCGACGACCGACGATCGAAGAGCGTGCCAATAAAGGTAGTGACACTACCTTTATTGATGAGCGAGGGGTCGACTACTGGACCGCCCCGCCGCCGCCTGGTCCTGAGATGTCCCCGATGGGCGTGTGATGTTTATATTATCAACGTGGGGTTTGATATTATCAAAGGCCATATTTGTTCCCACCTGGCCATCGCATCGTCCAAATGAAACATGGCAATTTGCCACGTTAGCAGAACGTTCGGCGCGCTCAGGGCTTCCACAATGGGTCGAGAAAACGAAGACCCGTGGCTGGGAGTATCACGAGCTGTAAACGGGGCACGAGGCGATGATCGCGGCGCCGTACGAGCGCGTAGCACTGCTGTTGCAGATCGCTAGCCACGCTACTCGCCACGCATTAGACCAGTGACGGACTGACGATGCACGGTTAGGCAAGCGCAATCGCTGACGGGACGATGGCCGCCATCCCGGCGGCGGTTTTTCAACAGGCTGGGACGCTTGTGAGACACTCACTTGCCTGGCCGCACGCCACCAGCTTGGATCGATCGCGCTGTCGCGATCATGAGGAGACCACCAAGCACCCACCAGGGGTCCCAAAGAACGAGGTGCCACCACACCGCCGACCGCCCCAACAATACGGGGGTATGCTTGACGCCGGCCGCCATGAGACCGTGATCGACGAAATTCGCTCCCCCATAGAGGACTAGGAGGCCGCCTCCGGTCCTGGTGGCGACGCGCAGCAGACCGTGCGAAAGCCCCCGTCCCCAAGGCTGCACCAGCGCCAGGGCCAGCACTCCGGGCAAGAGCTTCATGAGCCCGATGATCCACAGTGCCCGGGGTGATGCAAGTTTCTCGGGTTGGGCGGCGATCGTGTGCACACCCAGCGTGGCGCCGGCGGCCCAGAAGAAGCTCACGACGGCGAAGCCGAGCGCCCAGGCGCAAACGGCGTAGGCTGCCCATGGTTTCGGTGTCACGCTCGCCTCATCGACCATCGGATCGCGCCGTCCTTCCATGGATTGCAATCGATGAGCTTTCCATAGTGCGTTCTTTGCGGGCAATTTGATTTGCCCGCTTCCCCAGCGGCGTCAAAATACCACCTCAGCGGCAAGACACTCAGTCGCTGTTACCACCTCTATCGTTCGGATCCGGGAGTCGAATCCCGGGCGTGAGCGGCGGAATTGACCACCGCGGCACCGAAGCCTCCGCCATCGGCAGATAGAGCGGCCTGCCGATGGCGCGCCGCTCCTGCTTGCGTTGCGCCGCCTTGCCCATCAGGACGCCCGCGGCAGCATGCCGCTCGCGACCATCTGCCGCGTCCCATGCATGACCGTATGATCCCGCATCGCCATCGCCGCCGCGCTCCCCAGGGCCATCGCCGCCGCGTCGAGGGCGTCTGCCTCTGAGATGGGTGCCTGGTCCACCACCGTCGCCCGCAGGGCCGTCACGGCGTCGCGCAAGGCACCATAGCCGTCGCTGCTACGTTCGGTCGCCGGGATCGATTCCAGACGCCGCCGGCCGTAGCGGGCCAGCAGGGCGCGTTCGTGGAGCAGTCCCTTCGCCGTCTTCGCCCGCATCCGGTCGGCGAGCACGGCCAGCGGCAAGTCCTCACAGTCCTCGCGGGTGAATGGAGCCAGGTTGCGGGCCAGCGACAGAAACGTGTCCGACGATGCAACCTGGTTCATCTCATCAGCAAACTCGACGCGCTCGCGTAGGGTCTTGGCCGTTCCCTGTGCCTGTCCCGAGAGTGTCGCGGCCTGTTGCCGAGCCTTCGAGTAGGCTGACTCCGCGTCGTTCACGCGCTGTTGGTGCGTTTCGCGGTAGGCTGTCCGAAGCGTCTCTAATGCGCTCGTCATCTCTCGTTCCGCGTTCGCCAGGTCTGCGGTCGTAATGGTCATGGTGTCGTGTCCTTTCGTGCCGGATCAACACCGGCCATTGTGTCGTTCGAGATGCTCGGCGGCGCGTTCTTCGATGCGCTGTCGGTCCCAATGTTTCCAGTACATGTCCCGAAACCAAACAGCCAGCGCCAATGAGAGCACCAGGTCGTCATGCTGCCCCTCGCGCCAGTGTGAATAGGAGTCGTGCGCCGTCCTCGGGTCGATCGTGACCCGGAAGTTCTGGAGCTCAGCCTTGAGGGTGGGCCACAGCGCAAGTTCTTCGGCGACCAGCAGGCGGCCGGTCTGCATCACCGCCTGCACAGCGGCGACCAGGTCACGCTTGGGAACGCGGAAGCCTCCGCGCGCACGGTTGACGCTGTCGCCGCCATGGATCGTGACCGCCATGACCGGGATCTCCGCCTGGCGGAAGAGATCCACCACTGGCGCTCCCACGCCGGTCGCATCCACCACCAGCGAGTACCCGTGTGTGCTCAATGGGGGCTGCTTGAGCAGCGCGGCGATATCATTCACCATCTCCGGGTAACTCCGGCCCCGCATGCGCTCCAGGTGCCGTAGGTGGACTGGGGGCTTGGCAAGCCAGGGGCTCTGATCCTCGAGGAAAACATATTCCAGTTGCGATCGCAGCAAGCCCGCTGGAGAGTTCCAGCCCGCCGTAATGCCTTTCCCGAACGGGTGCGCATCCAATAACGCCGCTGATGCGTGGATCTGCATCTCAAGCACCGTAAGCGCGGTGAAGTCATTCGACTGTCCAAGGTCAAGCCCGACCGTGTATACCGCCTCTATCTCTTGTGTCATGCGGCCCTCCCAAACAGCGGGGTGATCGTTCCCGTCACCGCCCGCTCGATGTCTTCCGTCCGAAACACACTATCCTCAGTGTCCGTGAACTCGCATAAATATTCCGACTCGAAGAAGAGCGGGGGCAACGATGCGCGCTCCTCGTCAAGGAACACCGGATCGATGCGCGGGCAGTCATAGGCGGTGATCCTGACCCGCTCCCAGGCCACGCTTCCCTGCCAGGCCTCGTACCACCAGCCGCGCTTCCCCCACGGCGTAGACATGGTCACGATCGAACCGCCCGAGACAGCCACCATCGGCCGGCATGCGCCGTAGAGCGCATCGCCGACGCGGGATGCCTCATCGAAGAGCAACAAATTCACGGCGCTATAGCCCCGGATGGTCGCCTCAGACGCTGGTAACGACACCACACGGCTCCCGTTGGCGAGTGTGGCCGATGTTTTCGTATCTTCCTCCATGGCCGGTGGCTGGGCCATCCGGTCCGCCAGGTCGCGCCACTTGCGATAGAGCTCGCTCGATTGGCGCAGGCTGGGCGACACCATCAGCACCAACGCGCCAGGCGCATACGTCGCGGTGTGCAACGCCTTCACCGTGGCGGTCGTCGACTTCCCGCCCTGGCGCGTGACGTTCAGCATCAACCGCTTCGACGGCGACGTCAGCACCTGTTCCTGCCACGGGTCGAGGTCGAGTCCCAGCGCTTCACGCGCGAACAGGGACGCGTCCAGGGCATGCAGGAGGTCGCTACGCAACTGCATTGGCATCCACCATCCCCAACGCCATTACGACGTCCCTACGAGCCTCTGGGTGAGCCTGGAGCACAGCCAGGAGCGTCGTTCGGATCGTCAACCACTCCGCCGATACCGTGATGTTCACCACTGGGCGCCGATCTAATTCACCTTCAACCTCGAGCAGCAGTTCGACACAGGCACGCGCCTCACGAATGCCAGTCAGGGCCGTGCGGTAGTCACCAGCCTGCTCAGCCTTGAGCAGCAGCGCGATCGCCTTGCCTTTGAGTTGCCGCACGTCGCGTAGAAGATTGTCCGCCTGGGCCACTTCGACCGCGTCCTGCGCCTTGGCGATGGCACTGGGGATATGCTCTGCTTTATGTCTACTCAGCGCATCCTTCGTTGTCGCGGTTCGTCGCGCTATGTCGCGCAACGGCTCGCCGGCAAGGAGTGCCTGGTCGATCGCCGCGCGCTCGGGATGCGTGCAGACAGTACAGGTGCGCGGCATCAGGCGCCTCCGATCTGGAGCCGTCGCAGCAACTCAGCGACTTCACGCCGGCGCGGCATCAACTACGTCTCTCGGTCGGCCTGGTACTCCGCAGCATCCATCTGGCCCGCCACGATGCGCCACGCGCCATCCTGAGCGCGTTGGAGGCCACAGCCGCAGCATCGAAGGCCGTGCAACGCACCGAACAGGTTGTCGTCCTCTCCGAGCACGGTGGCCGCGATCACGAGTAGCTGTGTTCATGCGGCGGTGTCGCCGACGAGGTCGGGCCGTGGGTCATCTTGCTTGGATATGTCGCGACATACCCCATTAGCGTTCGTTGGCGCGTCGAGAACGGCCACGTTAGAACGGGACATCGTCGTCCTCCATCGTTGGTGAGTCTGGTGAGTCTGGTGAGTCTTTTTCACCTAGCGCCGTATATATGAGAGTAGTTTGATTATTTTTCTCATACGGACAGGGTATATCAGACTCACCAGACTCACCGGGGGATGTCAGAATATGCTGGTTTTCCGCGTCTGTATGCGGATTTCCCCCTGGTGAGTCTCTAGGGGCAGACTCACCGGAATTAGACGTGACGAGGCACCAGAGCGCTGCTCGCTTGTATGTTCCGTCGTGTTTGATTGCAACAGTGACGTTGTCAAGGCGGTAATGTCGGTCCCGCAGTTCCGCAAGCATCCGGCCGAGGCGGACCTTCTGTCCCTGCTCGGACTTTGCTTTGAGGTCGAGGGCGCTGTCGGGTCTGGTTGCGATCTCGAAGAGTGTTGAGACGGTAACTGTCTCGGTGCCGTGCTTGTCCATCCACGCTTGCAGGAAGCCGCGAATCTCAGTTCCTTCGGTATCTGATTCGTCGTAGAACTCCTTGAGGTTGTCGAGGAATCCCACAATACCGCTAGTGTTCAGGACACCGCCGAGAATGCGCGCCCATGCCTCGAATGAACCGAGACTCGGCGCGGACGGCGCGCTCGGTTGTCCGGCAGCGAACCATGCTCGAATAAGTGTTAGGGAGGCCCACACGAGTTCAGAGCGGTTCTCCAACGCCCATAGGCGTAGATTCGCGTGTCGGAACTCGGTTCGCTCCCACGGGCGGTCCTGCTTCGCGTCAAGGCGAATGCGGACGGTGCGACGGGTAATCTCACTCGACAGCGCTGGATTGTTGCCGGTCGCAATCCAGATGCACCGTACTGGCAGGGTGATCGTTTCGTTTCCCCCGAGCAGGCGATCGGTCCATGATGTTGCTGTAATCGCAGCTGCAAGGCTGGCGGAGTCCAACCGTTCACGGATGTTGTCAATCTGGATGTGCTGAACGCCGGCACGAAGGCTTGAGGTGATGCGCTTGCGCCACTCGTCTTCGTCTCGGCCTGCCGTCATGACTGCCGGGCTTCGTCCGGTAGCAACGGACGTGATGACTTCCACTAGCAGCGACGCGCCTGTGCCGACCTGTGGCTTCTCGAACAGGTGAAGAGGCACGGGGCCATGAATCAGCGGTCGTACAAACGGTAGTAGGAGCAACGCGACAGCGTTGGCGCGTTCAGCATCACTGATGAACGGGAAGTCTCCGAGCAGTTCGTCGACGATCAACGCGTGGGCTTTCGCGATGTCGACCGCTGTTGGATGGATCGGCACATCCGGCACTGCGAACCCGGCAGCTGGCGCGTAATACGTCCGAGTTGCCCGGTGATAGCCGGGACGGGTGTCCAGGGTTCCGTCAGGTGCGAACGTCGGTGCTTCTGTCACCATGTCTAGTCGGGGTAGTGGGAGGTTCGGCGTTGCGAGAATGTCCTTCACGACATGAATCGGCGGCAATGCAGGAAGCTCGTCAAATCCCTGCTTGGTCCTCACGATTTTGTACCAGCCAATCAGGCGCGCCAGGACGTGCCGGAGCCGGTCCTCAGTCAACGTCCGCATGATCGGCTCGTCGTTATCGCCAGTCTCGATGCGAATTGGCTGACCACCCTGCCGGAACAGAAACGGTGGATCGTTGGCGTCGAGAATGGCATCGAGCGCAGCGGTGGTGACGCGGGAGAGATGCAGGTCACCAGCATCAACGCGCGGCAGGACAGGTGGGAAACCGTTGACATTGTCAACGGTTTCGACGGGCGGTTCCATTGGCGGGATATCCCCAGTGCCATTCTCGTGATGAACGCCGTTTCCGTTCGGGATGATGATCGTTGGCGTCTGCACTCTTGCTGTTGAGGGTTCGTAGAACGCGGCGCGACTCAATGCCTTTTTGAGCGTGGCAGTGCGATAGCTGCCGCGCCAGTTCTCGGGACGTGCCAATCCTGACGACAGATACAGGCGCTCAATCTGCCCTTCGTCCTGTGTGTAGAAGGTGAGGCGACTCAGGAGGGCCAGCTCCGCGCCACTGTGCGATCGGTCAACGCCGCCATGTGCGCTGATGTCGCCAGCGAACAAGCGATCGAATGCCGCGCCGTTTTTGGACCGGCTGCAACGTTCAATGATGTCTTGGTCGGAGAACGACAGTGGCGCTGATGGGAGAGCAACTGGTGCTGGTTTCGCTGCTTCCTTGGCAACAGCGTCGGCGAGCATCTGCACGGCCCACGCTGGCGCTTCGGGAAGATCCTCGACGTTGCGGATTGGCGTCAACGGCAGATACGCGCCGGTGGTGAAGCTGCCGGGCGCAACGACATAGCCGTTCGTCAAGATGTCGAAGTCGCCCGAGATGCACAGTCGATGAATCGGACAGTCGGGAGTGACGTGATAAAAGTGATGGATGTGTCCGGGACCGCTGCCGGTCTGAACCTTCATGGTGTCCGGTAAGCCCAGTTGCTCAAATTCCGCGAGACGTTCATGGCAGTCGGGTCCAATGACTAGGACACCAGAAGATTGTAGGTCGATACCGATGTTGTCCCCTGAATTGGCCGACCAGAACTTTGCAATTATGGCAGGATCGCGAGTCGAATCGAGGTGGCCATTCTTCGTCCGCGGTGCCTTGTCTCCACGCTTGAGTGGGTGAACGTAATAGCCGAGTTCAGCCAGGTGAAGTGCTCGCTCTACAGGTGTTGTGAATGCCGCGGTCATGCTCATCGTCGGCCACCGTTCCGACGATGCCGCAGTTCGCCACGAGCCAGCGTCCGCCATAACCAGCCGACCGGGTCGGTCTGGGCCGACCCGGCGCGGTGGTTCAGGATGATGACGACCACGTCCTTGTCGATGAGTTGGTCGCGCGCCTGCAACCAGATATCCATGGTGCCCTGAATAACATCGCAGGGCTTGCGTGCGATAGAATCCTGTTGGAACATTACGACCGAGCCTTTCTGATCGCCTCACGCGCCTTGCCGGGCACTTAGCGTGAGGCGATCGCCGTTTCCTTGACCTGCGCACGATCGCGCAGAGCATCCTCACGAGATTGACGCGCGTCTTCGACCGCGTCGGCCGGGATCAACTTCCCGAGCGGTGTTTGGATAGCTGGTAGTTGGCCGAGCCGGATCACGTGGCTGACGTACTCCCCGCTCACGCCGAGCAGTCGTGCCGCTTGGCTGCGTGTCAGGGTGTTAGTGGCGAAGTCTGTGACGCTCATCTGTCATGCCTTCCAGTTCGGAACGCGCTACCTGATCTCATCCTAACGATCAGAGTCGCATAGGTCATTGCCGGTTATTGCCTGAGTTCCTTCGCGATAAAGTGTCATGCACTCACGCTTCATTGCGTTCCAGTCAAAAACTCGGGTGGCTTATGCGCAGAGTCTTAAGTGCTTTGGGGAGTCCGTTGGTTGTGTACCCGAGCCGCTCGGCGAAGGCACGTGAGTCTTGTGTTGGCGGCTTCCCTTTTGTGTCGCGAAGCCAACTCATCATTACGTTGCGAAGAACTTCGGGATCGTTCAAATATCCGGTTCCGAACCGTGTTCCAGGGCGACGAACATCTCGCCAGTTGAGTAAGGCTCGGTGCATCGTGGAAACGATCGCGGGGTCGTGTGCCGTTTCCAGTCCATGGATGGACACTAGGTCCTGTTGACGATCGGTGCCCCAGCGGATGCAACCGTAAACAGGGCTATCGCGGTAGAAGATGAGCTCCTGCCAGAGGAGAATCCAGCCGTGATGCTGCACCCATGATTGCGGGTGATCCGCGGCCGGCTCTTCCCACATTTGTTCGCCGAACAACTCGAAGCGGTAGTCGGCCCATGTCGCCGCGTGCTCGCCGCCGCGGATGAAATAGCGGTTCGCATCGATCTGCCAGCGTTGAACCTGAACGTCATCAGGAATGCCCAACTCACGCGCCAATAGGCGATCTGCGCCAGGTAGTTGACTATCGTCAGACGTGGCCGTATCTTTGAAGGACAAAGAGGCCCCCTCCCCTGGTTGGGGCTGAATTTCACTTCGAGAACACGCCGGTCAGGTCGCCAAACTTGGGCCGGCTTTCTCTTGTCCAACAGAATAGCGGCGACCGGGCCGCTCGTCTAGCCCTACGCTATTTATAGGCAAGCCTATAAATACTCATGCGCTTTCCTTTGCCCACCAATCCAGCACGCTATTCAGTGACGTGAGTTCAGCCTCCTCACTCACGTCATGTCGTTCCCATGATTCCCAGTCGATGACGCTTTCGATAGCCAGTGCAAGCCGATCGCGTAGGATGGATGGACTCAGTGCGTCGAGCTCCCAGCAGGTATCCCCGTAGTGCTTCACGAACCACGGGTAGCGCGAATCCTTAACCTTGTCCTTCGCGGGAAACGAGAGCGGTTTTCCGAGCGCGACCGTGTCGTCTGCGTCCAGGGCGATGCGTCGTTGTGCCTCAGCTGCTGCCAGGGCAACGGATTCCTGCCGAAGTTCGGAGGCCTGCTTGTGCTTGCCGAGGTAGTCCAGGTGGTCCGCTTGCTGGTCAAGTCGCTGAATCTCCCGGTCGGTGTGGTGTTCGTCGAACATCGCATGCTCATTCTAGGAAGCGGTCTCGTTTCCACTGGGGCTGCTGCACTGGACCGGCGATACGACTGAGGCCGCGTCGGATACCAACCCGAGGCCGATCATGACTGATTGATGAAGGCATCGTAGGCGTCGAGCGCCTGCTTGAGTGCGCTGATCTGCACGACGGTGAGCCCGGCGTCCCAATAGTTCACGATCGCACGTGCTTCAGCGATCACGTCCTCGGCAACGCGCGCGTGCCCATGTATGCGCTCCAGCAGCGCACGGTGTTCCTCGATTTGCTGGCGAATGCGATCGGACTGAAGATACGGATTCAGCGGAGCCGTCATCCGTGCCTCTTGTTCATTCACTGCGCTGGCGATCACGCTATGCGTGGGAGTGGCTCGGGGGAACCACTCGCACGCATGCATCGTGTGGAACGATGGACAGCAGCGTCTATCGCCAGCATGCGGAGGAAGCCCGTGGCTCATCACCACGGGCGTCGTCGGTGCTGGTCTAGTGCTGGCTGGGTCGGACGAGGCGGTGATACAGACCAAAGAGCAGGAAGGTTGGTGGCCACTGACCAACGAAGATCGCCCAGTCATCCTTCTTGCTGAGCTTCAGCGTCGCTGAGATCAGGATCGAGAGGACGGCAGCCCAGTACCAGGATGCTTCTGGTACCCGGTCAGTGACGCGGAAGAAGGTCTGCTGGGGTGATTGGCCATTCTGGTTCATGGTGTCCATGGTTGCCTGCTTTCCTGTAGCTGTTATCCCACTAAGTATCCGGCCTTGGGCCTGCTTCGTGTAGGCGAAGACGGCTGCTCCGTCAGTTGGTTCTCTGCATGGAGAGTGCCAGCGCAGAGTGAGCGTGTCTACCACAGGGGTGGTGATTGTGATGCGTACCGGTTCTGGGCACCGTCTCCCAGTCGATAGGGGTAGCCGGTAGCAGCGCTGCTGGGATGCTAATGCATGGTGACGAATGTTGGTCAGCGTATTCTCACTCCGGAAGGTCGTGAAGCGTGATTCGTTTGACGGGGCGACATAGCCCATTGGCTGTTTATAGAGGCGAAAGGGTGACTCTATGGCACGCGGAATGATTCGATTGATCGCCGTCGGCAACCTCGGGAAAGACCCCGATATGCGCTATTCGCCGAACGGCGTGGCGATGGTCAGCTTCAGCCTGGCAGTGAATCGCTGGGACGGGCAGGCGAAAGCCGAGACGACCGACTGGTATAACGTGGGCGTGTTCGGGAAGACGGCTGAGCATGCCGCTGAGTGGCTGCAC
>Ga0136612_10000890_pt1 | contig 11997 bp, 11 predicted proteins | sample AntDryUQ224A2306_2_FD_106644 | JGI IMG/M metagenome (GOLD analysis project Ga0136612, IMG submission 106644) | Polar desert sand microbial communities from Dry Valleys, Antarctica - metaG UQ224A (23.06) | ecosystem: Environmental > Terrestrial > Soil > Desert | place: Antarctica: Dry Valley...
ACTTGATCCACGTGTCTCCGACCGCCCGAAGACCTTCCGGCGCGACTGTGCGGTGTAGGGCGGCCAGCGTCCGTCCAAACAGTACGCCGAGCGGCCAGGCGCGCCGGAAGGTCTTCGGGCGGTCGGAGACACGTGGATCAAGTGGGAGGGACCGGGAGATGCGACGATCGCGGAGACCGTTGCGAACAAGGCGCGGCTACTCCACCTCGACTATCACCTGCTCAACGTGCTGACCGACGGCGCACGCATCACGGGCGTGCTCGACTGGACGAACGCTCGCGCCGGCGACCCACGCGCCGACTTCGGCCGCACACTCACGATCCTCCGCCTGGACGCGGGGCCGCGCAGCTTTGCAAAGTCCGCCGTGCTTCGCGTGTTCGAGGCCGGCATGCGTCGAGGCTATCGTCAGGTCGCAGGCAGGCTCCACAACCTCGCGCCGTACTACGCCTGGGCGGGGGCGGTCATGCTGCACGACCGGGGCCCCAGACTTGACCGCCCGTCGGCGATGTCGCCGTCCGAACTTGCCAGGGCACGCTCATGGACCGAGCACTGGATGAAGCGCGCGGCTCGCTAACGCGAGTGAGTCGCAGCCCGACCGCCTAATGCGGGTGCGCCCTGCTCGCTGCCTGGATGAATCTGGTAGACTCGCGTCATGGCTACAGGCTCGAATACAACCACGGACCTGCGCCGAACCACGTTCGTAGGGTACGGCGCCTTCTTGCTCCTCGGGTGGAACGGCGTAATCATTCCCGTGCTGATCCTGTCGCTACAGCAGGAGTTCCGGCTGTCGAACGCGGATTTCAGCGTGCTCTACTTGATCGCTCCTCTGTCATACGCCGCCGGCTCGTTCGGTGGTGGTATGCTCAGCGAGCGGTTCGGCAGGAGACCGATACTCGTCGGTGCAGCCGCGCTCCTTTCGGTGGGCGTATCGGCGGCCGTCCTGACTCCCACTTGGACGGCCTTTATCGTCGCGACGCTCCTCTGGGCTGCCGGCGCCGGAGCGCTGGACGGCGGCATGAACGGCCTCTTCCTGGCGATCTACGCCCGGGCGCGGGGAGGCGCCTTGAACAGGCTTCACCTGTTCTTCAGCATCGGAGCGCTCACCGCTCCGCTCGTGGTAGGAAGGTTGCTCGTCGCAGGCGTATCGTGGCGGACCGTGCTGCTCGGCATCGCCGCAGCCGCCGCGACGCTTGGTGTACTGCTGGCAGTTCACCGGCTGCCGTTGGAGAGGTGTGTCGCCGGGGCTGCCGGCTCAACGTCCGAAGTCGGAGGCGCGGAGAGGTCGCTGCTGCCGTTTGTGGGGCTTGCGGTCGCGATCTGCTGCTACGATGCGGCGGTGTCGGGGGTAGGGGGCTGGCTAGTGGCGTTCCTGAGTGAGTCGTCTCTGGGCGTTGCTACTTCGGCGCTCTCACTGTTCTGGGGTGGAATGGCGGTGGGACGATTGCTCTCGAGCTGGGCCGCCGATCGCTTCGCACCGACCGCCTTCGCGGTGGGCGGCATTGCGCTGTTCTCCGCCTCTATCGTCGGCGCGGTACTCGCACCCAATCTCTGGCTCAGTGTCGCGCTCTTCGGGGCCGCAGGCTTGTTCAGCGGGCCGATTCACCCCATGATACTCGCGGTCGGGGGCGATCTGTATCCCAATCGCCTCTCGGCGTTCAGCGGCGCGCTTGGTGCGGCGGGCATCCTCGGCTCACTAACGTATGCACCGCTGGTTGGGTTCGCCTCGTCGAGGGTTGGGCTCGGCGCCGGCATCCTCGGCGCAGGGCTACTAGGCATACCCGCCGCAGCCGCGGTACTCGCCGCGACTGTCGTCGCCCGCCGAGAGGGCGGCGAGACCCACCGTAGACCGTTGAGCAACCGACCACAGTAGTAGTCAAGTACCGCCGAAGATGGAGGATGAGAGGCAATGGGGACCACGCTTAGGCAAGAGTTGCTTGCAACGGCGCCGCGAGTCGTAGAGGCCGTCTCCGATATATCGGGCGTAGTCTGCGCGTCGTTGGGAGGCTCGGTCGGCGCCGGCCTCGGGGACGCATTGTCCGATCTGGACATACACGTTTTCTGGGAGGCTCCGCTCGCCGAGCAAGGACAACGCACCGCACGCCTAACTGCAATCGCTGATCCCAGCACGGTCCGAGTCGGGATCAATAGCTGGGGCCTTGAGGATCATCTCAAGTTGGAAGGGCGGCTCGTCGAGCTGATCTACTTTCATTGGGCAGATGTGCGGGCCGACGTTGACCGGGCATACAGCGAGGGTCTTGTAAGCAACGGGTTCACCACCGCCGTGATGTACAGCGTTGCGCACGGCGTACCGCTGTTCGATCCCACCGGCGAGCTCGGCGCTGTGAGGGAGCGGCTAAACAGTGAGTTTCCCGAGGCCACTCGCATCGCTCTCCTCCGGCGGGAGACGCCGCTACTCGAGTTCCACGTCAAGCAACTTCGAAGGGCGCAGGCGCGCGGGGACGTAGTCTTCGCTCAGCACGTGCGATACAAAGTTCAGGCGAGCTTCTTCGACTTGCTTTTCACGCTCAATCGCCAGTACCGCCCGGGCGAGAAGCGGCTCACCGAGCACTCCCTACGTTGCCCCATCCGGCCGCACGAGTGCGAGGCGCGCTGGAACCGCGCGGCGTGTCTCCCCTCAGACGACCCCGCCCTCGCGGACGAACTTGACGCCCAGGCCACTGAGCTCCGCAACCTGGCGCGGGCACACGGCGGGGTCGAGATTCCCGACGAGCCGCTGTAGCAACTCTGACCGACAAGGGGGAAGCGGTGCGGCTCCCCCCTTGGGCGAATACCGTCCGACGGCTACCTGCCGGCGACCGCCGCTCTGCGAAGCTCCTGCGCCGCCGCGACCATGTTCGTGAGCGATGCGCGCACTTCCTCTGGGCGACGGGTCTTGAGCCCGCAGTCCGGGTTTACCCAGAAGTCCACGTTGCTCAGCACGCCCAGGCTTGCACGCAGGTTGTCCGCCATCTCCTCGACCGGCGGGACGCGAGGCGAATGGATGTCGTACACTCCCGGGCCGACGCCCTTGTCGTACCCGTGTCGCCGGAAGACATCGAGCATCTCCATGTCCGAACGCGCGTTCTCAATGAACAACACGTCCGCGTCCAGGTCGGAGATCGAAGCGATGATGTCGCCGAACTCGCTGTAGCACATGTGGGTGTGAATCTGCGTCTGGTCGCTCACTCCCGCCGTTGAGAGTCGAAAGCCCTTGACTGCCCAGTCGAGGTACTCCGCCCAGTCGGCGTGCCGCAGGGGCAGCCCCTCGCGAATCGCCGGCTCGTCCACCTGGATCACGCCGATACCGGCGCCCTCGAGGTCGGTCACCTCGTCGCGTAGGGCGAGTGCGATCTGCCAACAAGTCTCCGACCTGGGCTGGTCGTCGCGCACGAAGGACCAGTTCAGGATCGTCACCGGTCCGGTGAGCATGCCCTTCACAGGGCGCTCGGTGAGCCCCTGGGTATACTCGGCCCAACGCACAGTCATCGGGCGGGGGCGCGAGACATCGCCGAAGATGATCGGCGGGCGGACGTAGCGCGAGCCGTAGCTCTGCACCCAACCATTGTGCGTGAATGCGAAGCCTTCGAGTTGCTCGCCGAAGTACTGCACCATGTCGTTGCGCTCGAACTCGCCGTGAACGAGCACGTCGAGGCCGAGCCCTTCCTGAAGTTGTACAACGGCCTGTATCTGCTCCTCGATGAAGCCGTCGTACTCGGCGGATGTGATCTCGCCACGCTCAAACCGGCGGCGCATCACACGCACGTCGGGCGTCTGCGGGAACGACCCAATCGTGGTGGTGGGCATTGGCGGCAGGTTCAGCTTTGCCTGCTGCGCGTTGCGGCGCTCGTTGTACCCCGACCGCCTGCTAAAGTCCGCTGTGCCAAGTACACTTAGCCGGTCGACGACGCTGGAGTTCGTGCGGCGCGGGGAATCCACTCGACTCTCCAGTATCATCCTGTTCTCAGTGAGCTCGTCCTGGACCGCATCGTCGCCTTCGGCTAGCGCGCGGGTGAGTATACGAACCTCGTAGAGCTTCTGCTCGGCGAAAGCCATCCACGAGCGGACCCCGGGGTCGAGATCTTCCTCCAGCCGGATGTCTATCGGCACGTGCATCAGCGAACTAGAGGTCGAGACCCAGAGCGAATCGGACGCCACGTGCCGTCCAAGCGAGCGCAGCGTCTGGAGCGAGGCCGCGAGGTCGTTCACCCAGATGTTTCGGCCGTCCACAACGCCTGCGGCGAGTACCTTGTCTGCGGGGAAACCGTGTCGCTCGATGAGCTCAAGGTTCTCTGCGCCGCGCACCAGGTCGAGGCCGACTCCGTCCACGGGCAGGGAGACGAGCGTCTGATACGCCTCGCCGACGTGGCCGAAGTAGGTCTGCACCAGGAGTTTCGCGTCGCCCTTAGCGGCGGCGAACGCTGCGTACGCCCGGGTCAGCGCGGCCAGTTCCTCGGGCGTACGATCTTGTACCAGCACCGGCTCGTCGAGCTGTATCCACTCGGCGCCGGCGGCCGCGAGTCTGCCGATCACCTCTGAGTAGACGGGGACAATGCGGTCCAGCAGCGAATCGAGATCGAGCGTCTCGCCCTCGGCCGGTCTGCTCAGTAGTAGAAACGTGAGCGGGCCGATTAGGACTGGGCGGGCGTTGACTCCGGCTGCCTGCGCCTCGGCGAATTCCTCGAACGGCTTCTCGGACGAGAGCTTGAACTGTTGGTCTGCTACCAGCTCGGGCACGATGTAGTGATAATTCGCGTCGAACCACTTGGTCATGTCGAGCGCCCGCAGGTCGCGTTCGGTGTCGCCACGCGCCATCGCGAAGTACGTGCGCAGGTCCACTGTGCCGCCGTCCCACCCGTAGTACTCGGGGACGGCGCCGACGAGTGCGGCAGTGTCGAGCACCTGGTCGTAGAGTGTAAAATCGTTCACGGGGATCACGTCCAGCCCCGCCTCCTGCTGCGTGCGAAGGTTCGCCTCGCGAATCTCAGCGGCGGTACGCAGTAGATCAGCTTCGGTTTGCTTACCCGACCAGTAGGCCTCCAGCGCGCGCTTCAGCTCGCGGTGTCGGCCAATGCGCGGGTAGCCTACGACGGTTGATAATTTCATTGTTAGTACCTCCTGGACATACTCACTAATCAGAACGACCGGCTCAGGCGTAGATTGATCGCCGGTCTCTTTGCACCATGATACCGAACGGCTGTCCGCCGCTCAGTTCAGTTCGACAGATCACACCGCAGCCTCGACGCGAGCCTGGCTCGCCGACGGCCTGCGGCTGCTGTCGAGCGCCTCCATCACCTCGGCGCACTGCTCGTACCGTCCGAACGACGGCATCAGATAAACCCCCTGCACAAGCCCCTGGGCCTGGCTGACGAACTCCTGTGAAAGTCGGACTCCCTCCTGCATTCCCTGCGCACCAGCCTCGTGCATCGCCTTGCGCATCCGCTCGGGGATCGTTATACCCGGCACCTCGTTGTGCATGAAGTCGGCGTGCTTGAAGCTCTGTAGCGGCAGCACCCCCAGCAGGAAGGGAACCGGCAGCGGCCCCGCCTTTTCCAGGAAGCTCTCCAGGCTCTCCATGTCGTAGAGCGGCTGGCACATCACGAGGTGGGCTCCGGCCTCTAACTTCTGGTGCAGGCGTTCGAGCTGGAACGAAAGGTCGTCCGCCGTTGGGTCTACCGCAGCGGCGATGCAGAAGCTCGCGCCGCCGCCAATAGACCTGCCGGAGCGATCCGAACCGGAGTTCATCTTGATAAGCGTTTGGATGAGCTCGACCGAGCCGATGTCCCAAACGCCCGTCGCGTCGGGATAGTCGCCGAGGCTGGGCGGGTCTCCCGTTAGCGCGATCACATTGCGTATGCCCATCGCGTGGGCGCCGATCAGCTCACTCTGGAGGGCCATCAGGTTGCGGTCGCGAGTAGTGAAGTGAATGATCGTCTCCAGCGGAGTCGAGTCCTGGATGAGCTTCGCCAGCGCAATACAACTCATTCGAACGCGGGCCATCGGACTGTCGCCGATATTCACCCACTGCACCCCGCGCTCCGCGAGCATCCGGGCGCCGTCGAGTACCTTCGTCGGGTTGAGTCCCTTCGGCGGGTCGAGCTCGACGCTGACCACAAAGTCGCCTCGGTCGAGCGCCTGCTTGAGCCGGGTGGTTGGTTGGTTGCTTTCGCTGCTCGGTGCCTCGACTGGCCGCTCTGTCGGGCGCTGTCGAACGACGTTAGGCGGCGTTGTGGGAGTGCGGCCCTCGAGGGCTCGCGACATGGCCGCGATGTGCGCCGGCCCGCTGCCGCAGCAACCCCCCACGAGCACAGCGCCAGCGGACACGAACCGCTCGGCGTACTCCGCGAAGTACTCCGGCCCGCTGATGTAGACGAAGTGTTGTCCTTGTCGAGACGGCAGGCCCGCGTTGGGCTGTGCGGACACACGAGCGGCCCCGGCGGCAATCATCCGTTCGACGGCCTCGAGCACGCCTTGCGGCCCGACTGAGCAGTTGACTCCCATCACCTCGACTCCCAGCTCAGTGAGCCGCTCGACCACCTGCTCGGGAGTGTCGCCGCCGAGAGTGAGACCGTCCTCGTCGAACGTCGTCTGCGCGATGATCGGTAGGTCGCACACCGTGCGTGCAGCCTCAGTGGCCGTTGCGAGCTCGTCGAGGTCGGAGAACGTTTCGAGCGTCAGCACGTCCACGCCGCCCTCGAGTAACGCCTCGATCTGCTCGCGGAAGGCGGAGCGCACCTGGTCGCCGACCAACTCCGAGTCGTCGCCGGGTCGGCGGAAAATCGGGCCGACGGAGCCCACGACGAACGCAGATCGACCGGAGACCTCGCGCGCCTCGCGAGCGAGCTTTGCGCCCCGAAGGTTTATCTCGCGCACCTTCTTTTCGTGCCCAAATTCTGCAAGCCGGACACGGTTCGCGCCAAAGGTATTCGTTGTAAGCATCTCCGCGCCGGCGTCCAGATACTCCCGGTGCAGGTCGGAGACGAGCGTCGGGTTGCTCAAGTTTAGCTCGTCGAACGAGCGGCCGTAGGGCACGCCTCGGTCGTAGAGCGCTGTGCCGATCGCGCCGTCCGACAGTATCGGACCGCGCTCAAGGCGTTCAAGGAACGGGCTACGCATTTGTTGCATCACTCCAAAGTAGTCACGAAAAAACCCCTCGCCGCCGCAAGGGGTAAGTGCAGGTACGTCGTAGCCGACCGGCACAATCCCTTATCTTGCGAGCGATCTCGCCGGAATTGGCACCTGGCGCTCGCACGCTGGTTGCCGGGTTTCACAGGGCCGTCTCCCTCCACCTCTCTTGATAAGGTCGGTTATTCACTTGTCGCATTTAGCATACGTACTGGAGCGCGTTCTGTCAAGGCGTCGGCTCGTTGTCCGAGGCCGCGCATGAAACGAAAGACGGGTAGATTGAGTGGAGGCAGGCAGTATCTTCGAAAAGAGAATCATTTGAGGCAACCGTTTCAGGTCGGGCTCGCTCGGTCCAACCTACAGTAGACTCCACCCAGATTACGCGCGCTCGGGGGTCCGACGCCGGCCCGTCACTTCAGCGCGGCGCGGAGGCGTTCAGCCGTGACACCCGGGTCTGCGGTGTGGACTCTCACGATCTTACGTCGGGACGTCCGGCCCGAGATCAGCTCGACCTGGGTGCGATACACGCCGCACGTCTCGGCCAGCAGCTCGATAAGCGCCTTGTCGGCCGCGCCCTCAGCCGAGCGCGTCCTCACGCACGCCGTCGTAGCCTGTGTCCTTTGCACCGGTTCGAACCTGTACAACGACGGTTAGCCACCTGTCGCCGAGCGCGATCGGGCCTCGCCGGCGCCTATCGTCGTTTGCCAGCGCCCACACGCAGCGACATCCTGCCCTCGATTCGCACTCGGTCTGCTACGCCGGTAGCGCCCTGCGCCTCGATCACGAACGACGCCGCTGCGTTCGCAAAGTCCGCCGCTCGCTCCAGATTCCCAGTTCGGTGGAGCTCGATGAGGAACGCCGCCGCGAACACGTCGCCCGCTCCCGTCGGCTCGACGGGGTCGCACGGGTATCCGGGAAACCGTCGAGCTTTGCCGTGGTCGTAAACCGTCGCCCCTTGCTCGCTCGCGGTGACCACCACAATCGGCGCCCGCTGCGTGTAACGGTCCAACTCCGCGTGGTCCGGCAGGTCGTCCTCGCTGAGGATCACCACGTCAACGTCTTGCAGCAACTCATCGGACTCCGCCCAACGGATCGAGTGCACACGACGGTCAACGTCCCATGCGCGCATCATGCCCTGCGGCGTCAGCCCAACGAGCGAGCTGTGGAAGCCGGTGAACAGGTCGGGCGCAAGTTCGTTAGCCACGGGTCCCAGCAGCACAATCGGTGTCGCACGCTGCTCCATCGGCACGTCGCGAAGCGAGAGCGTCTGAGCGCAACTCAACAGGTACTGAGTGCGATACGACCCGTCGTAAATATTCTGAAACGTGGTGGACTCCACGCTGGGGCGAATGTGTACACGCACTCCAGCGAGCGCCTCGCCAAGTGGAAGGTCGGGTCCGCAACTTGTCACGATGGCCGCTTCAACTCCGAGCGCCTTCGCCGTCAGCCCGGCGTAGGCAACGGTTCCACCCAGCGTGAAGCCGTCCTCCTGGAGGTCTTTGGCGACGTGGCCTACGGCGAGTAAGCCGGGTGGTTCGTCAGCGCGCAGGGTAGATAACGACGCGGCGGTCGTCGCCCTCACCCGTGCTCTCGGTGCTCACGCGGTCGTCCTCGGAGACGGCGACGTGAACGATGCGCCGTTCCCTGGCCGACATGGGCTCGAAGGTAAAGGGCTGCTGCGTCTCAGAGACCGTGCGCGCCATCCGACGAGCGAGCAACTCCAACGTCTCGACCCGGCGTCGGCGGTACCCCTCGACATCTACCTGGATGCTCGGCCAGTAGACGGTGTGCTTTTGCACGATCAGGTTTAGTATGTACTGCATTGCGTCGAGGTTTTCACCTCGCCTTCCGATGAGCACTCCCAGGTCCTCGCCTTCAACTTCGATCACAACCAGCGCGTCCTCGTCGGCGGCGTCAAGGCTTTCGTCGCTGACGTGGCAGCTCGCAACCAGACCAAAGTAGTGCAGTAGGTCGCTGAGCGCTTCTTGCCCAAGCTGCGCCACGTGCATTCGCTCGCCGGCGGTGAGGGTCCGTCGGCTGGAGGTGGTTGTTCTTCGGCTTCGGGCCGGACCGTCGCTGGGCGGGGGCCTGTCGCCGGCCGGCGCGTCACTGACTGCGGCGCGCACGGGCTGCGCGGCGCCGGACGCCCGAGGTCCGAACGTGGACACGAGCACCAGCGCTTCGTCGCTGATGAAGCCGTGTTCGTCCGGCTCATCGGACTCGCGCAATACTTCGACCTCCACCTCGTCGAGAGTCGCGCCGAGCTGATCGAGCGCGAGTGCGACGGCGTCCTCGACAGACGTAGCTGATATCTCAATGCTTCGACGATTCCTCAAGGCGCGGCATCCCTCCTGCGCGTGTCTTTCGCGGTGCGCATACTACTTGCCGTTATTGCGGCGACGGCTTCGGTTGTTGGACCGACGTGCGTTCTGCGCGCCGGACGTGGGACGTGCGACTGTCACGGGACGCTGAACCACCGTCGCACTTCGAACGCTCCCGGCGGCGCCGGGCAGTCGCCATGCGTCGTCGGTGAATCGTACCCCCTCGTCAGACTCGGCTACAAGTGCAACGGGCGTCTCCGCCTCAGTCGGAGCGTCGCTCTTCTCCTGGGCCGGTACGGCTGCGGCGCCGGGGGCGGTCTCCCCACGTCGCTGAGCCTCGGCCTGCTGCTGTGCTTCCAACATTTTCTCCTGCATACGTTGCATAAAGCCGGCCTTGCCGCTCGGCTTTGTGTAGCCCTCCGGCTTGGGCGCAGGCAGCAGACTCTTGAGTCGACGCTGCGGCAGGAACGGTATCAAGTCGCGAAGCGATCCCCACCCGGTGACGAACCACTGCTGAGCCGCGCTGAACAAGCTCGATACAAACCAGTAGAGCACGGCCCCTGCGGCGATGTTCCACCCGAACACAATCACCATCAGCGGCATGAACTGCATCATCAAGTTCATCTGCTTCTGCTGAGCGTCCACAACCTGGGCTTTGGGCTGAATGGCCATCCGGGTCTGGAGAAACTGCGCGGCCGCCGCGAGAAACGGCAGAAGGTGGATCGGGTCCGGCCTGGATATCTGCGTCAACCACAGAAAGCCACTCTGGCCGGCCTCCGACTGACCCAGACGAAGGATGGCTTGCCAGAGCGCGAAGAAGACGGGTATCTGCACCAGCGTCGGAAGGCAGCCCGCAAGCGGGTTGAAACCATACTGTCGGTACAGCTCCATCTGTTCAGCGGAGGCGGCGGCGCGGTCGCCCTTGTGACGCTTCTGGATCTCGCGTATGAGCGGGGACAACTCCTGCTGGCGACGCGAGTTGCGAAGTGCGGGGAGCGAGAGGGGTACTAGCGCGATCTTCACGAAGATCGTGAAGAAGATAATAGCCAGTCCTGCGTTGCCGGTCACGGAAAAGAGGCCCTCGAGGCCCCCCGCGATCAGCCCGACGAATTGAGACCAGCCCGGAATGATTGGGAATGAAGGCAATTATTTGTACTCCTTGGGAGCAATTGATGCGAGTTTACAGTGCTCAGAGTGTGCGCCGCCGATGAGGCCGCCCGCCCGTCGCCCGCCTGGTCAAGGCACCGGGTCGTACCCGCCTTTCGACCAGGGGTTGCACCGGAGTATACGGTAGCTTGCGAGCCATCCTCCCTTGAAGACGCCGTATCGTTTTATAGCCTCGTATCCGTACTGCGAACAGCTCGGGTGAAAACGACATGACGGCGGCAACACGCGCGACAGGGTGAGTTGATAACCGCGAATGAGTAGTAGCGCGACGTGCCGCATAGCTATCCTTGTCCCAAACTACAGTTTGCCGCAAGCCCCAGAGCAGTGAGTTGTCCCCGGAGCGACTGCTTCAACTCATCAAAGGTCGCGTGTAGCGCTTCTGGCTTGGCCGCAACCGTCACCCACCAGGTGGACTTCCGTTCCACCGGGGGTTGATAAACCTCCAGAAACGCCGCTCGCACTCGTCGCCGAGCTCGGTTGCGGTCCACCGCACGCCGGAAGCCTTTAGTGTTCGAGAAACCGAGCGCGCACGCCTCCTCACTCCGAAGCGCGTGCACCACGGCGTGGGCGCCGACGTCGCGCCGACCTCGGCGACGCACCAGCTTCCAGGCGTTCGCGTCGCGCAGGCGCTGCGACCGGGGCAGCGACATTTCCTACTTGTCTTCGCTGACTGACAAACGGCGGCGACCCTTGCGACGTCGTGCGTTGATCACCGCTCTCCCGCCTCTGGTCTTCATCCGAGCGAGAAAACCGTGTTCTCGAAGCCTCGGGCGTTTCTTCGGCTGATACGTTCGCTTGGGCATGTTCTTCCTATCTTACATTTGTGTCTTTCGACGCCGATTGGCCGGCTGCGCCGTCCGGTTTACTTCCCGAATTATACTTAGACCCGTCGGCGAGTGTCAAACGGCGTGTCAAATCACATGAAAATGTTACCGAAGGGGATGATTTGGCGACGGTTCCTTCATTTGTAAATGTTACCGTAGGTCGGCCTTGCTCCTTTCTAGGTTCCTGTCTTTGTTTCGGCGCTACTACGTGCTGCACGTCGTCAGGGTGAGTGTTGGACACTCCCCGAGGCAACGCAGCGTGTGCGGCTGCTGCTTAGTTAGCTTGAGTCGGGTCGCCTTTGGCGCCCTTGACACAGGGGGTACAATTGCCGATCCGACGGGACGGATAAGGCTGTCGTCAGTACTGAGCGCTTTGTCCCGTCGGCACTACTCTCATACCCCCTGTGTCAAGGGTTTGCCCGACTCAAGCGGCGTCGTTAGCATTTCTGCCCCGGCTTTCCTCCTGGGCGGGACCCGGCTGCCACAGCTCGGGTATACCCTCTCGTATCCGCCTTCGCAGCGACTTCGGGTTGGTCGTCTCATACACACCATCCAACTGCTGC
>Ga0136612_10000891_pt1 | contig 11992 bp, 7 predicted proteins | sample AntDryUQ224A2306_2_FD_106644 | JGI IMG/M metagenome (GOLD analysis project Ga0136612, IMG submission 106644) | Polar desert sand microbial communities from Dry Valleys, Antarctica - metaG UQ224A (23.06) | ecosystem: Environmental > Terrestrial > Soil > Desert | place: Antarctica: Dry Valley...
CGTCAGTGGACAAGCCGATTTCTCCACCGCCTTGGAAGTCTCACCTCCCACGCCGGCGCAGGGCTCCTCATCGCCACCGCCATCTTCGGGTGGCTGATCGTCGGCTTCGCCACGTCATTTCCGGCTTGGTGGGAGATCGCGATGTACGCGTCGAGCTCTTCGGTCACACTCGTCATGGTGTTCGCGATCCAGCACACCCAGTCCCGCCAAGAGTCGGTCACTCAGCGAAAGCTCGACGAGATCCTCCGTAGCCTTCCCAATGCCGACGACGGCTTGATCGCGGCGGAGGAGGCGCCGGATGAAGAGCTTGAAGCACTGGCAGATCTCAATCTCGAGGACCGTGAGCGGGCCAGCTCCGGCGAGGCCTCCCCGAGCAGCTCCGAATCGCAGCCGCCCCGAGCTCGGCGATAGAGACCGCGTGAACCTGAGCATGCGCGGCTGAGAAAATTGGTCGCTGACACCACGAAGCACCGCCCAACGAGCTGCCGGACCTGGTCTGCCTGCGGCTTCGGTCACCGGGAAGGGCCAAGCATCAGTTGCCCGAGGCAAGCGCATCCAGATCGACGGCATATTTGCACCTGCGACGCTCGCCGCTGACCCGCGAATCCGAGGTGAGTACAGCGCTCGCTCACGCCTAGACGACGCCTACCGGATCGTGCCCGGCAAAGGCGGTTGAGCCGTACTTCGCTGCAGGTTCGGTCGACGCTCGTGGCGCTCTCTCACCCTCAGGACGGGCTCAACCTAGTGATGACGTCGTTGCGGACGACACACCGATCGTGATGGCACGTCCGCGCGCCGGCCCCGCCCGGCGAAGGCCGACCCGTCCCGGCGGACCTTCCCTTCCTGGCAGACCAGAAGTGACGATCGAGATGCTCGGACGACCCGTAGCTGCCGATGATGTGGTGGGGTGGTGGCATGCGCTTCGAGCTTGTCGGGGTGATCGGGGCAGCCGGCTTCGCATCGGGGGACCGGGTGGTGATCGGACGGTGGTCGAGCTCGCCCGTCGGGCCGATGGTCGATGTCATGTGGGCCGCTCCGGACGGGACCCGGACGCTGTTCGCGCCGCGACCCGAGGTGGCCGAGCTCATCACGGCCGTGTACGACTTCGATGAGGTGGAGGTCGTCTCGATCACGTCACTCGGCTCCGACGACGCTCGCATCGAGGTGGCGTTCGCGGATCGGGAGGTGCGCCTCGTCGGTGGTCGCGCACGGTCGATCCCCTTCCCGTGGCGTCCCGCGTGGGTCACCCGGTTGATCGAGGCACCGGTGGCGCGGTTGGCGATGGGCGTCCGAACCTACGGTGTGAGCCCGAGAGGGGTGCGCGAGTGGTACCGCAGCGATCGCTGGCGCCCGGTGCAGGAGGCCCGGGCCGCCGTTGCCGGCATCGACCTCGGGCCGCTCGCTCCGGTCGACCCTCCCTGCCGGTTCGGGTTCAGCGAGCCGCCGCGTCGACCCTCGATCACGTCGGTTCGCCCCCTGCTGGAGGATCCGTCGGGTGCGCTGGACGGGGTGCTCGACTCGCTCAGGACGGCGGGGCCCGGCGATGGTCGAGGCGACGACTGACGTCGTCGATCCCGGGGAACTGGGCCTGCAGTGGGCTGCCGTGGGCTGCGGCCAGACCAGCCACAAGGTCTTCGACCTCGGCCCAGTCCTTGGCCCGGGGAGCGGGCACGTGGCGGTTGTAGGGGTGGTCATAGACGATGACGTCGTTGCCCCGGGCCCGCAGCGCCTCGATGTTGTGGGGGCCGTCGTCGATGTAGGCGTCCGCCTCGACCTCGGGCTTGCGGCCCAGGAAGCAGATGTCGCGGTACGGGATGCCGGCTCGGTCGAGCCATTCGACCGTGTCGGCCACGGCCAAGGCGTGACCCCAGTTCACACACAGGCGGTGGGTGATGATCCGCACCCAGACCCCGGCATCGGAGAGCCGCCACAGGGTCTCGGCCGCTCCTGGTAGGGGATCCATGGTGCGGAAGATCCGGTGCTCGAGCACGGCCAGGCGATGGAAGTGGTCGAACTCGCCGGCACCGATGCCCCATTCGCTGAAGTCCCACGACTCCTGGGGGCCGAGCGACGCCGGCTCCACACCCCGAACGGCGGCGACCACCGCCGCGAACGCACTCGTGTAGTCGCCGCACACGCCGTCGAGGTCGACGCCGAGCACGAAGGGGTCGCGGACACCATCAGCCCCCTCAACCATGCGATGGGCGATCGGTGGTAGCGACGGCATCGGTCCGCCGCCACCACCGCCCGGTCCAAAGGCGGTCCACGGCCAGATCGGCGAGGAGGAGGAGCACACCGGCCAACGCCACATCGTGCACCTCACCGAAGTACCGAGGCCATTCGAACCCGGGCGGGAACCGGTTCTTGACCTGGGTGGCGATCGTGTACAGCGCACTCACGGCGAGTGCAACCGCAGGCGCCAGTGCCGTCGTGGCGCGGGCGTGACGCCAGTGCAAGGCGGCCAAGGTGGCCGCGCCCACGACGATCGCCGCGATCGGACCGACCAGGAGGAAGCCGCCGATGAGGAAGCCGGCGGTGGCCACGACCGTGGCCCGCATCGAAGGTGGTGCTCCCGTCGACTGCCACAGCGCGCCCATGGCCAACGGCGCCGGCTGCTCGTCGGCAGTTGCGATGGTGGCATCGCACGCTGTCCGCCGACGACGACGGCCGAACCCGATACCGGCCAGGCATCCCAGCACGGTCACCGCCGAGATCACCATCGATACCCACACGACGCGCTGTGGCGTCCACCGCAGGACGACCCGGGCCGGAGCCACACCCTGGGGCAGGAGCCACCCGTTGGCGTACCCGTTCACGAGCGTCGGCGGTCCGAGATCCCTGCCGTCGACGGTGGCGTGCCAGCCGGGGCTGAGGCTCTGGCCCAACACGAGCCACGTTGGACCGCGGCGGGCACCGACCTCGACGGTCGCCTTGTCGCGACCCTCGTCGATCACCGTGGCCGCAACCGGCGTAGCGGCCTGGCGGGCGTTGTCGCCCTGCGCCACCTCGGATCTCCGGAAGGACCGCGGGATGGCTCCACCTTCGTCGGATCGCAGCAGCACCCGGTCGACGTCGAGACCGGTGGTCGCTCCCGGCGTGCTGCGCAGGAGGTTGGCTCCGGCTGCGAGCGTCAGAGCGGGGCCGCAGGCGGTCAGCTCCATGGCCGTACCCCGCAGTGCGTCGATGCCGCGGACCCGCACGGCAACGGCGGTGCTGCCCACCCGCAGCAGGTCACTCCGACAGCCGCTGTCGAACGGGCCGGTCGGCACCTCCGCCTGCAAACCGGGCACACCCAGTTCGGCGATGCCCACCGGCATGGTCACGGCGGACCTGGACACCCAGTCGATGGTGCGGACCTCGCGCACGGCGTCGACGATGAAGGTGATGTCGCGGCCGCTGATCGGCGGGAATGTCAGCTGGACCGCCTCGGTGCCGTCCCTTCGAGCCTGATCGGCCACCGCCGGTACGGCGACGGTCGCCGCCGGCTTCCCGTCGACCTCGACTCGGATGCGGGTGGGCACGGAATGGCGGCCGTCGTTGACGACCTGCAGGTTCATGCGGTCGAAGCTCACCGATCGGGCGCTGCGATAGCGCACGAACTCGCCGACCTGGCCGAGGAAGCCGGGGCTCCAATGGGTGGCGGGATCTCCGTCGATGGCGCTGACCGCTCGGGCCCGGATGTCACCCGGGAGACGACGCGACGAAGAGGCGTCGATACCGCCCTGCTGCGCGGTCCTGATGCCGACGAGGCGGTCGATCACGGCGTCGGGAGCCTGGGTACTGAGCCGCACCTGACCTTCGGTGATGAACCTGCGGGGGGTCGGCAGGGCGAACGACCGGGCAAGGGCCGCTTCCTCGTCGAGGCGCAGTGCCGACGTCGGCTGGCTGCGCAGACGGGTGAGGAGGACGTCGAGTGGCTTGTCGACCGACTCCGGGCCCGCTGCGTCGAGCAGGTCCACCGGGAGTCGTACGACCTCGTCGAGGCGGACATCGCCGTTCCCGAGTCGGACGTCGGCGAAGCCGACCGAGCTCAGGCCCTCGTAGGTGTCGCGCCGCCCGACATCTGTGGCCCGGATCTCGAGGCTGAGACGGCGGAACCGTCTGGGCTCGAAGGACACCTCTTGTCCTGGGCTGGCTCTGGACGCCGGGCTGAGCTCGATGTCGACCGGGGCTCCTCCGTCGAAGCGGAGCCGCACCTTCGTGATCCACCGGTTCTGGATGCCGCTATGGGGCTGGGTGAGGGTGACGCGACTCGTGGCGCGGGGCTCGGCATAGGTGAGCTCCAACCGCTCACCGTCGACGGCGGAGAAGCCCCCCACGGTCCACGCAGTGTCGGGGTCGGGGTCGACGGCGTTCGCGGCCCGGTCCTCAGGCGTGTAGCTGACCGGGTTGCCGTAGTCGGTGGCTGCGGCGGACACCCCGCCGCGATGCTCGACGACGGTGAAGGAGTCGTCGCCTGCCCCGGGGAAAACGGGAAGACGGTTGTCGGCCGGGTCGTCCTTCAGGGGCTTCTCGCCGACCCGTTCGGTGAGCCCGTTCGTGTCACGCACGATGCCCCAGCGCCGGGCGGCCCGACGGTTGCTGTCGGTGACCACGAGCCTTGCTCCGGCACGATCGAGCTCGCGCCGGAAGGTGCTCGGGGTGTCGGCCAGGTCGGCGGCATAGAACAAGGGTGCCTCGGCTGTCACCAGCCCGGCGGCCGCCGCGTTCACCAGCCCGTCTCCGTCGCCGGCAAGGAGGACAGGGTGTTCAGCCGACACGGCCCGGATGATCGGTTCGGGGTCGGCGACGGCGAACACGGCGACCTTGGGGGGATCGGGCAGATCCGGGTCGCTGGCCAGCTCCAGCTCGTCCAGCAGTGGCAGCGCCGGGGCCGGGCGGTTGGGAGCGTCGCCCCCGAAGCCGACGGGACGGTCGAGGTCGGGTACGCGACGCAGGAGATCCCACATCTGGCGGGGCCGGGGCAGGTTGTAGCGCTCATAGGCCAGGTCGCTCCGCAGTACGACATCGCCGACGCCCATCAGGCGGGCCACCGGCGCCAGCGCAGCCGGGTCGAGGCTGCCGTCCTGGATCTGGTGGTCGAGGGCGTTGAGCAGGTCGGCTGACGCCGGTGTGCCGTAGGGGATCAGCTCACGAGCGACGTAGGGCCGGTCCATGAGCCCGGGCGTGACCGGGTCGACCGTCTCGCCCCAGCGGTAGGTCGCGAAGTCGCTCCCCGGTACCTCCAGCACGCGTGTGTCCCAACCCGTCCGGCTCCGGTCGTGACGATCGAGGTACCCGGCCGCCTCGGACCAGTAGGACGGGATGGACTCGGGCCGAGACAGGTTGTCGGCGACCAGTCCACCGGTCCAGAGCGGCGGCAGACCCAGGACGGCGACGGCGGCGACGCCGAGGGTCAAGGGGCGGACCAGTCGGACGAGGGTCGGGCCGAGCGCGGAGATGGCCGTTCCCAGGAGCACGGCCAGGCCGAGCAACGACAGTGGCGCTGCGCGCGGCAGGCTGCGCAACGCCAACCCGAGGTTGGACAGGAGGAACACCTTGAACCCACGGCCGGCGATCGACGGGTGGTTCCACGGGTGGGCGCCGACGCCGACGACCACTCCGACCACGATCAGACCGACGAAGTACGCCCGGTAGCGCCAACGGACGACCCCGGCGGCGACCAGACCGAGGATCGGGAGGACGAAGGTCACCGCGATGAGCGCGGGGTTGGTCATGAACGGCGGTGCCGGTTCGCTGAGCGGGCCGAGCTTGTCCTGCCCGTAGAAGAACCAGTAGCCGAGCCCCCGGAGCAGTTCGGGTGCACTCGACGCGTTTGCGACCGTGCGGGCGGTCTCGGTGTAGCGAAGCACGTCGAGGCCGTAACCCGCTTGGCAGTACAGGCCCGCGATCCACCACAGCGACGCCAGGAGCGTGAGCGATCCGATGCGACCGATCGTGCGGATCGCCTGCACCGGCGTGAGTTCGCGGCGCATGAAGATGGCGAACGGGAACCACAGCAGAGGACCGAGCCCGGGCAGGACGAGGGCAGTGGCGTTCACGCTGCCAACCGTCGTCACCACGAGCGCGAACAGGGCCGGGTGCCGCCAGGTCCGTTCACGGGTCGCCCGTACCGTGAGGCCGATCAGCCACGGCAAGCCGGTGTACGGCAACAGCAGCACGGAGTGACGCAGGCCCAGGTTCAGCACGAACGGAGAGAGCGCGTACACGAACATCGACCCGGCGACCGCAGGGCCGTGCTGGCCGAGGGTGCGCAACAGGTAGCCGACGCCGAGGCCGGCGAGGAACAGCACCGACCCGAGCCAGACCCGTTGGGCGAGCCAGTCGGGGAAGCCCAGGCGTTCGAACGACCAGAAGAACGGTCCCATCGGCCACAGGTAGCCGATGTTCTGGTGGGTGACGGTGCCGAACCCCACGTTGGGGTCCCACATCGACGAAGCCCGTTCGAGGAGACGGCCCGGGTTCAGGTACAGGTAGCTCTTCGTGTCGGCTGCGGTCCGGCCCGGCTTGGTGAGCAGCAGCGGGACGTAGCAGGTCACCGCCAGGGCCGCCGCCTGCAGTCCCGTACGAGCCCGCAGGGGAGAGGTCACTCGCAGCCCACCGGACCGGTCGAGCGGAGCTGTGCTCGCCGTGAGACCGTGCCCGTCAGCTCGGCTGGCGATGTCCACCGCCGGTTCAGCGGAGTCAAGCCCGGCGCCGCCGGGACGGAACGGGACCGGACCGTCGACGACATGCCTCGAACGCGAGCGCGGCCAGGATGCGGGTCGCCGTGGCCTCCCAGGTGAACCGGGCGGCGTGGGCCAACGCCCCGGCCCCGAGGCGGTCCCGCAGCGTGGGATCGGTGGCGATGGCGACGAGGTGATCGGTGAACTGTCGGTCGTCCTCGGCGAGGAGGCCGCTCGTGCCGTCGTCCACGGCGTCGGCATGGCCGGCGATACGGGTGGCCACCGCCGGCGTGCCACATGCGGCCGCCTCGGTGAGGGTCATGCCCCATCCCTCCCGTGCCGACGTGCTGGCCACCATCCAGCTCCGACGGTACCGGTCGAGCAGGTCCTCGTCGGAGACGGGCCCGGTGAAGGACACTGCGTGGCCGGCGTCGAGGCGGGTCACCAACGCTTCGAGCTCCGCCTGCAGGTCTCCGAACCCGACGATCGTGAGGGTGAGGTCGGGGGCCCGGAGGCGCGCCTCGACGACGCACCGGATGAGGCGGTCGAAGCGCTTCACCGGTGCCAGGCGCCCGACGGCGAGGACGGTGGGTCCGGGGTCACGGCGACCGCCGGGGGAGAAGCGCGGGTCGACGCCGGGAGGGACGACCTCGACGCGCTCGTCTCGGAACCCGATCTCGAGCATCTCTGCCTTGGAGGAGGGTGACAGGGTGATCATGTGGCTGCGGCGGTAGAGGAGAGGCGCGACGCGCCGCTCGAGGGTGTCGCCGAGGATGGCCAGCGGGCGGGGGAGCGCCATGGCCCACATCTCTGCGTGCACGTGGTGCAGAACGACCACCCGGGCGCCCGTGGACCACACCGGTGAGAGGAACGGCATCCCGTTCCAGATCTCGACCAGGCCGTCGCGCCGCCCGTGACGCCGGGCGATCTCGGCCAGCGCGGTTCGGGGGAACACGGCGTAGCGCCCACCCCTGCGTACCACCTCGTACCCATCACGCCGGGCATGCGCGGGTAGGCCCTCGGCGAACGACGTGCGCATCATCACGTCGATGCCGGCCTCGGACCACAAGCGGGCGACGGCGGCGGCGTGCACCTCGGAACCGCCGGCCTCAGGGTCGTCCAGGTCACGCCAGGCGATCAGGTGGACCCGCCTCAGGCCCGCCCTGGCGGCGATGTGGCCCAGTTCGGCCCGAACGCCGGCGGCGCCGTCCCGAGTGAGCGACCGGTCGGCGGGGGCGACGTGGAGAGGCTCGGTCAAGGGGTCGCGTGTGAGCACGGGAGGGTGGGTTACGGTGAATCTCCGCAGCCACCGGGTGGCCCGAGAACGCCCTCACGATAGTCCACGGGGCCGTCTGGCTCCGTGGACCCCTGAGCCGATTCGGTCGCCGTCCGCTCCCCTCACCCGCACCTGCCTCCCGGAACCGATCGGTCCATGTCTGCTCCCGCCCACAGCTTCCAGGAGACCGTCGACGCCGTGAACGACGTCGAGGGATGGATGACGCCCGACCAGGCGCAGCGGCTCTGGGATCGGGCCCGGGAGGTGCCGGCCGGAGGCCGCATCGTCGAGATCGGTAGCTTCCGCGGCCGCAGCACGATCGTCCTGGGCCGGGCCGCGGCCACCGATGTCGACGTGGTGGCCATCGACCCCCATGCCGGCAACGATCGCGGCCCGAACGAGATCGACGGCTTCGTCGACCAAGCTGCCCAGGACCACGACGTCTTCACGGACAACCTCGAGCGCGCCGGCGTCGATCGACGTGTCCGACACCTGCGCCGCTTCTCCGACGCCGCCCATGGGGAGGTCGACGGCGGCGTGGATCTCCTCTATGTCGACGGAGCTCACCGCTACGGCCCGGCGCTGGCCGACATCCGCCAGTGGGGGGCGAGGGTCGTTCCCGGGGGCACGATGCTGATCCACGACTCGTTCAGCTCCGTGGGAGTCACCCTGGCCATCATCCGGACGTTGTTCCTCGGGTCGCGATGGCGGTACATCGGGCGATCGCAATCCATGACCGAGTACCGCCGGGAACCACTCGGATCCAAGGCTCGGCTGGTCAACGCCGTGCACCAGGCGCTCGAGCTCGGCTGGTTCGGCCGCAACCTGCTGATCAAGGTGCTGATCCGCGTCCGGCTGGGGAGCCTCACGCGCCTCCTCGGCCATGATCCCGCAGTCTGGCCCTACTGATCCGACCTGTGCGTTCGACGAGGAAAGAGCTTTCCCTGTGCACTACGACCGTCTGACCATCGTGATGCCCGTCTACAACGAGCGGGCCACGCTGCGCACCGCCCTCGACCGCGTCCTCGCGGTCGAGATGCCGCTCCCGACCGAGGTACTCGTCGTCGACGACGGTTCCACCGACGGTTGCCTGGAGACCATCAAGGACCTCGTGGAGGAAGGCTCGGTTCGGCTCGTGCGCCAACCGGTCAACCAGGGCAAGGGAGCTGCCCTCCAGCGGGGCTTCGCCGAGGCCGAGGGCGACCTGCTCACCGTCCTCGACGCCGATCTCGAGTACGACCCGGCCGACTTCCCATCGCTCATGAAGCCGATCCTCGAGGGCGAGACGAGGGTGGTCTACGGCGCTCGTTCCTACGGCGGCCATGCCGCGTATTCCTTCTGGTTCGTGCTCGGCAACAAGATGCTGGCGACGGTGGCCAGCATGCTGTTCAACGCCTGGCTCACCGACATCGAGACCTGCCTCAAGGTCGCCCCGACGACGCTGTGGCGGAAGGTGGCGATCACGTCGAAGGGCTTCGGCATCGAGGCCGAGGTCACCGCCAAGTTCCTGAAGCTGGGCGAGCGCATCTTCGAGGTGCCCATCTCCTACCGGGCTCGCGGCCGCGAGGAGGGGAAGAAGATCGAGTGGACCGATGGCTTGGAGGCCGTCTGGATCCTGATCCGGGTCCGGGTCCGGAGGTCGAGCTGGTAGGAGCCGAGCCGAAGCGAGGCGGCCCGACGAGAAGGGGCGCACCGACGTCGAGCTCACCGCCGCCGTCGACCCAGCCGTGTACCCGGGCCTCGGCGTGACCGCCGAGCCTGGTGACGGCGATCCTGGACCGAGCGGCGTGGATGTGCTCCCTGCGGCGATCAAGGTGCTCGACTGAGACGTGGCTCGCCGGCGCCAAGGTCGGGTCGGCGCGCCGCGACGCACAAGATCGACGTGCCGACCGGCAACCGGATCCGGCGGACGAGGGCTCGCTCCAACCGGGTGAGCAGCAGGGCGGCGAGGTCGACCGGCACCGAGCGCCGGTCGAGGCCGAGGCTCGACGACCCGCCCTTCCCGAAGCGGCGCGTCACCCACACGGGCGCTACCAGCCAGCTGAACACGTGGCTGAGCACGCGCGGCTCGAAGCCCGCCGCCCGCACCTGGCCCTCGAGCTCGCCAAGGGTGTAACGCCGGACATGACCCAGCAGCTCGTCGGCTTCGCTCCACAACCACCGATGGGCGGGCACGGTGACGACCAGCAGGCCCCCGCCCCGGAGCACGCGCCGGGCCTCGGAGAGGGCCACGGCGGGTTCCTCGAGGTGCTCGAGGACATCGAGGAAGCAGGCGACCGTGGCGACACCATCAGCCACGGGCAGGTGGTCGACCAGCGCTTGTGCCGCCGGCAGGCCATGTCGACGACGGGCTCGCCGGACGAGCGGCGCGTTGCCCTCCACCACGAGGGTTCGTTCCGGCGCCCAACCCAGCTGGGCGGTCACCCCACCGGCGCCCGCTCCGATGTCCAGCAACCAGCCGGGATCGCCCGGCGGGGCGAGCCGGCGGAGGCTCGAGGCCACGAACGCCGCCTTGCTACGGAACCACCAGTGCTCTGCGTCAGCCTCCATCAGCCGTTCGGCGTTGGTCTCGTCGAAGACCTCCCCGGCCTCGGCCGGCGGCGTCGCCGTGAGCGATCGGACGTTGCGCCAGATGCGGGGCGTGGCCGCCAGCATGGCGATCCCGTCCCGACCGAGCCGGATCCGGGTGCGATCGTCGTGGGTCCAGTCGACGGGGACCTCGTGCACCGAGACACCCAGAGCCCGAGCGACCGCGATCAGCTCGGCGTCCCACGCCAGCCCCTCCTCCCGACAACGGGCGAGCAGGCTCTGCCACACCGAACGCGACGCAACCTTCGCCCCGCACTGGGTGTCGCTGATGCCGGGCGTGAGCAGCGCTTGCAGGAGACGGTTGTAGGCGCGACCGAGGAACTCCCGGATCGGACTCTCCGGTCGGAGGAGCTGCGACCCGGCCAGGTCCCGCGAGCCGATGGCCAGACCGTCCGTCCGTTGCGCAGTGCCGAGGATGCGGTCGAGGTGGGCGAGCGGGGTTGACAGGTCGAGGTCGCAGAAGCCCGCCCATGGCGAGTCGGTCGCCGCCAACCCGACCGCCACCGCCGCCCCCTTGCCCCGGTGCGGTCGGGACAGCAGATCGAGCCGGCTCCCCGCCCGGTCGGCGATCAGCTTCTCGACCAGGGAGACGGTGCTGTCCGTGCTGCCGTCATCCACGAACAGCACGGCGCGACCCCGGCGCTCGTCGACCCAGTCGGCGAGCAACGGTCCGAACTCGCCGATGCGTTCTTCCTCCTCGAACAACGGCACCACCACGGTGAAGTCGCTCACCTCAGCCACCGGTCCAGGCCCTCGGCATTCAGCGGAGGGGGCCGGCGGGCTCGACGAACACGGCGAAGGGCAGGCCCAGGTCGGCCATGCGCACCATGACGTCCTTCAGGGGTTCCGGGACCCGCGGGTCGAAGGTGGCGATGAAGAGGTTCCCGTCGAGGTCGCGCACGAGATCGGACAGGCCAGCGGCGACGAGCCCGTCGACGGCCCGAGCTCGCAATTGGGCGTAGTCGGCCCGTTCGGCCGTGGTTCGCGGATCCAGGGAGGTGAGCAGGCGAGCGCGCGGATGGGCCTGCCACCGCTCGATGTCGGACCCGACCGACAGGTGCACGATGGCGGTTGCCTCCGACGGGTCCATGATCCGGTGGGCCGTGGCCGCAGCCCGGTAGCCGCTGATGACCCCGACGCGGAGCCCGGCCCGTTCGAGCTCGTTGAGGAGGCCGTAGCCGTGGGCGCCGATGTGCACGGGATCGGTCCAGGTGACCAGGTAGCGCCCGGCGCGGCCACCGCCAGGCTCCTTGCCCGACGTCAGGGCGTCGACGGTTGGCCCGACCAGTTGCCCGAGGACCTCCGATCGCTGGTGCGCCGGAGCGTCGACTCGGGCGGCATCGACACCGATCAGCGCAGCCATGACCCCGATGCCGGCAACGAGTGCCGCGCCACCGAACCGGGCTGCCTTCGAGCGAGCCGCCGGGTCGAGTCGCTCGCTGACGACGCTGGCCAGCGTCCA
>Ga0136612_10000892_pt1 | contig 11989 bp, 12 predicted proteins | sample AntDryUQ224A2306_2_FD_106644 | JGI IMG/M metagenome (GOLD analysis project Ga0136612, IMG submission 106644) | Polar desert sand microbial communities from Dry Valleys, Antarctica - metaG UQ224A (23.06) | ecosystem: Environmental > Terrestrial > Soil > Desert | place: Antarctica: Dry Valley...
AGTACATCCGCGTCCGGACACCAGGCGAGGCGGGGTCGGCCATCCGCCCCTGGAATGACGACTGGACGCTTTTGCAGCGCATCGCCGCGAATCCCTTCGCGCCACAGCCACCGCCCGTCGCGGTCACCGCGCAGCCGCCCAAGAGCGAACGACCGGTAGTTCGGTAGTGGTCAGGCCTCAGTCCTCAAGCCTCAGTCCTCAGTAGTAGACTCGGTGTGTGTTCCTGCAGAGAGCTTCTCAACTGAGGACTGAGGACTGAGGACTGGGCACTAGGGCCTGAGTAGTGGAACGGTCGTTGCTATTACCGAACGCTGCAGCAAACGCAATTGCGGCGCATGCGGAGAGGATCACGGCATATGAGCGGATCGACTGAGACCAGAACGAGCGCAGACCCGGCCAACGCAGGCGCACCCCAGGGCGAAGGCAAGACGGATCTGGCCCTGCCTCTCACCCCGCCAGCTGCCGACTCGGCTGCAAAGGAGTCCCGTGGCGATCGGATGATCAGCGGAATCGATCTGGTCGATTACGGCGCCGGCGGCCTGCTCCCTGAAAAGGTGTACGTGGTGAAAGGTGGCGTCGGGGTCGGCAAGACCATCCTCGGCCTTCAGTTCCTCACTCGCGGTCTCGAGCATCAGGAGCCGGGCATTCTGATCACCGACCAGAAGCCGGACAACGTCATCGCGCAGGCGCGCTCGATCGGGTTCCCCATCGAAGAAGCAATCAAGCGCAAGCAGCTTTCGATTCTCAATCCGAGCGGAAGGTACTTCGAGCTCGTGGAGAGCCCCGCGGACGTTCAGGCCATCATCGAGGAGCTTTCGGACTACATCCGCTCGATTGGTGCGAAGCGTCTGGTGATCGATCCGATCTTCACCCTGATCAACACTTCGTACTCGGCTCACTTCGCGATGATGGTGACCCAGTCACTGCTCAACGCGCTGGAGGATCTGCCCACAACGACACTCCTCGTGGCCGGGGATGAGGACAACGCCGAATTGAACCCGATCGTCCGGATGGTCGAGCAGAACGCGTTTGGCGTGATCGACCTGACCCAGGACAAGGCCACCGGCAGCCGCATCATGCGGCTCACCAAGCTTCGCTACACCAACAGTGACAATCTTTCCGCCAACTTCCGCATTCTCAACGGGCGCGGCCTCATCAACTATCGCGGTGAGGGCGAAACGGCCGCCGACGTCACGAAGCCCTGGGAGGAAAGCGGAACGGTCAGCCGGAACGTTCTGCTGATCGGCGCGCAGCCCGATACGATCAAGAGGGTCAAAGAGACTCTCGGGACAGCGTACGACGTCCAGGCGGAGAGCGATCTTCGGGCAGGCATCGAACGGGCCCGTCGCGACAAGCCCGGTCTGGTCCTGGTTACACCATCCCGCTCCGCCGGCTCTGTGAGCGCAATCCTCGATCTGGCCGGCAACTCCAGCTCATCCATCGCCTTCCTCTCCCCTTCCGCGAACCGGCAGGCCGACAAGGTTCTTTATCTCCGCGCCGGGGCCGACGATTACATCAGCGAGCCGTTTCACGCCGGAGAATTCAAGGCCCGGGTCGATGCTCTCATCCGTCGCGGGGGAAGACGCCTGAATATACGCGACAGTCATATCGCGGCCATTACCGGAGACGAGCTTTCGCAGCTGATGAACGCAAATGAGGACGACACGCCCTCACAGCGGAATCGCTCCGTGATGACCACCAAGGGCGACAAGGTCGAGTTCGAGCCGGAGTTCAACGAACGGCTGCAGCGCAACATCGCAACGGTCCGCAAGTTCGACACCCCCTTCGCGCTCTACTGGATCAAGGCCAACGAAAAGGATCAGGAGCTGAGTCAGTCTCTTGCGAAGCTCTGTCGGCAGGAGGACATCCTCTGCCACAACCGCAACGGCGAGTTCGTTGCGTTGCTCACCGGGACCGACCAGAGCGGAGTCAAAGGTTTCGAGACACGGCTGAACGACAAGCTGGGAGACAAGCTTTCCAGCAAGAATGTCCGCCGAGGTTACGAGCTCTTTCGTCCGGGCACCGAAGCGCGTTGACACCGAATCGGGTAGCGAACAGAGTGTCCTCGATCTCGAGGTGACACGAAAGTTGCACCCGCATCTCTCGGCCCATGACGCAGTACATCATCCGGCGGCTACTTCAGATGATCCCGATAACTCTCGGGATCCTCACTCTGATTTTTTCGCTGATCCACCTGATTCCCGGCGATCCTGCGGCGCAGATCGCCGGCGAAGGGGCGCGCCCCCAGGACATCGAGAACGTCCGGAAAGCGCTGGGGCTCGATGAGCCTCTGTGGAAACAGTACGTCACTTACCTGAGCAACCTGGCCCGGGGTGACCTTGGACGCTCGTTCCGCACCAACGAGCTCGTGTCCACGGAGATCCGCGAGCGCTACCCGGCCACGATGCAACTGGCTTTCGGCGCCATGCTGGTAGCGCTGCTTGTTGCCTTTCCGCTGGGAATCATCTCCGCCATTTACCGGAACTCATGGATCGACAACGTGGCCCGGTTCTTCGCATTGATCGGAGTCTCCATGCCCAGCTTCTGGTTCGGACCTCTTCTGATCATCGCCTTCGCGATCAATCGGGAGTGGTTTCCGGTCTCGGGTCGCGAAGAGGGCTGGCGCTCGCTGGTTCTTCCGTCTGTGACCATGGGCCTGGCACTCTCCGCGATTCTGACCAGGATGATCCGGGTCAGCCTGGCCGAGGAGTTGAACCAGCTCTACGTCACCACCGCGATCGCAAAAGGGGTGAGCCGAACCAAGGCCATCTTCCGCCACGCGCTCAAGAACGCCATGATCCCGGTCATCACCGTCCTGGCCCTGCAGTTCGGATCTCTTCTGACCGGAGCCATCATCACCGAACAGATTTTTTCATGGCCTGGTCTGGGACGCCTCCTGATCCAGTCGATCGCCACGCGTGACTATCCACAGGTACAGGCCTCGATTCTGGTGATCGCTCTGACCTACATCATGGTGAATTTTCTGGCGGACCTGCTCTACGGAGTCGCCGATCCGCGAATCAAGCTGGAGTGAGGGTAGAAAACCAGTCATCCATGAACAAGACCGCCAAACGACTCCTGCGAAACTTCGCGTTCACCGCCGGGCTGCTGCTCACGGTCACGCTGATTGTCATCGCTCTGGCGGCGCCCCTCATCGCGCCGCGCGATCCATATCAGCAGGACACATCTCGCCGTCTCGAGCCACCATCCAGAGAGCACATCCTCGGACTCGATGATCTGGGCCGCGACGTCTTTTCGAGGATCGTTTTCGGCGCGCGGGTCTCGCTGCGTGTCGGATTCAGCGTCGTTTTCATCGCCTCGATCATCGGTGTGACACTCGGCGCAATGGCCGGCTACTTCGGTGGATGGCTGGATACGCTGGTCATGCGTCTGTGCGACATCCTGCTCGCCTTCCCCGGCATCCTGCTGGCCATCGCCCTCGTGGCAGTTCTGGGGCCGAGTCTCAACAACGTGATCCTGGCGCTCGCGACGATCGGCTGGGTGGGGTACGCCCGTCTGGTCCGCGGTCAGGTGCTGAAAGTCCGGGAGATGGAGTACGTCACCGCTGCCAAGGCTCTCGGTGCGCGTTCCCCTCGGGTCATCCTCCTGCACGTGCTCCCCAATGTCATCAACCCGGTCATTGTCATGGCCACGCTGGGACTGGCCGGCGCCATCCTCGCCGAAGCTTCGCTCTCGTTCCTGGGGTTGGGCGTCCAGCCCCCTATTCCGTCATGGGGAGCGATGCTCACAGCGGGGCGGCGCTATCTCGGTCTCGCCAATCATCTGGCCATCTTCCCGGGCGCCGCGATCATGCTGGCAGTCATGGGTCTGAACTTTCTGGGCGACGGGCTGATCGACGCACTCGATCCGAAGTACCGCAAGCAGCTGAGCTGAAGCGAGTGATGATCCGGGACGCTCTCGGGCGCGCGCTGTCGCTGGAGCACCTTCCGCGCCGCGTGGTTTCACTGGTCCCCTCGCTCACCGAAACCCTGTTTGCTCTCGGCGCCGGCGACACCGTAGCCGGCATCACGGACTACTGCATCTTTCCTCCGGACCTCGATTTGCCCCGCCTCGGCGGAACGAAGAACCCGCGCGTTGCCGCTGTCCGCGAGCTGGGCCCTGACCTGGTGCACATGAACCTCGAGGAGAACCTGCAACGGCATGCGGACGAGATCGGAAAGTTCGCCCCCTTGTTCGTGAGCGAGCCGAAGACTGTCCGGGATGTGGCCGGTCTGATCACGACCCTTGGGCAGATTCACCAGCGTCAGGACCAGGCGGCCGCGATGCTCCTGGAGCTGCATGCCGCGCTTGCGGTCGCCGCGACCAACGCTTTCACATTCGCCTGCCCGATCTGGAAAGACCCGTGGATGTGGTGCGGTGGCGATACGTACGTTTCCTCGCTGGTCGAAGCCGCCGGCGGACGCAACGTGCTCGCCGGTAGAACGCGCTATCCGACCGTCAGCCCGGAAGATGTCACCGCGCTCGACCCGGACATCCTCTTTCTTCCTGACGAGCCCTACGCATTCACCGGAAAGCAGGCGCGCGAGCTGGAGCAGATGATGGGCTGCCGGGTCGTCGGCCCCTTCCCCGGCCACCTGTTCACCTGGCACGGCTCGAGGACGATCCTCGGATTGCGCTTTCTGGCAGAGACGCTACGCGGAGCGGTTTGAGCTCAACGCGCCAGGATTTCCTCGGCCCAGTTCCGCATCGTCTCTTCCACCGCTTCGAGCTGCTTGGCAAAGAAGTGATCCGCACCGGTCACGATCACGGTCTCCGCATCCTTCACGTGCTCCACGATCTTCTCGAGCTTCGCAACGTCGCCGTACTCGTCTTGAGTCCCATGAAGGAACAGCATCGGCTTGTCACAGTGCGTCAGGTAACTGAGGTCGTACTTGTTGACCGGGACCCCGATTAGAAACATCGCGCTGACGTCGGATACATTGCAGGCGGCGCGGCTGGCAACCCAGGAACCGAACGAAAACCCGCCGACGATCAGCTTCTTGTCCGGGTGCTGTTTGCGCAACCAGGCCAGCACTGCCAGAAAGTCGTCCTGTTCGCCCTCTCCGTTGTCGAAGGTGCCGCCGCTCGCCCCGACCCCACGGAAGTTGAACCGCAGCGTCGCCACGTTCGCATTCTCGAGACCTCGCGCGGCGCGGAAGACCACCTTGTTGTGCAACGTCCCGCCTCCGGTGGGAAGCGGATGGCAGACCACCGCTACGGCGGTCGGGTCCTGAAGGTCGCGATAGAGCGCCTCCAGACGTCCTGACTTGCCGTAGATATCGACGTGCCTCAGCGGTCTCGGGTTCACATCAGCTCCGGGAGCGGTCTTGCCGGTGAAAGTCTCACCAGCACCCGATCCTCCTCAATCCTGACTGCATGCGCTGCCACTCCCATCGCCGTCCCACCGGGACAATTGCCGGTGCGCACATCGAAAGCCCAGAGGTGCCAGGGACAGATCAGTTCCTCACCGATCAGATCACCCTCTGCCAGCGGACCTCCGCGATGAGGGCAGGTGTTGTCCAGAGCGAAGATGCCGCTCTTCGAGCGGCCAAGCGCGATCCGGCGGTCTCCGATCATCCGAGCGATCACTCTGCCAACGGGAATCTCGTCCACACCGGCAACATCAAAGTACTCGTCCACGCGGCGCGAAAGAGTAGCACGGGGGAAAGTCGTAGCAGATTCGCTTTGGTGGAGGACAGGCAGTCTTGCCTGTCCCGTTTCGCAGCCCAGGACAGGCAGGACTGCCTGTACTCCACTAAAGCAGATCGCATAGGAGTGGCAGCTGGGCACAGCGACCAGCTACCGCAAACCAACCGCCCTTGGAACTCCGCTGCCACCGACGACGGCTGTGCCATCGCCCCACACTCCAGGAATCACGGTGGAGCAGCTCGAGCACTTGCCGTCCTGCAGCTGAAACGAAGTCACTCGGAACCCGGTACGACCGATGACGAGCGCGTCGCAATTCGGACAGTGCGTCCCTTCCCTGTCGCCGAATCCACCCGGGATATTGCCAGGATAGATGTAGCGCAACCCGGCGCGCTTACCGATCTCGTACGCGCGCAGAAGGGTACGAGCGCTGGTGTTGGGGTTCTCAGTCATCTTGTAGTCCTGGTGGTACGCCGTGACGTGCCATGGAATGTCGGCATCGACACCGGCCAGAAATTCAGCGATATCGGTGAGCTCCTCATCCGAGTCGTTGAACTCCGGGATCACCAGCGTGACCACCTCGAGCCAGATCTTCCGTTGCTTCAGACCGCGGATGGTCTCGAGCACCGGCTGCAGTGTCCCGCCGAGGTCGCGGTAGTGACGGTCGCTGAACCCTTTCAAATCGACTTTGTACAGATCGACGTACGGCGCGATGTAGTCGAGCACTTTCTCCGTGCCGTTGCCATTGGACACGTAGGAGCAGACCAGACCCGCCTTCTTCGCTTCGCGAAACACTTCCACTGCCCACTCGGAGGTGATCAGCGGCTCGTTGTAAGTCGAGGTCACAACCTTCGCGCCGTGCTTCACGGCAAGCCGGACCAGGCCGGATGGCTCGATGTCCATCGGTGGTGCTCCTGCCACAGGGTCGCGGAGTGCCTGCGAGGTCACCCAGTTCTGACAGTAGCCACAGTGGTAGTCGCAGCCGAGCATGCCGAATGACAGCGCCAGCGCGCCGGGATAGGCGTGAAAAAACGGTTTCTTCTCAATCGGGTCGACTTGGAGCGCCGCGACGTACCCGCGCGGCACTTTCAGAACACCGGCTTCATTGAAGCGAACCTTGCAGATCCCTTTGAGGCCCTCCAGGATCTTGCAGCGGTGTCCGCACGAGTAGCAACGGACTGCACCGTTCTCGAGCTTGTCGTAAAGCTCGGGGGCACCTTCCACGGTGCGCCTGGCCAGGGCCTGATCGAGCGTGATGGCAGACATGCGCGAATCAACCATGCTCTCACGCGATAAACTCCGCGGCCATGCCGCTGATCGAAACGACTCTCACTCTCCAGGTCGCCACCATCACTCTCAACCGCCCCGAGAAATTGAATGCGTTCAGCGGAACGATGCGCGAAGACCTGCTGGCCGCGCTTCGTACGGTGGAGAAAGACGATGCGTGCCGGGTGGTTGTGATCACCGGCGCAGGCCGCGCATTCTGCGCCGGTGGAGACGTGGAATTCATGGCTGGTCTCCAGAAGAGCGGCGATCTGGTCGCGTTCCGAAAGTTGCTCGACGCCGGCCGCGACATCGTTCTGCAGATTGCCGGGATGGCCAGGCCGGTCATTGCATCGATCAATGGGGTCGCGGCGGGAGCCGGATGCAACCTTGCGCTCGCGTGTGATTACCGGATCGCATCGGACCAGGCCAAGCTCGGGGAGACATTCGTCCGGATCGGACTGCACCCCGACTGGGGCGGAACATGGACTCTGCCCCGGCTTGTCGGCCGAAGCCAGGCACTCGAGTTGATGATGACCGGGCGAATGGTGGACGCAGCCGAAGCGCTGGCCATCGGGATAGTAGACCGGGTCGTCCCCTCCTCGGCTCTGGCAGAGGAGACCTCTGGTCTGGCGGCTGCGATCGCGGCCGCGCCGCCCATCGCCGTGCAAGGCGTCAAGCAGGCGCTCGATCGTTCCGAGAATAACAATCTCCGTGAGCAGCTGGATCTGGAGAGCGAGATCCAGTTGCGCGCGTTTCAGTCCGGAGACGCGACTGAGGGGATGGCGGCTTTTTTTGAGAAAAGGGCCGCAGTGTTCAAGGGTGTGTGAGCCTGCTCAGCCGCGCCGCGCAATCACGAGCGTCTCGTCATCTTTCTGCGGAGCTTCGGCAACGAACGTGACCACAGCCTGGGCGAGCAGGTCGCGAAGCTCGAGGGGTGAAGCCGAAGGATGCGCCGCCAGCAGCTCCTCCAGCCGGTCGTTGCCGTATTCGTCACCCGCAGCGTTCTCTGCCTCGGTGATTCCGTCACTGTAGAGAAGAACGACCGAGCCGGCGGGAAAGGTACGCTTCTGGGTGAGGTATCGGCTCTGGCTGAGAATCCCGATCGGCAATCCGTGAGACTTGAGCGTGTCCATTTTCCCGTCCACGACCACGTAGCAGGGGTTGTGTCCGGCGTTGATGAACTCCAGCGTGTCATTCTCGAGGTCGATGGAGGCCATGACCATGGTCACGAACTTGTTCTCGGCCGACCAGCTGTGCAGATGGCGGTTGAGCTCCGTGGCGATGTCACCCAGCTCCCGGCCCTCCGCGAAGAGAAGCTGGATGGCCGCGTGAAAGGCGGAGACCAGCAGAGCGGCCGGCATTGACTTGCCGGCTACGTCGGCCAGAACCATCGAGAGCACGCCGTCGCGCTGGAAAAACGCGTGATAGTCGCCGCCGACCTGCCGCGCGGGACGCGACAAAGCAGCGATCTCGATGTTCTCGACTACCGGAATGGATTTCGGAAGAATGTCGCGCTGGATCGTGGCCGCCAGCTCCAGCTCGCGCTCCATCACCTGCTTTTCGAGTGCAGATTTATGCAGCCGGGCGTTCTCGAGCGCGATGGCGGCCTGGCTGGCGAAGAGTGTCAGAAGGCGCAGCTCGTTCTCCTGAAACGCGCCGATCGTTCCGTCACGATTTTCGCGATCCGCTGCCGCCAGCACGCCGATGATGTTGTTGTTCCCCTTGATCGGGACGGCCACGTACGCCGAGCATCCCGGAAACACGCTATCGGCGTTGTCCGTGAATGAGAGTGGTGCGCCGACAGCAACGAGGCGCGAGGCCAGGTCCTGGTCCAGAATCTCCGATCGGACATCTCCGAACGAGCGATAGAGGACGAAACGATCGCCTTCCCGCAGGTAGAGCGAAGCGCGCCGGGCATTCGTCAGCGAGATCATCCGGAAGAGGATCTCGTCCGCCAGTTCATCGATGTTGAGCGTCGATGCGATCGAAAGCCCGATGTCGTAGAGCGACTCGAGCTCCCAAAGCCGGTACTTGAGCTGGAACTCGCCCTCGCGCGTCTCCTGCATCAGGCGCTGGTTCGTGATGAGCGTGCTCAGGAACTCGGCAGCGATCCGGACCATGGCCAGATCTTCGTCGTCTGAGTTCTCCTTGCCCTGCTGTGAAAGGGCCAGGACGCCGAGCTCTTCACGATTGGTGCGGAGTGGAAGCAGCACGTGCGGGCGGGGATCGACGACCAGGTCGTTCCAGGGCCCATCGAGGATCTCGGGCGCAATGCATGCCCCCGACCTGGCCACCAGCCGCATCGAGGTTTCCCGTGAATCGCGAAGATAAAGCGCCCCTTCGTCGAAGGGGGTATGCCGAGTGAAGACGTCGAGGATTCCGGCGCCCTGAGAGGTGAGGGTGGACCGCTCCAGCTGCTGAAGATCGGTCAGGAATTCGGCGAAACGCTGGACCCGGGGCATGCGCGGAGGATATCAGCCGGGACTCTCAGAGATCAGGGCTGAAACCCGAGGTCCTTCATGGCCGCCTCTTCGCTGTCGTAGATGGTGGCGTAGTTGGCGAGACCCATGATCTGGAAGGTCTTGTGGATGACCGGAGTGAGGCAGCAGAAGGAGATCTTGCCTCCCTTATCCATCATCTTCTCGATGATCTCGATGAGGATCGAGATCCCGATCGAGTTGACGATCTTGGTCTCACGCAGGTTCAGGAGCAACGTGCGCACCCCGTCGTCCATGAGCTCGTAAGCGCGATTGGCGATCTCTTCGCCGCCCACATTGTTGATGTATCCCTTGGTGAAGAGGATCGCGCCTGCCTGGCGTCGATCGACCGCGACTCTCAATTCCTCAGTCATGATTTCTTCTCGTACTTGACCATATGGACGGTTGTTCCGTCAGTTCCGCTCAGAATCTCTACCTCGTCCATGTGCGCTTCCATCAACTGGATGCCACGGCCCCGTTTGTAGGTCACGCCCAGCTTCTGCCGCCGGGTCTTCGCTTCGAGCAGATCGAAGCCGTTGCCGTGATCGGTAATCCAGATATCAATTCTTGGATTGCCGTCTTCCTGAAAGGTTCCGATCAATCTTAGATAGATGCGGTTGTCTGCGCAACCGGAGTGCTCGCGAGCGTTGATGCAGGCCTCGATGATGGCATGAGCCATCTCATCGATTTTCTCTGCACTCATGCCGACTTCCCGGGCGAGGTTGCCCGCAGCGCGAGCTGCGGCAATCTCGATGTCAGGCACCATCGGTAGAGTCAGCTCCATCTGCCGCTCTGCGGTCGTGGTCATTGAGACTTCCTGAGGGAAATCGCCTCCGTCAGAATGCCAGCAGAAGCGCGGCGGCCGTTTTTAGCCAGTTGGGGATCCCGCCGAGGTGGTTGAGTGCCACCAGCGCGGCAGTGTTCAACGCCAGCACGGACGGCAGCAGGTAACTCGCGCTCAGGAACGAGTCGGATTTGGTGCGGGTTTGTGCGAAGTGGTTCATGGGTGTCCCCCTCCAGGTTCGGGACTCCCCTATCGCAACCGGACTGCCACTCACGCCAGATCAGCTCACTCTCTCCTAACCTTCTGACTTTACACAGTTTACAACACGAGACCGACGATGGAACGGCTCAAGAGCGGTGTGGCAATATGCCACATATCGGGTTTCAATTTGTAACATACCACTCTAAGTAGCTCGCAATTAGCGGCTTATTACTGTATGTCCCAAAACTCGACAGATGTGTCTAAATGGGACAATTCTTCGCGCTTCCGATACAGCGTTTTCCGATCGATTCCAAGGATCCTGGCCGCAGCCGATATGTTTCCCCCGGTATGCACCAGCACCCGCTTGATGTATCGGTTGACCAGATCCTCGAGGACCGGGAGGTCGCCCGTGAGCCCGGTGGTGTCCGCTGACGAGGAGGTTTCAGGGATGAGCAGATCGCCCGGGTCGATCACCGGATCGATCGTAAGCGCCAGCGCTCCTTCGATCAGATTTTCCAGCTCGCGCACATTTCCCGGAAAGGGATACCGCATCAGTTTCTGCATGGCTTCCTGCGTGATGCGCACATCTTCGAGGCCTTCCCGCTTGCCGTACTTGTCGAGGAAGAAGCGCACCAGCTTGGGGATGTCGTCTTTGCGGTCCCGCAGCGGAGGCAGCGTGATCTCGACGACTTTCAAACGGTAGTAGAGATCCTGCCGGAACTCGGTTTTCTCAATCATCTCCTCGAGGCCACGATGCGTCGCAGCCAGGATTCTGACGTCGATGGGGATGCGGCGGCGTCCACCCAGCTTCTCGATCTCGCGCTCCTGGATGACGCGCAGAAGCTTGGCCTGAAGTGTCAGCGGGATGTCCCCGATCTCGTCGAGAAAGACCGTCCCGCCCCTGGCCAGCTCGAACTTCCCGTGCCGGGCTTCAACTCCGGTGGCCACCCCTCGCTCGATTCCGAAAAGCTCCGACTCGAGCAGCGTCTCGGGAAGCGCCGCGCAGTTGATGGCCACGAACGGTCCGTCACGCCTCGGAGAATTTCCGTGGATGAGGCGCGCTACCATCTCCTTGCCGGTCCCCGACTCGCCGCGGATGAGCACATTTGCGTGGCTGTCGGCTACGCGGGCCACGAGATCGATGACCCGCTGCATCTTCGGCGAGTCGCCCACCATCAGGCGGTCGTTGTAATCACGGAGCATTCGCTGCCGGAGCGAGCGATTCTCGTCCTCGAGCGTCTCCCGCACCAGGTCGAGCTTGTGAATGCGACGGGTGTTGTCGACTGCCGCACCGCCAATCGACGCGAGGGAAGAGAGGAATCGCAGGTCATCCTCGACGAAACTCCCGCTCTTTGCGCCGCGCATTTCTTTCCCACCCACGCCGATGATTCCGACGATGACGTCACCCGCCAGGAGAGGGGCGATGAGGAGGTTGCTGCCGGCTCCTCCGAGAAACCTCGAAACGGTCACGGATACCGGCTCGCGCGCGGCGATGACCTGCCGGATCGGCGGCTCGGCCAGGAGGCCCGCCGCGGCGGCTACCGGATCGAGCTCCAGGGTGAAGAGGGTCTGCATGATCAGCTTCTCGTCGAGGGGAAAGACGAATCCGGTCGTG
>Ga0136612_10000893_pt1 | contig 11987 bp, 8 predicted proteins | sample AntDryUQ224A2306_2_FD_106644 | JGI IMG/M metagenome (GOLD analysis project Ga0136612, IMG submission 106644) | Polar desert sand microbial communities from Dry Valleys, Antarctica - metaG UQ224A (23.06) | ecosystem: Environmental > Terrestrial > Soil > Desert | place: Antarctica: Dry Valley...
CAGCTCCTCCTGCTGGGTCTGGAGCAGTTCCTCCGAGGCGCGGAGCGTCTGGGCCTGGGCCTCGAGCTCGGAGATCGAACGCTTGGGATAGGAGTGCAGGGGCCGGCGGAGCAAGGGCAGTAGGAACAAGGCAAGGCTCAGCAGGACGAGTTGAAGCACTCGAACAGCGAGCTCGAGGCCCAGGCGCAGACGCTGCGCACCTCGGAGGAACTGCTCCAGACCCAGCAGGAGGAGCTCCAGCAGACGAACGAGGAGCTCGAGGAGCGCTCGCGGCAACTCGAGGAGCAGAACCGGCGGGTCGAGATCAAGAACGAGGAGATCGAGCTCGCCCGGGCCGCGCTCGAGGAGAAGGCCGAGCAGCTCGCGCTCTCGTCGAAGTACAAGTCCGAGTTCCTCGCGAACATGTCGCACGAGCTGCGCACGCCGCTCAACTCGCTGCTGATCCTCGCCAAGCTGCTCGGCGACGACCCGGACGGAAACCTGACGGAGAAGCAGATCGAGTTCTCGAAGACGATCTACCAGGCCGGTTCCGACCTGCTCGGGCTGATCAACGACATCCTCGACCTCTCGAAGGTGGAGGCCGGCCGGATGGACGTCAACGTCACCGAGGTCTTGCTCGCCGGGGAGCTGGCATCGCTCGAGCGGGCGTTCACAGCAGGCGCGGAGGAGAAGGGACTCACGTTCGAGCTCGACTTCGGACCCGGCGCGCCGGCGACGGTCGAGACCGATCCCCAGCGACTTCAGCAGGTGCTCCGGAACCTGCTCTCGAACGCGTTCAAGTTCACAGAGGAAGGCACCGTGATCCTGCGGGTGGCGCCGGCCGACCCTTCTCTGCAGTTCGCCGGGGAAATCCTCTCGCACGCGGACGAGGTGGTCGCGTTCTCCGTCCTCGATTCCGGGATCGGAATCGCGGCCGACAAGTTGCGGTTGATCTTCGAGGCCTTCCAGCAGGCCGATGGCACGACCAGCCGGCGCGTCGGAGGGACGGGCCTCGGCCTCTCGATCAGCCGGGAGATCGCCCGCCTCCTCGGCGGCGAGATCCGGGTCGAGTCGGCGCTCGGCGAGGGCAGCACGTTCACGCTCTTTCTCCCGAAGCGGTTCGTCGCCCACACGCCGCCCGGCACGGGCGCCGAGCTGCTGCGCGACCTCGACGCCGGCATGGGCACCGGAACCGGGCGGGTCGACTCGAAGCGCGAGCCTGGAGCGACGAACGGCGGTGAGCCCGCGCTCGACCTCGCCTTCGACCCGGCGCTGCTCCGTCCCTCCGAGGTGGACGACGACCGTGAGCGCGTGGAGGAGGGCGACCGGGTCGTCCTGATCGTCGAGGACGACCCGGACTTCGCGCGCACCGAGCTCGCAATCGCCCGCGAGCGTGGCTTCAAGGGGCTCGTCGCCCTCCGGGGCGACACCGGCCTCGCGCTCGCGCGGGAGTTCCGACCCGACGCGATCGTGCTCGACATGAGCCTGCCCGGCCTGGACGGCTGGACGGTGCTCGACCGGCTCAAGCGCCACCCGACCACGCGCCACATCCCGGTGCATATCGTCTCGGGGGCGGACGAGGACCAGCCGGCCCTCCTCGCCGGAGCTGCAGCGTTCATCCATAAGCCGGCGACGCTCGAGGAGCTGCAGCGCGTCTTCGCAGAGATCGAGAACTTCATCGATCGGGACGTCCGGCGCCTGCTCGTCGTCGACGACGACGAGAGGCAGCGGCAGTCGATCATCGAGCTGGTCGGCGGTGACGGCGACGTCGAGGTCGTCGCGGTCGGCTCGAGCGAAGAGGCGCTCACGGTACTCGACGAGGCGACGGCGTTCGACTGCATGGTGCTCGACCTGAAGCTGCCGAAGATGACGGGCTTCGACCTGCTCGAGAAGGTCAAGGGCGACGAGCGCTTCCGGCACCTGCCAGTGATCGTCTACACGGGGAAGGAGCTGAGTCGGCGCGACGAGACGAAGCTGAAGCGCTACGCGGAGACCATCGTCGTCAAGGACGCCCGCTCCCCCGAGCGCCTGCTGGACGAGACCTCCCTCTTCCTCCACCGCGTCGAGTCGAAGCTGCCCGCCGAGAAGCGCCGGATGCTCGAGCAGTTGCACAACACCGAGTCGATCTTCGTCGGCAAGAAAGTGCTCGTCGTGGACGACGACGTCCGCAACGTGTTCGCGCTCACGAGCGTGCTCGAGGCAAACGGGATGGAGGTGATCTTCGCCGAGAACGGCCGCGACGGGATCGACTGCCTGAGCGCGAACCCCGACGTCGACCTCGTCCTGATGGACGTGATGATGCCGGAGCTCGACGGCTACGAGACGACGAAGGCGATCCGCGAGGTGCCGGAGTTCGCGAAGCTGCCGATCATCGCGCTGACCGCGAAGGCGATGAAGGGCGACCGCGAGCGCTCGATCGCCTCCGGCGCATCCGACTACATCACGAAGCCGGTCGACACCGACCAGCTGCTCTCGTTGTTGCGCGTGTGGCTCTACCAGTAGACAGGCGAGAGGAGCTAGACCTCGAGCAGCTCGAGGTCGAGCTCCTACTCGAGGGGATCCATCGGCGCTACGGGTTCGATTTCCGCGAGTACGCACCGGCCTCGCTGCGTCGCCGGCTCCGGAAGCGAATGGAAGGGGAGGGTGTCGAGACGGTCTCGGCGCTGCAGGCCCTGACCCTCCACGACCCGCACGTGATGGAGCGGCTGCTGCTCGACCTCTCGGTCAATGTCACCGCGATGTTCCGCGACCCGACCTTCTTCCTCGCGTTCCGACAGCAGGTGATCCCGCTGCTCCGCACATATCCGTTCTCGCGGATCTGGGTTGCCGGCTGCTCGACGGGCGAGGAGGTCTACTCGCTCGCGATCGTCCTGGCCGAGGAGGGGCTTTCGGAACGGACGCGCATCTACGCCACGGACGTCAACGAGGCCGTGCTCGACCGCGCCCGGCTCGGCGTCTTCCCGCTCGGCAAGATGCAGGAGTACACGCACAACTACATCCGCGCCGGCGGCACGAGCGCCTTCTCGACGTACTATGTCGCGCGCTACGACGGGGCGCAGTTCGCGCGCTCGCTTGCGAACGGCGTCGTCTTCGCCCGTCACAACCTCGTCTCTGATGCGGCCTTCAACGAGTTCAACGTGATCACCTGCCGAAACGTGATGATCTACTTCGACAAGCCGCTGCAGGATCGCGTGCACCGACTCTTCTACGAGAGCCTCGCGGTCTTCGGCGTGCTCGCCCTGGGCCAGAAGGAGACGATCGGGCGATCCCCGCACGAGGCGGCCTTCGAGGAGCTCGCGGTGGACGAACGGCTGTACCGAAAGATCCGATGAGCTACGAGATGATCGCGATCGGTGCATCCTGGGGAGGCCTCAACGCAGTGAGCACGCTGCTCGACGGACTTTCCGCGGACGTCGACCCGCCGATCGTCCTCGCACAGCATCGCGGCCCAGGCTCGTCGCGCGGCACGCTCGAAGCGCTGCTCCAGATGCACGTCGAGCGCCCCGTCAGTGCACCCGACGACAAGGAGCCGATCGAACCTCGTCACGTCTACGTCGCACCGGCCGATTACCACCTTCTGGTGGAGCACGGACACTTCTCGCTCTCGGTGGAGGCACGCGTCCAGTTCGCGCGCCCTTCGATCGATGTTCTCTTCGAGTCGGTGGCAGCGGTGTACGCCGAGCGCGCGATCGGGATCGTCCTCACCGGCGCGAACGCGGACGGCGCTCTGGGGCTGCAGGCGATCAAGAGGGCAGGCGGCGTGACCGTCGTCCAGGAGCCGGGTAGCGCCGCGCAGCGGAGCATGCCCGACGCGGCGCTCGCGGCGGCCCGGCCCGACGCCGTCCTGCCGGTCGAGGAGATCTCCCGGTTCCTGAACGAGCTCTGCGTCGGGGCGCCCCGTTGATCTCGAGGGCGAAGATCCTCTGCGTCGACGACTCGCCGAAGAACCTGCTCGCGCTCGAGGCAATCCTCGAGCCGCTCGGCCAGGAGCTCGTGCGGGCGGCGTCGGGCGAAGAGGCGCTGCGCCACCTGCTCGGCGTCGAGTTCGCGCTGATCCTGCTCGACGTGCAGATGCCGGGGCTCGACGGCTTCCAGACCGCGGATCTGATCAAGCAGCGTGAGCGGACTCGACACGTGCCGATCATCTTCCTGACTGCGATCTCGAAGGACGCGGAGCACGTCTTCAGGGGCTACGAGTCCGGAGCCGTCGACTACCTGTTGAAGCCCTTCGATCCGGACGTGCTTCGCCGGAAGGTCTCCGTCTTCGTGGAGCTCTGGCAGAAGACGGTCGAGCTGCGCCGGCAGTCGGAGCTCCTGCGCCAGCAGGCGCTCGCAACGCTCGAGCAGGAGAACGAGGCGCGCTATCGCTTCCTCGGCAACTCGATCCCGCAGCAGGTGTGGACTGCGCTTCCGAACGGGAACCTCGACTACGTCAACGAGCGGGTGGTCGCCTACTTCGAGCGCAGCTTCGACGAGCTGATCGGAATGGGCTGGAGCGATCACGTCCATCCCGACGACTTGCCCGGTTGCATCGAGCGTTGGAGCTCGTCACTCGCGAGCGGCGAGCCGTACGAGTACGAGTTCCGACTGCGCAGCGGGGAGAGCTGGCGCTGGCATCTCGCCCGGGCAGTGGCGATGCGCGACGCCGGAGGCGCGATCGTCAGGTGGTTCGGCACGAACACGGACATCGACGACCGCCGCACCGCCGAGGAGCGCCAGCGCTTCCTCACGGAGGCCGGCTTGGTGCTCGGCAGCTCGCTGGACTACCGGCGCACGCTGGTGGACGTGGCGCAGCTCGCCGTGCCACACGTGACGGATATCTGCGCCGTCGACGTGCTGGTCGGAGGGAAGCTCGAGCGGCTTGCGCTCGCACTCGCCGATCCGCGGAAGACGCTCCTCGTGCGCGAGCTGGAAGCGTCGTCCCTCTCGGAGGACGCCACCGAGGCCGGCCCGGTGGCGATCCGCGAAGGCCACCCGATCCTGGTTCCGGAGCTGGACGACGAGATGCTTGTCGCGTTCGCGGGAAACGAGCGCGAGCTGGAAGTCCTGCGCTCGCTCGAGCTGCGCTCGTACATGTCCGTTCCGCTGGTCGCGCGAGGTGAGGTGTTCGGCGCGATCACCCTCGTTGCCTCCGCCGATTCGGGTCGGATCTACACCGAGGAGGACCTCGCGATCGCGCAGGAGCTGGCTCGGCATGCGTCCATCGCGATCGACAACGCGCAGCTCTACGAGGAATCCGAGCGGCGCGGACGGGCGGCCCGGGTGCTCGACGCCGTCGGCGACGGCGTCGTCCTCGTCGACCGAGCGGGGATCATCCAGCTCTGGAACACGGCGGCGACCGCGATCACAGGTCTCGCCTCGCAGTCGGTCATCGGCCGGCCGATCGCGGCCGTACTCCCCCGCTGGCCCGAGATCGCGCCGCGGATTCCGGTCGCAGGCGGCCCCGGGGACCTCGTCCGCGCCGAGACGGTTCCCGTCGAGCTGGGCGGCCGCGAGCTGTGGATCTCGGGGTCGGGCGTCGGGTTCGACGAGGGCGTCGTCTACGCGTTTCGCGACCTGACCGAGGAACGGGCGCTCGAGGAGCTGAAGGCCGAGTTCGTCGCAACGGTCTCACACGAGCTCCGGACACCGCTGGCGGCGATCTACGGGTCCGCGCAGACGATCCGGCGAACCGACCTCGAGCTCGACCCACAGATCCGCGACGAGCTGCTCGGCGTGATCGCAACCGAATCGGATCGCCTCGCCGCGATCGTCAACGACCTGCTGCTCGCGAGCCATCTCGACTCGGGACGGCTGCCGGTCTCGATCGAACGCTGCGACGCGCTCGAGCTCGCGGCCAGTGTCGTCGAGGCGGCCCGAACCCATGTGCCGGAGCGGATCGAGCTGGCGCTGGAGGTGCCGAAGCGGCTCGCGCCGGTCGCGGCCGACCGGGGCCAGCTCCAGCAGGTCCTCGTCAACCTCGTCGACAATGCGATCAAGTACTCGCCCGACGGGGGCCTGGTCGCACTTCGAGTCGACCAGGTCGACGCGCAGATCCGGTTCGTCGTCGCCGACCACGGGCTGGGCATTCCCGCCTCCGAGCACCGCCGGATCTTCGAGAAGTTCTACCGCCTGGATCCGGACATGACCCGCGGGATCGGCGGCACCGGCCTCGGCCTCTACATCTGCCGCGAGCTCGTGCGGCGGATGGAAGGCTCGATCCGGGTCGAATCACAGCCCGGCGAGGGTTCGACGTTCGTGGTCGAGCTCCCGGCCGCGAAGCCGGCGAAGTCGAAGCCCATCGCGCGCCGCACGTCGGCCAAGACCCGCTGAACGTCAGCGGGCGCCGCCCGCAGCGCCCGTCGCAGCCGTCCCTGCGGAGTCGCTCGAGAGCCTCGACGCGAAGTAGACCGGGATCGCAGAGATCAGGATCACGAGCACGCCGACCACGTTCACGATCGGCAGCTGGTTCGGGCGGGAGAGGTTGTTGAGGATCCAGATCGGGAGCGTCTGCCCCGAGCCCGCAGTGAACGTCGTCACGATCACCTCGTCGAACGAGAGCGCGAAGGCGAGCAGCGCTCCGGCGAGGAGCGCGGTGCGCAGCTGCGGGAAGGTGATATGGCGGAACGTCTGCCACGTGTCGGCGCCGAGGTCGGCCGACGCCTCCTCGAGCGATTGCGCCGTCCGCCGCAACCGCGCGACAGCGTTGTTGTAGACGACAACGATGCAAAAGGTGGCGTGCCCGACGACCACGGTGAAGAGCCCGAGGTCGAGTCCGGCGGTGCGGAAGGTCGCGTTCAACGCCATCCCGGTCACGATCCCGGGCAGCGCGATCGGGAGGATCACGAGGAACGAGATCGCTTCCCGGCCGAAGAAGCGGTAGCGCGCCACGGCGAGCGAGGCCAGCGTCCCGAGCACGACGGCGAGGGCGGTCGCGAGGAGGGCGGCCTTCGTCGAGAGCCAGAGCGCGTCGCGCACGCCCGGGTTCTCGAACGCCCGCCCGAACCAGCGCAGGGTCAGACCCGGGATCGGCCAGGCGAGCGAGCGCCGCTCGTTGAAGGCGTAGAGGCCGATCACGAGCAGGGGCAGGTAGATGAACGAGAGCGTCAGGGCGGACGCGCCGCGCAGGAGCCAGCGGGCGAGCGGCGACTCGATCACAGATTCTCGAAGGCGCCCGCGCGCCGGGCCGCAAGGAGATAGACGATCATGATCGCGACCGGAACGGTTGCGAAGGCGGCGGCGAAGGGCAGGTTGTTCGCCACCCCGACGTTGATGTAGACCACGTTGCCGATGAACTGCGTGCTGGAGACGATCTGAGGCGTGATGTAGTCGCCGAGCGTCAGCGAGAAGGTGAAGATCGAGCCGGCCACGAGCGCTGGGAACGCGAGCGGGAGCACGATCCTCCGGAAGGTCCTCCCCGCCCTGCCGCCGAGATCCGATGACGCCTCGAGCAGCGAGTCGGGGATCCGCTCGAGCCCGGCGTACAGCGGCAGGATCATGAACGGAAGCCACAGATACGAGAAGACGAGCCACGTGGCGACATTCCCGAAGCCCGGCCCCGAGAGCCCCAGCGGGTCGAGCGCCCAGTTCAAGATCCCGTTCTCCTGGAGGATGATCCGCCAGGCGTAGACCTTCACGAGGTAGCTCGCCCAGAGCGGCATCAGGATCGCGACAACGAGCAGGTTCCTCGTTCGCGGCGTCGCCACCTTTGCCATGTAGTAGGCGATCGGGAACGCGAGCACCGCGTCGGTGACCGTCACCGCCGCGGCGATCCCCACCGTCCGCAGGGTGATGTTCCGGTAGACGTCGTTCTCCCAGAGGACGCGGAAGTTGTTGAATCCGTACTCGTGGACGACTTGGGAGGTGAACGGGTCGAGGCGCCAGAACGCCGCGACGAGCAGGACGGCGAGCGAGCCGAGATAGGCGATCACGAGCCAGCCGACCGGCCCGGAGAGCAGGAGCGAGAGCCTCAGCCCGGGATGGCGGTGGAGAAACGAGGAGAGCCGCCGCCCCGGGGTTTCCCGGGGCAGCGGCTCGATCGCGTCAGGGACGGAGCTCACCGATCGACGCTAGCCCTTGATCTCCGTCCAGGCCTGTGTCCATTCGGCGTAGTCCTTGCAGACCTCGCCCCGGTCGTCACCGCAGTCCTTCTGCGGCGTCTTCCAGTAGTAGATCTTGTCGAAGTACTCCTCGTCGTCCGCGTGGAAGAGCGCGCAGTGCTCCTTGTTCGCAGTGAACCCGCACGCCTCCGCGCTGGACGGCGCCTCCCCGAAGTACTCGGTCGCGGCCGCGTTCGCCTTCGGGGAGATGATGTGGTTCATCCAGAGGTACATGCAGTTCGGGTGCTCGGCCTTGGACGAGATCATCCACGTGTCCGACCACCCGGTCGAGCCCTCCTTCGGCAGCACCGAGGCCACGGGCACCTTCTCGCCCTCGAGGGCGTTCGTGATCACCTGCCAGGTCGTCCCGACGACGCTGTTGCCACCGGTGAACGCTGCGATCTGCTTCGTGTAGTCCGACCAGTACTCGCCGATGATCGGCCGCTGTTTCTTCAGCAGGTCGACGGCTGCCGCGAACTGCTTCTCGTCGAGCGCATAGGGCCCTCGATCCCGAGCTCGGGCTGGGTCGCCTTCAGGTAGACGGCGGCGTCGGCGATGTAGATCGGGCTGTCGTAGGCGGTCACCTTGCCCTTGTAGGGCGAGTTCTCGTCCCAGACGACGCTCCAGCTGTCGGGCGCCGGCTTGACGACGTCCGTCCGGTACTGGAGCAGGTTCGCGCCCCGGCCGTGGGGGACGCCGTACATCTGGCCGTCGACCGAGTTGTGCGGCTGGTCCTTGAGCCCGTCGAAGACGGCCTCGTAGTTCTCGATCAGGTCCGTATTGACGGGTGCGACGTCGCCGGCGGCGATCAACCGGAGGGTCGCGTCGCCCGAGGCCGAGACGCCGTCGTACTGCCCGGTGCGCATCAGCGTCACCATCTCGTCCGAGGTATTGCCCACCTTCACGTTCACCTGGCAGCCGGACTCCTTCTCGAACGACGTCACCCAGTCCACCTTCGGATCGGTGGTTCCGTCCTCGACGTAGCCGGCCCAGGCGATCAGGCTGACCTCGCCCTCACCCTCGCCGATCGACTCGGCCATTCCCTCCACGCCTCCGCCGATTTCGGCCGCTGTCGTGCCGGCCGCTGTGTCGGACCCGGCGACCGAGCCGTCGTCGTCGTCTCCGCCGCAGCCTGCGGCGAGGAACGAGAGCGCACCGACCGCCAGCGCCACCGACGCCCACCTGACGAACCTCCGCTGATCCTTCATCTAGCTCCCTCCGAACTGCCGTTGATTGCAAAGACGTGCTCAGGGCGCCAACACAGCCGCACCCTGCTCCCGCGCCGCTCCAGCACCTCGCTCGAGGAGCTCTCGAGGTTCTGGCTCACGACCATCAGCTCTCCGCCGGCGTCCAGCTCGACGTGGAAGCGCGTGACCGCGCCGACGTAGAGAACGTCCCGGATCCGGCCCTCCTCGACGTAGGCTCCCTCGACGCTCGCTCCCGGGTCGAGGAGACGGATCTTCTCCGGCCGCACCGTGAAGCGGCGGACTGCTCCTGCCGAATCCCGCCGCTCGAGAACGTTCGAGACGCCGACGAAGCCGGCGATGAACTCGCTCGCCGGATGCTCGTAGACGTCCGCCGGCGCGCCGACCTGCTCGATCCGGCCGCCGTTGAAGACGGCGAGCCGGTCACTCATCGTCAGCGCCTCCTCCTGATCGTGGGTGACGTAGACGAAGGTGATCCCGAGCTCCTGTTGAATCCGCTTCAGCTCGACCTGGAGCTCCTGGCGCAGCTTCAGGTCGAGCGCCCCGAGCGGCTCGTCGAGGAGGAGCGCCTGCGGCCGGTTGACGATCGCGCGCGCAAGCGCGACGCGCTGGCGCTGACCCCCGGAGAGCTGATTCGGACGGCGGGGGCCGTACTCCCCGAGACGCACGAGCTCGAGTGCCTCGGTCGCGCGCGAGCGGCGCTCCGCCTTCGCGACCTTCTTCACCCTCAGCCCGTACTCGACGTTCTCCAGGACGCTCATGTGCGGGAAGAGCGCGTAGTCCTGGAAGACCGTATTGACGTCGCGGGCGTAGGGCGGCAGCCCGGACACGTCACGCCCGCCGAGCTCGACCGTGCCGGCGTCCGGCCTCTCGAAGCCGGCGATCAGCCGCAGTGTGGTCGTCTTGCCGGAGCCCGAGGGTCCGAGCATCGTGAAGAACTCGCCGCGCGCGATCTCCAGGTCGACACCGTCGACGGCGGTCACCTCGCCGTAGCTCTTCCTAAGGCCGCGCACGCGGATGTCAACCTCCGGTTGCGACAAGCGACTCCTCCGGCAGCTCGAGCCCCTCGGCGCCGACCCGCCCGCGCGCCTCGGGGACGCGGCGGGATGCGCTACCCGCGCCGACCGTCGCTGGATCTCCCGACATCCCGGCCGATTCTCCCGCGGCGGAGGGGGCGGCGCAATGGACGACCGGTCGACGGGATCGCTCGCCGCTTCGACACCATGGCGGAGATCCGGGTTCGTACACCGGATCGCACGGCGGCTGGGTTGCGTTCGGCGCCGGCGGCGGAGTAGCGTCTTGGCCCGAACGTCCAACGAGCACTCGAAGAGGGGACATCGCCGACGATGCTGTCAGTGAGAGAGGTCGCAGCGTTCCCGGGCCTCGAGCTCGAGCTCGCCGCCGGGGCGGACGGCCTGGACAACCTGGTCAGCTGGGTGCACGTCTCGGAGCTCGCTGATCCGACGCCCTGGCTCGAAGGCGGCGAGCTTCTGATCACGACCGGCCTCGGCGTCGGCGAGCTGACCCGGCAACAGAGGGACTACGTCCGCCGCCTGGCCGAGCACGGCCTCGCCGGACTCGCGTTCGGCGTCGGCTTCGGCTGGGCCGAGCCGCCGATCGTGCTCGTCCAGGAGGCCGAGCGGCTCGGCTTCCCCCTCGTCACAGTGCCCTACGAGGTGCCTTTCATCGCGCTCACGAAGGCGATCTCCGCGCGGCTCGCCAATGCGCAGCTCGCCCGAGTGGAGGGGGCGCTCGCGGTGCACGAGCGTCTCGCAGAAGCGGTGCTCGAAAGCCGCGGCGTTCCCTCGCTGCTCGCGATCCTGGGCGACCACGTCGGCTGCTCGCTCGTGCTCCTCGATGAGCGCGGCCGGGTGGTGGGTGAACGCCACGGCGCTCGGCTCGCGGCGTGCGAGGAGGTGCTCGAGCTGGCGGTGGTAGCCGACGGCGAGATCGCCAGCCTGCGAGCCGGGAAGCCGCGCGGCCTGCTCTCGGAGTACGACCGACTCGTACTCCACCACGGACAGACGGCACTGGCGTTCGAGCTCTCCCGCCGCCACGCGGTCTCCGCAGCCGAGCTCCGTCTCGCCGGGGACCTCTTGGAGGACCTCGAGCACGACCGGCTCGACGAGCGCGAGGTCGCGCGCCGAATCGCCGCATTCGGACTCGATCCTCAGCGCAGCTACGCGGCGCTTCTGGCAACGGCCGGCGATGCGACTGTCGCCGAGCGCGTGCGCGAGGCCGCAGCCGCGGAGCTGGACAGACGCGGCACGGCCTATCTGTCCGCCTCCAGGCGTGATCGAGCCGCTTTCCTCGTCGCCACGAACAGCGAGGACGACGCGCTCAGCGTCGCCCAGGCGCTGGTCGACGCCGCTCCGGGGACTCGCATCGGGGTCGGACGGCCGGCTTCCGGTCGAGGACTCGGTCGCAGCCTGCTCGAGGCGCGCGCCGCCCTCGACGCGGTGGGCGGAGCCGTCGTCTCCTATCGCGATCTGGGGGCGCTCGAGCTACTGCTCAGCCTGCCGGCCGCGGCGCTGGAGGCTTTCGTCGCCCGCGTGCTCGGGCCCTCGGCGACGAATCAGTGGCTGCTCGAGTCGCTCTCGGCCCTCCTCGACGCCGGCTGCCGCTGGAGCGAGGCAGCCGCCACGCTCGGGGTGCACCGGCACACGCTGCGCTACCGGATGGAGCAACTGCGCAAGCAGACGGGCCGGCATCCGGACGATCCAGC
>Ga0136612_10000894_pt1 | contig 11985 bp, 20 predicted proteins | sample AntDryUQ224A2306_2_FD_106644 | JGI IMG/M metagenome (GOLD analysis project Ga0136612, IMG submission 106644) | Polar desert sand microbial communities from Dry Valleys, Antarctica - metaG UQ224A (23.06) | ecosystem: Environmental > Terrestrial > Soil > Desert | place: Antarctica: Dry Valley...
CGCCGCCTTCTCCGCCGAGCGGCGGCGGCTGGTCGGGCTCGCCTATCGCATCACCGGTTCGAGAACCGAGGCCGAGGATGTGGTGCAGGACGCTTGGTTGCGCTGGCAGCAGGCGAACCGGTCCTTCATCGACCGGCCGGCGGCCTGGCTGACCACCGTGACCAGCCGCCTGGCCCTCGACCGCCTCCGCTCAGCCCGCCACACCCGGGAGGCCTACGTGGGGCCATGGCTTCCGGAAGGGGTCAACACCGAGCCCGATCCGGCCGACCGGGCCGAGCTGGCCGAGTCGCTCACCATCGGGTTCCTGGCCGTGCTCGAACGGTTGGGCCCGGTGGAGCGGGTGGTGTTCCTGTTGGCCGACGTGTTCGGCACGCCCTACGACGAGATCGCCTCAGTGGTCGACAAGTCGTCAGAAGCGTGCCGTCAGATCGCGTCGAGGGCCCGGCGTCGGGTGCGGACAGACCGGCCCCGCTACTGCCCGACCGACCAGGACGCCTGGCAGGTCACGCTCGCCTTCCTCGCCGCCGCCCAGGCCGGTGACATCAACGGTTTGGTCGGCCTGCTGGCCGACGATGCCGTGGCCGTCAGCGATGGCGGCGCCGCCCACCACGCCGCCCGCCGGCCCGTGCTCGGCCCCCACCGCATCGCCCGGCTCATGGCCAACCTCAGCCGGCGGGCCACTGACGATCTCGACATCGACATCCGCACCGTCAACGGCCAGCCCGGCGTGGTCTTCCGCCGAGCCGGGGTGGCGGTGCTGGCCAACGCCGTCCAGGTCGACGCCGGCAAGGTCAAGGCCATCTACAGCCTCGTCAACCCCGAGAAGCTGGCCGCCCTGGACGCTGCCCCTGTCCGCTGAAGGACTGAGGTCGCAGACCTGGCCCAAGATCGCCACCCTGCGGGGCCCAAGCCGGGAACATCGACGGGCGGCGGGCTTCAGCCGAGCTTGGCGTAGTCGACCGTCCACCAGCGTTCAGGTCGCATCGAGAACCTGGAGCCTGCCTCATCGGTTCCGGCCAGATAGAGGTCGCCCATCTCCTGTCCGAAGTACCGGTAGGCCAGTGGCCGTCGCTCGGTCTCGAGGTCGGCCGGTGCCGTGTCGATGATGGGTCCTTCGACGCTGACGTACTTGTAGAGCGGCGGTTCCTCGGTCTGGACGCAGAGGCTGAACCGTCCCGCCGCCTGCAGCAGCCTGCCCTTCAGGGATTCAGGCGACGTGATGATCCAGACCAGCGCACCCGGCTCGTAGCCGTACCAGATGGGCACGGCCAGCGGCGGTCCGTCCGCGCGCTCGATGGAGATCACCGCGACATGCAGGTCGGCGAGGAAGGCCTCGCGCTCGTGCTCGGTCATGGCCAGGCTCATGGCCGACAGCCTGGCACGATCGTTCGGACCGAAGTGGCGTGCATCACTTTCACCATGCGCAACTCGTGTACGCCATTTCACCTGCGGTGCTCACGGCGACAGCACGGTGGGCCGCCGTCGTCCAGGGGGCTACACCAGTTCGATGCGGGCCATCGGGGCGTTGTCGCCGTGGCGGGGGCCGAGCTTGAGGATGCGGAGATACCCACCGTTGCGGTCGACGTAGCGGGGGCCGATGTCGTCGAACAGCTTGGCCGCCGCCTCCTTGTCGCCCAGGTAGGAGACGACCTGGCGATGACGGTGCAGGCCGCCCTTCTTGGCCTTGGTGATGACCTTCTCGGCGATCGGTCGGAGGGCCTTGGCCTTGGCCTCGGTGGTGACGATGCCCTCGGCCGCCACCAGCGAAGCCACCAGGTTGGCCATCATCAAACGCTGATGGGATGAGCTACCGCCGAAGCGGCGGCCTCTCTTGGGCGTGGCCGGCACGGCTCAGTCCCTTCCGCGCAGCGAAAGGCCACGTTCGTCGAGCTTGGCGATGACCTCGTCGAGGGACTTCTGGCCGAAGTTGGTGATGGCCAGGAGGTCATCCTCGCTCTTGCGCAGCAGCTCGCCGACCGAGTTGACCTGCGCCCGCTTCAGGCAGTTGCGGGGACGCTCGGAGAGGTCGAGGTCTTCGATGGGCAGATCGAGGTCGGGTGAGCCGGCCGCCGTCGTGCTCGTCTCGCCCAGCTCCAGGCCCTGCGGGTCGTCGCTCATCTCGGCGACGAGGGCGACCAGGGACCGCAGCGTGTCGCCGGCCGAGGCCAGCGCGTCGCGGGGTGAGATCGAACCGTCGGTCTCGATGTCGAGCACGAGCCGGTCGTAGTTGGTGTCCATCTCGACCCGGGTGGGCTCGATGTCGAACGTGACCCGGCGAACCGGCGAGAAGATCGAGTCGACCGGGATGATGCCGATCGTGGCCGAGTCCTTGTTCCGCTCGGCCGACACGTACCCGCGGCCGCGGTTCACGGTGATGTCGATGGCCAGGCGCCCCTTGGCGTTCAGGCTGGCAACGTGCTGGGTGGGGTTGAGGATCTCCACGTCAGCGGTGGTCTGGATGTCGGCGGCGGTGATGTCGGCCGGTCCCCGGGCGTCGAGGCGCAGGATGACGGGCTCATCCGCGGTGCACGTGAGCACCAGGTCCTTGAGGTTCAGGATCACGTCGGTCACGTCCTCGGTCACCCCCCCGATGGTGTCGAACTCGTGGAGGGCGTCGTCGAAACGCACCTGGGTGACGGCGGCTCCAGGGATCGACGACAGCAGCGTCCGCCGCAGCGAGTTGCCGATGGTGTGGCCGAAGCCGGGCTCGAGGGGGCCGACCGAGAACCGCTGACGGTTGCCTTCGGCCTCGCCGATAGCTTCGACCGTCGGACGTTGGATGACGAGCATGAAGTGCCTTCCGGGAATCGTACGAGCAGGGGTTACTTGGAGTAGAGCTCGACGATGAGCTGCTCTCGCACCGGGACGTCGATGTGCTCACGGCTGGGCAGGTCGCGCACGGTGACCTGCAGGCCGCCTTCGCCCGTCTCCAGCCACGGTGGGGTTCTGCGGTCGAGCGTGTCGAGGTTGTGGCGGACGACGATCATGGCGCGCGCCTTGTCGCTCAGCTCGACCACCTCGCCCTTGCGCACCTGGAAGCTGGGGATGGTGACCCGACGGCCGTTCACCTTGACATGGCCGTGGCGGACGAACTGGCGGGACTGGGCCCGACTCGCGCCCCAGCCGGCTCGGAAGACCACGTTGTCGAGACGCTGTTCGAGCATGCGCAGCAGGTTCTCGCCGGTCACACCCTGTTGACGGTTGGCCTCGGCGTAGACGTTGCGGAACTGCTTCTCCATCAGCCCGTAGATGCGGCGGGCCTTCTGCTTCTCGCGCAGCTGCAGCAGGTACTCCGAGCCTTGGCGCTGACGGGCCCGACCGTGTTCACCGGGCGGGTACGGCCGGCGTTCGATCGGACACTTCATGGTGTCGCACTTGGCACCCTTCAGGTACAGCTTCATCCGTTCGCGCCGACACAGGCGGCAGACAGGACCGGTGTAACGAGCCATCTCTCTCTTCTCTCGCTCAGACCCGGCGGCGCTTGGGCGGACGGCAGCCGTTGTGGGGGACGGGGGTCACGTCCTTGATGCCGGTGACCTCGATGCCGGTGTTCTGGAGCGACCGGATCGCCGTCTCCCGGCCCGAGCCGGGACCCTTCACCACCACGTCGACCTTTCGGATGCCGTGCTCCATCGCTCGCCGTGCGCACTGCTCGGCCGCCATCTGCGCCGCGAACGGTGTCGACTTACGGGACCCCTTGAACCCCACGTTGCCGGCTGACGCCCAGGAGAGGATGTTGCCGTCCTGGTCGGAGATGGCCACGATCGTGTTGTTGAAGGAGCTCTTGATGTGCGCAACCCCGTAGGCGACGTTCTTGCGCTCGCGCTTGCGGGGGCGGCGGCCGCCGGGCTTCGGCTTGGCCATTACTTGCGCACCTTCTTCTTGCCGGCGACCGTCTTCTTCGGGCCTTTTCGGGTGCGTGCGTTGGTGTGGGTGCGCTGGCCCCGCACGGGAAGACCACGGCGGTGGCGCAGGCCCTGGTAGCAGCCGATCTCCATCTTGCGCTTGATGTCCTGCTGGACCTCGCGCTTGAGGTCACCCTCGACCTTGAGGTTGGCGTCGATCCAGGTGCGGATCCGGTTGACCTCTTCGTCGGTGAGATCCCGCACGCGCGTGTTCGGGTCGATGTCGGTGACGGCGCAGATCAGCTGCGCGGTCGTGCGGCCCACACCGAACACGTAGGTGAGCGAGATCTCGAGTCGCTTCTCGCGGGGGATGTCGACGCCGGAAATTCGTGCCATGTGTTCCTCTCAGCCCTGGCGCTGCTTGTGGCGGGGATTGGCGCAGATCACCTGGACACGTCCGTGGCGGCGGATGACCTTGCACTTCTCACAGATTGCTTTGACACTGGGTCGGACCTTCATGTCCTGACTTTCAGGTGGTCGGCGCGGGTTGGGGACCCGGCTACTTGTACCGGTAGGTGATGCGGCCCCGAGAGAGGTCATAGGGGGTCAACTCGACCTGGACACGATCGCCAGGGAGGATGCGGATGTAGTGCATGCGCATCTTCCCCGAGATGTGAGCGAGCACCTTGTGGCCGTTCTCCAGTTCAACTCGGAACATGGCGTTCGGTAGCGGTTCGGTCACGGTCCCCTCGAGGACGATCGCATCTTCCTTGGGCTTGGGCAGGTGACATACTCCTGAGCGGTCCATCGACGGGCGGACACGGCCCGGGGCGACGCGAACGACGCGACAGGCCCGGCGAGCCGGGGAGCATGGTATACGTCACCGGGCCGTCCTTCCAACTTGACCCGGCTGGGGCTCCGACTCGGTCAGGAGGCGGTGAGGATCTCGGGGCCACCGTCGGTGATCACCACCGTGTGCTCGACATGGGCCGCCCAGGAGCCGTCGGCCGTCGCCACGCTCCACTGGTCGTCGAGCAGCGCGGTCTGAGGTCCGCCGGCGTTCACCATGGGCTCGATGGCCAGCACGTTGGCGGTTCGCAGCCGCAGCCCGGTACCCGGCCGCCCGTGGTTCGGCACCGACGGCTCCTCGTGCATGGCCGTTCCGATGCCGTGGCCGGTGTACTCGCGCACGACCGAGAACCCGGCCGCCTCCACCACCTGCTGCACGGCGAAACCCACGTCACCGAGTCGTCCGCCCTCGACCATCGCCGCGATCCCTGCGTCGAGGGAGCGCTCCGCCGTAGCGATGAGACGCATTGCGTCGGCACTGGCAGCCCCCACGGCTGCGGTGAAGGCGGCATCGCCGTGCCAACCATCGACGATGGCGCCACAGTCGATCGACACCAGGTCACCTTCGTCGAGGACCACGTCGTCGGAGGGGATGCCGTGCACGATCACCTCGTTGGGAGAGGCGCAGATCACCGCTGGGTAGCCGTGGTACCCGAGGAAGTTCGAGGTGGCCCCCCGGTCGGCCAGGACGGCTCGCCCGATGCGGTCGAGCTCACCGGTGCTCACACCGGGCCGCAAGGCTGCTCGGATCCGTTCGTGCATCTCGGCCACGACTCGGCCGGCGCGCCGCATGGTCGCCAGTTGCGCCGGTGTGCGCTGGGGGATGCCACGAACCAGACCGGTCACAGGATGCGCCTCACGCGGTCGACGGAAGTCCGGACGCCGGTGGGAACGTCACCGGGTCAGCGGATCTCCGCTCGTCGGTGATCGCGACCAGCCGCGCCGACACGTCGTCGGCGGAACCCATGCCGTTCACCTCGACGAGCAGGTCTCGCGCGCTGTACCAGTCGACCAGCGGTGCGGTCTCGCGGTCGTAGAGGTCCAGCCGGTGGCGGATTGCGTCCTCGGCGTCGTCGTCGCGCTGCACGACGTCCCCGCCGCAGTTGTCGCAGTGCCAGGCGTACTTGGGCGGCTCGGTGACCGAGTAGATCGCGCCGCAGTCGAGGCAGCAGCGACGGGCGGCCAATCGCGCGACCACCACGTCGACCGGGACTTCGAGGTTGACCACCAGGTGCAGCGGCCGAGACTCGGTGATGGCGGCCAGGGACTCGGTCTGGCCGACCGTGCGGGGAAATCCGTCGAGGATGTATCCCCGCCGGGTCGTGTCGGTCTGGCTGAGACGTTCGTCGACCACTCCGATGATGACCTCGTCGGGCAGCAGGTCCCCGGCATCCATGTACTCCTTGGCCTGACGACCGAACTCGGTGCCCTCCTTCACGGCCAGGCGCAGCATGTCGCCGGTCGAGATGTGGGGTACGACGTAGTGTCGGGCCAGGCGGACGCATTGCGTGCCCTTGCCGGCGCCCTGTCGCCCCAGCAGCACCATGCGCACCCCGGAGCTCACCGGGACCTGCTCACGACGAAGCGGCGAGTACGGGCACCTCGGTGGGAGAGGTGGTGCGGGGAGGTTTGATCACGCTTTGAGGAAGCCCTCGTAGTTGCGCATCATGAGCTGGCTGTCGATCTGCTTCATCGTCTCCAAGGCCACACCCACGGCGATCAGGATCGAGATACCGAAGAACCCGAGCTCAGTCCCGGAGCTGCCACCGAGGGTGCGGCCGAGCACGAAGGCGGGGATGAGGGCGACGGCGGCGATGAAGAGGGCCCCGGGCAGGGTGATGCGGTTGAGGATCTTGCCGAGGTACCGCTCGGTCTGGTGGCCGGGACGGATGCCGGGGATGAACCCGCCTTGCTTGCGGATCTGGTCGGCTTGGCGGTGCGGGTCGAACTGGATGGCCGTGTAGAAGTACGCGAACCCGATGATGAGCAGGCCGTACACGGTCAGGTAGATGGCCCCGCCGCCGCCCTGGAAGTTCTTGTCGATGAACTGCTGCACCGAGTACGCCCAGTTCCCGCCCAGCCCCTCGGTGTTGGGCTGCTTCACCGGGAGGACCTGGGACAGGATGATCGGCAGGTACAGCACCGAGCTGGAGAAGATGATCGGGATGACTCCGGCGCTGTTGACCTTGAGCGGGATGTAGGTGCTCTGGCCGCCGTACTGGCGGCGGCCCACGACGCGTTTGGCGAACTGCACCGGGATGCGCCGCTGCCCCTGCTCCATGAACACGATGGCCACCATCACCAGGGTGAACATGGCGAGGACGGCGAACATCACCATGATGCCGGACTCCGCCTTCACCGTTCCGAAGTTGGCCGGGAGGCGGCTGACGACCGATGCGAAGATCAACAGGGACATGCCGTTGCCGATGCCACGCTGGGTGATCAGCTCGCCCATCCACATGATGAGTGCGGTGCCGGCGGTGAGCGTGAGCACGACCAACAGCACGCGCGGGATGGTGAACTTCCCGGCGAAGAGGTCGGTGTTGGTGGGGTTGCCACCGCTGAACCCGCCGCCGCCGTTGTGGAACAGGAACGTGAGGCCGGTCGATTGCATGATGGCGATGGCGATGGTGAGGTAGCGCGTCCACTGGGTGATCTTGCGCTGCCCGACTGCGCCCTGCTCCTGCCACTGCTCGAGTTTGGGGATCACCACCGCCAGGATCTGCATGATGATCGACGAGGTGATGTAGGGCATGATGCCGAGCGCGAACACGGCGAACTGGGTGATGGCGCCACCGGAGAAGAGCTGCAGGAACCCGAGGACGCCCCCCTGCTCGGCCTGCGTCTGCAACTCCTTGAGGGCGCCGACGTCGATGCCCGGCACCGGCACGTGCGACCCGAGCCGGTACAGGGCCATCATGAACAAGGTGAACGCGATCTTGTTGCGTAGATCGGGCACCTTGAACATGTTCTTCATGCTCGACAGCACGGCGAAGCTCCTCGGTGCGACGGGTCCGGTGGCGGGGACGCGCTAGCGGTTGGTGAACTGGTTGCCCTTGGCCGGTGGGCGGCGGTCCCCCCAGGGCAGGGGCAGAACGTCAACCGTACCGCCTGCGGCCGTGATGGCCGCCTCGGCCGACTTCGAGAAGCCGTGGGCTCGCACGGTCATCGCCCGGCCGATCTCGCCTCGCCCGAGCACCTTCACGAGGGCGCCCTTACCGATGAGGCCGTGGGCGTGCAGGTCGGCCGGGTTGATGGAGTCGAGGCCGGTGGCGTCGAGCACGTCGAGGTTCACGGCCTGGTACTCGACCCGAAACGGGTTGTTGAAGCCGCGCAACTTGGGCACCCGCATGTGCAGCGGCATCTGGCCGCCCTCGAAGTTGACCGGCACCTGACCTCGTGCCTTCTGGCCCTTCATGCCCCGGCCGGCGGTCTTGCCACCCTTGCCGGCGATGCCGCGCCCGACACGGCGCTTGCGCGTCTTGGAACCCGGGGCGGGATGCAGGTCGTGGATCTTCATCAGGTGTCGTCCTCGGCGGTGCCGTCGTTGTCGTGGGCCTCGACCGAGACCAGGTGGGGGACCTTGGCCAGCATCCCCCGGATCTCGGGCCGGTCGGGCAAGGTGTTGGACTTGCCGATTCGCCCCAGACCGAGCGCCCGTAGGGTGCCCCGTTGCTTGGGCTTGGAGCCGATCGACGATCGGGTCTGGGTCACCAGCAGGTGGCCGTCGGGTTCGGCCATCATCGGACCTCCTGCACCTTGAGCGGTCCGCGCTCGCTGAGGCGGTAGGCCTCGAGCAGACCCTTGGGCACGAACTCCTCCGGGGACAGACCCCGGAGACGGGCGATCTCATCCGGACGCTTCAGGGCCTGGAGCCCGGCGATGGTGGCTCGGGCGACGTTGATGTGGTTCGAAGAGCCGAGGGACTTGCACAGCACGTCGTGGATGCCGGCCTCCTCGAGAATGGCTCTCGCCGCTCCCCCGGCGATGACCCCGGTACCGGGGGCAGCCGGCTTGAGCAGCACCCGTCCGGCGCCCATCTCCCCGATCACCGGGTGGGTGACGGTGGAGCCCGCCAGCGGCACCGAGAACATGTTCTTCTTGGCCTCGTCGGTGCCCTTCTGGATGGCGAGGGGAACTTCCTTGGCCTTGCCGTACCCCAGCCCGACTCGGCCGGCGCCGTCTCCGATCACCACGAGGGCGGTGAAGGAGAACCGGCGCCCACCCTTGACCACCTTGGCCACCCGGTTGATGTTGATGACCCGGGAGTCGCGCAGCTGGGCGTCGCTCACGTTGCTCTGTGCCATTGGTTCAGAATTCCAGTCCGCCCGAACGGGCTCCGTCGGCGAGGGCGGCCACGCGCCCGTGATAGGTGAACCCGCCGCGATCGAACACCACGGTGTCGACCCCGGCTGCCTTGGCCCGCTCGGCCAGCCGGACCCCGATCTGGGAGGCGGCCGCGGCGTTGCCGCCCTTGTCGTGGAGATCGGCCTCGGTGCTCGATGCCGATGCCAGGGTGCGTCCGGTGCGATCGTCGATGACCTGGGCCGAGATGTGACGGTTCGACCGGAACACCGCCAGGCGAGGACGCTCGGCGCTCCCGCGGACCTTCTTGCGGACACGGCGGTGACGACGGATCCGCGCCTCACGCTTCTGCTTCGGACTGTCAGACATGGCTGCTGCTTCCTGGCGACATGCGGTTGTTGGCTTGGCCCGGGCGAAGCCCGGCAGGGGTTCACGGGGGGCGGAGCCCCCGAGTGAGGTCTACTTGGCGGTCTTGCCGGCTTTTCGGGCCACGAACTCGCCCAGGTACCGGACGCCCTTGCCCTTGTAGGGCTCGGGCTTGCGGATGGCACGGATGTCGGCGGCGACCTGACCGACCTGCTCCTTGTCGATGCCTCGTACGATGATCCGGTTCGGAGCGGGAACCTCGAAGGTGATCCCCTTTGGGGCCTCGCGTCGGACCGGGTGGCTGAAGCCGAGGGCCAGATCGAGGGTGGAACCCTGGAGCGTGGCGCGGTAGCCCACCCCGATGATCTCCAACTCCTTGCTGAACTCGTTGCTCACGCCCAGCACCATGTTGCTCACGAGGGAACGCACGAGGCCGTGCATGGCCCGGTTCTCGCGCTCGTCGTCGGGCCGCTCCACGAGCAGCACGGCGCCCTCCTGGCGCACGGTGATGGCGCCTGGGATGCGGCGTTCGAGCGAGCCCTTCGGGCCTTTGACCGTGACCTCGCGACCCTCGACCGTGACGCCGACGCCGCTGGGCACCTCGATGGGGGACTTGCCGATTCGAGACATCTAGGGATCCCTCCTCACCACACGAAGCACAGGATCTCGCCGCCGACCTTGCGCGAACGGGCTTCGCGGTCGGTCATGAGACCCTGGCTGGTGGACACGATGGCGACGCCGAGACCGCCCAGGACCCGCGGCACCTTCTCGGCCTTGGAATAGACCCGCAGGCCCGGCTTGGACACCCGGCGCAGACCGGAGATGGTGCGGAACCGCTCCGGGGAGTACTTCATGTTGATGGTGAGGGTGCTGCCGGGACGGTCGGTGTTCTCCGCCACCGACCAGTCCTCGATGTAGCCCTCCTTCTTCAGGATGGCGGCCAGAGCCAGCTTCTGCTTCGAGGACGGCATGCGGACGTCGTCGTGCATCGCCACGTTGGCGTTGCGGACCCGGGTCAGCATGTCGGCGATGGGGTCGGTCATGGTCATGTCAGATCCTCCTCACCAGCTCGCCTTGGTCACGCCGGGGATCTCTCCGGCGTGGACCAACTCACGGAGGCACACCCGGCACAGCTTGAACTTTCGGTACACCGAGTGGGGCCGCCCACAGCGCTGGCAGCGGGTGTAGCCCCGGACCTTGAACTTCGGCTTTTGAGCCGCTTTGTGGATGAGCGCTTTTTTGGCCATCGCTATTGCTGCCCCTCACGCTTGAATGGGAAGCCGAAGGCGGCGAGCAGCGCCTTGCCCTCAGCGTCGGTACGGGCGGTGGTGACGATCGAGATGTCCATCCCTCGAGCGTTGTCGACCTTGTCGTAGTCGATCTCGGGAAAGATGAGTTGTTCGGTCACGCCAAAGGTGTAGTTGCCGCGTCCGTCGAACGAGTTGGCCGGAAGGCCACGGAAGTCGCGGATGCGGGGGATCGCCACGCTGATGAGGCGATCGAAAAACTCCCACATGCGGTCACCTCGCATGGTGACCTTGGCGCCGATGGCATTGCCTTCGCGGAGCTTGAAGCCGGCGATCGACTTCTTCGCACGCGTGACGAGCGGCTTCTGACCGGTGATGATCGACAGGTCCCGAACCGCGCCCTCGAGCAACGACGGTTGGCCCACGGCCGCCCCGACCCCCATGTTCACCACGATCTTGTCGAAGCGCGGCACCTGCATCACGTTGGGCATCCCGAGATCGCCCTGAAGTTGCCCGCGTACCGTGTCCGCGTAGACGCGCTTGAGCCGGGGGACATCCGTCCGAGCTTCGGTCACCGTCATATCTCCGCTCCTGTCCGTCGACAGATCCGGATCTTGACGCCGTCGGCGTTGAGCTTGTAGCCCACCCGGGTCGGTTTGCCATCGCCGGGGCTGAGCAACGCGACGTTGGGCACCGGGATCGGCATGTCCCGATCGATGATCCCGCCCTGCATGGTCGCCGTCCGCGCCTTCTGGTGCTTCTTGGCGATGTTGACACCGTCGACGATCACCTTGTTCTCCTTCACCAGCACGCGCATGACGACGCCCTCCTTGCCACGGTCCTTCCCGGTGAGGACCCGCACGCGATCGCCCTTCTTGATCTTGAGCCCTGACATCAGAGGACCTCCGGGGCAAGCGACACGATGCGCATGAACCGCTTCTCCCGCAGTTCCCGACCGACGGGCCCGAAGATGCGGGTTCCTCGCGGCTGCTGCTGGTCGTTGATGAGCACCGCCGCGTTCTCGTCGAAGCGGATGTAGGAGCCGTCGGGACGACGCTTCTCCTTCTTCACCCGGACGACGACGCACTTGACCACCTCGCCCTTCTTGACCCCGGCGCCGGGAATGGCATCTTTCACGGTGGCGACGAAGATGTCGCCGATGGACGCGTACCGACGCTTCGACCCCCCGAGCACCTTGATGCAAAGCACTTCCTTGGCGCCGCTGTTGTCCGCCACGCGGAGGCGGGACTCTTGCTGGATCATGGTCGACCCCCTCGGAGAGCGGCGCCAAGGAACAGCGGCAGCTGCGCCGCCACCGAAACACCTACGTCCATGGTGGGCCTTCGGCCCACGACGGCGCCGCTGTTGTCCGC
>Ga0136612_10000895_pt1 | contig 11963 bp, 13 predicted proteins | sample AntDryUQ224A2306_2_FD_106644 | JGI IMG/M metagenome (GOLD analysis project Ga0136612, IMG submission 106644) | Polar desert sand microbial communities from Dry Valleys, Antarctica - metaG UQ224A (23.06) | ecosystem: Environmental > Terrestrial > Soil > Desert | place: Antarctica: Dry Valley...
CAGATCGCCAGCAGGGCGGCGAGCAGGAGCTTGCGGGCCGTCATCGAGGCCTCAACCGCCCGGCGCGCAACTCGCCCCGCGCCGGGCGGTTGAGGCCTCGATGACGGCCCGCAAGCTCCTGCTCGCCGCCCTGCTGGCGATCTGCGCCTGTGGCCCGGCCGTGGCCGAGGCGCGGGTGGTGATCGTCGGCACCGCCGGCCCCGAGGCCGCCCTGCTCGACGTCGGCTCCAACCGCGTCACCGCCCGGCTCGCCACCGGGGGCCGCGGCGGACAAGTCGCGGCTGCGCCCGACGGGTCGCGGGCCTACGTGGCCGCCGGGCGCCGGCTCGTGGCCGTCGACCTGGGCGAGCGCCGCGTGGCCGGCGCCATGACGCTGCCCGGCCGCGTCGCCGCGCTGGCCGTGCTGGACTCAGCCGGGCCGGCGCCCCTGGCCGCGATCGCGCTCGGCGGGCGCCCGCTCGCCCTGGCCCTGTCGGCGGACGGGACGCGCGCCGTGGCGGCGCTGGCCGGCGGGCGCGTGGCCGTGGTCGACCTGACCTCCTTCCGCGTCGCCCGCCGGATCGTGCTGCGCGCGAGCGCCGTCGCCTTCGAGCCCACGGGCCCGGGGGCATGGCTGGCCGACCCGGCCGGGCGGCTGCTGCGCCTGGACACCGGCTCGGGCCTGATCACCCGGCGCCTGGCGGTGGGGCGCGGCCTCGGCGGCGGTCTGGCCCTGTCGCCCGACGGTCGTCGCGCGATCCTGGCCCCGGTGCGCGCCGGCGTCGACCGCTCGGCGCTCGTCGACCTGGCCCGCGGGCGCGTGCTGGCCCGGCCCAAGACCGGCCGCGGCCCGGGCGCGGCGGCCTGGTCGCCGGATGGCGCGCGCGCCTACGTGACCGCCACCCGGGCCCGCTCGGTCGCCGTGCTGAGTGCCTTCAGCGGGCGCCGGATCGCCTCGGCGCGTGTGCTCGGCGGCGCCCCGCAGGGCCTGGCCGTCCAGCCGGGGCTGGCCCGGATCGACGGCAGCGAAGGGCCCGACCTGCTGCGGGGCACGCGCGGGCGAGACCTGATCCGGGCCTTCGGCGGCGACGACCGCGTCAGCGCCGGGCGCGACCGCGACGTCGTCCAGGCCGGCGACGGCGACGACGTGGTCGACGGCGGCGCCTCCTCCGATGTGCTCGACGGCGCGGCCGGGGCCGACGTCGTGCTCGGCCAGGTCGGCGACGACACCCTGACCCTCGGCCCCGGCCCCGACCGCGGCGACGGGGGCACGGGCAACGACAGCGTCGACGGCGGCGAGGGCGACGACGTGTTCACCGGCGGCGACGGCAGCGACACCGTCCTCGGCGGGCCGGGCGACGACCGCATCGTCGAGGCCAACCTGGGCGACGATGTGCTGCTCGACGGCGGGCCGGGCGACGACTACGTCGACGGCGGACGCGGCAACGACGAGCTGATCAGCGGCGGCGACGGCGACGATGACCTGCGCGGCGGCTCCGGGCGCGAGCGCCTCGACGGCGGCGCCGGGGTCGACGTGATCGACGGCGGCCGGGCCGGCGACGTGGCCTACGGGCGCGACGGCGACGACCGCCTGCGCGGCGACGCCGGCCGCGACCAGCTCCAGGGCGGGACCGGCGACGACGAGCTCGACGGCGGCTCCGATCCAGACCGGCTGACCGGCTCCAGCGGCGACGACACGATCGTGGGCGGGCCCGGGCAGGACCTGATCGTGGCCGGCACCGGCGACGACGTCGTCCGGGCCGCCGACGAGGACGCCGACACGGTCGTCTGCGGCTCGGGCACCGACACCGTCTTCGTCGAGAGCACCGCCCCGGAGCGCGATGAGCTGCGGGACTGCGAGAACGTGATCGCGGTCGCGCCCGAGCCGGCCACGCCCGAGGCCCCGCCGCCGTCCAAGATCGCCGGCGGACTCGGCCCCGACACCCTGACCGGGACGCCGCTGGAGGACTCGCTGTTCGGCGACGGCGGCGGCGACCGCCTGTTCGGCGAAGCCGGTGACGACTACGTCGACGGCGGCGACGGCGACGACGAGCTCCACGGCGGCCCCGGCGCCGACCGCATCGCCGGGCGCAGCGGCGGCGACGGCGTCTTCGGCGAGGAGGGCGACGACCACCTCAGCGGCGAGCGCGGCAACGACGTCGTCGACGGCGGGCCGGGCAACGACCAGCTGTTCGGCAACACCGACCCCGACGTGGTCCGCGGCGGCGACGGCGACGATCGCATCAACGTGGTCGTCGGCGCCACCGACACCGTCTTCTGCGGCCCGGGGGACGACCTCGTCTTCGCCGACCCCGCCGACACCGTGGCCGGCGACTGCGAGCGCGTTCGCTTCTGAATCCCGGCGACCCGGTCACCCCGGCCCGGCGCTGCGCCTACGTCGTCGTGCGGCGGGTCTTCGAGCAGGGCGCGTGGGCGGACCGGGCCCTGCGCGGCGAGGCCGAGCGGCTCGGGCTCGACGCCCGCGAGCGCGCGCTGGCCACGCGCCTGGCCTACGGCACGGTCCAGCGCCGGGCCACCCTGGACCACCTGATCGAGGCCTTCGCCGGCCGCTCCACGGCGCGCCTGCAGCCGCCGGTGCTGGCGGCCCTGCGCCTCGGCCTGCTGCAGCTCTGCTTTCTGGACGGGATCCCGGCCCGGGCCGCCGTCGACCAGTCGGTCCACCTGGCCCGGGCTGAGGCCCCGGCCGCCACCGGGCTGGTCAACGCGGTCCTGCGCCGGGCCGCGCGCGAGGGCCGGGCCATGCTCGCCGCGCTGGGCGACGAGACGCCCGAGCAGGCCGCGCTGAAGCACTCGCACCCGCCCTGGCTGGCCCACATGTGGTGGCAGCAGCTCGGACCGCAGGCGGCACGGGCGCTGCTGGCCCGCGACAACGAGCCGGCCGAGGCCGCGGTCCGGGTCAACACCCTGCGGGGCGCGCCGGAGGCGGTGCGCGCGGCGCTCGAGGTCGAGACCGTGCCCACCCCGGGGCTGCCCGAGGGGCTGGTCCTCGGCGGCGCCTTCGACGTCCACGGCTCGGCCGCGTTCGCCCGCGGCGAGCTGATGCCGCAGTCGCGCGCGGCCATGCGCGTGGCCCGCCTGCTCGTGCCCGAGCCCGGACAGCGCGTGCTCGACCTGTGCGCCGCCCCGGGGGCCAAGACCACCCACCTGGCCGCCCTGATGCGCGGAGAGGGGGAGATCGTGGCCGTCGAGCGCCACCCCGGGCGGGCCGCCGCCCTGCAGCGGACCGCCGCCCGCATGGGCGCCGAGGACTGCGTGCGCGTGGAGCTCGGCGACGCCGCCACGGCCCGGCCGCCCGGCGATCAGTACGACCGCGTGCTGGTCGACCCACCCTGCTCGGATCTGGGGACGCTGCAGTCGCGGCCCGACGCGCGCTGGCGCCGGGGCCCCGAGGACCTGACCCGCCTGGCCCTCCTGCAGGGTCAGATCCTCGCCGTGGGGGCGGCCGCGCTGCGCCCCGGCGGGGTCCTGGTCTACTCGGTCTGCACGATCTCGGCCCAGGAGGGCGAGCAGGTCGTCGCCGCGCTGCTGGCCGACCGGCCCGAGCTGTCCGTCGACGACCTCCGGCGCGAGGGGGAGCCGGTCTGGGAGCATCCGCGGGTGCCCGAGTTCGTGCAGAGCCTGCCCCACCGCGACGGGACCGACGGCTTCTTCGTCGCCCGCCTGCGCCGCAGCGCGCCATGAGCCCGCTCGCGCCGAGCTGCCCGCACTGCGCCGGCGAGGGGCTGCGGGCCACCAGCCTGCCCGGGCGCTTCCGCTGCGCGGACTGCCTGCGGCGCTTCGAGCTGACCTCGGTCTGCCCCCACTGCGGCGAGCATGGGACGATCGTGCGCATGGCCAGCACGGCGATCACGGTCTGCAACCACTGCCAGGGCTCAATGCTCAAGGCCGGATGAGCGCGCCGACCGACCCGCGCATCGCCCCCTCGATCCTGGCCGCCGACTTCGGTCGCCTCGCCGAGCAGGTCCAGACCGTCCTGCGGGCCGGGGCCACGGTCATCCACGTCGACGTCATGGACGGGCACTTCGTGCCCCCGATCACCATGGGCCCGCCCGTGGTCGCCGCCCTGCGCGACCTCGTCCACGAGGCCGGGGCGCTGCTCGACGTGCACCTGATGGTCGAGCGGCCCGAGCGCCAGATCGATGCCTTCGCCGCCGCCGGGGCGGACATCATCACGTTTCACTACGAGGCCACCCCGCACGCCCACCGCGTGCTGCAGCTCGTGCGCGAGGGCGGCTGCGCGGCCGGTGTGGCGCTGTGCCCCGGGACCCCGGCCGAGGCGGTGGGCGAGCTGGGTCAGGACGCCGACCTCGTGCTGTGCATGACCGTCAACCCGGGCTGGGGCGGCCAGCCCTTCATCGAGCCGATGCTGGACAAGGTCGCCCGCCTGCGCGCGATGCTCCCGGCCGACGTGGCGCTGGAGGTCGACGGCGGCGTCGACGCGGGCAGCGCGGCGCGCTGCCGCGGGGCGGGCGCGAACCTGCTCGTGGCCGGCTCGGCGGTCTTCGGCGCCCCCGACCCGGGCGCGGCCCTGCGCGAGCTGGCCGCGGCCGTTCTCTGAGGGGTACGGTCACCCGTATTCCGTGCCGGCTCGCGGCGCACGACAATCCGGGCCGATGCCGGCGACCGTGCTGATAGTGGACGACCATCCCTCCTTTCGCGCCTCGGCTCGAGTGCTGCTCGAGGCCGACGGCTGGGAGGTGGTGGGTGAGGCGGCCGACGGCGCCTCTGCGCTGGAGTGCGCGGGGCGGCTGCGCCCGGCGCTCGTGCTGCTCGACGTCCAGCTCCCCGACGTCGACGGTTTCGACGTGGCCGCTCGCCTCACGGGCCATCCGCGGGCGCCGGTGGTCGTGCTCACCTCCAGCCGCGACGGCGCCGACTTCGGCCCGCTGGTGCGGCGCTCGGGTGCCCGTGGCTTCGTGGCCAAGGGGGAGCTCTCGGGCGCGGCCCTGGCCGCGCTGATGCCGTGACCGGCCTGCGCCGGGCGCTGCTCGCCCTGGCCCTGGCCGCGGTCGTCGTGGCTGCCGGGGTCTCGGCCCTGATCCTGAGCAGCGAGCACGAGCAGCTGCGCGGCGTGACCGCCGGCCTGGGCTCGGTGATCGGGCTGTCCTTCGTGGGCACGGGGCTGTTCGCGTGGTGGCGGCGGCCGCACAACCGCTTCGGAGCGTTGATGACCGCGGTCGGCTTCGCCTGGTTCCTGGGTGGCCTGCAGGCTTCCAGCCTGGTTCTGCCCTTCACCGTCGGGCTGCTCTTCGACTCGCTCTTCCTGGCCATCTGCGCCCACATGCTGCTGACCTATCCCTCGGGCCGCCTGGAGACCCGGGGTCAGCGTCTGACCACGCTCGGGGCCTACGCGATCAGCCTCTCCGGCCTCGCGTTGGCCCTGTTCCTGGACCCGGACGACCTCGGCTGCGGCGACTGCCCGCGCAACCTGCTGCTGGTCGCGCGCGACCAGCAGGTCGTCGACGCGATGCTGGTGGTCGTGAACGTGATGGCGGTCGCGGTCTGCGTGGCCATCATCGTCGCGCTGGCCGCGCGCTGGCGCCGCGCGTCGCGGCCGTTGCGCCGCTCCCTGGCCCCCCGTGCTCTGGTCCGGGGCGGTGCTGATCGCGCTGGTCGCCCTGGATTCGGCGACCGAGGTGGTGGGCTCCCAGGACGTGGCCAACGCGACCTTCGCCGTCGTGCTGCTGGCCTTCCTGTCGGTGCCGTTCGCGTTCCTGTTCGGGCTGCTGCGCTCCCGCGTCTCGCGCGCGGCCGCGGTCTCGGAGCTGATCGGGCGCCTGGGTGAGCGCCCCCGCCTCGGGCGCCTGCGCGACGCCCTGGCCGACGCGCTCGGCGACCCCTCGCTCGAGCTGGCCTACTGGGTGCCCGCGCTGGGCGCCTACGTCGACGAGGACGGTGCCCGCTCGGAGCTGCCCGAGGGCGTGGCCGGGCGCGCCTGGACCGCGGTGCAGCGCGAGCACCGCCCGGTGGCGGCGATCATCCACGACGAGAGCCTGTGCGAGTTCCCCGAGCTGGTGCGCGCGGTCGGTGCCGCCGCGGCTCTGGCCCTGGAGAACGAGCAACCTGGAGGCCGAGCTGCGGGCCAAGGTCCAGGAGATCACGGGCTCTCGGGCGCGGCTGATCGAGGCCGGGGCGGCCGAGCGCCGGCGGCTGGAGCGCAACCTGCACGACGGTGCCCAGCAGCGCCTGGTCGCCCTCTCGCTGACCCTGCGCCTGGCCGAGCAGCAGCTCGGCCCGGAGGCCGGTACCGCCCGCGAGCTGCTGCAGGGCGGCCAGGCCGAGCTGGCCCAGGCCCTGGCCGAGCTGCGCGAGATCGCCCGCGGCATCCACCCGGCCGTGCTCTCGGACCGCGGGCTCGTGCCCGCCCTGCAGGCCCTGGCCGCGCGGGCGCCGGTGCCCGTCGAGCTGGCCGAGACGCCGGGGGCCCAGCGCCTGCCCGAGCCGGTCGAGGCCGCGGCCTACTTCATGGTCGCCGAGGCGCTGACCAACGTGGCCCGCTACGCCCAGGCCTCCCACGCCACGGTGCGGGTGTCGCGGCGCAACGGCCATGCCATGGTCGAGGTGGCCGACGACGGCGTCGGCGGGGCCGACCCGGCGCGGGGGACAGGGCTGCGCGGGCTGGCCGACCGCGTCTCGGCCCTGGACGGGCGCATCGAGATCGACTCGCCCGACGGGCGCGGCACCACGCTGTACGCGGAGATCCCGTGCGCGTCCTGATCGCGGAGGACTCCGTGCTGCTGCGCGAGGGCATCGCCCGCCTGCTCCAGGACGCCGGCCACGAGGTCGTGGCCCAGGCCGGTGACGCGGAGGAGCTGATGCGCAAGGTCGCCGCCCACAAGCCCGACGTGGCCGTGATCGACGTGCGCATGCCTCCGACCCAGACCGACGAGGGCCCGCGGGCCGCGCGCCGGATCCGGACCGAGCTGCCCGGGACGGGGGTGCTGGTGCTCTCCCAGCACGTCGAGGAGGGCTACGCCCTGGACCTGCTCTCGGAGTCCACCGAGGGGGTGGGGTATCTGCTCAAGGACCGGGTGGCCGACGTGGAGCGCTTCACCGACGCCGTGCGCCGCGTCGGCCTCGGCGGCTCGGCCCTGGACCCGGAGGTGGTGGCCCTGCTGCTCGGGCGCCGGCGGCGCGAGGACCCGCTGGGCGAGCTGACCCCGCGTGAGGGCGAGGTGCTGGGCCTGATGGCCGAGGGGCGCTCCAACGCGGCCATCGCCGAGGCCATGGTGGTCACCGAGCGCGCGGTCGAGAAGCACGTGACCGCGATCTTCTCCAAGCTCGGGCTGGTTCCGACGGCCGAGGACCACCGCCGTGTGCTGGCCGTCCTGACCTACCTGGGCGCCGGCGCGTAGAGACGCAGGGCGGGCCGCCCGCCCTCGGGCACGGTCAGCGCCGTGCGCCCGCGGCGGTCCAGGGCCAGCGTCTCGCCCTGGCCCTCGCCGCGGGCCACGGGTGAGCGGCAGGGCGTGCCGCGCAGGGCCGCGGTCACGCGGCGGCGGCCCTCTCGAGGCCACAGCAGCAGCTCGGTGTAGGTGCGCAGGGCGACCACGCCGCCGTCCGCGCTGACATCGCCGGCGGTGACCAGCAGCAGCGGCAGCGCCGGGCCTCGGCGCAGGGTCACGACCCGGCCCGCGGCGCCCGAGGCGCGCGTGACGTAGGCGCGCGTGCCGCCGAGCTCCTTGGTCACCACCATCAGCTCGTCGCGAAGCGGGTCGACCAGCAGCGCCTCGGCGTCGTGGGCGCCGTCGGGGTAGCGCAGGCGCAGGCGCTGCGCCGGCGCCGTCACCCCGGGCCGGGCCGGGTCGGGCTCGGGCAGCCGGTAGACGTCGACCGAGTCGCGCCCGGCCTCGTTGTCGCCGATGTCGCCGACGTAGAGCAGCGCGCCGCCGCCGGGTGCGGGACCGGTGGCGATCGCCTCCCAGTCCAGGGCCGAGGCGCCGGGCACCGCGAAGCGCCCGAGCACGCGCCCGCCGGCGCGCAGGGCGATCAGCTCGGGCGCGGCTCCGGAGTCCTCGTGGGCCCACAGCACGCCGGGCCGGGTGCGGCTGGAGACCAGGCCGGAGAGCTCGTCCAGGGCCGGGTCGGCCACCCGTCCGCTGACCCGCGGCCGCAGCGTCTGGCACGGCTGCTCGCGCGCGGGGTGTGGGGCACGGCGCGCCGCCGGTTCGCTCGCCGCGGGCGGGTCGCCGCCCCCGCCGCAGCCGGTGAGTGCAGCCGCCAGCGCGGCCAGGGCGAGCGCGCTGCGGGCGCTCACGCCAGCTGGTCGATGCGAGTACGCGTGCCGGCGGGGCAGGTCAGACCGGTCCTGGGGGTGAGGGCTCAACCTCGGCCTTGAAGCGTTGGGTCGAAGGGGGGATGGACGGGTTCGTCTCGCGTGGCGAGGCTTAGGCGTCCACCCCCGCGGGGTCGGCCCGCCCAGAGCCTTCGTCGGGGCGCGCGGCCGCCGGCCCGAGCGCCAGCAGCGCACACAGCAGGCCGGTGGCGCCCAGGTATCCGAGCTCGACCCGCAGCAGGTCGTCGTCGACCACGGGCAGCAGCAGCCAGCCCACGAACAGCAGCGCCACGCCCAGCCAGGCGCCGGCCGCCGCCCCGGCCCGGCCGCGCGCCAGCGCGGCCTGGTTGAGCGTCCCGGCGGCCAGGTGCAGACCCATGCCGACCGCGATCAGGGCCAGTCCGCCGCGCGGGTAGGAGAACGGGTCGTCGAAGAGCAGGTCCATGGCCCACGGGCCCACCAGCAGCAGGCCCAGGGCCACCGCTCCGGCGAAGGCGCCGATGGCCAGGATCGTGAGCCGGACCGCGCGCGCGAACTGCTCGCGCCCGGCGGTGGCCTCCAAGCCGGCCAGGTGCGGCAGCAGCGAGCCCTGCACGGCCTGGAAGAGCTGCAGCGGGGCGCGCACAACGAGCAGCACGTTGAACACGAAGCCGGCGGCCGCCGCGTCGGTGCTGGTCGCCTGCACGGCCAGCACGGGGGCGTTGAGCAGCGTCTGCTCAGCCACCATCACCCCCAGCACGGCCAGCGCGAAGCCGCCGCCGGCGCGCAGGCCCAGGGCCTGGCCGCCGGGCGCCGATGGGTCGGCCAACGGCTCGGCCTCGGCCTCGCCCTCCGCCTCCGCGCGGCCACGCGCGCGGCGGCCGAAGGCCCAGGGGACGACGACCAGTGAGACCAGGGGAGCGGCGGCCATGCCCAGGGCGACGGCCGACTGGCCCTCGGCCAGACCGATGGCCACGGCGGCCGCGAACAGCGTGCGCGAGCAGGACTCGAGCAGGACCAGCCCGCCGTAGAGGCCGAAGCGCTGGTGCCCGGCCAGGTAGCCGCGGGCGAAGTAGGAGGCCGCGTAGGCCAGGACACCGCCGACCAGGACCCAGTACAGCGCTGCCGAGCCGTCGAAGAGGTCGTCCTGGAGCGGGCCCCGGGCCGCCAGGCAGACGACCAGGAAGGCCAGCGCGAAGCCGGCCTGGATGACGATCGGGGTGCGCAGCGGGTGGCCGCCGTGCAGGCCCTGGGCTCGGCGCGTGGCGATCGTGCGCGAGAGCAGCTGCTCGACCGGGCGGTAGATGACCGCGGCCACGGTGAACATGACCGACCACAGCAGCGAGACGCGCTTGTAGGCGACGTCGTCGAGCGCGTAGGAGGCGAGCGAGAAGTACGCGAACGTGACCAGCCCGGTGACGCCGATCCCGATCGAGAGGATGCGGGCGCCCCGCCCGTAGCCGCCGTTCCCGCCGCTAGAGCGCGACAAGCAGCATGGTCCACGGGAAGGGCGAGCGGGCCTCCACGACCTCGCCGTGGGCGCGCAGCAGCCGCGTGAACGAGCGTTTGGACCAGTGGTTGAGGTGGCCCGGGGTGTTGCCGAGCTGGCGCACGTAGGCGCCACGGGCCACGTTGATCATCCGCCAGACCGGCTCGCGCGGGACCGAGACGAGCAGGAAGCGCTCGGCGCAGCGGGCCATCTCGGCCACGGTGTGCTCGGGGTCGGGCACGTGCTCGAGCACCTCGATGGCCGTGGCCACGTCGAACTCGGAGTCGGCGAAGGGCAGGTTCTCGGCCCGCATCGTGCGGTACTCCAGGTTCGGGCGCGTGCGCTGCTCCCACTCGGACGCGAGCTTGTCGTCCTGCAGGTCGATGCCGACCACGCGCCGTTCGCCCAGGCGCTCGGCCCAGTCGTGGGTCAGGACGCCCTCGCCGCAGCCCACGTCCAGCAGCGAGCGCGGGTCGGCGCGGGTGAAGAGGTCCTCCAGCGCCCCCTCGAAGCCGGCCATGAGCCGGCGCACCACCGGGTTGGTCGAGCCGTACTTGTCGAACGTGTTGCCGGTCGGGACGGTCTCGGCGGCGGCCCCCGCCGTGGCCCCGGGCCCGGCCCCGGCGCTCATACGCGCAGCGCCTCGCGCTCCTCGGTCTGCCCGCTGCGCGGCGCCGAGCCCGCCCCGGTCGTCGCCGGCGGGGAGGAGGCGGTCAGGCCGGCACCCGGCTCGTAGTGCGAGGGCGCCACGCCCAGCTCGAGCTCGATCCGGCGCACGCGCTCCAGCGTGCGCTGGCTGATCACGCGCTGGGCCGAGAGCAGGTCTCCGATGACCCCGAGCGCGGCCAGCACGACGGCCGCGTTGAAGAGCACGGCGCCCAGGATCAGGGACTGGACGTGGCCGGCGCCCTCGCCCTCGATCACGTAGAACCAGGCGAAGCGGGCCCACACGATCGCAGCGGCCAGACCGACCAGCAGCGCGGCGCCCCAGAACACGCGCAACGGCTCGTACTGGGAGTAGACCCGGAAGATCGAGAGCCCGTTGCGGCGTACGTAGGCGCCCATCGACGGGAACAGGCGCGACTCGCGCGTCTTGGGGTTGGTGCGCACGGCGACGTGGTCGACCGCGACCAGCATCTTGCCGGCCTGGATGATCGTCTCCAGGGTGTAGGTGAACTTCGACACGACTGCGATCTGCAGGGCGGCGTCGCGGTTGTAGGCGCGGAAGCCCGAGGTGGTGTCGGGCACGGTGGTCGAGGAGGCGCGCCGCACGACCCAGGAGCCGACCCGCTGCAGTGCCTTCTTGAGCGGCGAGAAGTGCTCGATGGTCATGACCTCGCGGTCGCCCACCACCATGTCGGCTTCGCCGGCCAGGATCGGCGCCACCAGCTTGGGGATGTCGCGCCCGTCGTACTGGTTGTCGGCGTCGGTGTTGACGATCACGTCGGCGCCGAGCTTCAGGCTCGCGTCCAGCCCGGCCTGGAAGCCGGCCGCCAGCCCCTTGTTGGAGGTCAGGCGCACGATGTGGTCCACGCCGTGCTCGCGGGCCACCCGCACGGTGTCGTCGGTGGAGCCGTCGTCGATGACCAGCCACTCGACTTCTTCGAAGCCGGACAGCTCGCGGGGGAGGTCGGCCAGCGTCACCGGCAGGGTGTCCTGCTCGTTGAGACAGGGGATCTGGATGATCAGCTTCATCGGGCGAGAGAGGAGGCGGCGGCACCGGGGGAGCGGGTGAGGGGTGCCGTAGACTCGCCCGCCAGTATCCCAGGAACAGGGCGAAAGACCAAGCTCGCGCGCGTCCGCGCCGTAGGCGCGCCGGCGTGGGCGCGGCTCGGTTTCGCCCTGCTCTGCGCCGCTTTCGTGGTCGGGTTCTTCGTCTACCCGACCTACCCGAACTACGACTCCTACTACTCGCTGCTGTGGGGTCGCGAGCTGCTCGACGGCGACCCGCTTTCCTTCACCGAGTACCGGGCCCCGACCCAGCATCCCCTGGCCATCGCCGCGGCCCACACCACCAGCGCCAGGTAGGGCACGTCGATGTAGCCGCGCGCGGCCAGGAAGGGGAAGTCGAAGCGCGAGACGAGCAGCACCGCGGCAACCGCTCCGACCAGCGGCGTGAAGGAGACCCGCCCGAGCCGGTACACGCCCCAGACCAGCAGCAGGAAGGCGAGCAGGGTCAGGGCCACCCAGACCCGGTCGGCGCCGGTGCCGAGCAGGCTC
>Ga0136612_10000896_pt1 | contig 11959 bp, 12 predicted proteins | sample AntDryUQ224A2306_2_FD_106644 | JGI IMG/M metagenome (GOLD analysis project Ga0136612, IMG submission 106644) | Polar desert sand microbial communities from Dry Valleys, Antarctica - metaG UQ224A (23.06) | ecosystem: Environmental > Terrestrial > Soil > Desert | place: Antarctica: Dry Valley...
GCCGACTGCTCGGCTTCCCTCTTCTTCGTCACATCGTTCAGTGTCGCGGTCATCACACGGCACCTTCCCCGCCGAGCCTCGCTCAGCGTGTCGGGCCGGAAACACCGTTAGATCCACAGTCCCGTCTGACGATCGCCGGTAGCGACTGCAGATGATGTGCGACCCGTCAGGATCAGCGGACCCGCCGTCGTGTTCGAGGTCAGCACAGGTCAGTCGCCGCCCTCAGACTCGTAGATCTCCGGTATCGCGCGGACGACCTGTGCCACCGTCTCGTCGATGGTGAGATCGTCAGTGTCGATGACGATGAGTCGGTAGTCCGCGGACGCCGAACGCAGGCTGGTGTCTTCCGGATCCACTAGGTCCACGTGGTCACGCCAGGCGGCTGTGCTCGGCTTGGCACGCGTCATCCGACGCCGGTCTCGCACCGCCCTGGACGCTCGCAGCTGCACCAGGTAGACCCGAGTATCGGGCGGCAGCAGGCCTCGGAAGGCGACGTACTCCGAGTGTGTGTTGGCAATGCTGCCGGCAATCACGTTGCGATAGCCCGCTGCCCAGAAGTTCAGGACGAGTTGGGCGACGTTGCGCCGGAGCAACTGCAGAAGGGCCGTGTCCATGAGACACGGATTCACCTGGCCAACGTCCTCGGCATCGATCTGGGCCCCCGCGCAGGTGAGCGGTAGGAGCGCCCGGACGAGGGTCGACTTACCTGCGCCTTCCTGCCCGGCGATGAGGATCACGTTATTCGTCACCACGGTGAGATCCTCGCAAGCGGATAGCTGCACCCGCGACCGCGGTTATTGCCGTGGTGGTGGGTGGTGCATGGGGTTGAGGATCGGTGTTTGTTGCGGGTCGATCCAGGTTGGTGGGGTGAACCAGGCGCGGCCGGCGTGGATGAACACTTCCCAGTCGCGGTGTTCGATTTCTCGGTGGTGGTAGCCGCAGAGCAGCACACCGTTGTTCTGGTCTGTCCGCCCTCCCTGGTGCCACCCGAGAATGTGGTGGGCTTCGCACCAGGACAGCGGCCGGTCGCACCCCGGCCAGGCGCAGCCCCGGTCACGGATTTCCAGGGTCAGGCGGGCAGGTCCGGTGAACAGCCGCCTTGCCCGGCCCAGGTCGATGACTGCACCGGACCCGTCGAGGAAGCAGGGGATGATCTCGGCGTCGCAGCCCAGGTAGGCGCTCAGACTCGGCGAGAGTTGGTAGCCGTCGTTGAGCCGTCCGGCACCGGTCCGATCGCGCAGTGACGTGAGCGGGATGGTGATCACAATTCGGGGTTTGATCCCGCCGGTGGCTGGCAGCTGACCGGTTTGGAGTTGGCGGCGGCCAAGTTCGATCAGGGCGTCGTGGCGGCGCTGGTCGGGGCTGCGCCGGTCCGGTTCGCCGGCGGCGGTGTCCGGGATGGGCGCGGACAGGCCGTCCAGGGCGGCGGCGATGATCGCCCCGCCGAGGGTGTCGAGGTAGCCGCGGACGTACCGGCCGGCACCGTCCTTGTCCGGGCTGATCGTCAGGCAGCGTTTGCCGTGCGCGGTCTACTCTCGTTCCAGGTGTTTGCGCTCATCCCTTGCTTGGGTGCCTTCGGGGTCGATGCATTCAGCCAGCCGCCGCCCGATCAGGGACAGGGTGGTCGGGTCGAAGACCGCGCAGTGCCCGATCATCAGCGTCTCCGCCGCCGCGACAATGCCCCGGTCGAGGTCGGCGGGTAGGTCGGTCACCGAGCGGATCACCACTCGGGCCTGGTCCAGGGATATGTCGCCGCGGCCAGCGCCAGCCCAGTCTCCTGGAAACCCGCTCGCAGGGCCGCCGCGGTACGGACCAGCATGGAGGCCTCGGCCGGGTCCAGTTGGTGGGCACCATGCAGCCAGGCCCGGGTCGACGTGGCGCCCCGGGTGCGGGCGAGCCCCCGCGCCTCGACCTCACCCACGGCGGCCAGCAGCACCGCATTGACCTGTGCCCGCACCCGCAGGACGGCCTGCACCCGGTCCACGACGGCGGCATCGGACTGCGCCCACAACCGCTGCTCGCACGCCTCGCGCAGAACCGCGCCGGCCCGATCCAGGACCGACGGCCCGACCGGGGCCGGCAACGAACTCATACCATGACCCGGACACCAGGTCTGACATTTTCGGCCTTCAAAGCGGCTGCGGGAGAATAACTTTCGAGAATCTTTGGCCACTTCGGTCACACCGGCCCCACTCGAACGCCGTGTGGCAGCGACGAGGTCACCACCACCCTGATGACAGCCGGCCGACAGGCAACAACACCGAGGCTGAGCGCGCCAGACCCACCGATCCGCCAGCCAGGCGAGGGTCAGACGCGCCGTATCTTGCACGACGATTCGACGCTGGGACCCCAGGCGACAATGCAACTGGATCCATGGTGTGTCGTCGTTGCTGCGTCTTTCGTGCGCGCCGCAACCACGAGCGAAGTCAGCCGGTCCTCCGCGAGCCGTCCTGCATCGTCGCTGGTGCCCGGGCTCGCGACCTACGATGCCGCAGTGGCTGCACACACCGGTTTCGAGGATCTCCGCTTGGACACCGACCCGGTCACGCTTCGGGAGATCGTTGCCGACCGTCAGCCGCTGACGGCCGTTCTCGATGCCGTACAAGAAGCGCTGGACGAAAGCGCCGACGAGGACCGCGCCGAACGGAGTCGCTTGTACGGCCAGCAATGCGTCCTGCTCCGGCTGCTCGGCGACCTGGACGGTGCCCTGGTCGCCGGACGGCTGAGCCTGCGGTACTCGGGTGATGATTCAGCGCTGGTCACTGTCGCCGGCGTTCGGCTGGCCCACGTACACCAGTGGCGAGGTGAATACCAGGTCGCCGACGGGATCTACACCCAGGCTCTGGAAGGTGCCCCGGACGGGTATCGCTCCTTCGCCTGCTTACACGCGGGCAAGAGCCGATACGAGCAAGGAGATGCCGACGCCGCCATCCGGCACCTCGAGAACGCCGTTCGACTGCGCACATCTGGCCCGGCAGATTTGTTGGCCGCAGCCGAGCAAGCACTGGACACGGCCCGACGACTCAAGGCTGACATGGATCTGTCAGGGTTATAGCGACAAACTCTGCCACGATGCTGTAAGGTCATCGCCGATGGAGTCGGCAACCGTGCACACGGCTGCGCAGACCACTGGGTGGTCCGTGCGGATGCTGCATTATCTGGACGCCGCCGGCTTGGTCAGTCCGCCTCGCAGCCCAAGCGGTTACCGCCTCTACGGGGTGCGCGAGATCGTGCGGCTGCGTGAACTGCGTCAACTGCTCGCCGATCACGACCTCCGACCGGCCGACCTGCAGGTTGCTTTGCGGCTACGCAGCGAGCCTGCGTTGCGGCACGCCGTCGACGACTGGCTCGGCGCGGCAACCTTCCCAGCTGCACCCGTAGGCGCACCAACCGCCGGTAACGACGCCCAGCAGGGCCAAGACGCGGGCAACGGCCGACCGACGACAACAGACCCGTCGACGTCGTGGTTGCGCTTCGAACAGGACAAGCACTCCCGAGCTCTGCAAAGCGCCAACACCCCGATAGTCCGATAGAAGGAGAACGCATGACCGCCACGACCACCAGCCCGGCAACCACCACACAGCGAGCCACGCTCGGCGCCGACGACTTCAAGGTCGCCGATCTCTCGCTGGCCACCTTCGGCCGCAACGAGATCCGGCTTGCCGAGAACGAGATGCCCGGTCTCATGTCGCTGCGTGAGGAATTCGGCCCCAGCCAGCCGCTGGCCGGCGCCCGCATCGCCGGGTCCCTGCACATGACCGTGCAGACGGCGGTGCTGATCGAGACCCTCACCGCACTCGGTGCCGATGTGCGCTGGGTCAGCTGCAACATCTTCTCCACCCAGGACCATGCCGCAGCTGCAGCCGTCGTGGGTCAAGGCACTGTCGACGCGCCAAGCGGGACACCGGTTTTCGCCTGGAAGGGCGAGTCTCTGGAGGAGTACTGGTGGTGCACCGACCAGCTGTTCAAGTTCGCTGACGGACAGGGTCCGAACATGATCCTCGACGACGGTGGCGACGCCACTCTGCTCGTCCACAAGGGGGTGGAGTTCGAGGCGGCCGGCGTTGTGCCGAACCCGGACACCGCCGACTCCGAGGAATACTCAGTCATTCTCAAGCTGCTGACCCGCACCCTGAGTGAGACCCCAGACCGGTGGACCAAGATCGCAGCCGACATCAAAGGGGTCTCCGAGGAGACCACCACAGGCGTCATGCGGCTGTACGAGTTCGCCCGTGCTGACCGGCTGCTGTTCCCGGCGATCAACGTCAACGACTCAGTCACCAAGTCCAAGTTCGACAACCTCTACGGCTGTCGCCACTCGCTCATCGACGGCATCAACCGCGCCGTCGACGTGATGATCGGCGGCAAGGTCGCCGTCGTTCTCGGGTACGGCGACGTGGGCAAGGGCTGCGCGGAATCCCTTCGCGGACAAGGCGCTCGGGTCATCGTCACCGAGATCGACCCGATCTGTGCCCTGCAGGCCTCGATGCATGGTTATCAGGTGGCTCGGCTCGAGGACGTCGTCGGGACGGCCGACATCTTCATCACCTCGACCGGCAACAAGGACATCATCACCGCCGAGGACATGGGCAAGATGAAGCACCAGGCGATCGTGGGCAACATCGGCCACTTCGACAACGAGATCGACATTGTCGGGCTGGGCCGTACGCCAGAAATCGTCCGGAACACCATCAAGCCGCAGGTCGACGAGTGGACCTTCCCCGATGGCCACTCGATCATTCTGCTGTCCGAAGGCCGGCTGCTGAACCTCGGTAATGCCACCGGTCACCCCAGCTTCGTCATGTCGACCTCGTTCACCAACCAGGTGCTCGCCCAGATCGAGCTGTTCGCACACGGCGAGCGTTACGAGACCGACAAGCCCCAGGTGTACGTGCTGCCGAAGGCGCTGGACGAGAAGGTTGCCCGCCTGCATCTGGACGCCCTCGGGATCCGGCTGACCGAGCTCTCCAAGGAGCAGGCTGCCTACATCGGCGTCGACGTGGCCGGACCGTACAAGTCCGACCACTACCGCTACTGAGTCCGGCGCGTACCCCACCCGGCGCCGGAGCAGCATTGTCCCTACCCGGCCGGGAGGAGGCGATCGATCGGATCGCGTCCGCCCGCCGGGACATGCCGCTGGTCGCCGGAATTCCCGGCGGCCACCCGGCGCCGGGTCCGCTGTCCGGCCGGGTGATCGCTGCCTGCGTCCACCTCACGCCGGAGACGGTCGTTCTCGTCGAGGCACTCCGCGGGCTCGGGGCGCGGCTTCGCCTGTGTGCGGCAAATCCACTGTCCACTCAGGACGGTGTCGCTGCCCATCTGCGCCGAATGCCTGGTGTCGAAGTCGTCCTGGGTACACCTGACTGGGACGGCTACCGGTGGGCGGTCGGGGAGATCGCCGCCCAGGGCGCCGATCTGGTCATCGACGACGGTGCCGATCTCATCCTGGCCCTGCAGGCCGGCCCGGCGCTCGAGGAGCGTCCATTGCTGGGGGCCTGCGAGAACACCTCCACCGGCGCGCTACGACTGCAGACTGCGCAACGTGCAGGCAGCCTGGACATACCCGTCTTCGCGATCACCCGAAGTGCTGCCAAGCGGCTCTACGACGACCTGCACGGAACCGGCCAGTCCGTCCTGGATGCGATCCTGCGTACGACCAACCTCCTGCTGGCCGGCCGGGTAGCCGTGGTCGCCGGGTACGGCACCTGTGGACGCGGGATCGCGAGCCGCCTCCGCGCACTCGGCGCTCGGGTCGTGATCACCGAGATTTCTCCGCAGGCAGCTCTGGAGGCCAACCTCGATGGACTCGCCGTCCGGCCGATGGCCGAGGCCATCAGGGACGCAGATCTCGTCGTCACAGCCACCGGAAGCAGGGACGTCGTGGTCGAAGACCATCTTCTCGCGGCCAAGGACGGTGTGATCCTGGCCAATGCCGGACACTTCGACGTCGAGATCGACGCCGAATGGTTGCGCAAGTCCGGCCCCGGTACGCCCGTACGCCCGGGCCTGACGTCCTATTCGCTGCCCAACGGCCATGATGTTCTGCTGGCGGCCGAGGGGCGCGTGGTGAACCTGGCAGCAGCGCAAGGACATCCGCCTGCCGTCATGGACGTCACTTTCGCCACCGTGGCCCTGTGTCTTCTAGAGCTCGGTGCCACTGTCCCGCGGACCGGAAAAGCCGGTGCGGCGCTCGGCTATCCAGCTGGCGTGCATTCTGTACCGTTACACATCGACACGACGGTGGCGCGCCTGGCGCTCGTGCGGGCGGGGGTCGGGCTGGACATCCCGACAACCGCCCAACGGCAGTACTTGCGTACCTGGGGCGGCCCGGTGCGCGCCACACCGAGCCGCGATCCCGCAGAATGGGCACCATGATTGGTGCCCGCTCCAGGGTCCTCGTCGTCGACGACGACCCATCCCTGGCTGAGATGCTCGGCATCGTCTTGCGCGCCGAAGGCCTGGAACCAGCCTTCGTAGCCGATGGTGGTCGCGCGGTCTCAGCCTTCCGTGAGGTCCGACCCGACCTCGTCTTGCTGGACCTCATGTTGCCCGGGGCCGATGGGCTGCAGATCTGCCGGGAGATCCGCCAGGAATCCCTGGTGCCCATCATCATGCTCACGGCCAAGGCCGACACCGTCGATGTGGTCAGAGGCCTGGAAGCCGGCGCCGACGACTACGTCGTGAAGCCGTTCAAACCGATCGAGCTCGTTGCCCGGATCCGGGCGCAGATGCGCCGTACCGACACTGACCACCCGGAGACGCTCGCCATCGGCGAGGTGTCCATCGACGTCGCGGGTCACCAGGTTCGTCGGGGTGAGACGCCGATCCTGTTGACTCCCTTGGAGTTCGACCTGCTGGTCGCCCTCGCCCGTAAGCCACGCCAGGTGTTCACTCGCGAGCATCTGCTCGAACAGGTTTGGGGCTACCGGCACGCCGCCGACACCCGGCTGGTCAACGTGCACGTACAGCGGTTGCGGTCCAAAGTGGAGATCGATCCCGAGCATCCCGAGGTCGTACTGACCGTACGAGGAGTTGGCTACAAGGCCGGACCTCCGTAACGACGTAGCGTGGGACCTCCATGACCACATCCCGGCCCAGCGGTTGGCGGACCCGCCTCGACGGTGTCGTCCGCGAGCTGCGGTTGCGCGCACGCATCGCCGGACGCGCCGTATGGCTGCAGTACCGCCGGTCCTTGCAGCTGCGCGTGGCCGTCATCACGATGGCCGTCGCCGGCGCCGTCGTCATCGTCATCTCGCTGATCCTGTTCGAGCAGATCCGTACCCAGCAGCTGGGTGCCAAGAAGGATGCGGCGATCTCGCAGGCCCAGGTGGGGGTTGACTACGCGCGCAACCAAGTCGTCGCCGTGCCTTCCGGAGATCCCCGTTCCATCCGATTGACCATGCAGCGCACCGTCGATGAGTTGCGTACTCGAGGCGGCAGCGCAGGACAGTTCGCGATCGTGATGATCAACCGGGACACCCCGACCGCGCTGACCCAACCCTCCTTCGCCGGCCTGACTCCGGCTCTACCGGACAGCCTGGTCACCGAGGTTGGTGAGGGTACCCAGACCTACCAATACGCGGTGATGCCGACCGACGGCGGACCAGCCGTACCCTCCCTTGTCGTCGGCGTCCCCGTACCGAGCCAATCCGGCTCGTACGAGCTGTACTACGTCTTCCCGCTGGACCAGGAACAGCGCAGTCTCGAGGACATCCGGAGCACGGTGGTGGCCTCCGGTCTGGCGCTGGTCGTCCTCGTCGCCGGAATCGGGGCACTGGTCACTCGCCTGGTCGTCAGTCCGGTCCGGCTGGCCGCCCAGACCGCAGAACAGCTGGCCTCGGGCCAATTGGAGCGGCGGCTGCCCATTCGCGGGGACGACGATCTGGCCAGGCTGGCCGGTTCCTTCAACCGGATGGCGGCCAGCCTGCAACGACAGATCACCCAGTTGGAGGATCTGTCCCGTCTGCAGCAGCGCTTCACCAGCGACGTGTCGCACGAACTCCGTACGCCTTTGACCACGGTGCGGATGGCCGCCGACATCCTGCACAGTGCGCGCGTCGACTTCGCCCCTGATGTCGCCCGATCGGCCGAGCTCCTGCAGACCGAACTCGGCAGGTTCGAGGGTCTGCTCACCGACCTGCTCGAGATCAGCCGCTACGACGCCGGAGCGGCGAGTCTGGTCGCCGAGCCCAACGAACTCGGACCGCTCATCCAGCGGGTATTGACCGCGGCCGACCCGTTGGCACACCAGCGCGGGGCCACCCTGCGCCTGCGGCTGCCCGATGATCCGGTGATTGCCGAGATCGACCCGCGACGCGTCGAGCGGATCCTGCGCAATCTCACCCTCAATGCGATCCACCATGGTGATGGCGGGGGTATCGAGGTGACGCTACGAGGTAACCGATCGGCGGCCGCGATCACGGTCCGCGACCATGGGCCCGGAATGAACAGCGAAGAAGCCTCCAGGGTCTTCGATCGGTTCTGGCGGGCCGACCCGGCGCGTAGCCGGCACGGCGGTGGGACCGGGCTGGGGCTGTCGATCAGCCGGGAGGATGCCCGGTTGCACGGTGGCTGGCTGCAGGCCTGGGGCCGGCCCGGCGAGGGCGCACAGTTCCGGCTCACCCTTCCCCTCGTCCAGGGAGTGGAGCTCGAAGGCTCTCCGCTTCCCCTGGAGCCGACGGCCGAGACCAGCGATCCGTACGACGTCGTCGCCGGACCGACCGGGGCGAGACCGTGACCAGGCGCCCCTGGCCGGTGCGGCTCGCCGTCTCGGCCGCCATCCTGGGGCTGCTGATCAGCGGTTGCTCGACGGTCCCGACAGCCTCCGCGCCGGTGGCGATCACCCAGGTCAGCGGCGGTGTGGACGAGCCGGTCGGCGTCGAGCCGCTCTCGCCGGAATCGGGCGCGAGCCCTGAGGAGATCGTCCGCGGCTTCATCGAATCCTCGGCCAGCACCGTGCCGGGCCGCCCGGTGTCGCGGGAGTACCTCACCGCACAACAGGCCGAGACCTGGGACGACGCCGCCAGCATCACGGTGATCGAGCCGGAGCTCTCGGCCGTCACGTCCGGCCCGGACACCGTCGTTCGGGTGACCGGGCAGCTCGTGGGGACCGTCGATCGGGCCGGCATCTTCACGCCGCAGATCGACGAGTTCAGCATCGAACTGCGAATGGTCCAGGAGAACGAGCAGTGGCGAATCGCCGGACCGACCACGGGGATCTACATCACGCGTACCGACTTCGTCTCGGCCTACGAACAGCGCGACATCTACTTCCTCGACGGGACCAGCCGCTTCGTCGTACCCGACCCGAGGTTCTTCGTACGGGCCGGCCGGGTCCAGTCCACCCAGCTGGTCGAGCGGCTGCTGACGGGCCCGAGCCCGTGGCTCGGTCCAGCCGTGGACAACCAACTTGCGGACATGGAGCTGGCCAGCAGCGTGCTGGTAACCGGCCGCAGGGCGCGGGTCGAACTGATCCAGGAACAGGAATCCAGCAACGAGGCGCTCGAGGGGCTGTCCGCTCAATTGGCCTACACCCTGCTCGGCCAGCTGTCGATCCAGAGCCTGGAGGTGAGCATCAACGGCACCGCCCTGCAACTGCCCGGTGTCGGCCCGGTCCAGGAGCTGTCCGACTGGCGCAGCTTCGATCCCGACGCAGCTGCGAGCGCGGTCACCGGAGTGGGCCATTACATAGACGCGGGCGCGGTACGTACCGAGGACGGCAACCCCATCCCCGGACCGGCCGGAACCCAGGCCTATGGCCTCAGCAGTGCGGCGGTCAGGATCGAGGAGGACAGCGGGGAACTGCTCACCCTCGCCGGGCTTGCCGTCACCGGGCAGTCGGCGACGCTGTACGTCGGTCCGTACGGCGGAGAACTCACCGCGGTGCTCAACGATGCCCGGTTGACCGCTCCGACGTGGAGCGGCGTGGCAGAGGAAGTATGGACGGTCCGCAACGGCAGCGACGTAGTACGAATCCCGACGGGTAGCCCGGTCCAGGCGGTGCCGGCACCGGAGCTGGCCGGAACCGGTGCGGTACGCATCTTTCAATTGTCCAGAGACGGTTCTCGCGCCGCGCTGATAATCGAGACCGCGACCGGACCTGCGCTGTTCATCGCCCGAATCGAGCTCAACGAGGACACCATCACGGTGCGGGCACCCCTGGCGATCGCCCCAAGCCTGAGCGGCGTCACCGATGTCTCCTGGACCTCGGCCGACAGCCTGATCGTCCTGGCCACCGAACCGGGCGGCGAGCAGGTCGTCCCGTACACGATCGGGGTGGACGGATGGGGGATCTCCGAACTGACCACCGACGGCCTGCCCGGGGAACCCGACGCGGTCGCCGCAGCGCCCAACCGGGCGTATCTGGTTTCGGCCGGTGGCAGCGTCTGGCAGTTCAGCCCGGAAGTGTGGGCGGTGCTGATCAGAGGTCAGGCGCCGCTGCCCGGTACGGCGCCGTTCTATCCCAGCTGATCCGCGCCATCCACAAGCAGGCCGCGGCATCCACAAGGCAGGCCGCGGCATCCACAATCCGTCGGATTCCACCCGCCCGGTCCGCATCGGCTCCATCGTCATCCTGGTGATCGGGAGGCCCGCTCGAACCAGCCCCTCATGGCTGTCCAGCCTCACCGAACTGTTGCTTCCACGATCGTGTATCGGCTGCGGCGAGGACGGTTGCGTGTGGTGTCCCGGCTGCCTGGATGACGAGTTCGACCCGGTGCTGCACCGGCCCGACCCCTGTCCGCGGGGGATGCCGATCATGGCCGCGGCCGCGACCTACTCCGGCAGCGTGCGCTGTGCGGTGCTGGCGGCCAAGGAGCGGGACCGGCGCGAACTGGATCGTCCGCTGGGCGCGATGCTCGCTTCGGCGATCGGACTGCTGCTCACCCGAGGGTCATCAGGGTCGGGGTCTTTCGGGCCGGCAGCGATGTGGCCGAACCGGTTGCGCCCGCTGTGGCTGATACCCGTACCAGCCAGTCGCGCCGCTCGGCGCGAGCGTAGCCGCGATCATGTCAGCGACTGGACGCGCTGGACGGTGCGCTGGCTGCGGGCCGCTCAGATCGCGGCGTGCCGGGTCCCAGCGTTGCGGCGGACCACCAGCAGCCTGGACTCGGTCGGTCTCGACGCCGCTGAGCGGGCGGCCAACCTCAGCGGAGCCTTCACCTTGGCAGCGGTACGCGCTCCACCACCGGGCACGATCCTCGTCGTGGTTGACGACATCGTGACCACCGGTGCCACCCTGGTCGAGGCCGCGGCGTGTCTGAGCACCGGCTTCGATCTTGGCCAGGCCCAGTTGACGGCGGCTGTGGTGGCCGCGACGCAGCGTCATCGAGCGGTGTGAGGTCGGGCAATACCGATCGTTCTCTGGCCCATCGCGGGCGAAGCTACTAGCGTTCTGCAGAACCCACCGTGCACGTCTTGACCGCACGACCGATGGGAGTTTGCGTGGAAATCGTTGTCCGAGGCCGGAATGTCGAAGTCCCAGAGCACTTTCGTACCCACGTCGGTGAGCGACTGCGCCGAATCGAGCGTTATGACCACAAGCTGATCAGGATCGACGTCGAGTTGCTGCACGAACGCAACCCTCGACAGTCCGACTCCTGTCAGCGCATCGAGCTGACCTGCAAGTCCCGAGGACCTGCCGTGCGCTCCGAAGCCTGCGCCAGCGACTTCTACGCCGCGCTGGATCAAGCCTGTACCCGGCTGGAGAATCGGTTCCGCCGCAGTGCTGACCGGCGCCGGGTGCATCACGGCCGGCACACGCCGACGAGCGTGGCCACCGCCACTGCGGCAGTGGCCGCTCAGGGTTACCAGGTTCCTGCAGGCTCGCTGGCCGAGGCGCTCGGTAACAACGGCGATCGCAACAGCGCCGACAGCCATCCCCCGGCAGAGTCGGCTGACCGGCAGACGAGTCAGTCGGTACAAGTCGACGATCATCTGCCTGGCCGGATCGTCCGGGAGA
>Ga0136612_10000897_pt1 | contig 11957 bp, 8 predicted proteins | sample AntDryUQ224A2306_2_FD_106644 | JGI IMG/M metagenome (GOLD analysis project Ga0136612, IMG submission 106644) | Polar desert sand microbial communities from Dry Valleys, Antarctica - metaG UQ224A (23.06) | ecosystem: Environmental > Terrestrial > Soil > Desert | place: Antarctica: Dry Valley...
GCCGCGCGCGCGGCTGGCATCGAGGTCGTCGTGACCGACCACCACCGCCCGCGCGCCGACGGCCGGCTGCCCGACGCGCCGATCGTCCACCCCGGCCTGGGTGGCTACGCGTGCCCGGAGCTGTGCGCCACGGCCGTGGCCTGGAAGGTCGCGCTGGCCCTCGACGGCCGCGCCGAGGAGGACCTCGACCTCGTCGCGCTGGCCACCGTGGCCGACGTCGTTCCCCTGCTCGGGGAGAACCGCGCACTGGTCCGTGCCGGCCTGCGGGCCCTGGCCGCCACCTCCAAGCCGGGCCTACGCGCCCTGATGCGCGTCGCCCAGGTCGACCCGAGCGGCCTCGACGCGCGCGCGGTCGGCTTCCGCCTGGCTCCGCGGATCAACGCCGCCGGGCGCATCGCCCGCGCCGACGCGGCGCTCGAGCTCGTCATGACCGGCGACGAGCAGCGCGCCGAGGCCGTCGCCGCCGAGCTGGACGAGGCCAACGCCGAGCGCCGCGCGGTCGAGACGCGCACGGTCTTCTCGGCCGAGGCGCAGGTCGCCGAGCTGGGTGATCGCCCCGCCTACGTGCTGTGGGGCGAGGACTGGCATCCCGGCGTGATCGGGATCGTCGCCTCGCGCCTGGCCGAGCGCCATCACCGCCCGACCGTCCTCGTGGCGCTCGACGGCGACGGCGGGACCGGGTCCGGCCGCTCGATCCCGGGGTGGGACCTGCTTGCCGGCCTTCAGGCCTGCGCCTCCCTGCTCGGCCGCCACGGCGGCCACCGCGCCGCCGCCGGCCTGGAGATCGCGCGTGACGCCCTGCCGGCCTTTCGCGCCGCCTTCGAGCACCACGCCGCCGCGACCCTGACACCGGATGACCTCGTCCCGGTCCAGCGCGCCGACGCGGTCGCCTCCGGCGCCTGCCTGGACCTGGGCCTCGCCGAGGAGCTGGAACGGCTCGAGCCCTGCGGCCACGGCAACCCGGCGGTGAAGCTGCTCGTGCCCGCCGCCGGGCTGGTGGACCCGCGCGAGATGGGGGAGGGCAAGCACGTGCGCTTCGCCGTGGAGAGCGGCGGTGTGCGGGCCCGCGCGGTCGCCTTCGGCTGCGACGGGCGGCTTCCCGTGCCCGACGGGACAGCGGCGGACGTCGTGGTCTCGCTCGAGCGCAACGCGTTCAACGGCCGGGTCGAGCCCCGCCTCGTGCTGGGCTCCGCGGCGCCCTGCGCGCCCGCCCCGGTCACCATCGTGGGCGAGCCCGCCTCGCTGTGGGAGGGCGTGCTGGCCGAGCTGGACGCGCCCCTGGAGCCCGCGCCGCTGCTGGCCGCCGCACGCACGGTGGTCGACCGTCGCGGGGAGGGGCTGGCGGGCGTGCTCGCCGACCTCGTGGCCACCGGCGAGCCGGTGCTCGTCGCCTGCGCGCATGTGCCGGTGCGCTCGGCGGGAATGGCCGGGCGCCTTGGCGGCTTCGCGCTGTGCTCGCACGCCGCGCTGGCCCGCGATCCGGCGCTGGCCGCGCCCCACGCGCACGTCGTCGCGCTGGACCCGCCCGGCTGCCCGGCCGAGCAGGCGGCGAGCCTGGCGGCCGGAAACGGGTGGGTCCACCTGGCCTGGGGTGAGCCTGAGCTAGGCTTTGCCCAACAGATCAACGAGCAGGAGTACGGTCTCCGGGCTCCGCTCACCGCGCTGTACCGGGCCCTGCGGGGCGCGGGCGACGTGGCCGGCGAGGCGCTCGAGGCGGTGCTCCGCGGAGATGCCTCACACGCACGCACACCGGCGGTGGTCGGGCGCGCGCTCAGGGTGCTCGCGGAGCTCGGCCTCGTGACGCTGGACCGGGAGCGGATGATGGTGACGGTGCTCCGGGCCCCGGCGCGGACCGCCCTCGAGCGGTCGGCGGCCTTCCGGGCCTACGAGCAGCGACGTGAGGATGGACAGCGATTCCTGAGTCAGGCGACAGCCCAAGCCCCCGCACCCGCCGCGGCCGCGTGAGCGACGCCGCCACGGGGAGCAACGGCGGGCGCGGCCGCGCAGGCGGAGGCGGAGGCGCCAAGGCCACTCCGCGTTCCCGGCGCGCGCGCAAGCCCAAGGCCGGCGCCGCCGGCGGGGGCAGCGTCACCACGCGCCGGCCGGTGGGCACCACGACAGCCACCGGGACGGTCGAGCGCGCCGACCTCACCGAGACCGAGTCGCGGCTGCTCGCCGACCTCTTCGCGATCATCTCCGAGCATGCCGCCGACTCGGCGGTGAAGATCGACCGCGACCAGGTCGAGCGCGCGTTCTTCTTCGCCTGCGAGCACCACGCCGACCAGCGGCGCAAGTCCGGCGAGGACTTCATCGTCCACCCCGTGGGCGTCGCGAAGATCTGTGCGGGCATGCGCCTGGACACCGAGACGCTGTGCGCCGCGCTCCTGCACGACACCGTCGAGGACACCAGCGCCTCGCTCGAGGAGGTCCAGGAGGGCTTCGGCGACGAGGTCGCCACGCTGGTCGACGGCGTCACGAAGCTGACCGGCATCACCTTCCAGTCACGCGACGAGGCCCAGGCCGAGAACTACCGCAAGATGATGGTCGCGATGGCCTCCGACATCCGGGTCATCCTCATCAAGCTCGCCGACCGTCTCCACAACATGCGCACGATCGACGCGCTGCCCAAGCAGAAGCAGATCGACAAGGCCAAGGAGACGCTCGACATCTACGGCCCGATCGCCCACCGCCTCGGCATCCACGCGATCAAGTGGGAGCTCGAGGATCTCGCGTTCGCGACGCTGCACCCGCGCAAGTTCCAGGAGATCAAGTCGCTCGTCGCCCAGCAGCGCGAGGAGCGCGAGCGCTACGTGGAGAAGGCCGGCTCCTACCTGCTCAAGGAGCTCGAGGCGCTAGGGATCGAGGCGCAGATCTCCGGGCGCGCCAAGCACTTCTATTCCATCTACGCGAAGATGACCAAGAAGGGCCGCGAGTTCAACGAGATCTACGACCTCACCGCCATGCGCGTCATCGTGGAGTCGGTGAAGGACTGCTACGGCGCCGTCGGGGTCATCCACTCGCTGTGGAAGCCGCTGCCGGGGAGGTTCAAGGACCTCATCGCCATGCCGAAGTTCAACATGTACCAGTCGCTGCACACGACGGTGATCGGGCCCGAGGGGCGCCCGCTGGAGATCCAGATCCGCACGGGCGAGATGCACGGCATGGCCGAGTACGGCGTCGCCGCGCACTGGATCTACAAGGACGGCGAAGGTGCCGGCCCCGCCGCGCGCGGGGAGGAGAAGCTCAAGTGGCTGCGGCGCCTGCTGGACTGGCAGCAGGAGCTCGAGGACTCCTCGGAGTTCGTCGAGCGCCTGAAGGTGGACCTCTTCGAGGACGAGGTCTTCGTGTTCACGCCCAAGGGCGAGGTGAAGTCGCTCTCGGCGGGCGCCACCCCGCTGGACTTCGCCTACGAGGTCCACACGGACGTCGGCCACCGCTGCGTCGGCGCGAAGGTCAACGGGAAGATGGTCCCGCTGCACTACTCGCTCCAGTCGGGCGACATCGTCGAGGTCCTCACCTCCAAGCGCGAGCGCGGCCCCTCACGTGACTGGCTGGCGCTGGTCAAGACGGCCCGCGCGCGCAACAAGATCAAGCAGTGGTTCAAGGCCGAGTCGCGCAAGGACACCGAGCACGCCGGTCGCGAGCTGCTCCAGGATCACCTGCGCAAGCAGGGCCTGCCCGCCCAGAAGGTCGTGGGCTCTCCGCTGCTGGCCCACGTCATCCGCGAGATGGGCTTCAAGAAGGCCGACGACTTCTACATCGCGATGGGCGCGGCGAAGATCTCGCCGAAGGTCGTCAGCCAGAAGGTCATGCAGCGCCTCAAGCAGGGCGACTCCGCGGCGGGCGAGCCGACGGCGGGCGACGTCCTCTCCACCAAGCGCCGCCGCCGCCGCCCGGAGTCCTCCTCTCGCAGTTCGGGATCGTCGTCGACGGCATCGACGACGTGATGCTGCGCCTGGCCAAGTGCTGCCGCCCCGTGCCCGGCGACCCGATCGTCGGCTACATCTCGCTCGGCCGCGGGATCACGATCCACCGCGAGGACTGCTCGAACGTCGTCGCCCTGCGCAAGGACCCCGACCGCTTCACCGAGGTGAGCTGGGACGGGGAGGGCAAGACCGCCTTCCGCGTGGAGCTCCACGTCGACGCCTGGGATCGCCACCGCCTGCTCGAGGACCTCTCGCGCACGCTCGCCGAGGCCGGCGTGAACATCATGGAGGCCCGCTGCATCGTCTCCGACCAGATGGTGCGCAACCGCTTCGTCGTCGAGGTCGGCGACACTCAGGCGCTCGACGCCGCCGTCAGCCGCCTGCGCGGCATCGACGCCGTCTTCGACGCCTACCGCGTGGTGCCCAGCGCCGCCGCGAACGCCTAGCGGCGGCGTTCGGCGATCGCCACGAGCGACAGCCCCCATGGCGGGCGCACGCGCTCCTCGAACGGCCGCCAGGCACCGACCAGGGCCTCATAGACCCGGAGCGACGTCGCGCCGATCTGCGCGCCCGCCCGGCGGTTCTTGACCCACCAGCCCGGGATGCCGAGCAGGTTGAATGCGTGCAGGTCGCACACGTCGAGCTCCGCACCCGTGAGGAGTGCGCGCAGCGCGCCGGCTGTGTAGCGGCGGCGGTGGCCGTAGATGAGGTCCAGCGGGCCGAACAGGCGTGGATGGGCGGGAACGATGAGCGCGAGGTGCCCACCGGGCGCGAGCGCTGAGGCCATCGCCGCCACGGCTGCCTCCTGCTCGGCGATGTGCTCGAGGACGTTCTGGCACACGATGAGGTCGACGTCGCCGGTGCGGGCGTCCAGGGACGGGGCGGCGGGCAGGCTGTCGCGGCTCACCGTCACCCGGTCGTCGGCGGCGAAGCGGCGCTCGAGCGCCGCCGCGCACGCCGGCTCGGGCTCCATCGCCAGCACCTCGCGCGCGCCGCCCGCGAGGATGCGCTCGGTGAACGTGCCGATGCCCGCGCCGACCTCGGCGACCAGGCCGCGGACCTCGGCCCGGTACTGGGCGAACATCCAGTCGGTCAGGCGCTCTGCGCGCCCCAGGACCTGGAGATCCTCGAAGACAGCCTCCTCGGGGCTGGGCTGGGCGACGTGGCGCTTGGGCACCCGGACGAGCGGCCGGAGCTCGACCTCGGCCTCCGCGCGCACCGCGTAGAGGCAGAACTTGGTGTGCGGATCCAGGTCCAGGACGCGCTCGTCCAGCCCGGTCGCGCTCGCCACTCGGTTCAGCGCGCCGCCGATCGCCGGGGCAGCGGGGGAGACATCGGCGATGAGCGTCGCGACGTCTGACTCCTTGCCGATCGAGTGCCAGCCCTGGACCGCCCAGCCATGGCGAGCCAGCAGCGCCGCGAGCCCGCGCGGGGAGAAGAGGACGAGGTGCTCGGGTGCGCGCTGGAGCTCGGGCCAACGGCCGCCGAGAGCCCGCGACACCGGGGAGGCCGCGTTCGGGGTGAGCACCGCGAGCACGCCACCGGGCCGCGTGAGTCGGGCCGCCTCACCCACGAGCGCCGCCGGGTCGGGGACGTGCTCGAGAAGGTCCATCATCGTCACGGCGTCGAAGGACCGGTCGTCCAGCTCGGCGTCGCCGAGGGCCTGGGCGCGGACGTCGAGCCCGAGCTCGTTGACCGCGTGGGCGGTCGCCCACGGGTTGAGGTCGAAGCCGACGGGCTGCCAGCCACGCGCCCGGGCGGCGGCGAGCAGGAAGCCCGGGCCGGCGCCGACGTCGAGCAGGTCACCCGGCGGTCGCAGGGCTTCCACGTGCGCGAGGATCTGGTCGAACTTCGCCTGGATGTGCTCACGATCGGCCAGGTAGTCCCGGTAGCCGTGGTAGCCGCCGGTCTCCGGGGACCCGAAGTCGGGATTGAGGAAGTAGCGCACATCGGCGTAGACCTCGGCGGTGCGCTCGGGCGGAGGCGGGTTCTGGCACCAGAGGGTTCGGCACTCGCCGCAGCGTGTGAAGGCAAACCCGCGGACGCCGGGCGCCGGCCGGCGGGCGGTCGATCCGCACGCCGGGCAGGCGCCGGCCGTCGCCGCGGCAGGGCGCGGCGCTTCAGTCGACACGGCAGCGCGCCAGCGTGCGCAGCACACGGAATCCATCGGCGCTCGTGAGCTTCTTGCCGGCCTCGCGGCTGCGGGCCCTGTAGGTCACGGGCACCTCGTAGACCCGGACGCCGGAGCGCAGCAGGCGGGCGGTGATCTCGGGCTCGATGGCAAACCCCGGTTCGCGCAGTCGCAACGAGCGAAAGAGCTCGGTGGACATCAGCTTGTGGCAGGTCATGATGTCCGACAGCCACGCGTCGTAGAGGACGTTGGCGGCGAGGGTCACGGCCTTGTTGCCCAGCACGTACCAGAAGCCGTAGGCCGAATGCGACTGGAAGCCGCGCACGCCGAAGACGGCGTCCGCGTCCCCGGCCTGGAGGGGCGGGAGCAGCTGGGCGAGGTCGGCCGGGTCGTATTCGAGGTCGGCGTCGACGATGCACGACCAGCGGCCCTGTGCGTGACCCAGCGCGGTGCGCAGCGCGGCGCCCTTCCCCTCGTTGCGCGGGTGGTGGAAGCGGCGCACGGTCTCGGGCCAGGCCGCGCCGTCGATCACTTCGCGTGTGCCGTCGGTGGAGCCGTCGTCGACGAGGACGATCTCGAGCCCGTCCACGGGCAGGTCAGCAGCGAGCACGCGCTCGACGGCGGTCTGCACGGTGGCGCGCTCGTCGTACACCGGCATGAGGATCGAGAGCTCGGTCATGAACGCGGCGCGAGATTAGTGTGTTTGCCCTGATGCCCGATGCGCCCTCGCGGCAAGCCGAGCCGCGCCGGCTGTCAGCGCCAACGCCGCCAGCAGCAGCACGAACGGGTCGCAGGGCAGCCGGTAGCGGGTGAGCCCGCTGATAGGGGCGATGGAGACGAAGAGCACGAACAGCACGACCCAGACGACGAGCGGCGCGCGCCGTGCCGCCGGGGTCAGCGCGCCGGCGATCCCAAGCAGCGCCGCGATCCAGAACGCGATGACGCTCGCGTCGCTCAGCGTCGTCCCGATGCCCAAATCAGCGCCCGCGATCCGCTCGAGCGGCCGTGCACCGGCGCCGCTGAGGGCGCGCCGCGTGTTCCAGTAGGTCGCCTTGATCACGGAGCCGGGGTGGTCGCGGATGAAGTCCAGGGAGCGCGAGCGCAGCTCGGCGCTGAGCTCGGCCTCGTCCAACCCGGGTTGCCGGAAGAGCGGCGCGTACTCCGCGACCCCGACCGGAGGCTGCCAGACCGCCGGGATGATCTCGTTGTCCTGGCTGGCGGCGTTGTACTGGCCGGCGAGCGCGAATCCGTCCTGGGTGGAGACCGGGACGAGCGCGTCGAAGCTCGTCGCGTTGCGCACCATCCAGGGCGCGATGGTCAGGAGCGCCGCCGCGGCCAGTGCGAGGGCCGGCCCCAGCGCCGCCCGGGTGCGCGACGGCGGGTGCCACACGGCAAGGGCCAGGACGGGGACGAGCAGGATGCCGTTCGAGCGCGTCAGCGCGGCGAGCCCGACGAGCACCCCCGCCGCCAGCGCCCAGGTGAGCCGGCGCGGGGATGCCCGCGCGTGCAGCGCGGCCAGGACCGCACCGAGCTCCAGCGGGATGAACAGAGACTCCGACAGGATCGACGCCGAGGGCAGCACCAGCGGCGGGTAGATCGCCGCGAGCCCCATGGCCACCAGCCCCGTGGGCGCGCCGAAGAGCATCAGCCCCAGCAGCCCGACGAGTGCGACTGTCGCGACGCCCAGGCCGGCCTCGGCGACCCGCGCCAGCCGCCAGCGGGCGTGATCGCCGGGGTTGCCCGCCACCGCGTAGACCGCTCCGAGCGCGTAGGGAAGGCCGGGGGGCCGGACGGCGCTCGGGCCCGCCGTCGCGGGCCAGCGGGGTGTCCGGGTAGCCCTGGCCGGCGGCTACGGTCTGTGCGAGAGCGTCGTAGGCCGCGTCATCGGTGCGCGGCCGGAAGTCGTCGGTCGCCGCGATGACCCCTAGGCGCACGACGAGGGTCAGCAGGAGCAGCGCGAGCGCCACGACGAGGAGCCGGCGATCGCCCGTGAGGTCGCGCGCCGTCACGCTCTGCGCGCCCCCAGCCGCTCGGCGACGGAGCACAGGGCGAGGGCCGCGAGCAGGATGACGAACGGGTCGGCGGTCGTCCGGTAGCGCTGGGCCCCCGACACGAAGAGGATGCTCAGCAGGAGGAGGGCGGGCATGAGCCAGACCCACGGCGGGACACGCCGGGCGCCGGCGGTCAGGGCGCCCAGGACAGCGAGCGGGGCGAGGACGAGGAAGCCGTAGATGGCCAGGTCGGATACCCATTGGGGCAGTCCGATCGCGGCCGCGTAGCCCCGTTCCACGTCAAGCCCGTCGAGCGCGAGGAGTCGGCGCCCGTTCCACCAGGCGCTGTCGGCCAGCGCGCCCGGATGGTCGCGGATGTAGTCACGTGCCGACCGGCGCAGCCGGCGGCGGACCTCGAGCTCGCCGAGCGGGGGCATGGCCACGAACAGGGCCTGGAACTCGGGCAGCAGGTAGGGCGACCGCCAGAGCCGCGGCGGCCCCCCCGCCTCCTGGGTGGTGACGTTGAACTGACCGGCCAGCGCGAAGCCCGATTGCGTCGAGACCGGCACGAAGGCATCGAGGGCCACGGCGTTGCGGACCGTCCATGGCGCGACCGTCAGCGCCGCCGCCACGACGAGGACGGCGGGGGCCGCAAGCGCCGAGCGCGAGAAGCGGGGGCGCCCGGTCCACGCCCCGAGCAGGAGGGGCACCACCAGGATGAGCCCGTTTCCCCGAGTGAGGCCCGCCAGGCCCACGCCCACTCCCGCCAGGACCAGCCAGCGCGTGGAGCCCGTGCGCCGGAACCACAGGACCGCCGCGAGCGCGCCCAGCTCGCAGCAGATGAAGAGGTTCTCGGTCAGCAGGGACGAGGAGATCATGAGCAGCGGCGGGAAGACGGCCGCGAGTGCACCCGCCACCAGGCCGGCGCCCGGCCCGGCCAGCAGCCACGCGACGAGGACGGTGAGCGCGACGGCGAGGGTGCCCAGGCCCGCCTGGGCGACACGTCCCGCGTCCCAGCGCACTCCGGTGTCTCCGGTGCCCGACACGGCGTAGACCGCGGCCAGGCTGAAGGGGTACAGCGGAGGGCGAAACGCGGACGCCTCTCCGCCACCGGTCACCGCGAGTGGGGGTGCGTAGGAGCGAAAGTCCACCAGCGCGACGGCGTTGCGGTCGTAGTCGAGGTCGTCGGTCACGGGCCGGTAGTCGGGCGTGGCCACGACCATCCCGACGCGCAGCGCGAGCGCGACCACGAGGATGCCCCCGAGGACGACAAGGTGCCGGCGGTCCATGCGGCGTAGCGTAGGGCGCGCTCAGGCGACGACGCGCAGCGCGGCGGGCCTCACGCTGTACTCGGCCTCGACGACCTCGCCGACGTGGTCGCCGTCGACCTGGATCGGGATGGGCCGGCCGTCTGCCGAGCGCACGACCACAGCGGTCTCGCCCGAAAAGACCTCGACCTGCCGGTGGCGGGCGATCCGCGGCCGCCGGGCCAGGGCACGCCACATCACGGTGGGCATGTCCAGCGGGCTCGCGCGCTGCAGGACGACGCCGGCGAGCGTGCCCGATTCCAGATCCACGTCCTCGGCGAGCTCCACGGGCCGCCGGTTGAAGTAGGTGAACGGGGTTCCGTTCTGCACGATCGCCGTGACCCCTTGGATCTGCTTGCCGCCCACGGTCACCTCGAGCCGGGGCGGACGGAGCAGGTAGCGGCGCGAGAAGGTGGTCAGCGCCGCATAGGTGAAGTACCACTCGCCGAAGCGCGACTTGAGGTGCGGATGCTCGTCCACGCGGCGCACGACGCTGGCGTCGAGGCCGATCCCCGAGGAGAAGGCGAAATAGCGGTCGTTGACCCGGGCGAGGTCCACCGCGCGCGGCTGCCAGTCGTCGGCGAGGCGCAGCAGGTGCTCGGTGGCGTCCACGATCTCGCCGGGGATGCCGAGCATGCGGCAGAAGACGTTCGTCGCGCCGCCCGGCAGGCAACTCAGCGGGGTGGGGGAGCCGACGAGGCCGTTGACGGCCTCGTTGACGGTGCCGTCGCCGCCGAAGGCGACGACCACGTCATAGCCCTCATGGGCCGCCTCGCGGCACAGCTCGGTTGCATGGTCCCTGCCGGTGGTGTCGACCGCCTCGACGTCGTAGCGGCCGCGCAGCGCGTAGACGACGAGGTTGCGCAGCCGGTCTGAGACGGTCGTCGCGTACGGGTTGACGATGACGAGCATCCGCTTGCTCGGCGCGCGGGTGCCGGTCGTCTGCTCGGCGGCGAGGCGTTCGAGGGTCTCCAGGGCGGGGGCCACGGTGCGCCTACAACACCACGTCCGAGCGGGTGTTACCGCCCCGGCGCCGCGCGCAGACGAAGCAGTACTGCGTTCCCTCGCCGCTCACGCGCTCCACCTCGAGGCCGCCGTCGCCCGCCGCGGCGCGTACGTCGTCCAGCGCGACGGGCGCGCCACGCCAGCGGGCGTCGCCCTGGCCGCGCGGCGCGCGGCCCAGCAGCGCGCGGACCCGGCCCGGCGCCGCCCGGGTGTGGACGGCCGGGTCGTTGGAGAAGCCGAACGCGGCCCACCCGCCCGGGCGCAGCACGCGGCCCATGTCACGCACGTAGCCGAGGGTCACCGCCGGATCGGGGATGTGCTGGAAGACGACGTGGGAGACGCACGCGTCGGCCCCGCCGTCCGCGATGGGCCCCAGCCCCAGCCCGTCCCCCTGGAGCCAGGTGATGTTGTCGGCGCCCGCGTTGAGGTCACGGGCCCGGGCGAGCATCTCCGCCGACACGTCGATTGCGAGCACCCGCGCGGCCCGGGCGGCGAGTGCGCGCGAGAGGCGCCCGACCCCGCAGCCGATGTCCACCACCACGTCAGAGGGGGCGATGGCCAGGCCGAGCAGGCCGAGCAGATTTTCCAGGTCCGCGTCGCCCTGGGCGAAGAAGCCCTCGAGGTCGGGATGGCGATACGTCTGGCGGGTGTCGACGAAGTAGAGCGCGTCCTCACGGGCGCGCGCGTCCCAGAATCGCTGCATGTCGGCCTCGCCCATCGCCGCGAACGGTAGACCCTGGTCTACGCTGGCGCCCACGTGCCTGCGGTCAGCGTCATCGTCCCGGCCCGCGACGCCGCGGCGACCCTGCCGGCAACCCTCGCCGGCCTGGCGGCTCAGTCCCTCGACGCGCCCGTCGAGCTCGTCGTGGTGGACGACGGCTCCCACGACGCCACCGCCCGGCTCGCCCGCGCCGCCGGCGCGACCGTCGTCCCCGGGGCGGGCGCCGGCCCGGCGGAGGCGCGCAACCGGGGCGCCGCCGCGGCGGGCGCCTCCGTCCTGGCCTTCCTCGACGCCGACTGCGCGCCCACCCCGCGGTGGCTCGAGGCCGGGCTGGCGGCCCTGGAGGGCGCAGACCTCCTCCAGGGCGCCGTGTGCCCGCCACCCGGCGCGGCGATCGGCCCCTTCGACCGCACGCTGTGGGTGACCCGCCCGCACGGCCTCTATGAGACGGCGAACCTGTTCGTGCGCCGGGAGCTGTTCGATCGCCTCGACGGGTTCGAGAGCTGGCTGCGCCCGCGGCGCGGGATCGAGCTGGGCGAGGACGTGTGGTTCGGGTGGCGGGCGCGGCGGGCCGGGGCGCGCATCGTCTTCTCCTCCGAGGCCCTCGTGCACCACACCGTCTTCCCGCGCGGGCCGCGCGCCTATGCCGCCGAGCGCGCGCGGCTGCGCTTCTTCCCCGCGATGACGGCGCGGATCCCCGAGCTGCGCGAGGCCTTCCTGTACCGGCGCCTCTTCCTGTCCTCGCGCACCGCGGCCTTCGATCTCGCGCTGGCGGGCGCCGCCGTTGCCGTGGCCCGCCGCCGGCCCACGGCGCTCCTGGCCGCGGCGCCCTACGCGCGGCTGGCCTACCGCGATGCGCACCGCGGCGGCCGGCGC
>Ga0136612_10000898_pt1 | contig 11957 bp, 10 predicted proteins | sample AntDryUQ224A2306_2_FD_106644 | JGI IMG/M metagenome (GOLD analysis project Ga0136612, IMG submission 106644) | Polar desert sand microbial communities from Dry Valleys, Antarctica - metaG UQ224A (23.06) | ecosystem: Environmental > Terrestrial > Soil > Desert | place: Antarctica: Dry Valley...
CAATCAGTGTGGCGCCATCGAACTCAGGCGCTGTCAGCAACTTTGGCTATTACAAATCCCTTTACGACGATACACTGGCCGCTAAGGCTGCTCCCCTCGAGCTCGCCAGAAGCGAGGCCTGGCTGGTACGAAGCGGCCGGGTCATTCCTGCCGGCGCACAAACGTATTCCAAGAGCTGGCGCCAGCACATTCGCGGCGTGTCACCGATTTTTCTGGAGAGCGGAAGCGGCTCGCGCGTCCGGGACGTCGACGGCAACGAGTTTGTGGATCTCATTCAAGGCCTGCTCCCGAATATCCTCGGTTATGCTCACCCCGATGTGGATGCTGCCGCATACGCGCAGGCCACCAAGGGCCACAGTTTCTCACTGCCGCATCCCCTGGAGGTCGAGCTCGCCGAGAGGCTGGTTCGAATCATTCCGTGTGCCGAGATGGTACGATTTGGCAAGAACGGCTCTGATGTAACCTCCGGAGCGGTCCGCGCGGCGCGGGCGTTCACGAGGCGCGACCGGGTTGCCATTTGCGGATACCACGGTTGGCATGACTGGTACATCGGCACGACGTCGAGGTCGGAAGGAGTGCCGGCCGCCGTCCGCGAGCTCTCCCACACGTTTCCCTACAACGACCTTGCTGCGCTCGAGATGCTTCTGGATTCGCATCCTGGCCAGTTCGCCGCGGTCATCATGGAACCGTTCAACTTTGTCTGGCCCGCGGAAGGTTATCTCGAAGGCGTGAAGCGTATCGCGCGCAAGCATGGCGCCCTGCTCATCTTCGACGAAATCTGTACTGGCTTTCATTTCGGCCTCGGCGGCGCGCAGCGGCTCTTCGGGGTCGTACCTGACCTGGCGACATTTGGCAAGGCAATGGGCAACGGGTATCCCATTAGCTGCGTCGTTGGGCGGCGTGATATCATGGAGATATTCGACAGCATTTTCATGAGTTTCACGTTCGCGGGCGATGTGTCGGCGCTCGCCGCGGCGACGGCTGTACTGGATGTACTCGAGGAGGGCGATGCCTACGCGCGCATGGACGCGGCTGCCTCCGCGCTGTCCGACGGTGCCCGGGTTTTTGCCGACCTCGCCGGCCTTGGCGAGCGCTTCATCACGCAGGGCCACCCCAACTGGCTTCTGCTGCGCTTTGTCGACGACAATGGAACGGATGATCCTGTGCTCCGCGCTCTCTGGCTGCAGGAGGTGACGCGGCGGGGCGTGCTTGTTATTTCGACCCACAACATATCAGCGTCGCTCACGCGCGAGGATGTCGATCGCGTTCTCGGAGCCTACTCCGCGGCGTTCAAGCACATTGGCGAGCTTGTCGCCGGGCACACCGACCTCGAGGCTCACCTCGACGGCCCCGTACCGACGGCGGCTTTCAAGGTGCGCGGGTGATCGGGCTTACCAGCCGGCGCGCGCTTCCGGTAGTGGAACTGGTCCGATGCATGCGCTGCGGATTGCCCGAGACCTATGAAACCATCGAGTTCGATACCGCTGGCGTATGCAACATCTGCAGGCAGAAGGAATTCCGTGATGCGGCGATCGACTGGCCGGCTCGGAGACAGCAGCTTGCCGAGCTCGTCGAGGCCTACAGGGGCAAGCACGAGTACGATTGCATAATCCCGTTCTCCGGCGGAAAGGATTCAACCTTCACGCTCTACTATCTCGTCAGGGAGTTCGGGATCAAACCACTGGTGGTGCAGTTCAACCACGGTTTCATGCGTCCCACGCTGCTCAAGAACAACGAGCGGACCTTCCGCAAACTTGGCGTCGACGTTCTGAGCTTCAGACCGAACTGGAGAGTGGTGAAGCGTCTGATGCTGGAGGCGCTGGTGAGAAAGGGCGATTTCTGCTGGCATTGCCACACCGGGATCTACTCGTACCCCATGCACGTCGCGCTCAAATACAACACTCCGCTCATAGTCTGGGGCGAGCCGTCTTCCGAGTACACCGCCTACTACGACATTCGCGACGACGCGATGGAACAGGTCGACGAGACACGCTTCAACCGGTTCATCAACCTCGGCATCACTGCAGAGGACATGGCGGGAATGATCAGCGGAGATTTCGAGTTCGACCCTCGCGATCTTGCGCCGTACACCTATCCTCCCGTTCGCGACCTGCGCCGGTTGCAGTACCGTTCTGTATGCCTCGGTTCATTCATACCCTGGGATACAAAAACCCAGGCGCAGATCATACACGACGAGCTCGGGTGGGAAGGCGACGAGGTCGAGAATATGCCTTCGCAACTCTATCCCTACGAGAAGATTGAGTGCCACGTCCAGGGAGTGCGCGACTACATCAAGTTTTTGAAGCGCGGCTACCACCGGGTCACGCAGATGACTGCCCTCGACCTTCGAAACGGGCGCATGGAGAAACCGGAAGCGGATAGGCTGGTCCGCGAGTTCGAGAACAGGCGGCCGCCATCACTCGATATCTTCCTCGAGTACCTGAACATCACCGAGGATGAGTTCAACAGTATCGTTCTCAACACGGTCGTGCCGCCCCACCGCCCCGATTTCGATTCAATCAAGCCGGGCGCCAAAACCTGGGACTTCGACCTTTGGTGGCGCGAGACGTGACCCCAACGTGATCGGGATTGCAAATCTGCAGATCGGAAATCTTCGCTCTGTTGCCAACGCGGTGGACTCGCTCGGCTACGACCACTGTCTCGTCGAATCTGCGGAGCAGCTCGATTCCCTCACGCATCTCATCATGCCCGGCGTCGGGTCGTTCCATCGCGCGATGCAGAATGTCAACGATCTCGGTCTGCGAGAGCCGATCAGGGACTTCGTGGCGTCAGGCCGGCCTTTGCTCGGAGTCTGCCTTGGTATGCAACTGCTCGGCTCGTCAGGGGAGGAAGGCGAGAACACCGCCGGACTTGACCTTGTCGCCGGCGAGGTGCGGAAGTTCGACCCCGCCAGAGTGGACTCGATTCCTCACGTCGGCTGGAACTCGGTGGAGTTTCAGGCAGACCATCCGGTGTTCAGGGATGTGCGCACCGGCGTGGATTTCTACTTCCTGCACTCCTACCACTTCAGGCCCGCTGACCAGAACAGCGTTGTCGGGCTCACTGAGTGCGGCGAGAAGTTCGTGTCGGCGGTAGCGCAGGCCAATGTCGTGGGAGTTCAATTCCATCCCGAAAAGAGTCAGGCAAACGGACTCCGTCTGCTCGACAACTTTTGCGGATGGGACGGACGGTGCTGAAGAAGAGAATCATTCCGATTCAGCTGCTGCTGGAAGGCAGGCTTGTCAAGACGAAGCAGTTCGGCGCTCACCGTGACGTAGGCGATCCGGTATCGAGCTCGCGGGTCTACGACGCGCAGAACGCGGACGAACTGGTGTTCCTGAACATCAATCGGTCTTTGCGCGAAGTTGATCCACTGCTCGAACTGCTGGACCGCGTTTCTGCGGTGACCTTCATGCCGCTCGCGCTGGGCGGTGGCGTAACGAGCTTCGGTTCTGCCGCCTGCCTCATCCGATCCGGGGCGGACAAGGTGGTAGTCAACTCGGCGGTCTACAGCGATTACGATCTCATCGCACGGATCGCGGATGCGTTCGGGTCGCAGGCCGTCATCGTCGGAATAGATGTTCGCCTGGACGGCGGGTCCGGCGAGCATGTGCTCTATTCGGATTGCGGGCGGAGGGCGGAAAGCATCGCACTCGACGAACATCTGAAGCGCGCGGTGGCCGCGGGCGCGGGCGAAATACTGGTGAACTCAATAGACCGGGACGGGATGATGCTGGGATATGATATTCCCCTTCTGACGAAAGTCGTTGCAGCCGTCCGCGTTCCGGTGATTGGGTGTGGCGGAGCCGGGCACTACAATCACCTCAAGGATGCGTTTCTGGAAAGCCGGGTAAGTGCGCTCGCCTGTGGAAGCATGTTCAATTTTACCGATAGCAATCCCATCAGAGCCAAGGCGTTCCTGAGCAACTACGGCATACCATTCAAGACAGTCTAGATGCCTTTCAATGCCTCCTGACAAGGTGATTGCTGACGGGGAACGCCTCCCGGGAGACGGGATTTACCTGCGCCTCATAGAAATGACTGACTGCAGCGAGCGGTATCTGAGCTGGCTGCTCGACCCCGAGGTCAACCGCTTCCTGGAGACAAGATGGGCGGAGCACACAGCCGCAACCGTTCAGGACTTCGTCAGCCGAATGCGGCAAAGTTCGGCGGATTACCTCTTCGCTATAGTTCAGGCCGAAAACGCGCGACACGTCGGTAACATCAAGCTGGGCCCCATCAACCAGGTCCATCGGCACTGCGACGTCAGCTACTTCATCGGAGAGCGGGATGTGTGGGGAATGGGTTTCGCAACCGAGGCAATTTCGCTCGCTACCCGGTTTGCCTTCGAGCGAGTCGGTCTCCACCGAGTGCAGGCGGTCGTGCACCAGGGTAATACGGCCAGCGTAAAAGCGCTGGAGCGCGCAGGATTCGCGAAGGAAGGCGTATTTTGCCGGAAGCTCTGGACGGGCGAGCGCTGGATCGACCAGATCGCGTATGGAATTCTGCGCCCTGAACAATGACGCCGCCGGCACCGGAAAAATGCTCGCGAAAGAGGTCCAATTGTGTATCTTGCGAGAGCGCAGCACTCCGTTGGGCAAGGGCAACGTCCGGCCACTTCACTACTTGGCGCCAAGGAAAAACAGTCACTGGCTTACTGTTCGCGATGCGCGAATTACATGATAGCGTGAAGACCGCGATTTCACCCCCGGCCCGTTGACCCGACCCCGCATGACGGAACCCATGTCCCGAGTGACGGAACCCCTGACAGTGGCGCCATCCTCGGAGCCGCCAGGCGTGGCTGACCCCGGTGCAGATCAGATATCGGTGGTAAGCCTGGTCAACACGCTCCTCCGCTATCGGGGAATGATCGTGCTGCTGGCTCTTACGGTTGGGTTCTACGCCGGCTATACCAGCTTTCGCTCGGGGAAGTACTACACGACCGAAGCTCAATTCATGCCGAAGGGGAGCAGCGGCCAGAGCCAGCTTTCCGGCCTCGCAGCCCAGTTCGGTATCAACATCAGCGGTGGCGGTGGACAGTCCTCGCAGTTCTATCTCGACCTGCTCAAGTCGCGGGCGCTTCTCGGCGCCGTGGGTGCCCAGAACTACACCGTTCGCACGGACAGCGGCGTGATTACCGGTAATCTCGTCAGGATCTTCCGGATCGACGACCCGCGTCGTGCCGTGCAGCGAATAAAAGTCATCAACGCACTCAAGAGCGCCATCGAAGCGAAGAGCTCTGTACAGACTGGCGTTATCACGATGAGGGTGAGCGCCGGGACACCAGAGCTCGCGCAGCAGATAGGACGGAACGTCATCGATCAGCTGAACGTGTACAATCTTTCCCGGCGGCAGCAACAGGCGTCGGCGGAGCGGGCATTTGTGGAGCGGCAGGTCGCAGAGAAGCAGGCACAGCTGAGGCAGTCCGAATCCGATCTCGAGTACTTCCTCGAGTCGAATCGCGAGTATAGCGCTTCGCCGCAGCTCACCCTGCAGTACGGACGGCTCCAGCGCATTGTCGACATGCGCCAGCAGATATACACGTCGCTCCTGCAAGCGTATGAGACTGCAAGGATCGATGAAGTTCGCGATCTCCCGGTGATCGTCGTCGTGGAACCGCCCGAGTTGCCACTCGAGCCGGAGGCGCGGGGTAGCGGCCGCAAGGCTCTAATCGGCATGCTGATTGGCTTGGCGGTCGGGATTTTGCTCGCGTTTCTGCGCGACAAGATGGCTGCCAACCGCGCTGCGCAGACAGATGAGTTCCTCGAGTTCACGGCGCTCAGGCGGGAAGCGGTCGGCGATCTTGTCCACCCCTGGCGGCCCGTCGCCCGTCTCTTCCGAGCCCGACCTGCAACGTGACCGCTCCAGCGACGGCTGCTTCTCCGGGCCGCCAGCCCGTTTCGATTCGCCGCCCAACCGTCGTAGTCGAGCCCGTCCACGGGTGGTCGGCGCTGAATCTCCGCGAGCTGTGGACGTACCGCGATCTTCTTTTCATTCTCGCGGGTCGCGACGTCAAGCTGCGATACAAGCAGACCGGGCTCGGAGTGGCATGGGTAATCCTGCAGCCGCTGGTTGCCGCCCTCATCTTCACGGTGATGTTCGGTCGGTTCGCAAGACTCCCGAGCGACGGCCATCCGTACGTCATCTTCGTGTTTTCCGGCATCGTCGCGTGGAGCTACTTCGCGTCGGTTCTTCAGCGTGCGGGGAACAGCCTCATCACGGACTCGCGGCTCATCAGCAAAGTCTATTTCCCGCGCCTGGCCATGCCGCTCGCCAGCACGTTTTCGGCGATGATCGATCTGTTCGTCGCCCTCGGGGTGCTTGGGGTGATGATGGTCGTGTACCGCGTCGTACCTACATGGCGGCTCGTTGCGCTGCCGTTTTTTATCACACTGACCGCGCTCACTGCGACGGGCGTAAGTCTCTGGCTTTCGGCGCTGAACGTCCGCTATCGCGATTTTGCCCACGCGATGCCGTTCATCCTTCAGGTGTGGATGTTCGCGAGCCCCGTGGCATACGCGACGACGATCGTGCCCGAAAAATGGCGGCTCATCTATGGCATGAACCCCGCCGTTGCGTTTATCGAAGGCATCCGCTGGTCGGTACTGGGATCCAGCTCCATAACGCCGGCGATCGTTGCGTTGACAACCGCCGTGTCTCTTCTCGTCTTCGTGGGAGGCGCGTTTTTCTTCCGCAGAGTCGAACGTGGCTTCGCGGATGCCGTATGAGCGAGATCGCGATCCACGCGGCGGGCCTTGCCAAGTCGTATCAGATAGCGAGGGCGCTGAGAAAGCAGCCCTATCGCACCCTCCAGGAAGAAGTCGTCGCGCTTCCAGGGAACCTCTGGAAGCGGGCGCGCGGCAGATCGAATGCGATGGAAACTTTCTGGGCGCTGGAGAATGTCTCGTTTGACGTGACGGAAGGCGAAGTCGTCGGGATCATTGGCCGCAACGGTGCAGGCAAGAGCACGCTGCTCAAGATACTTTCCAGGATTACGCAGCCGACACACGGACGCGCTGAAATTTTCGGCAGGGTCGGCGCCCTTCTCGAGGTCGGTACGGGCTTTCACCCCGAGCTCACCGGCCGGGAGAATATTTTCTTGAGCGGGGCAATCCTCGGGATGCGCAAGGCCGAGATCGCGCGGCAGTTCGACGCAATAGTCGATTTCGCGGAGGTGGAGCAGTTCATAGACACGCCGATAAAGCGCTACAGCAGCGGCATGTATACTCGCCTCGCGTTTGCCGTTGCGGCACATCTCGAGCCGGAAATACTGTTGGTGGACGAGGTCCTTGCGGTAGGAGACGCGTCGTTTCAGAAGAAATGCCTTGGCAAGATGGAAGACGTTGCGGGGGAGGGGCGAACGGTATTCTTTGTGAGCCACAATACTCAGGCGGTCCGCCAGCTCTGCAGCAGGGGCATTCTGCTGGAGCACGGCCGCATTGTCGCCGACGGTCCCACAGATTCGACACTCGGCATCTACAACCAGCGGCTTCGCGAGATGCGTGTGGACGCCGAGACAGGCGTCAACAATCCCGAGAACCGCCGAGGCTCGGGTGCGGTCAGATTCACGGCTGTGTCGGTAGAGGACGTCAGCGGCGCGGAGCGGTATTCGTTCGATATGGGCGATACTGTCCGCTTCCGCCTGTCGATTGCGATCAATACAACCATGAGGGGGCTCGCTGTCGTCGTTGCACTCAGGTCGGGCATGTCGCGCGAGCTTGTCACATCGGCGCGCCACGTGATCACTTCCGATACGGTGCTGCCAGGAACTGCGTCGACGGTCGTGATCGAGCTGCCTGACATCTACATCCGGCCGGGCGAATACCCGTTGTACCTTCACGCAAGTGAGGCGACACAATCGCCCACCAACTATGACGTGCTCGATGACCTGACGCCGCCCCTGGTCGTCGCCGCCGGGTCGCGCAGATTGCACGATAATTTTGATGCGGCGCAGCCATACGGGTTGTTCTCCCTGCCATCCCGCATGATGCTGGCCGAAACATCGGAGGGCATTTCGCGCGTCCCCGACCTGGTGGACGCACTGCCGGCGTCTGAATGACTACGAAACGAAGAGCAACGGATAACGAATGCTGAATGGAAAGACTGTATTGATCACCGGCGGCACCGGATCGTTCGGCCGGCGGTTTACCGAGGTCGTTCTCAGGAATTACACTCCCGAGCGGCTAATCGTATTCAGCCGTGACGAGCTGAAGCAGTTCGAGATGCATCTGCAGTTCGGGGAGGACAGGTACCCGAACATTCGATACTTCATCGGCGATGTGCGGGACCGCGACCGGCTGTACCGCGCGTTCGATGGCGTGGATGTCGTTGTACACGCTGCCGCCCTCAAGCAGGTGCCAGCGGCAGAATACAATCCCATCGAAGCGGTCAAGACCAATGTGCTGGGAGCCGCCAATGTGATCGATGCCGCGATAGACCGGGGGGTTGCAAAGGTCATCGCACTGAGCACCGACAAGGCAGCCAGTCCGATCAATCTTTACGGCGCCACGAAGCTTTGCTCGGACAAGTTGTTCGTCGCGGCCAACAGCTACTCGGGAAGGCACAAGACACGCTTCAGCGTCGTGCGGTATGGGAACGTCGTCGGAAGCCGCGGCAGCGTGATTCCGTTCTTTCAACAGAGGCGCAAGACCGGCAAGCTGCCCATCACAGATCCGCGGATGACGCGTTTCTGGATTACCCTGGAACAGGGCGTTCATTTCGTCCTGACCTGCCTCGGTCTCATGTCTGGCGGTGAGATCTTCGTACCCAAGATTCCCAGCATGAAACTGACCGATCTGGCGCGGGTGATCGGTCCCGATTGCGAGATGGAAATTGTCGGGCGGCGACCAGGCGAGAAGGTCCACGAGCTGATGGTTGGCGAAGACGACGCTCAGAATACGCTGGAGTACGACGATTACTACGCGATTCTCCCAACTGTGCGCAACTGGAACCAGGATCAATACGTGGAGAAGAACGGTGGACGGCCGTGCCCGGAAGGCTTCCGATACAGCAGCGAGACTAACTCGCAGTGGCTATCGGTCGCCGAGCTGGAAAAGATGATTGCCCCCCCTCCGGGCACTCCTGCCTTCGATTGAGCGAATGCTGCTCGTAACCGGCGCGAGCGGCTTCCTTGGCTCCACGTTTCTGCGCGAGGCCGCCGCCGCTGGTCGTTCCCTCGTAACGGCTTCCAGCCGCTCAATGTGTGCCCCGGGCGTCCGGGCAGTTTCCGCGGATCTCACGCGACCCGGTGCTGCCCAGGAACTCGTGAACGACGTCGGGCCGGCGTGGGTCGTGAACTGCGCGGCTCTCGCCAACGTCGACGAATGCGAGCGCGATCCAGTGCGTGCGCATCTTGTCAACGCCGAGCTGCCGCGGGCGCTGGCTTCGGCGTGCGCCGCTTCCGGCGCGGGTCTTGTGCACATCTCCACCGATTCCGTCTTCGACGGACGGAGCGGCGGCTACAGGGAGGAGGATGAGCCCGGCCCGCTGAACGTTTATGCCTCCTCGAAGCTCGAAGGAGAGCGCGCGGTGTCCGACGCCTTCCCCGCGGCGCTCGTCGTACGTACGAACTTCATCGGTGTCTCGCGCTCCCGGCGAGCCGGACTCGCGGACTGGATTACCAGTGAGCTGGCGGCGAGCAGGCGAATAGCGGGCTTCACCGATGTGATCTTCGCCCCGCTGCTTGTAAACAACCTGTCCCGAATTCTGCTGTCCATGATGGATGCCGGTCTGGAAGGGCTCTATCACGCTGCCGCGCGTGATGCGTGCAGCAAGTACGAATTCGCGTGCATGATCGCCGACGCCGTGCGATCCGATCGCGCGCTCGTCGACCGTGCCGGATTGGAAAGTGCGAAGCTCGCTGCGGCCCGGCCTCTCGATACTTCTCTGTCGCCGAGGCGTCTCGAAGCGGCGCTTGGCCTGTCGATGCCTTCCGTCGCTTCCGCGGTCGAGCGATATGCGGCCATGCATGCGGCTAGCGGTGCCGCTGCACCACATCCCTCGAGGGCCGGCTGACTGTGGCTCTTCTTCAGATCGGGGATCGCGCCGTCGGCGAAAGCAGCCCCGCGTATTTCATCGCTGACATTGCCGCCAATCACGACGGAGATGCGAATCGAGCGGTCGAACTTGTTCATCTGGCCGCCGAGGCTGGTGCCGATGCTGCAAAGTTCCAGCACTTCCGCGCCGAACATATTGTCAGCAGGGCCGGATTCGAGTCCGGACCGCAGCTGTCGCATCAGAGCAAGTGGAAGAAATCCGTATTCGAGGTGTATCAGGACGCGTCGGTACCGTGGGAATGGACCGAGCAACTCAAATCCGCGTGCGACGAGGCGGGGATACATTTTTTTTCCTCACCCTACGATCTGGATGCGGTCGACATGCTGGATCCGTATGTGCCGGCGTACAAGATCGGATCCGGCGACATAACCTGGCCGGAAATCCTCGAACACATCGCCCGCAAGGGGAAGCCAGTGCTGCTGGCCACCGGGGCATCGAACCTGGCAGATGTCGATCGGGCGGTGAGTGCAATTCTCGAGATCAATCCGCGGCTTCTCCTGATGCAGTGCAACACCAATTACACCGGCAGCGGCGAGAACTTCCGTTACGTGAATCTTCGGGTGCTGCGAACATTCGCGTCCAGGTATCCTGACCTGGTGCTGGGGCTGAGTGACCACACGCCAGGTCATTCCGCAGTGTTGGGAGCGGTAACGCTCGGAGCGCGCGCGATCGAGAAACACTTTACCGACGACAGGGGCCGCGAAGGCCCGGACCATCCTTTCTCGCTTGACCCCGCTGCGTGGCGCGAAATGGTCGATCGCACTCGCGAACTTGAATACGCCCTCGGGAACGGCGACAAGATCGTGGAGCCGAACGAACGTGAAACCGTGGTGATACAAAGACGATGCATTCGTGCCGCGCGTGATCTGGCCTCCGGTACCGTTCTCGCCCAGGGTGACCTGGAGTCGCTGCGTCCGTCACCCATTGACGCGATCTTCCCGTTCCAGATCCAGGATGTCGTTGGCCGAACGCTCACTCGCGGCTTGCGGCGCGGTGATTATCCAAAGTGGACCGATCTCGGCTGAAAGTCCTCTATATCTCGTGGGGCTACACGACCCACGATCATCGTTTTCTCAAGTCATTCGTCGGCGCGGGATGGGATCCCATACATCTTCCACTGCATGCCGAGAGACTGGACAATAGACCTTTACCGATGGGCGTCGTGACGTCAGGGTGGCCGTTCAGCCCCCAAGGCGCCGACACCGCAACCGGCCGGGCTGCGCGGCGCACCCGCGTGATCGAGATCATTGCCGAGCGGCGACCTGATGTCGTCCTCGCGGGTCCCGTGCATTCGGGGGCATTTCTCGCGACCCTTGCCCGCGCTAAGCCCCTCGTCACGGTTTCGTGGGGGACCGACCTGCTTGTGGACGCGGACGCAACTTCGAGATCCAGCTTCGTGACCCGATATGTTCTCGATCACTCGGATGCGGTATTCGGGGACTGCCGCGCGGTGCGGGAGGCCGTGCACCGGCACTCCTCACTGCCAGACGAGCGGATCGTGACGTTTCCCTGGGGGATTGATCTGGCGCGGTTCCAACCCCGCCGTTCCGCGTCGGCTGTGCGCAGGGAGCTGGGCTGGGCAGAGAACGAGGTCTTCATCTCGACGCGAAGCTGGGAGCCGCTCTATGCCATCGACGTGCTCATCCGCGCATTCGTTCTGGTGCGGCGGAGACTTCCCGCTGCGCGCCTTCTCCTGCTCGGCGACGGGTCCTTGAACGCGGACATACGTTCCCTCCTCAGCGACCTGGAGCTCGGAGAAACAGTGCACGCGCCCGGTCGCGCTCCATACGATCTCCTCCCCGACTACTTTCGCAGTGCGGACGCTTATGTCAGCTCGGCCCTCAGTGACGGCACGTCGATCTCCCTGCTCGAGGCCATGGCGTGCGGCCTGCCCGTGGTCG
>Ga0136612_10000899_pt1 | contig 11955 bp, 10 predicted proteins | sample AntDryUQ224A2306_2_FD_106644 | JGI IMG/M metagenome (GOLD analysis project Ga0136612, IMG submission 106644) | Polar desert sand microbial communities from Dry Valleys, Antarctica - metaG UQ224A (23.06) | ecosystem: Environmental > Terrestrial > Soil > Desert | place: Antarctica: Dry Valley...
GGCGCACGACTCGGTTGACGCTAGACTGACCGTCCGGCTCGAATTCGGAGGAAAGACCTGCAATTTCCAATATCTAGCCCCCGTAGCTCAGTGGATAGCCAGCGGTTCTACCAACCTGGCCTCGCGTCTACCAACCTCTTCTTGTCCGAGATGCTGAAAAGCTCTAAAACAAGCCATTCTCTCCTTGGGCGCCGTGTTCGCAATCAGGAGGTCGGCGGTTCGAGCCCGCCTAGCTCCATCCGTTGTTGTCGGCACAGCGAAGGTGGTACGTGGAGATCTTCGTGTGTTCGATCGCTCGATGAGCTGAGTAAGCACTTTGCCGGATCCGTTAACCAGCGCCTCGGGAGAGGTCCTCATCGCACCGAACATTGACGCTCGAGCCGTCGCTCTCCGATGACCTGGAGCATCGGGTTGGAGGGTCGCGGGGTCGTGGTGACAGGAGCGGCCGGCGGGATCGGACGCGCGATCGCCGGTCAGTTCGCAGACGCGGGCGCCCACGTCTGTGCCGTCGATCTCGATCAGGAGGCGACCGAGGCGGTGGTCGCAGGGATCGAGTCTCCGGAGCGGCATCTCGCGGTCGCCGCGGATCTTCGAGACCTGGCAGGACACGAGCCGATGCTGAGACGCGCTCTCGGCTCATTCGGCCGGCTCGACGTCCTCGCCCATGCAGCCGCTGTTCTTCGCCGGCGCGATTCGCTCGACGAGGTGACGGAGGACGACTGGGACTTCCAGATCGACGTCAACCTCAAGGCGACGTTCTTCCTCAATCGTGCGGCGGCGTGGCTGATGCGAGCACAGGGGAGAGAGGGCCGGATCGTCAACTTCACGTCGCAGGGATGGTCGACGGGAGGGTTCGGCGGTTCGGTCGTCTACGCGGCGTCCAAGGGCGGCATCGTCTCCATGAGTCGTGGGCTGGCGCGGTCGTGGGCCCCGGACGGAATCACCGTCAACACGGTCTCGCCCGGTGCGGCCGACACACCGATGATGCGAGGAGGGCTGACGGACGACGCCCTCGACGCGTTCGTGCGCACGATCCCACTGGGTCGGATGGCGGAACCCGACGAGATCGCTTCAGCGGTGATCTTCCTGGCGTCCGATCATGCGCGCTACATCACCGGGGCGACGATCAACGTCTCGGGTGGGCAGCTGATGTACTAGCCGGAAGGCGCCCTTCCACGGCCGTACCTGCCAGTCGGAATCGGTTCCAGGTAGGGTCGGGGGCAGCCCTGAGCCACTGCACCGGAGGTTTCGTGCGCATCACCTCGGTCGAGGCGATCCCGATCGGCTATCCCGAGCCGAACGATCACGGGCGGACGCGGTTCGTCTGTCTCGCCCGGCTGGCGACGGACGAGGGGCTCGTCGGCTGGGGCGAAGGTGTCGCCTACTGGGAGGAAGCGGCTCGGGCCACCGCGATCCTGATCGATGCGCTCGGCGAGCTCGTCGTCGGGATGGATCCGGTCCAGACGGAGACGATCTGGCGGAAGCTCAAGGATCACTCGTGGTGGTACGGGAATGGCGGCATCGCCTCGATGGCCATTTCGGCGATCGACATTGCCGTCTGGGATCTGAAGGGCAAGGCGCTCGACGCTCGAGTGCTCGATCTCCTCGGGGGCCCGACCAAAGAGGAGCTGCCCGCTCTCGCTTCGGGGCACGCCGCGCACGCCGACCTCGGTGCTCTCGCGGAGGAGGCTGCCGCGTGGGTAGCCACCGGGATGGTCGGGGTCAAGGTGGGCTTCGGCAAGCGCGGCGACGCGCGGCTCGGGTACGAGCACGCCCGCGACGTCGAGTACGTGCGACGCGTGCGCGAGGCGCTCGGTCCCGACAAGTCGATCATGATCGATCTCGGGGTCGCGATCCGCTGGGATGTCGCCGAGGCGGTCGAGCGCGTCCAGGCCTTCGAGGAGCACGTGATCTCCTGGATCGAGGAGCCGCTCGGCCACTGGAATCCCGAGGGCTACCGAACCCTACGAGCGAAGACGAAGACCAGGATCGCCTACGGGGAGAAGGAGTTCGGGCTGGAAGGGATCCAGCGAATCCTCGACACCGGAACGTGTGACGTCCTCGGCTTCGACCCCGGCCGGGCCGAGGGGCTCACGGGCTTCCGGCATGCCGTCGAGCGGGTCGAGGCGTCGGGGTCGCAGGCCAACGCCCACGCCTGGTCGACGGCCATCGTTTCGGCCGTGAGTCTCGCGATCAGCTGGGCGAGCCCCGTCTGCCGGCAGTTCGAGGTCAAGCCGATTCGCGATGTCGCTCAGTACGAGTTCGTGGCCGCCCCGGTGACGCACGAGAACGGCCTCATGCCGCAACCCCAGGGACCGGGTCTCGGGATCGAGATCCTCGAGGACGTCGTCGCTCGCTATCGGATCTAGTCGCGCACGGCGCCGGGCTCTCCGAGCAGGAGCGCGACGGTTTCGGAGAACGGGGCGTCGCCGAGGGCGAGCGCCTGCGCGAAGGCCGTGTCTCCGGTTACTCCGGAGAGGAGCTCCCACTTCTCGATGCGCTGGGTATCGGTGAGCGGGCGTAGTGGGTGTCCCGTGGCGAACGCGACTTCGGCTTCTCTCCGCGCTCCGTCCGAGAGTTCGACCGTCACGCGCGCGCCGAGGTCGGCTCGGCTGGCGACGATCGAACATCGAGAGACCAACTTCATCACCTCGGCGTCGCGGGAGAGGCCCGATTCGAGCTCGCCCGCCTTACCGGCGGCGAGGGTGACGCCGACTGCGTGCGGGATGCTCCACCACGCCTCTGCATCGGTGGTCGGTTTCTGGGCCCCGGCGAGGAGCGCTGCACCGGGCGAGACTTCGATCGTTGCCTGGGTGACCCGTCTCGGGGGGATGGGGCCGATCTCTTCCGCCGCGTCGATTGCCGACTGTGCGAAGCCGGAGGCGGGGTGGAGGCGGTAGGCCGTCTCTGCGAGCGCGAGCGGACTCTCGCCCGTGACGGAGGCGATCGTGGCCTCGCTGCGGATGGCAGCGAGGAAGCCCTGGGCAGATTCGATTCCGAATCGTGTGGCTTCGAGACCGGCGGAGGCCGCGCGCGCGGCAAGCACGCCCGCGGACGCCGCCTGGGCACGGTGCACGAACCTCGTATCGCTCCGTTCCAGCATGCAGGTGATCGAGCCTCCCGCGATCGAGAAGGCGTGGCCGACCGCCGCCACAACGTGAGCAGGCCCACTCTCGATCCAGGCGGCTGCGGCCGCCGCGCCAACGGTTCCGGCCAGAGCTGTGACGTGCCAGAAGCGCTTTCCGTCCGAGCCGAGGAGTCGGGCGACCGCGATGCAGACCTCGTACCCGAGCGCGACGGCTTCCGCGGCAACGGTTCCGGACACGTGCCTGCCCCGCGCGGAGCAGACGACGGCCGGCCAGACGATTCCCCCCGGGTGGACCAGGGCCGAGGGGTGAAGGTCGTCCCGGTCGAGCGCGTGCGCCTCGAGCGCGAGCCGGGCCGGGTCGCCGGCCCATGATGCATCCATCCGTGCGCGCCCGCCGTGCACGCACGCCGCGAAGTCGAAGAGGCTGAATCCAGCCGCGCGAGCGAGCTCCGCGGGGTCGACGCGCCCGATCCGACGGTGCGCGGCAGCAACGAGCAGCGACGTTCCCCCGGTGTCGCCGCGCCGCGTCAAACGAGATTCACGCCAGGCGCCATAGAATCACCGACGGTAACGTTTCCAGGCTCATCCTGCCTTTCTGCGAGAGCGTGATTTGACTTCCTTCAGGAAAGCAGTCTAATCTCGACAGATCGCCGCCGGAATCGAATCCAGTCCGCCGAAGGGAGATTCCAGAGGAGCTCGCGAGACCATCCTGCGCCACGTCCGGCGGGCCTGTCGCGCGGCAAGGTCGTAGACACCGAAAGGCACGTCCATGCACGGAGCGCCCCGGCGCGCCGGCCGAGAAGGAAAGGTGCGAGAATGAGATCGTTCAAGCAACGGTTTTCTGCAAGACACGTAGCGATGAGTGTGCTGCTCGTGATGAGCGTCGGGACCCTAGGTGCCGCAGCGGCAACCGGAGCGCTCCAGGCTCCTCCCAAGCAGAAGAATGTCGTTCCACAGCAACAGGCGATCCCGGGCAGCGGCAAGGGAATGGTCATCGGCTACGCGACGAGCCTGGAGACGGTTCCCGTCGTGCACGTGATCTCGCTCGGCATCAAGGCTCAAATCAAGCGTTCAGGAGCGACGCTCGTCTTCTGTGACACGGCCGGCGACATCACGAAGGCCCTCGACTGCGCGAAGCTCTTCAAGACGCGTGGGGTTCAGGGCTATCTGCAGTTCCAGCACGACACCAAGTCCTCCCCGTCGATCTGCAAGGCAGGTCCGCAGAACGTTGCCGTATTCGCGATCGACATCCCTCAGCCTCCGTGTCAGACGTCCTTCATGGGAGTCGACAATGCGTACGGCGGCTACGTGGCCGGCGTCAAGGCCGGGGAGACGGTCAAGGCCAAGTTCGCGTGCAAGTACGACGCCTGGGTATCGCTGGAGCAGCCCGAGATCGGAGCGCCGAACGACCAGCGCATGGGTGGTTACCGCAAGGGCTTCCAGTCGGTGTGCCCCGGGGCGATCAAGAACCTGAAGAAGGTCGGTTTCGACGCGACGGCCACGCAGGCCAGAACGCTGATGGCCGACATTCTCACAACGCTTCCCGGCAAGAAGCGGATCATCGTCGCATCCATCGATGACGAGGGAATTCAGGGTGCGTTCGCAGCGGCGAAGTCGGCGGGGCGGCCGACAGACCTCTGGGGAATCTCGCTCGGCGTCGCGGACAACGTCACCAAGTGCGGGGTCAAGACGAACCCGAACTGGCTCGCCGCCACCGCGATCTTCCCGGAGAAGTACGGCTGGACAGCCGTCCCGTACATCATCAAGACCATCAAGGGGCAGAAGGTGCCCAAGTTGCTCTACATCCCGCTCGTCGCGGTCGACAGCAAGAACATCAGCAAGTACTACCCGAAGCTGAGCTGCTGACCGCAGAAGCCGTGACGGATCTCTTCCGACTCGAAGCTCGCGGGATCCGTAAGTCGTTCGGTGGCGTCGAGGTCCTTCGTGGAGTGAACCTCGACGCCACCGGCGGCACCGTTCTCGCGCTTCTGGGCGAGAACGGTGCCGGGAAGTCGACACTCGTCAAGATTCTCGCCGGCGACTACGAGGCCGACGCCGGCTCGATCGCGGTCGCCGGCGCAAGCTACCGTTCGATGGACCCTGCGGCCGCGAGAGGCCAGGGAATTCGAATGATCTTTCAGGAGCTCGCGGCGGCCCCGGAGCTGAGCGTCGCCGAGAATGTGATGCTCGGCCAGTTGCCCGCGTGGCACGGCCTGGTCAACTGGCGCTCCGTTCGCGCCTCGGCGGGCCGCATGCTCGAAGACCTCGGGGTCGAGCTCGATCTCGCCGCGCCCGTCTCGAGCCTCCGGGTTGCCGAGCGCCAGATGATCGAGATCGCGCGCGCACTCCTCGGGAAGGCGCGCTGCCTGATCCTCGACGAGCCGACGGCAGCGCTGTCGCACCAGGAGGTCGAGCGCCTCTTCAGCTTCATCCAGCGACTTCGCGAACGGGGGGTCGCGATCATCTACATCACCCACCGCCTGGACGAGGTCGCACGGGTCGCCGACCGGGTCCAGGTGCTGAGGGACGGAGCATCGGTGCTCGAGGGCCCCGTCCCGGAGTTTCGGCGCAAAGAGCTCGTGACCGCGATGGTGGGCAAGTCCGTCGGGGAGACCGGGCGTCCGGTGCCGCTCGACCGCACCCCTACCAGGGCATTGCTGAGCTTCGAGGCAGCCACGTCGGACGGCGCGTTCGTCGACCTCGACCTCACGGTGGGCGACGGCGAGGTCGTCGGGCTCTACGGGAAGATCGGGTCAGGCACGGCAGAGGTCGCCGAGGTTGCCTTCGGGCTTCGCAAGCTGACCGGTGGACAGCTTGCGGTCGCTGCCGGAAAGCGCGCCGCACGCAATCCGGCGCACGCCATCCGCTCGAAGGTCGGGTTCTTGCCCGCCGACCGGCAGCGTGAGGGAGCTTTCATGATCCGATCGGTCGCCGAGAATCTTTGCGCGCCGTCGTGGTCGCGACTCGCCCGCGCTCGGCTCCTCATCTCGGCCAAGCTGGAGGCGACTGCCTACGGGCGATGGCACGACGTTCTGAGCATCCGGTCGCGGAACGAGCCAACGCAACCGATCGGAACGCTCTCGGGAGGGAACCAGCAGAAGGTGCTGCTCGGGAGATGGCTCGAGTCGGGGTCACGGGTTCTCGTGCTCGTCGAGCCGACGCGGGGGGTCGACGTCGGAGCGCGGGCGGAGATCTATCGCTCGATCCGACAGCTCGCAACGGAAGGTGTTGGTGTTCTGGTCGTGACGTCCGACTACGAGGAGGTCGTGCAGGTGGCAGATCGGGCCGTCGTGATGTCCCGGGGGGCGATCACTGCTCAGCTAGCGCGAGAGGACGTCAGTATCGAGCGTCTGAGCTCGGCCGCGGGTGAATAGCGTTTCGACGACAACGTCACCGGAGCCGGGTCGCGGTCGGTCCGCACGGGGTCTGTTCAAACGACTGCCCGAGGCCTCGGCGCTGATCGTGTTCCTGGTCGTCGAGACTGTCTTCTTCTCGATCAAGTCACCGTACTTTCTCGCCTGGGACAACTGGTTGAACATCCTCACCGCGGTCGCCGTGATCGGGATAATCGCGGCACCGGGAACGATGCTGATGACGGCGGGTCAGTTCGACCTGTCGGTCGGGTCGGTCACGGCGTTCACGTCGGTCGTGATGGCGAATCTGGCGCTGAGCCACAGCATCGGTTTCTCGCTGGTGCTCGCGGTGATCGCAGGAATCGCCGTCGGAGTGATCAACGGATTTCTCGTCACGGTCGTCGGCGTCAACGCCCTGATCACCACGCTCGGCACGTTGGCGGCGTTCCGCGGCTTGGCCGAGGTCACGGCCAAAGGCCAGACAGTCGGCGTCGAGGGGTTCGAGTTCCTCGGCACCGCGCGGCCCTTCTGGAACATCCCGGTTCCTGTGCTGGTGCTGGTCGGCGTGCTCGCCGCCTTCTGGCTGCTGATGCGATTCACGGTCTACGGCCGGGCGATGTTCGCGATCGGATCGAATCCCACTGCGGCACGGCTCGTCGGCATTCGCTCCGGCCGCTACATCTTCATCGGCTTCGTACTCTCGGCGGCGGCGTGCGCGATGGGCGGGCTCATCTTCACGTCGCAGCTCAGCGTCGGATCGCCGGTCTTCGGAACCGGGATGGAGCTCTCGGTGATCACGGCGATCGTGCTGGGAGGAGCGAGCCTCAGCGGCGGACGAGGATCGATCGTCGGGACGGCCGTGGGCCTGTTGATCATCGGAATCTTGAACAACGGCTTGACGCTCACCGGCGTCGATCCGTTCTGGCAGAACGTCGCCCGCGGCGCCCTCCTGATCGGCGCCGTCTCGTTCGATCGACTGCGCGCACGACTTGGTGACTAGGGCTCAGGCCGATGCTGGACGGGTCGGCTCGAAGCGACCGGTCGCGACGCTTCGGTAGAGCGCGTCGAGGATCTCTACCGTCCGGGCCCCCAGCTCTCCCGGGGAGCAGTTCTCGACCGGCTCCCCCAGCGCAAGATCCACGAGAGCGTTCGGCGGTCCGTCACAGTCGTACAACCCGGCCTCGTGACCGAGCTCCAGTCGCACCTCGCCGTCGCGTCTGCCGAGCCACACGAGGCCCGCGTCGATGTCTAGTGCGAACTGGCCTTCTGAACCGACGATGCGGATATCCAGCTCGTTCTCGCTCGCCTGAACATCGGTATGGGACGAGGCGCCGGCAAGAGTCCCCACCACATCGCCCTCGTAGCGGATCGCCGCTGCAACGTGCAGCTCGACCGCAGCGCCGAGCGGAGCGGCGACGCGCGCGGCAACCTCCTCCCCGCGAAGACCGGAGAGCCAGAGCCCCACGCCCAGTGCGTGGGACAGCTGCGCCTGCGCGTATCCGCCACCAGAGATGCTCGGATCCGTCCAGGTTCGCTGCTCCGGAACCGCTTCGGGTGACGCCTTCGGGTAGGCGCCGGTCCCTGAGAGCAGCTCGCGCGTGAACGAGGCCATCCTGATCGTCATCGTCTCGATCGTCCCGAGGCCCCGCTCGGCGAGCAGACGCTTCGCCTCTCGCAGGAGAGGACGGTAGTTCCAGCCGAACGCGCAGACCAGCATCCGGTCGCTCCGCCGGGCGGTTTCCACGAGGTCCCAGGCGTCGGCGGGAGCGATCGTCACGGGTTTCTCGACGAGGACGTGAGCTCCGGACTCGAGGGCTGCCTTGGCGTGCTCGTGGTGGAACGCCGTCGGGCTCGAGACGACGCAGATATCGAGCCCCTGAGCGAGCACGTCCCGGTAGTCCTCGCTCGCGACCGAGAAGCCCCATCGCTCGGAGATCGTCGAGAGGAGGTCACCGCCGAGCCGCGAGACACCGACGAGCTCGACATCGTCCAAGCGTCTCGCGAGGTTCGGAATGTGGGACGCCACTGCCCATGAGCCCGCCCCGATCACACCGGCGCGCAGCCTGCCTCGATCACGGGCGGCTCGCCCGGCGCCCGTCATCGGTCGTCGACGCGGTACCGGTCGACGAACTCCTCGTCCAGCTCCCACCCGAAACCCGGGCTCTGGGGCAGCGCGAAGCAGCCCTCGTCGACTTCGGGCCGGTTCCCGATCAGGCCCCACCAGATCGGGTCTCTCGCGGGGTTGAAGATCTCGACGTAGGTCCCGTTGGGCTGACTGGCCAGCATGTGCGCTGCCACTTGCGGCTCCTCGTGATGGCCGAGCTGGACGCTGAAGACCTGGCTGACCGCCGCGAGCCGTTTCCAATTGGTGTACCCGCCAGTCCACGAGGCATCGAAGTTGCAGACGTCGATCGCGCCCGTTTCCATCATGTCGCGACACCCTGCAGGCGAATACTCGCTCTGACCCGCGCACACGGGGATTCCGCCCCGGTTGCGGACGTCCCGCAGGTCGCGCCGGTCGTTCGCCCAGACGCACGGCTCCTCGAACCAACGGATATCGAGGTCGCGCACCCGGTCGCAGATGTCGAGAGCCTGGTGGAGGCTGTAGCCCTGGTTGGCGTCGATCGTGATCACGAAGTCAGGTCCGGCAGCATCGCGTGCAGCCGAGATCCGAGCAGCATCCTCCACGGTGGAGAGCCCGCCGATCTTGAACTTGCAGCCTCTGTAGCCCCAGTCCTTCCAGGCGGCTATCTCGTCCTTGATGGCGCCTGTATCCGGACCGTAGTAGCCGCCGATGATGTTGACCGGAATGCGGTCGCGGTACCCGCCCCAGAGCTGCCACAACGGCTGGCCGACGGCTTTGCCAATCGCGTCCCAGATCGCGAAATCGACATTTGCGAGCGCAACGAGACCGATCCGGCGGTCGCGCAGCTGGTCGTACGTCACCGGGTAGGCGAGCTCCCAGCACCGCTCGTACGCGAACGCGTTCTCGCCCAGGAGCCGAGGACTGATCTCGTCGCGGATGACCGACACGATCTCGCCGAGCGTCTTGTCCTCGTCGCCTGCATAGGCCTCACCGACGATGCCCTCCGCAGTGTGGACGCGCGTGATGATGCTCGCGCGATTCGTCATCCGGTAGTAGCTCCCGCGATACTCGCGGTCGAGCGGAACGATGAGCGGGATCAGCTCGATCGCCTCGATCGTGAGTCTGCTCGCCCGGCCTGCGGCGGTCACGGCGGGTTGCCCGTCGATGTTGCTCTGCGGCATCGGAGCCCCTTGGCTGGAATGCTTTCCAGGAAAGTACCGCGGCGTCAGCGCCACTGTCAACCAATGGCCCCGCAGGCCCCTCTAGGCATTCGCCGGCCCGATCAGGTTGTTCCGAGCGAACGCTACCGGTAACGTTCCCAGTTGATGACCGACACCCAGGGTGCAGATCTCCGTGCGTACCCGGACCGCCGGGCGAGCATGCGCGAGGTTGCAGACCGGGCGGGTGTCGCGATGTCGTCGGTCTCGCGCGTCCTGAGTGGTCATCCCGACGTGAGCCCGAAGATGCGCGAGGTCGTGACCGCCGCCGTCAGTGAGCTCGGTTACCGGCCCGACATGCTCGCACAGGGGCTGCGGCTCCGAAAGACCCTCTCCGTCGGGTTCACGGTGTCCGACATCGCGAACCCTGTTCTCGCGGCAGCTGTCACGGGCGCCGAACGGCGATTGCGTCGAGCGGGGTACTCCCTTCTGCTCACCAATTCGGAAGGCGATGCGGAACTCGACGCAGAGAACATCCGTCTGCTACAGCAGCGGCGGGTCGACGGACTGATCCTCTCGCTCGCGGACGAGAATCACGCGCTCACGGTCGATGTCCTCGGCCAGGCAGAGGCGCCCTTCGTCCTGCTCGACCGTGATGTGCCGTCCGGGCTGACCGCGTCTCGCGTGTGCTTCGACCACCGCGCCGGGATGTTCCGGGCAGCCAGCCATCTGCTCGAGCTCGGGCACCGTGAGATCGCCCTGGTCAGCGGTGGCCCGCATGGGCCGGCACGCGAACGCCGACTCGGGATCGAGGACGCCCTGGCTCTGGGCGGTAACGGCGGTCGCTGTGTCGTCTACGACGGTGAGTTCTCCGTCGTCCACGGGGAGCGCACCGCCCATCAGATCCTCGATGGGGCCACTCCGGTGACGGCCATCATCGCCGGCGGCAATCTCCTCATGCAGGGTGCGCTCCGGGCTCTGCGCGACCGTGGCACAAGGGTGGGCGTGGACATCTCGTTCGTGGGGTGCGACGACGTCGCCGTGGCAGAGCTCCATACACCCCAGATCGCGGTCGTACGCCGCGACATGCACTCGATCGGCGAGGCCGCCGCCGATCTATTGCTCGAGCTCCTGAACGGGTTCAAGGGGACGAAAGAAGTCCGGTTACCGACCGAGTTCGTCGCCCGTCCGAGTTGCGGCCCGGCGCCGCCGGCTCCACGATGAGACGCGGCTGCCGCCGGTGGCTTCTCTAGAACCGATTCCGGTAACGTAGCCACATGAGGCTACGGCGATCCTGCCTGGCAGTCCCCGGATCGAGTGCGAAGATGCTGTCGAAGGCTTCCGGCCTCCCCGCCGACCAGGTGTTCCTGGATCTCGAGGATGCTGTCGCGCCGCTCGAGAAGAACGCAGCGACGCGTGAGCTCGTCGTTCGAGCACTCGTCGACCAGACGTGGGTCGCGCCGACGAGAGCCGTGCGGGTCAACGCCGTGGGCACACCGTGGTGTCTCGACGACCTCTTGCACGTCGTCCGAGGGGCGGCGGATGCGCTCGATTGCATCGTGATCCCCAAGGTCGAGAGTGCGGCACACGTGCACTTCGTCCACCACCTCCTCGATCAGCTCGAGTCCGCCACCCACGCGTCACGGCGGATCGGCCTCGAGCTCCAGATCGAGTCTCCCAGAGGCCTCGTCGAGATCGAGCGGATCGCCGGCGCCTCCGACCGCGTGGAGGCGCTCGTCTTCGGGCCTGGCGACTACGCCGCAGCCGCCGGGATCCCGCAGCTCACCGTCGGCGCGATCGAGCCCGGCTACCCGGGGGACCAGTGGCACTACGTGCTCGCGCGGATCGCGACGACGGCAAAGGCCTTCGGGCTGCAGGCGATCGACGGTCCGTACGCTGCAATCCGCGACCTCGACGGCTATCGCGAAGTCGCGATCCGGTCACGCCTGCTCGGCTTCGACGGCAAGTGGGCTCTCCACCCCGATCAGATCGGGCCGTGCAACGAGATCTACGCCCCGACTCGGGCCGAATACGACCGGGCCGTTCGCATTCTCGCGGCCTACGAGCTTGCGACGGGAGAGAGCCGCCGGGGCGCGGTGCTGTTCGAGGGCGAGATGATCGACGAGGCGAGCCGGAGGATGGCGGAGGGCCTCGCCTCCCGTGGCGCGGCGGCGGGACTCGTCGTCGAGGTCGGTGCGTGAGCGGGCTTCTCTCGGACCTCCGGATTCTCGCGATCGAGCAGTACGGAGCTGGGCCATTCGGGACGATGCA
>Ga0136612_10000901_pt1 | contig 11954 bp, 6 predicted proteins | sample AntDryUQ224A2306_2_FD_106644 | JGI IMG/M metagenome (GOLD analysis project Ga0136612, IMG submission 106644) | Polar desert sand microbial communities from Dry Valleys, Antarctica - metaG UQ224A (23.06) | ecosystem: Environmental > Terrestrial > Soil > Desert | place: Antarctica: Dry Valley...
CGCGGACGGCCCTGCTCTTCGCGGACCGGACGTGGACCTACCGCGAGCTCGACGACGCGGTCAGCCGCGCGTCGCGCGCGCTGCTCGATCTCGGGCTCGTCAAGGGCGACCGGGTCGCGGCCTACGGCAAGAACTCCGACGCCTACCTGATCGGCTTCCTGGCCTGCGCGCGGACGGGCCTGGTGCACGTGCCGATCAACTACAACCTCGAGGGCGACGAGCTGGCCTATCTGCTGCGGCAGTCGGGCAGCCGGATCGCGCTGGTGGACCCGGCCCTCGCCGCAGCGGTCGACGCGCTCGACCGTCGGCCTGAGCAGGTACTGGCGCTGCGCGACGCGCCCGGCTCGTTGCTCGAGCGTTCGTGGGCGGGTGAGGTGCCGCAGATCGACGCCGAGGTGGCCGACTCCGACCTCGTCCAGTTGCTCTACACGTCGGGGACGACCTCGCGGCCCAAGGGCGCGATGATGACCCACCGGGCGCTCGTGCACGAGTACGTCTCGTGCGTCCTCGCCCTCGGGTGCTCGGCCGACGACGCGCCGCTGCACCCGATGCCGCTGTACCACTCCGCCGGGATGCACGTCTTCCTGATGCCGTACCTGGCGGTGGGCGCGACCAACCACCTCATGGAGGCTCCCGACATCCCCGAGGTGCTGCGGCGGGTGGAGGCCGACCGCATCGGCGCGCTGTTTCTCGCTCCGACCGTGTGGGTGCCGCTGTCGAACTCCGCGGACTTCGCCACTCGCGACCTATCGTCCCTGCATAAGGCCTTCTACGGGGCGTCGATCATGCCGCTGCCGGTGCTTCAACGGTTGCAGGAGGCGCTGCCCGAGCTCGGCTTCTACAACTGCTTCGGGCAATCGGAGATCGGGCCCCTGGCGACCGTGCTGGGTCCGGAGGAGCACCCCGATCGACCCGAGTCGTGCGGTCGATCGGTGCTCTTCGTGGAGCTGCGGGTGGTCGACGACGACGGCGCCGACGTCCCGCCGGGCGAGATGGGGGAGGTCATCTACCGTTCCCCTCAGCTGTGTGAGGGCTACTGGGACGATCCGGAGGCCACCGCGGCGGCGTTCCGCGACGGGTGGTTCCACTCCGGCGACCTCGTCCGGGTCGACGAGCAGGGGTACATCACCGTGGTCGATCGCATCAAGGACGTCATCAACACCGGCGGGGTCCTCGTCGCCTCCCGGGAGGTCGAGGATGCGCTCTACACCCACGCGGCGGTCGCGGAGGCCGCGGTCATCGCCCTGCCGCACGAGACGTGGATCGAGGCGGTCACCGCCGTGGTGGTGCTCAAGGAGGACGTCTCGCCCGACGAGCTCATCGCCCACGTCAAGGGGCGGCTCGCCGGCTACAAGGTGCCCAAGGCCGTGCACGTCGTCGACGAGCTGCCGCGCAACGCCTCGGGGAAGCTGCTCAAGCGGGTGCTGCGTGACGAGCTCGTCCCCCGCTGACCGGCCGGCGCGCTGACCGCCGGTGGTCAACCGGCGACGTTGACTCGGTCGCGGCCCTGGCGCTTGGCGTCGTAGAGCGCTCGGTCGGCTCGGGCGACCAGTTGCTCGGCGCTCTCGCTGGGGTCCCAGACCGCAAGGCCGACGGAGACGGTGGCGCCCGCCAGCGTGGCCGCGCGGAGCCGTTCGGCCATCCGGGCCGCGCTCTGGCCGCTGCAGCCGGGAAGCAGCACGGCGAACTCCTCGCCGCCGTAGCGCGCCAGCAGGTCGCCCGAGCGGATCTGGTCGCGCCAGGCGGAGGCCGCCGCCTTGAGCAGACGGTCCCCGGCCTGGTGGCCGTGGCGGTCGTTGACGAGCTTGAAGTGGTCGAGATCCAGTAGCGCGATCGCGAGCGGCTGATCGCCCTGCACGGCGGCGGCCAGCGCACGCGGTACCTGCTCGTCCCACACCCGTCGATGCGCAAGGCCCGTCAGCGGGTCGGTCGCCGCCCGGGTCAAGAGCCGACGGTGCAGGTCGGCGCGCTCGAGCATCGCGCCGGCCTCGGCCGCCAGCAGCGCCATCGCCCCCTGCACGCGGTCGGGTACGCGGCGCCGCCCGGTGCTCCACACCAGGACGAGCACGCCGACCACGCGTCCTTCGCGGATCACGGGCTCGAAGAGGACCGACCGCGCCCCGGTCTGTCGGACGAGCACCTGCGCGATGGCCTCCGACCGCGGGGCGTCGGCGACGAAGAACGACCGACCGGCGGCCAGGGCCACCGCCGCGCCCGAGGGCTCGAGCCCGGGGTGCAGCTGGAATCCGCTGAGTTGGGCGTCGGTCGACGCCGTGGGCTGGAGCTTGCCCTCGGCGAGCTCGAGCAGGGCGGTGACGTCGGCGCCGCTCAACTCCGCGGCGACACGGCACAGCCGGTCGCGGGCGTCGTCGTGGCTGGCGTCGCGCGCGAGCTGTGCGATCGCGTGCTGCGCCGCGACGCGGTCGCGGACCTCGGCGACGAGGCGGTGAACGGTGAAGCCGACCACGGACGCCACCATGGCCAGAACCAGCGCCCGCCGCCACTCCGTCGTTGGGTAGTACGGATCGCCGAGCACGAGGATCGGGATCACGAGCGTCGCGATCGAGAGGCTCATCGTGACGACGAGCTGACGCACCCCGCCGTACAGCGCCGACCACACCACGGCCAGCAGCACCAGCGCGGCGAACCCCGACTGCCCGCCGCCTTCAGCCTCACGGAGGATCGCGACGATCAGCAGGTACCCGGCAGGGACGGCGGCCTCCGCCCAGTCCGGCAACCGCTCCCACGGCACCACGGCCACCGCGACGACGAGGAGGGCCATCAGTGCCGCCCCGATGGCCACGAGCGCTCCCTCGCCCGAACGGGCGGGCTGGAGCACCGTCGCGGCCAGCGCCACGACCATCCCGGCCGCGAACGGAGCCAGACGAAAGGCGCGAGAGCTCAGCTGTGACTCCACTCGCCTGACATCGACTGCAAGGCGAGTGGGCTTGAACGACGACGACTAGCGTTCGCCGGCGAGCAGCTCGGCCAGGTGCAGGACCCTGGTGCGGAGCTTGCGCCGCTTGACGCCCTGCTGGAGCTGGCGGTAGCACCCGGGGTTGGCCACCGCGAGCACGTCGAGGTCCGCCTCGGCGATCTCGTCGAGGTGTCGGTCGAGGACCCGGGCGCTGTCCTCGGGGCGCAGGATCGCGTAGGTGCCCGCCGCGCCGCAGCAGGCGGCTGCGCTCGACAGCTCGACGTACTCGCCGACGGTCGCGATGAGCTCCCGCGGCTCCTTCCACACGCCGAGGCCGTTTCGCGCGTGGCAGGAGTCCTGGAACCCGATGCGAAGCCGGGCCTCCGCGGGCTTGGCCGGCTCGGTGGAGCTGCGCCCGGCCAGCCACTGCGAGAGCTCCTTGACGCGCTCCGGGCCGAGCACGCTCGCCAGGTGGGCGCTGCACCCGCCGGACGTGGTCACGATCGTCCCGGGCAGCGCCTCGCCGAGCTCCCGCGCCAGTTCGTTGCCCCGCTCGAGCTCGCCGTTGTGCGCGTGCAGCGCTCCGCAGCACCCCTGCCCGGACGGGACCCGGAGCTTGGGATCCAGCTTGCGGGCGCTGCGGCTCACCCGCGGGTAGAGCACGCGCTCGAAGCAGCCGAGCATCAGGCTCGCCGATGCCGGCCTTTCCCCGGCGCCCTTCGCGTGCCGGCGCGGCACGCCCATGAGCCGCACGCGGGCGGGCGCGTCGACCGCCCACAGCAGCGGCCGCAGCTTGAGCGGGCGCCGGCCCTCGTGCCAGAGCTCGTCGCGCCACTCCTCGAGCAGCGCGCCGTACTGCACGCCCGCCGGGCACACCGGCTCGCACGCCCGGCAACCGAGGCAGAAGGAGGACTCCTCGACCACGGTCGGGTCGTCCACCGCCAGCTGACCGGTCTCGATCGCCCGCATGAGGTTGATCCGGCCGCGAGGGGAGGACGTCTCCTCTCCCGTGAGGCTGTACGTCGGACAGGCGGGGAGGCAGAAGCCGCAGGAGATGCAGCGGTCGAGTAGCTCGGGGGTGAAGATGCCGCGCCGCTCGGTGGGCGGTGGCGGCGTCACGAGCCGAGCTTGCCGGGGTTGAGGATGCCGTTCGGGTCGAACGCCGCCTTGATCCGGCGCAGCAGCGCCATGTACTCGGGCCCGTGCTGACGCTCCATGTACTTCAGCTTGACCATCCCGACGCCGTGCTCGCCGGTGATCGTGCCGCCCATCTCGATCGCCTTCGCGAAGATCTCGGCGAACGCGTCGTGGGCGCGCCGGACCGCATCGGCGTCCGCCGGATCGAGGACCACCGTCGGGTGCAGGTTGCCGTCCCCGGCGTGGCCGAAGGTGCCGATCTTCAGCTCGTGGCGCCGGGCCACCCCCTGGATGTACTCGACCATCTCGGCGATCCGCGACCGGGGCACGGTCGCGTCCTCGAGCAGGGTCAACGGCTCGAGCCGGGAGAGCGAGGGCAAGGCGGCACGGCGGGCCTCGAGCACGTCGGCGGCCTCGGCGGGGGAGCCGGCGATCCGCAGCTGCGTCGCCCCTTCCGCCTCGCACGCCTCGGCCATGCGCACCATGTCCGCGTCGATCGACTGCTGATCGCCGTCCTGGCCGAAGATCAGCAGCGCGCCGGCGGAGGTGTCCAGGCCGATGTGCGCGTAGTCCTCGACCGCGCCGATGCACACCTGGTCGAGGAACTCGAGCGTGACGGGCAGGATGCCCGACGCCAACACACGGGAGACCGCTCGCGCCGCGTCCGCCAGGTCGTCGAAGTAGGCCATCCCGGTCCCCGACGCCTCGGCCGCCGGGATCAGCCGCAGGGTCAGCTCGGTCATCACCGCGAGGGTCCCCTCGCTTCCGCACAGCAGGCGCGAGAGGTCATAGCCGGCGACGTCCTTCACGAGCCGCCCGCCGGTGCGGATGACCTCCCCGGTGGCGAGCACCGCCTCGACGCCGAGGACGTAGTCGCGGGTGATCCCGTACTTCAGGGCGCGCAGGCCGCCGGAGCACTCGGCCACGTTGCCCCCCAGGGTCGCGGTGGTCTGGCTGCCCGGGTCCGGCGGGAACAGGAGCCGCTTGGCGGCGGCCGCCTGGGCCAGCTCGATCGTCCGCACCCCGGGCTCGCAAACCGCGACGAGGTCGTCGCTCGAGACCTCCTTGAGCTCGTTCATCCGGGTCAGCACCAGCACGATCCCGCCGTGGTGCGGGACCGTCCCGCCGCTCAGGTTGGTGCCCGAGCCGCGCGGCACGACGGGGATGCGGCGCTCGTTGGCGACCTTGAGGACCTCGGCGACCTCCTCCGTGGTGGCGGGGAAGACCACGCAGTCGGGGTCGCCGCGCTCCAGCGGGGTCGCGTCGGTAGCGAAGGTGAGCAGCGCACCCGGGTCGTCGCGGACGTGATCTGAGCCGACGATCTCCTCCAGCCGGCGGCTCAGGCCGGAGCCCGGTGCCCGCGGGGCCCGCAGCAGCGGGCTCATCGCACGCGGCGCTGGGGCAGGTCGGTGATCGTTCCCGCGCCGGCCTCGGCGGCCAGGCCGACGGTCTCGGAGAGGGTCGGATGCGGGTGGACGGTGAGCGCGAGGTCCTCGACGTCGGCGCCCATCTCGACGGCGAACGCGAGCTCGGCGATCAGCTCGCCGGCCGCCGTGCCGACGATGCCTCCGCCCAGGACGCGGCGGGTCTCGGGGTCGAAGAGGACCTTTGTCAAGCCGTCGGGGCGATCCGTGCACAGCGCGCGGCCCGAGGCCGCCCACGGGAAGACCGCCTTCTCGTGCGGCGTCCCGGCGGCCTTCGCCTCCCCCTCGGTCGGGCCGGCCCAGGCGATCTCCGGGTCTGTGTAGGCGACCGACGGCATGGCCACGACGTCCCAGGTGACGTCGTGGCCCGCGACGACCTCCGCGGCGACGTGGCCCTCGTGGGAGGCCTTGTGGGCCAGCATGGGCCCGCGGCACACGTCGCCGATGGCCAGGATATGCGGCACGTTCGTGCGCAGCTGCTCGTCGACCGGCACGAAGCCGGCCTCGTCGACGTGGACTCCCGCCGCCTGGAGCTCGAGCTTGGCGCCGTTCGGCGCGCGGCCCACCGCGACCAGGACGCGGTCGAAGACGTGCGTCTCGCCCGCGAAGGCGGCGTGCAGCCCGTCGTCGCGGGCCTCGATGCCCTCCACCCGGGTACCGAGGTGGATGGCGGCGTAGCGCTTCGCGATCCGCTGGTGGAGGGGCTTGACCAGGTCCGGATCGCAGCCCGGGATGAGCTGGTCGGCGAGCTCGACGACGGTCACCTCGGATCCGAGCGCGTCGTAGACGGTCGCCATCTCCAGGCCGATGATCCCCCCGCCGACCACGAGCAGCCGCTCGGGGACGTCGACGAGCTCGAGCGCCCCGGTGGAGTCGGTGATCCGCGGGTCGTCCGGGAGGCCGGGCAGCTTGATCGGCTCCGAGCCCGCCGCGACGATGCAGTGCGCGAAGGCCAGCTCCTCCTCGCCCACCCGGAGGGCGTTCGGCCCGGTGAAGCGGGCCTCGCCCTGCACGACGCGGACCTGCCGGCCCTTGGCGAGGCCGACGAGGCCGCCCGTGAGCTTCTCGACCGCGCCGTCCTTGAAGGCCCGGACGCCGTGGAGGTCGATCTCCGGCGCGCCGAACGAGATCCCGGTGTCGGCGGAGGCCTCCGCGTCGGTGATCACCTTGGCGACGTGCAGGAGCGCCTTGGACGGGATGCAGCCCACGTTGAGGCAGACGCCGCCGAGGCGGCTGTGGCGCTCGACGAGCACCACGTCGAGGCCGAGGTCGGCCGCCCGGAAGGCCGCGGCGTAGCCGCCCGGGCCGGCGCCGACGACCACGAGGTCGACGCGCTCACCGCTCACCTCGGTGGCGGGCACCTGCGCCTCGGCGGGCGCCTCGGGTGGCGGGACCGGCGCGGGGTTGGCCGGCGCGGCGGCCTCGGTGCGGTCGGCGGCGTCCGCGCCGCCGTCCGGCGCGGCGGGCGCCGGAGTCTCGGCTTCGACGGCCTCGAGCCGCGCGATCGGCGTCCCCTGCGAGACGAGCGCGCCGACTTCGACGAGCAGCTCGGCGACTGTTCCGGCCTCCGGCGCGGGGACCTCGAAGCTCGCCTTGTCGGACTCGAGCACCACGAGCGGGTCCTCGACCGCGACGGTGTCCCCGACCGCCACCAGCAGCTCGACGATCGGCACGTCGGAGAAGTCGCCGATGTCCGGCACCTCGACGATCACAAGAGCACCCTCCGCAGGTCGGTCAGCATCTCGCCCAAGTGGGCGGTGAACCGCGCGGCGGCGGCACCGTCGATCACCCGGTGATCGTAGGAGAGCGAGAGCGGCAGCACGAGGCGCGGCTGGAAGGTGGCGCCGTCCCACACGGGCTGCATGACCGACCGCACGACGCCGAGGATGGCGACCTGCGGCGGGTTGACGATCGGCGTGAAGCCCGTGCCGCCGATGCCCCCGAGCGAGGAGATCGTGAACACCGCGCCGCTGAGCTCCTTGGGACCCAGCTTGCCGTCGCGCGCCTTCCCCGACAGCTCGGTCAGCTCCGCCGCGAGCTGGAGCAGTCCCTTCTGGTCGACGTCGCGCACGACGGGGACCATGAGCCCCTTCGGCGTGTCGGCCGCGAAGGCGAGGTGGCGTTCGGGCTTGACCACGAGCTCGTCGCCGTCGAGCGAGGAGGCGAAGCGCGGGAACGCGTCGAGCGCCGCGGCGCTCGCCTTGAGCAGCAGCGCGACCATCGTCACCTTGACGTCGGACTGCTCCGCGTTGAGCGACTTGCGGAACGCCTCGAGCTCTGAGATGTCCGCGTCGTCGTGGTGGGTGACGTGCGGGATGGTCTGCCACGCGGTGGAGAGGTTCTTCGCGGAGAGCTGCTGGATGCGGGTGAGCGGCTGGCGCTCTCCCTCGCCGGCGGCCGGGAGCTTCGCGGCGGGCGGGGCTGGCGTCGGCGCGGCCGCGGGGGCCGGAGCGTCCGCCTCGAGGTCATCCTTGGTGATCCGGCCGCCGCGGCCCGATCCGGTCACCGTCGCCAGGTCGACCCCACGCTCGCGGGCGAGGCGCCGGACGACCGGGCTGGCGTGCACCTCCGGCGCCGCTTCCTCGGGGGCGCTCGGCGCCGGCGCCGGCGGCGGGGCGTCGGCGGTGGGGTCCGCCTGCTCCTCGGCCTCGACCGCCGCGGCGACCGACGACGTCGACGCGGCCTCGGTCGACGGCGGCGCGATCTGCTCGTCGGGCTCAGGGGGAGCCGAGCCGTTGGAGATGGACAGCACGGCGATCTTCGTTCCTTGGCTCACGGTGTCCCCGACGGCGACCTCGAGCGCGTCGACCGTCCCCGCGAACGGCGCCGGGACCTCCATGGTCGCCTTGTCGGACTCCAGGACGAGGAGCGGCTCGTCGAGCGCGACGGTGTCCCCGGCGGTGACGAGCAGCTCGACCACGGGCACGTCGACGAAGTCCCCGATGTCCGGGACCAGCACGTCCTTCAGCGTCGCCATGGCGGGGCTCCCTCGGAGTCGATCTCGTACTGGGCGATGGCCTTCGCGGCGTCGTCGGAGCGGCCGAGCGCGTGCAGGGCGGCGAGGACGACGTGGAAGCGATCGACCTCGAAGAAGCGGCGCAGTGCCGTGCGGTAGTCCGAGCGGCCGAAGCCGTCGGTGCCGAGCACCTCGTAGGAGCCGGGCACCCACGGGCGCACCTGCTCGGCGAAGAGCCGCTGGTAGTCCGTCGCGGCGACGACGGGGCCGCGGTCCGCCGACAGGCAGGCGGCGACGTAGGGCACGGGCGCCTCGGCCGACGGGTGCAGCCGCGCGTGGCGTGAGGCGGCGTTCCCGTCGCGGGCGAGCTCGGTGAACGAGGTGACGCTCCAGACGTCGGCCGCGACGCCCCAGTCCGACGCGAGCAGCTCCGCCGCCTCGAGCACCTCGCGCAGGATCGCGCCGGAGCCCAGGAGCTGGATCTCTGAGCCCTCGCGCACGCGGTGCATCCCGCGCAGGATCCCCTCCTCGGCGCCCGCGGGCAGCGCCGGCTGGCGGTGGTTCTCGTTCAGGACGGTCAGGTAGTAGAAGACGTCCTCCTGCTCGGAGAGCATCCGCCGCAGCCCGTCCTGCACGATGACCGCGACCTCGTACCCGAAGCTCGGGTCGTAGGCCATGCAGTTCGGGATCGTCGCGGCGAGCAGGTGGGAGTGGCCGTCCTCGTGCTGCAGCCCCTCGCCGTTGAGCGTCGTGCGCCCCGACGTGCCGCCGATCAGGAACCCCCGGGAGCGCGAGTCGCCGGCCGCCCACGCCAGGTCGCCGATCCGCTGGAATCCGAACATCGAGTAGTAGACGTAGAACGGCACCATCGGCTCGCCGTGGTTCGAGTAGCTCGTGGCCGCCGCGATCCAGGAGCTCATGGCGCCCGCCTCGTTGATGCCCTCCTGGAGGATTTGACCCTCCTTGTCCTCCTTGTAGAACATCAGCGAGCCGGCGTCCTCCGGGTCGTAGAGCTGCCCGACCTGGCTGAAGATCCCGAGCTGGCGGAACATGCCCTCCATGCCGAACGTGCGCGACTCGTCGGCGACGATGGGGACTACGCGCGGCCCGACCTGCTTGTCGCGCAGCACCGAGGCGAGCACCCGCACGAAGACCATCGTGGTGGAGATCTCGCGCTCCCCGGCCCCGTCGAGCACCGTCTTGAACGCCGAGAGCTCCGGCGCCGGAATCGCCTTTGCCTTACCCGTGCGCTGCGGCAGGCTGCCGCCCAGCGCCGCCCGCCGCTCGTGCAGGTGACGCAGCTCGGGCGCGTCGTCGGGCGGGCGGACGAACGCCTTGGCCCGGATCTGCTCGTCGGTGAGGTCGAGCCCGAAGCGGTCGCGGAAGGCACGCAGCACCTCCTCGCTCATCTTCTTCTGCTGATGGGTGATGTTCTGGCCCTCGCCCGATTCCCCCATCCCGTAGCCCTTGATCGTCTTGGCGAGGATCACGGTCGGCTGGCCCCGGTGCTCGACGGCCGCCCGGTAGGCGGCGCGGACCTTCAGCGGGTCGTGGCCGCCCCGGTTGAGCTGCCAGATCTCGTCGTCGGACCAGTCGGCGACCATCGCCGCGAGCTCGGGCGAGGTGCCGAAGAAGTGCTCGCGCACGAAGGCTCCGTCGCGCGACTTGTAGGTCTGGTACTCGCCGTCGAGCGCCTCGTCCATGCGCTGCTGCAGCAGCCCTTCGGTGTCGGCGGCCAGCAGCTCGTCCCAGCGCGAACCCCAGATCACCTTGATCACGTTCCAGCCCGCGCCGCGGAAGTTCGTCTCGAGCTCCTGGATGATCTTGCCGTTGCCGCGCACGGGCCCGTCGAGGCGCTGCAGGTTGCAGTTGATGACGAACACGAGGTTGTCCAGGCGCTCGCGCCCGGCCAGGGAGAGCGCGCCCATCGACTCGGGCTCGTCCATCTCGCCGTCGCCCATGAACGCCCATACCTTGCGTCCGGTCGTGTCGGTGATCCCCCGTCCGGTGAGGTACTTCATGAAGTGCGCCTGATAGATCGCGAGCATCGGCCCGAGGCCCATGGAGACCGTCGGGAACTGCCAGAAGTCCGGCATCAGCCAGGGGTGCGGATAGCTGCTCAGGCCAGGGTGGGCCGGATCGGTCTCGGCGCGGAAGCCGATGAGCTGTTCCTCGCTCAGGCGTCCCTCGAGGAACGCGCGCGCGTAGATGCCCGGGGAGGAGTGGCCCTGGACGTAGACGAGGTCGCCGCCGTGTTCCTCGGAGGGCGCGTGCCAGAAGTGGTTGAAGCCCTCCTCGTAGAGCGTGGCCGCCGACTGGTAGCTCGCGATGTGGCCCCCGAGCTCGGAGCTGTCCGAGTTCGCCCGCAGCACGATCATGATGGCGTTCCAGCGCACGTAGGCGCGGATGCGCTGCTCGAGCGCGGCGGTCTCGTCCACGGGCGGGTCGGCCCCCGAGTCCAGCGTGTTGACGTACGGCGTCTCGAGCCCCGACGTCACCGGCGCACCGAGCTGGCGCGCGTGGTCGAGCAGGGTTCCGAGCAGGGTCTGCGCCCGCTCGGGGCCGTCCGTGCGCAGGACGCCGTCGAGCGCCTCGAGCCACTCGGCGGTCTCGGCGGCGTCGGGGTCTAGGTCCTGCCCTGACTTCATGCGTCTCCCTTATCGAGAAGCGGGAGCCGGCCCCGTAGTCGGGTGCCGGCCGGCCCGGGCAAGCTACACGCTCGCGGGCGCAACGAGTTCGGCTCCCCTGGGCTGCGACTCCACGGCCCCCGAGAGGAGGGCGCGCTCATGGCGGAGCGCACTCCCAGGGCATCGGCGGGAGCCGCTGACGCCTGTACCGACCAGGGGTACAAGTCCGTCGGATCCCGGAGGAGGAGCGGACGGTGAAGCCGTGGACGTCGCCGTCGCGGAAGTGGCGGCCCGACGCGCTTTTTAGAAGCGCGGATCCGCGCCATGGTCGTGATCAAGGTCCTGGTCGACGCCCGGGGCCGATGGCCGAAGCGCGCGACCGGCTCGACCTGAACCTGCGGTCCGTCGTGCAGTCTTATCGCCACGCGACGGGGTCCACGGCAAGCGCGCCCACGCCGGCCTCGCCGTCTACTCGGCCGCCAAGTACAGCGTGGTCGGTCTCAACGAGGCGATGAACCTCGAGCTCGGCGACCGCGGGGTCAAGTCCTGCGACTTCTGCCCCGGCTACGTCGACAACCCGCTGGCCGCGGACATGGGCGTGGAGCCCGAGGCGATGATCAAGCCGAGCGACCTCGTCGAGGTCCTCAAGGCGCTCCCGGCGCTCTCGCGTCACTGCGTTCATCCCCGAGGTGCTGTTCCTGCGCCCCGGCCTACACGTCTGACGCGGCGGCCGACGGCCGGCCGGCCGGCCAGGCACGGCGCCAGGCCGCGCTCACCGCCCCCCACGGCTGGTAGCTGCGACCCGCCGCCACGATCGCCGCCGCGACGTCCGCGTCGTCCACGGGCCCGGTCTCCCGCCAGGCCGGTGAGGCCTCGGGCGTCTCGGCCGTCAG
>Ga0136612_10000903_pt1 | contig 11946 bp, 13 predicted proteins | sample AntDryUQ224A2306_2_FD_106644 | JGI IMG/M metagenome (GOLD analysis project Ga0136612, IMG submission 106644) | Polar desert sand microbial communities from Dry Valleys, Antarctica - metaG UQ224A (23.06) | ecosystem: Environmental > Terrestrial > Soil > Desert | place: Antarctica: Dry Valley...
ACAACGGCTATCTCGGAATGGTCACCCAGTGGCAGGACATGTTCTTCGACGGGCGCCGCTCGCACGTGCATCTCGATTCCTCGATGCCCGACTACGCGAAGCTCGCCGAGGCCTGCGGCGGCGTCGGGCTCGTCGTCCGCGAGCGCGAGGAGCTGCGCCCTGCGCTCGAGGAGGCCCTCGCCTGCGGCCGGACGGTCGTCGTCGACGTCCGCGTCGACCCGCTCGAGCAGTGCTTCCCGATGATCCCCTCCGGGGCTGCCGCGCTCGACATGATCGAGTTCCAAGACAACGTCGAGGCGGCGTCATGAAGCACACGTTGAGCGTGATCGTCGAAGACCGCCCCGGCGCGCTGACGCGGATCGCGACGATGTTCGCGCGGCGCGGTTTCAACATCGACTCGCTCGCGGTCGGGCCGACGGAGCGTCAGGGAGTCTCGTGCATCACCCTCCGCGTCGACTGCACGCAGCATTCGCTCGAGCAGATCGAAAAGCAGATCCACAAGCTCGTCAACGTGCTCCGGGTCACCGAGCTCGTGCCGGGAGAGGCGGTCGAGCGCGAGTTGATGGTGATCAAGGTCAGCGCAGCCGCAGATCGACGCGCCGAGCTGATCACGACCGCGTCCGCCTTCCACGGTCGCGTGCTCGACGTCGGCCCCGAGGCCGTCGTCTTCGAGCTGGTCGGGACACCCGAGGAGGTCGACGCGTTCCACGAGCTGTGTCGCCCTCACGGAATCGTCGAGCTGGTCCGCACCGGACGGGTCGGACTGTCACGCGCATCGACGAGGCGCCAGCCCCGTAGGCTTGCGGCGATCAATTAGGCAGTCGTTCGACATGCGGGCGAGGCACGCCTCACCCCGACGGCGTACATTCAACGAGCGGGTGAGGCGTGCCTCGCCCCGACGAGATCCGCCCGCGTCGCGGGCCAACCGAACGAGTCGAAAGGAATCCCAATGGCGACGATCCTCCGCGACGGCGACCTCTCCCTGCTCTCCGGCACCGTCGCCGTCGTGGGCTATGGCAGCCAGGGACACGCGCACGCGCTCAATCTCCGCGACTCGGGTGTCCAGGTCGTCGTCGGCCTGCGAGACGGCTCCGCCTCCCGCGGCGAGGCCGAAGCCGCCGGCCTCGAGGTCCGCACCGTGTCCGACGCCGTCGAGGGCGCGCAGCTCGTCGCGATGCTGCTTCCCGACCAGGTGCAACCGCAGGTCTATGCCGACTGGGTCGAGCCGAACCTCGAGCCCGACGCGACCGTGCTCTTCGCACACGGTTTCAACGTGCTCTACGAGCGCGTTGCGCCGGCCGCGCGGCACGACGTGATCATGGTCGCCCCGAAGGGTCCCGGCCACGTCGTCCGGCGCCTCTTCACCGAGGGGTACGGCACCCCGGCGCTGATCGCCGTGCACCAGGACGCGAGCGGCCGAGCCCGGGAGAATGCGCTCGCCTACGCGGTCGGGATCGGCGCAGGGCGGGCGGGAATCCTCGAGACGACCTTTCGAGAGGAGACCGAGACAGATCTCTTCGGCGAGCAGGCTGTGCTTTGCGGTGGCACGTCGGAGCTGATCCGCGCCGGTTTCGAGACGCTCGTCGCGGCCGGCTATCAACCCGAGGTCGCGTATTACGAATGCCTCCACGAGCTGAAGCTGATCGTCGACCTGATCTGGGAAGGCGGGCTCCAGCACATGCGCTGGTCGATCTCCGACACGGCCGAGTTCGGCGACTACGTGAGCGGGCCTCGCGTCGTCGACGAGCATGTGCGGGCGACGATGCAGGGCATCCTCGGCGACATCCAGTCGGGCGCCTTCGCGAAGCGCTGGGTCGGGGACATGGACTCGGGCGAAGCCGAGCTCAAGCGGCTCCGCGCGGAGGCCGAGGGGACGCAGCTGGAGTCGGTCGGCAAGGAGCTGCGCGGGTTGATGCACCGCGAGGGTGGGTGATGTCGGCTGGCGCCGCCACCACCCACCTAGGTCAGGCGCCGAATGGCCTCGGTTGACGTCCCGGTAGCGCTGCTGGGCTACGGCACGGTCGGCGCGGCGGTGCATCGCCTGCTCGAGGAGCAAGGCGACGAGATCGAGCGCGCGACCGGGCACCGGCTGCGCGTCGTCTCCGCGCTCGTGCGCGATCCCGCGAAGCAGCGTGGCTTCGAGCCGGCGAGCGATCTCCTCACGACCGATCCGGCCGCGATTCTCGGCAACGACTCGGTGAAGGTCGTCGCCGAGGTGATGGGCGGTGTCGACCCGGCCGGCGGGCTCGTCCTTGCCCTCCTGCGCTCCGGACGGTCGGTCGTCACGGCCAACAAGCAGCTCGTTGCCCGGCGTGGCGCCGAGCTCTTCGCCGCAGCCTCCGACGCGGGCGTCCAGCTCCGATTCGAGGCCTCGGTCTGCGCCGCGATCCCGGTGATCAAGGTGCTGCGCGAGTCGCTGGTCTCGACGAACGTCCACCGCGTGCTCGGGATCGTCAACGGGACGACCAACTTCATCCTCTCCGCGATGGAGGAGGGGCGCTCGTACGCCGACGCGCTCGCGGAGGCCCAACGGCTGGGGTATGCCGAGGCCGATCCGACAGAGGACGTCGGCGGCCTCGACGCCGCCGCGAAGACGGCGATCCTCGCGACGGTCGCATTCGGGACTCGTGTGCCGCTCGAGTGGGTGGAGGTCGAGGGGATCGAGCGCGTCACGAGCGAGCACGTCGCGGCGGCGCGTGCGCTCGACATGCACGTGAAGCTGCTCGGACGCGCGACGCTCGCAGACGGGCGCGTCGACGTCAGAGTCGGGCCTGCGTTCGTGGACGCGCGTCATCCGCTTGCCGCGGTCGAGGGCGCGTTCAACGCGGTGATGCTCCAGGGTGACGCGATTCGCGAGATCACGCTCGAGGGTCCGGGCGCCGGCGGAATCGAGACCGCCTCGGCGGTCGTCGCCGACCTCGTCTCGGTTGTCGGCACCCTGGGCACCGGCTTTCTCCAGAACGACCCCGTCTGGCGCGAGCTCGAGCGCCTGCGGCCGGGTGACCTCAGCTCGAACTGGTACCTGCGGCTCGAGGTAGAGGATCGCGCGGGCGTGCTCGCCCGGATCGCCCAGGAGTTCGCCGCCCAGAGCGTTTCGGTCGCTCGCCTCGTCCAGCAGCCCGCGGACGGTCACGCCGTGCTCCACGTCGTCACGCACGACGTCAGCGCGGGGCAGGTCGAGGCGGCCCTGCGAGCGATCCGCGTGCTACCGGAGTCGCGCGGAGCTGCGACCGCGATCCCCGTCGTCTCCGACCGCGGGGTCGAGGAGCTCGGATGGGCATAGGGATTCCTGCGGCGCCAGAATCCTAGGATGCGAGCATGACTCCGCTGATCGAGCGCTTCCGTGAGCGGCTGCCTGTCACAGCCGCCACGCCCGTGGTCTCGCTCGGTGAAGGCTCGACGCCGCTCCTGGCAGCACCTCGCCTGGCAGCAGCCCTCGGGTTGCGAGAGCTCTGGCTCAAGTGGGAAGCGTCGAACCCCACCGGCTCGTACAAGGATCGCGGCATGACGGTCGCCGTCTCGAGGGCACTCCAGGCCGGGGCGGAGGCGGTGATCTGCGCATCGACCGGCAACACCGCCGCCTCCGCGGCGGCCTACGCCGCTCGCGCGGGGCTGCCGGCGCTCGTCCTCTGTCCGAAGGGCGCCGTCACCGGGCCCAAGGTCGCGCAGGCACGGATGCTCGGGGCGACTGTGCTCGAGGTGCGCGGCGACTTCGACCAGGCGCTCGCCGCTGCGCAGGAGCTGGCGCGCCGGGGCGCCCACGTGCTCGTGAACTCGCTGAACGCCGACCGCCGTGAGGGCCAGAAGACCGCGGTGTTCGAGATCAGCGAGGAGCTCGGCGAGGCACCGGATGCCTTCGTGATCCCGTACGGTGGAGGCGGTAACACCTCTGCGTACGCACAGGGCTTGCGTGAGCTCGCACTCGAGACACCGATCGTCTCCGTCGAAGCGGTCGATCGCGAAGGGACGCTCGCGAGCGCAATCCGGATCCGACAGCCGGCGCACGCGGAGGCCGTCGTCGAGGCGCGAGCGCAGGTCGTCTCCGTGACGGACACCGAGCTCGTCGTCGCCTGGACGGAGCTCGCGCGCCTCGAGGGTCTCTTCTGCGAGCCCTCGTCCGCGGCCGGGCTGGCGGCGATCCGCAACGGCGACGTCGCAGGCGAGCGCCTCGTCGTGACGATCACGGGGCATGGGCTGAAGGACACCGAATCCGCGAGCCGCTATGCGCCGCTGCCGCTCGAGGTCGATCCGGATCCCGATGCAATCGCTTCTGCTGCGCAGAAGCGATAGAGATAGAGCCGTGATCGTTCGAGCGCCTGCCACGTCCGCCAACCTCGGCCCGGCGTTCGACTGCGCCGCGGTCGCGCTCGACCTGTGGAACGAGCTCGAGGTGACCGACGGCGAAGGCGTCGTCGTCGAGGGGGAAGGTGCGGGCGAGCTGCCGGAGGACACGTCGAACCTCGCCGTCCGGGCGTATGCGCTCGTCTCGGACACGCACGGCAAGCGGTTCCGGTTCGTCAACCGGATCCCGCTCGAGCGCGGGCTCGGCTCGTCCGCGGCGGCGATCGCACTCGGGCTCGCAGCCGCTGCGCCCGAGGTCGAGCCCGAGCGGTTGCTCGCGGTGGGGGTCGAGCTCGAGGGTCACCCCGACAACCTCGCGGCCGCCCTGGTCGGCGGTATGACCCTCACCTGGGACGGGCGGATCGCACGGATCGCCGACACGCTCCCGCTCGCCCCGATCGCCGTCGTGCCTCACGAGCGCACCTCGACCGCCGTCGCGCGGGGTGTGCTGCCCGCGGCGCTCCCTCACACGGAAGCCGCAGCGACAGCCGCGCGAGCCGCGATGCTCGGCGCCGCGGCGGCGGCGGGCGATCCCGTGCTCTTCGCCGCGGCGCTCGACGACCGACTCCACGAGCCGTACCGTCCCTCACACGTGCTCGAGGCCGTGCGGGAGCTCGTGCCCGAGGGGGCCGCCGGCGCGACCCTGTCGGGCTCCGGGCCGAGCGTGATCGTGTGGGCCACCGAGGTCGAGCCGTGCGTTCGGGAGCTACAGCGCCGCTTTCCCGAGCATGCCGTGCTGCCGCTCGCGATCGCCTCGCGCGGCGCGCTGTGACCACAGTCACGGTGCTCGTCGATGCGCGGTCCCGCGCCGCATACGACGCCGGTCACCTTCCTGGTGCAGTCCAGCTCGATCCCGAGCGCGACCTGAGCGCGACGGCGGTGGATCCCGCCGACGGCGGCCGTCATCCGCTGCCCGTTCCCTCGGTGCTCGCGACCGTGTTTACAGACGCGGGAATCGACGCGGACACGTTCGTGCTGGCGCTCGACGACGGCTCGGGTTGGGCAGCACGGTGCTGGTGGCTCCTGCGACATCTCGGGCACGACGCGGCTGGCACGCTCGACGCGCGCGCGTACGCCGGGCCGCTCGAAGGTCGAGTCCTGCGTCAGTCCCGAGGGGACGAGCCCCGACGCCGCGCCGCGTTCGTTCCGCGTGTGCGAGACGACGACACGATCGAGGCGGAGGAGATCCTCGAGCGGCTCGACGACCCGGCGCTCGTGCTCCTCGACGCACGCGCGCCCGAGCGCTGGCGCGGCGAGGTCGAGCCGCTCGACCCCGTCGCAGGTCGGATTCCCGGCGCGCGCAACGCATATTTTCTCGACCCGCTGCCGCCGGAAGCGGTCGAGGCACCCGAGCTCGTCGTCTACTGCGGCTCGGGCGTCAGCGCGGCGCCCGTCGTGCAGCGCCTCGTGCTTGCCGGTCGGGACGACGTCCGTCTGTACACCGGCTCGTTCAGTGAATGGTGCCGGCGACCCGGCTTCCCGATCGAGAGAGGAGACCCGATCCTGTGAGCACCCCCTACGACATCCCGTCGGATCCCGCGAAGCGCCACAGCGCGGCGCTCACCGACGGACCCGACCGCGCCGGGGCGCGCGCCATGCTGAAGGCGACCGGGTTCACCGACGAGGACCTGGCCAAGCCGATCGTCGGGGTCTGCACGACCTGGATCGAGACGATGCCGTGCAACCTCAATCAGCGCGCGCTTGCGCCACACGTCAAGCGCGGGATCCGCGAGGCGGGCGCGACGCCGATGGAGTTCAACACGATCGCCGTCTCGGACGGAGTCTCGATGGGCACCACGGGGATGCGCGCATCGCTCGTCTCGCGGGAGACGATCGCCGACTCGATCGAGCTCGTCGCCAGGGGCCACCTGTTCGACGGGCTCGTCTGCCTGATCGCCTGCGACAAGACGATTCCCGCCGCGGCGATGGCGCTCGCGCGGCTCGACATCCCAGGGCTCGTCCTCTACACGGGCTCGATCGCGCCGGGTCGCTGGCGTGGCAAGGATGTCACGATTCAGGACGTCTACGAGCAGATCGGCGCGTACGCGGCCGGGAAGATCACGGCGGCAGACCTGCACGAGCTCGAGTCGGTGGCCTGCCCCGGGGCGGGTGCCTGCGGCGGTCAGTTCACGGCCAACACGATGGCGACCGCGCTCGAGTTCCTGGGCATCAGCCCGGCGGGACGAAACGACATCCCGGCGCTCGACTCCTCCAAAGAGGCTGCCTGTGTGGAGGCCGGACGCCTCGCCGTCGACCTCGTTCGCCGCGATGTGCGACCATCGCAGATCATCACGAAGGCGTCGCTCGAGAACGCTGCGGCGTCCGTCGCCGCGACGGGTGGCTCGACGAACGGCGTCCTCCACCTGATCGCGATCGCGAAGGAGCTTGCGATCGACTTCACGATCGACGACTTCGACGCGATCTCGGCACGAACGCCGATCGTGGCCGACCTGAAGCCATTTGGCCGCTACGTCGCAACCGACGTCCATGCGGCCGGCGGGATCGCGCTCGTCGCGCGCGAGCTCGTGAAGGCCGGGCTCGTCGATCCGACGGCGGGCAACGTCGACGGCCGGACGCTCGGCGAGATCGCCGATGCGGTCATCGAGACCGAAGGCCAGCAGGTCGTCGTCTCGATCGAGACGCCGATCAAGTCCCGCGGCGGGATCGCGATCCTCCGCGGCAATCTCGCGCCGGGGGGGAGCGTCGTCAAGCTGGCCGGCCAGGATCGAGTCCATCACCGCGGCCCGGCTCGGGTGTTCGACTCCGAAGAGGCCACCTTCGCCGCGGTCAAGGCGGGGCGGATCGTGGCCGGCGACGTCGTCGTGATCCGCTACGAAGGCCCCGTCGGCGGCCCGGGGATGCGCGAGATGCTCCACGTTACGGGCGCGATCGTCGGGGAAGGGCTCTCGGACGAGGTCGCGCTCGTCACCGACGGTCGCTTCTCGGGCGCGACCCACGGTTTCATGGTCGGTCACATCTGTCCGGAGGCGGCGAAGGGCGGCCCCCTCGCAGCGGTGCGCGAGGGCGACACCATCGTGATCGACGTCGAGCGCCGCTGCCTCGACGTCGAGCTCGGCGACGACGAGCTCTCCGCGCGCCTGCGCGAGTTGCCGCCATTTGCGCCGAAGGTCGATACCGGCGTGCTCGCAAAGTATGCGTCGCTCGTCGCGTCGGCCTCCGAAGGGGCGGTGACCGCACCCGTCTGGTGACTCGCGGATCATGCGCGCGAGCTTCGGCCGCTCAACCCGATCGAGCCACTCGCGTGATGGCTCCGGAGGTGCGGGAAGCAGTCGCTCTCGAGCCTGACGTGGTTCGCGTGGTCTGCTGGCCGAACGGCGCAGATCTGGACTCGGACGTCATCTACGGAGCTGCGCCGGCAGCCAACGAGCCTGCCGCACGGATCACGATCCCGCAGATCGCCTGAGCACGGCTCGCGCCTGGGCGCGCACCTTGCGCTGCACTGGCGGTGACCAGCCGAGCAGGAGGCCCAGCGGGCCCAGCGCCTGGCGCGTCCACTTCCACAGGTCGAACCGGTCGTCGTGCTCGGCGATCAGTCCGTCTTCGAAGCGGAACTCGGCGTCGATCTCGTTCCGGACGGATCGGCCGGTGCCCGAGAAGGTGTAGGTCGCGACCCAGTGCGCCGAGCCGCGATCGTCGTCGGCCACGACGTGAGAGTGCGTGACCGCGAGGTCGGTGCCGCGCTCGCAGAGCATGCGCCACATCGCGCGCACCTCGTCCCCGCGCAACTCGCCGAACACCGTGTCCGAGAATCGCGCCTCGGGGCGGTAGCAGCCCGACATCGTCTCGTGGTCGCGCGCGGCAAGCGCGGTGTAGAACCGGTCGATCGTCTCTCTGTTCGCCGGTGCGTCTCCGGGCACGGAGCGGACTCTACGGCAGGTCGCCTGCCGGCTCGATGTCGACTGGAACCAGGCTGCGGTCGGGTCGCTCACGAGGTTGGTCGTTCGTGTACGATCCGAGCTGGCGCGGGACCCGTCCCGCTCCACATCGAGAGAGGCTGAGGGACCGGCCCTGTGACGCCTCGGCAACCGCCCCGACTGGGGACGGTGCCAAACCCGGACGGATGTCGAGCGAGACGAAGGAGGACGATCCCATGCCGGCACTTTCACTTTCCTGTCGAGTCTGCGCGACGGACCATCCCCTCGAGGCGATGGGGTCGTGCGGTCGTTGCTTCGGGCCGCTCGACCCGGTCTATGACTGGGCGCGCCTGAGGCGGACGGTGACCCGCGAGCACCTCGCCGCCGGGCCGCCCTCGATCTGGCGCTACGCCGAGCTGCTACCGGTCGAGGCCCCGGAGGTCCCTCGGCTGGCGCCGGGCCTCACGCCGCTCGTTCCCGCCCCACGCCTCGCGGAGATCGTCGGCGTCCGCGAGCTCTGGCTGAAGCTCGACACGGCGAACCCGACCCACTCGTTCAAGGATCGCGTGGTTGCGGTCGCCGCCCGCAAGGCACAGGAGCTGGGGATGACGACACTCTCGTGCTCGTCCACCGGAAACCTCGCCGGGGCGGTCGCCGCCCGCGCAGCTGCAGAGGGAATGAGCGCCGCTGTCTTCGTCCCCGCTGACTTGGAGCCGGAGAAGCTCCTCTCCGCCGCCGCCTACGGTCCGACGATCTATGCCGTCAACGGCCACTACGACCACTGCTCGCGGCTCTCTGTCGAGCTCTCCTTCGAGTTGCCGTGGGGCTTCGTCAACGTCAACCTGCGCTCGTACTACGCGGAAGGCTCGAAGACGCTTGCATACGAGCTCGCCGAGCAGCTCGACTGGCATGCGCCGGACGTGGTCGCGATCCCGATCGCCTCGGGTGCGCTCTTCCACAAGGTCGGCCAGGGGTTCTCGGAGCTGCGGGAGCTCGGCCTCCTCGACGATCCCGCGCCCCGTCAGATCGGCGGCCAGCCGGAGGGCTGTCAACCCGTGGCGACGGCGTTTCGCGAGAACGAGCCCTTCACGCCGGTGCGACCCGACTCGATTGCTCGTTCGCTCGCGATCGGGAACCCGGCGGACGGCAACTTCGCCGTTGCGACAGCGCGCGAGACGGGCGGTTCGATCCACGCCGTGCCGGAGGACGAGATCGGCGAGAACATGGTGCTGCTCGCGCAGACGACGGGCGTGTTCGGGGAGACGGCAACCGGCGTGACGCTTGGAGCGCTCCGCGCGGCTGTCGCCGCCGGCGAGGTCGGTGGCGACGACCGCGTCGTGCTGCTGGTCACCGGCGACGGCCTGAAGACGCCAGGCCCGGTCGCGCACACCTACGCGCCCGTCGCGATCGAGCCGGACGCGGACGCATTCCTCGAAGAGGTTCTCACCGCGGCGTAGGGGGCGAGGCACGCCTCGCCCTGCCGTGGATTCGCCCTGGAACTAGTGATGCATGTGATGCTAAAGTACAAGCATCATGCGCACGACCGTGACACTCGATCCCGACGTCGCAGCCCTGCTGGACACCGAGCGCGCTCGCACGGGCGAATCCTTCAAAGAAGCGCTCAATCGGCTCCTTCGCCGCGCCGGCCGCCGGAGCGAGCGGGAGGCGCCGGCGCTGCCGCTCCTCAGCGGCCGCCCGCTGCTCGACGTACGGGATAGCTCCGCGGTGCTCGCTGCGCTCGACGACGAGCGTCGAGCGCAGCGCGACCTACCGTGACGCTGCTCGACACGAACATTCTCGTCTACGCGACGTTCGTCGACGCCCCGGAACATCAGCGGGCGCGCGCCTGGCTCGAGCCGCGCTTCGCGGACGCCGAGGGGTGGGTCGGGTTGTGCTGGCCGGTCGTGTACGCCTTCACGCGCCTGATCACCAGTTCCCGCGTCTTCGGCGAGCACGCCTGCACGGTTCGCGAGGGATGGGCGGCTGCCGGGGCGTTTCTCGCGCAACCCGCCGTTCGAATCGTCACTCCCGGCGACGGACACGCTGCGATCGCGAGCGAGCTGTCGGCAACCCCCGGTCTCCGGAGCGACGACGTCCCGGATATCGAGCTCGCGGCGCTCGCGATCGAGCACGGGCTGGTACTCGCGACCCACGACCATGGCTTCCGTCGGTTCGCCGGCGTACGTACCTTCGATCCGATCAGCGAGTCTGCGAGCGCCGACCCGAGCGGCGTACGATAGAAGCATGCCGCGGACGCTCTTCGACAAGGTCTGGGAGCGCCACGTCGTCCGTGACGAGCCGGATGAGCCGACGCTGCTCTACGTCGACGTGCACCTCGTGCACGAAGTCACCTCGCCGCAGGCTTTCGAGGGATTGCGGCTCACCGGCCGACGCGTGCGCCGCCCCGAGCTGACGGTCGCGACGATGGATCACAACGTGCCGACCCTCCCCGGGCCGTTTACCGACCCGATGGCGAAGGCCCAGCTCGACGCCCTGCGCTCGAACTGCGAGGAGTTCGGGATCACGCTCTATGCGACCGGCTCCGGACACGAGGGGATCGTCCACGTGATCGGCCCAGAGCTCGGGCTGACCCAGCCGGGGAGGACGATCGTGTGCGGTGACAGCCACACCTCGACCCATGGCGCCTTCGGCGCCCTCGCGTTCGGGATCGGGACGTCCGAGGTCGAGCACGTGCTGGCAACTCAGACGCTGACGCAGCGCAAGCCGAAGTCGATGCTGATGGAGTTCGTCGGCGCGCTTCCGCCCGGGCTCGCAGCGAAGGATCTGATCCTCGGGGCGATCGGTCAGGTGGGCGTCGACGGGGGAGTTGGTTACGTCGTCGAGTACGCGGGCGAGGTGATCCGCGACCTCTCGATGGAGCAGCGAATGACGATCTGCAACATGACGATCGAATGGGGCGCGCGAGCCGGGCTGATTGCACCGGACGAGGCGACGTACGCCTATCTCGAGGGCCGCGAGCTCGCGCCGCAGGGTGAGGAGTGGGAGCGGGCGGTCGAGGACTGGCGCTCGCTCGCCTCGGATCCCGGCGCAACCTACGACGAGCGTGTCCTCGTGGACGTCGCCTCACTCGTTCCCCAGGTGACCTGGGGAACGAACCCGGGGATGGTCGTGCCGGTGACCGGTACGGTGCCCGACCCGGCGGCCTACGACGATCCGGACGACCGAGCTGCGGCCGAGCGCGCGCTCGTCTACATGGATCTCCGCCCGGGACAACGCATCGACGAGCTGCGGGTCGATCGCGTGTTCATCGGCTCGTGTACGAACGCGCGGATCGAGGATCTGCGCTCTGCCGCTTCGATCGTCGAGGGACGGCAGGTCGACGACCGGGTCTCCGCGCTCGTGGTTCCGGGCTCGGCGCAGGTTCGTCGCCAAGCCGAGGCGGAGGGACTCGACCGAATCTTCCTCGCGGCGGGCTTCGAGTGGCGGCTCGCCGGCTGCTCGATGTGCCTCGGCATGAACCCCGACGTGCTCGCGCCCGGGGAGCGTTGCGCCTCGACCTCGAACCGCAACTTCGAAGGGCGTCAGGGCCGCGGCGGCCGGACGCACCTCGTGAGCCCGCAGATGGCGGCCGCGGCTGCGCTTCACGGGCACTTCGTCGACGTGCGGCTGCTCGACCGGGAGGCCGTCCCCGCGTGAAGGGGCTGTCCGAAAAGTGGTCGCGGTGGATGCCGCGCGGCAGGTGGTGCGAGGCAAGGACGCAGGGAGCGTC
>Ga0136612_10000904_pt1 | contig 11944 bp, 11 predicted proteins | sample AntDryUQ224A2306_2_FD_106644 | JGI IMG/M metagenome (GOLD analysis project Ga0136612, IMG submission 106644) | Polar desert sand microbial communities from Dry Valleys, Antarctica - metaG UQ224A (23.06) | ecosystem: Environmental > Terrestrial > Soil > Desert | place: Antarctica: Dry Valley...
GCGTGGTTCGGCACCCGATGTACGCCGGAAACCCGTTGGTGAATGTGGGTCTGGGTTTATGGCTGGGATCGTACGCCGCGGTGCTGTTCGCAGCGATTCCGCTCGCGCTCTTGATGGTGAGGATCGGACTCGAGGAGCGTTTTCTGCTGCGCGAATTGCCAGGCTATCGTGAGTACGCAGCGCGCGTGCCGTACCGGCTGCTGCCCGGACTCTGGTAATCCGGGGAAGTTCTTCGGGCTGCAGGCACATCGTGCAGTCGGCAATCACCGTTGGCGAGGAGGGCGCGGGCGACCTGCGCGGCGCCAAGTACCTGTTCGCGCGGCTCGAGCGCATGCCCGCCGCCCGCATCGCGATCGATGGCGCGGGCGACGACCGGATCGTCCACCGCGCGCTGGGCGCCCGCCGATTCCGGATCACCTTTCAGGGAGAGAGGGGGCACAGCTGGGCAGCGTTTGGTGCGTCGACGAGATTCGCCACCGGCGATCGCCATCGGCGCCGGGGGGCGTGGCGGCGGCGTGCATACTCCCGGCGAGTGGTACGACAACACCGATGGACCGTGGTGCGTGCGCTCACCGTGATCGTCGCGGCGGCGTCCTGTTAGGGGCGCCCCTGCATCGCCCTTCCTGACGGGGGCGTCGCCGCTCCCGATTGGCCGCGGTCGGTCACCGTCAGCGCCGACGAATCGGTCGTCGTGAGCATCGCGCGTGCGCTGCTGCGAGCGACAACCGGGAGAGACTGGATCAGGGCCTCCACTACCTGCCCGGGGTGGGCGATGCGCGGACTAGGGCTCGAATCCGCGGCGAGGAGCCGGCCCAGGGGCGTCATCAGTCCGCCAGACGTCTTGTCCAGCAGCAGCAGAACGAATGCGCCCTTCTGGTATGCCAACCAGTCCTCCTTCTCGATCTGCGCCAGGGGCCGATCGTAGAGGCCCGGCCGACGAAGGGTTCGGACGAACCGCGCCCGCTCGCGCGCGATCGCGGTGTCGCGGGGCAGGATTCCGCGGCGGTCGAGGTCCGAGTACGCCGCGAACTGCGCGATCGATTCCAGCACGAAGAGCTGCCCGGGCGCCTTGGCTGGCACGAGCGAGAAGCCCCACCACTGGTGCGCGAGCTCGTGCGCGAGCGCGAGATTCGCGAGACCGCTTCCCTCTCGGGATCCGACGGCCCGCAGACGAAGCAGCCTTTCGTTGACCGTCACGGCGCCGGCATAGGCCGTCGCCTCGTTGAGCGTGGAGGGGGTCTCGACGACGGTCAGCAGATCGTAGCGGTATGGCGGCCATGCCGATGCGTAATAGTTCATCGTGCCGCGCACACTCCGCCCCACGTCCACGAGTCGCCCGCTGTCGGCCAAGGGAACGAACAGCTGGATGGCGGGCGCGTCCGCCGTCGCTGGTACGAGGCGAGACGCGAACGCCGTGCACGCCAAGAAGAATCCCGTCAGGCGTCCCCGATCGATGGCGAAGTCGAACCGGGACTCGGCTCCCGACACGTCGAGCGTCGCCGCACTCACGCTCGCCACCGAGAGGCCGGTTGGCAGCGTCACCGATACTCTCCCGACCGCTCCGTCGGTCATGAGATAACTCTCGGCACCGCCACAGCCAGCGGCCGGTGCGCTCCGTGAACCGGACGGGCGCATCTCGAGACAGTCGGCGGATCGCGGAATCGGGAGCAGATGGGCCGATGTGAGATAGAAACCGCGACTGAACATCAGCGATCGTGCAACGCGGTCGAATGGGTTCTCCGCACTCACGACGCCGGCAAACGTGACGACCATCGCCTCACGCGGTGCGAGCGGTCGTTGCAGCGCGAGGGCCAGGTGTCGCGGTGAGGAATCCTCGACCACGAATGCCCGGTCGCCGGCCACTTGGTCGAGCTGCAGGAGGGGCGATTTCTCGAGCAGCACGAACCGCATGTCGCCGTCGTGGCGATCGTTCACGACGCGCAATGTTCCCTCCACCTGCAGCCTCCGCCGCTCCGGCACGTAGCGCAGCCCCAGCGCAAAGCTGTCGAGGGTCGTTCGACTCGAGGCCTCGCCGACCGGCACCTTTCGCGAGAGCGCGTGCTCGACCCGCGCGTATCGGGCGCTCGCCACGCTCTGTCGACCGCGGATCATGGCGGCGACGCCTCCGGCGAGGAGGAGCGGTGCGACGATCACGGCCAGCCGGACCATCTTTCGTGGTCGCCCCCCCGTGGCCGCACGGACGGATGCGATGATGCTGTTCGCGCCGTCGCCGAAGGCGTACATCACGCCGGCCAACGTCGCGGTCACGAGCAGCCAGTAGATCCGCCACGCCCAGGCGGCCTCGAAGTTGACCGGCATGCGATCATACCCGGTCAATCCGATCGACGGAGTGGACGCGAAGCCGATGTACTGCGTGATCCCGAGTGCCGTGCCGAACACGATGACGGCCACGACATAGCCGAGGAACATCGCGACCGTGGCGATCCACCGTCGCGTGAGTGCATGGAGGAACTGAGCGAAGAAGGCGATCAGCAGCAGGTCGACGAACAACGAGAACAGCGTCGACGGCGCGAGGTACGCTGGAATCGCGGTGCGCTCGTCGGAGGCGAGCATCGTGATGGACGCGGCGGTCAGCCCCGTCAGGACGAGGGCGGTCGGAATCGCGATGAGCGCCGCGGCGGCGACGGAGGCGGCCGGGCCCCACCCCGTCCGCCGCATCAGGCCCCGTGCGACACGCTCCGTGATTCGATCGCGCATCGGAGCCACGAGTACGAGAACGAGCCCCGCAAAGAGCGGACAGATCTGCAGGGCGCCCACGACGAGGATTCCCAGATCGCGATCCACCTTGAAGCCGTAGATCTGTGCCGTTCCCATCGACAGTACGGCGGTCGACAGCGCCAGATAGATTGCTGCACCGATCGCCAGCCCGAGGGCCGGACGATCGCGGTCGGCGGCGGTCACTCTGGCCTCCCCTGCGGCACCGTGCCGAGCCTGTCATGGCGAGCTACCAGCGCCGAGGTGATACCGGCGGTCGTCGCCGCGAGGCCGAGTGCTCCGAGATCCGCCTGCCAGAGCCCGAACAGGTCGAGCGCCGGCGCGGGATGATTGAACACGGACGCGTACCAGATCAAACCGAAGGTCGAGACGCCAAGCACCGGCCGGGCCACGCATCGGTGGGTCCACGTGAGCCACATCGTCGTCGACAGAATGCCGAGGATCGCGGTGGCGGCCTGGATGGCGGGCACTCTCGGGAGCACGGGAGATGCGGCGCCGAGCGCAAGCAACGCGAGCGCCCAGCAGGAGGTGAGCATCGGCGACGGCCGATGCAGCGCCGCCGTCGTCGACTCGAGCGTGGCGGCGACGCGCAGCTCTCGGGCCGAAGTCCGAGAGAGCACGACGGGCACGATGATGAGCGCGGTGGCGAGCGCCGCACCTGTCGTCGATCCCCCGTGGACGGCGAGCAGCAGGGCGATCAGGGTGACCGCCACGACCGCACGAGATCGTGCCATCCAACGCATCACGAGGATCGCGACAAGGCGCACCATCCCGACCGCAGCGACCGGCGGGTGGCGCCCAGGCGGGATTCGAAGAGGTGCCGCGGAGGACTCGGCCCACTTCGTCAGGCGAGGCGCCGACCTCGCGACGATGTCTCGGCGAAGGATCGGCACCAGCACGACGGTGCCGAGCGCAAGCAGCGCGAGCAGCGTGAGGCGATCCCGGAGGAGGTCGGGAGTGAGCGGCGCCGAGGTCCAGGGAATGGTCGGCAGTCCGCGGTCGGTGATGATGCCAACTGCCATTGTGCTTGTCCGGGCGCCGGGTGCTGCGGCCTCCCGGAGGTAATTCACGCCGACGAGGTCCCACGGCGAGAGGATCGCGACGATCATCGCTGAGAACCAGATGCCGATGGCCACGATCGTCCTCGTGCCGCTTCGCTCGCCCAGGTAGCGGTCGAGCATCGCGCCCAGCAGGACTGCCGCGAGCGCGACCGGGGCCACGATCAGGAGGAACACCCCGGCGGCGGACAGCGAGGGTACGCCGAGCGATCGTGCAGAGACGGTCGAGGCGATGACGAGCAGGGAAAGTACGGCCACCGCGAGCGCGAACAGCGTGTTGGCGCAGAGGCGGCCGGCGGCGACGACCGCCGAGGAGGCCGGCGACGTCAAATGCAATTGATCCATCCCGAGCTTCGCGTCGCGGGTATGGCCTGCGTCGAGTGACAGCGCGAACAGCGGAAGCAGGAGAGTGGCCAGAACCACTCCCGCCGCCGCCAGAGACGCGTCTGCGGACATCAACGGCCGATGTCCATCGACGACGACGACGACGTACCCCGCGGCCGGCCCGGGAACCAGCAGGGCGCACGAGGTGAGGATGAGCCCGACGAGCAGCGGCACGATCGGGTCGCGCATGCGGAGCATCCATTCCATCCTCGTCACCGGCAGGAACGAGGAGTCGACCCGTCGCCGCGCCGGACGGGCCCCGGTCACGACGCAAGCGCCCTGTGCAGTACGAGCGAGTGTGCCGCGATGCGCGCGATCGCCCCGCCGCGAGTCTGGACGTCCTCGAGGTGATGCGTGCTGAGAAGGGTCACACAGGTGCTCGAGGCGCGAAACAGCAGGGCGGTGAGTGCGTCACGCCCCTCCGGATCGATGCCGGCGAACGGCTCATCCATCACGCAGAGTTCGGCATTGGACTGCATCGCGTAGGCGAATCCAAGGCGTTGCAGCATGCCCTGGCTGTAGGTCGCCGTCTTTCGTCGACCAGCCTGTTCCATGCCGACCGCGGCGAGCCATTCCTGCGCTCGACGAGTCGCGTCGCCGCGGCGCACCCCGCGAAGGCGCAGAAAGTAGGTGAGAAACTCCTCACCTGTCATCTCGGGATACCCGGTGAAGTTCTGCGGCACGAAGACGGATTGCGCAAGAAACGCCGTGCGATCACGTCGATGGTCGATGGCTCCGAGGCGGATCGTGCCGGCCGTGAGCGGGTGCAAGCCGACGATCGCCCGCAGCAGCGTCGACTTTCCCGCGCCGTTGCTCCCCACGAGCGCCGTGATCCCGTGCGGGAAGGTGACTGTGGTGGGCTCGATCAGCGGCAGGCCGTCGATCGTGGCCAGCTCCACGCCCGTCAGGCAGAGCTCCATGACCCCGCTCACGTCTTCACATTCACGAGGCGGCCGTGCTCTCGATGAGCGACGGAAGCGAGGACGTCGACATCGATGGTGGGACCGTCGGGTGGACCGGCCTGCACGACTCGCCCGCGGGCAAGCACGATGACATGGTCGATGTCGGCCAGCAGCTCGCCCTGGTGAGCGATGATGACGACCGTCACCTGGCCGCGGAGGCTCTGGATCGCGACCTTCACCGCACGCTCGCTGGCGACGTCCAGCGACGCCGTCGCCTCGTCGAGGATCAGTACTCGAGGCCGCGTCACGAGGGCGCGCGCCAACGCGATGCGCTGCCGCTGCCCGCGCGAGAGATTCCGTCCCCCTTCATCGAGGCCGGCGTCGTACCCGCCCGGGAGCGTGCGAATGTGGTCATGAATCTGTGCCGCGCGCGCCGCACGCTCGAGATCCAGCGGGCCCAGTCCCGGTCGGCCGAACGAGATGTTCTCGGCGACCGACCCGGCGAAGAGAAATGGTTCCTGCGGGACGACCGCCACGTCGTGACGCGCCAGCGCGGGGATGGTCCCCTTCGCGTCTCCCCCTTTCGCGTTCAGGAGGATCGTGCCCGACTGGGCCCGGAACACGCCGCACAACAGCGCCGCGATGGTGCTCTTCCCCGCCCCACTCGCTCCGACGACCGCTGTCACTTGGCCGCCCGGAATCTCACAGGTCACCCCTGCGAGGGCGAATTGATCCGCGCCCGGGTAGGTGAAATCCACGCTCTCGAGCACGTACCCCGGCGCGTCCGTTCGCTGATCGCGCTGGCCACCGCGGGGTGCCGGCACCGACGCCACCGCCGGCGCGGGCGGAACGCGCGAGCCTTCGCGCATGGTCGCGATCAGCTCGTGGTGCTTGGCGAGCATGGCGCCCGCCTGCTGCATGCGCCCCGCCAGTTGCCCGGTGTTCATCACGGACGAGACCAGCACGAGCGCATAGGTCAGATAGGTGACGAGATCGGCAGCAGTCAGCTCTCCCCGTCGAACTTCGGCCACCCCGAAGTACAGCGTGCCGCCGACGATGAGGGCCAGCATGATCAGACCGATCGGATTCACGCCCGACATCAGCCGCATTTGCCGCTGCACCTGATTCAGGGTATCGCCGAGCCGGACGGCGAAGCGCGCGATCATGTAGTCGGTGCGCTCGTAGGCCTGAATCACGTAGGCATTCGACGCGGCCTCGAGAAGCAATGCAACCGTCTTGCCGCGGTGACGCTGCACGGACACCGCGGCCCGCGTCACCACCTTGATCAACCCGAGGAGGCTCAGCGCGATCACGATGACGCCGGCGAGCGTGATCGCCGTCATCTGCGGACTCACCAGAAACATCAAGGTCAGCGCGCCGCTGGCGAAGATCGCGTTCCGGAGAAACCCGAAGAGCGTCTCGGCCAGTCCGCCCTGAATCAGCACGATGTCCGAGGCGAACTCCGACGCGATCTCCCCGAGCTGCTTCTGGCTGCACGTGTCCAGCGGCCGATTGATCAGGTTGCGGAAGAAGGCGATCCGCAGGTCGTTGGCGATCCGCTCCGAGGCATTCGCGCCGAGGTAGGAGGAGATGGACGTCGTGATGGCCTGAAGGAAGGAGAATCCGGCAATCTCCAGCGCCGGCCGGTACAGCTGCGCGCCGAGCTGCGGGTCGGCGAGACGCGGAAGAAGGGCGACGACCTGGCCGACTCGGCTCGGGATGAGCAGGATCAGCCCAGTTCCGATCGCGAGCGACACGAACGCGACCGTGTAGGCCCGCCAGCGGGTGCGAGTGAGCGACAGCAGGTCCAGCACGTCGTTCATCGTCGTCACGGCTACCCTGTCGCCGCCCGGGCACGCACTCGGCTCGCCGCTTCCACCCGAAGCAGCCACGCCGCGTTGAGGGTCATCGGAATGAAGAAGCCGTTGTCGAGGTCCTGGCGCTCCTCCTCGGCGGCAAATGGGTTCAGGAAGCCGTAGGCACCATTTCGGCGTCGCTGGAGTGCGACGAAATTCAGGCCTTCCTCGGCCTCGACCCGGGGAACGCCGTGCGACACGACGAGCCGCAGCAACTTCGCTCCGAGATCGATGCGGTAGTTGCGGAGCTCACCGAGCGCGGTGAGGGCCAGCATGGTCGTGAGGTCCGGGTCGAGAACGCGTCCGTCCGCCAGCAGATGATCGGCCACGTCGCCGAGCACGGCGGACGAGGCGTTTAGCAGCGAGCTCGGCTCGGCGACCGACGCCGACACTTCCCCGGGTCGCGAGGCGACGGCGACCTCGAAACCCTGCGCCGCAAGGACCGACGCGATGAGCCGAACGCGTCCGAGGCTGCGAGTCTTCGCGTCCAGCGGGGCGAGCTCCCGGGCCGCCTGGCTGGCCAGATCACGGAGCGGGGGGAGATCGCAGCCCGCGTCGATGAACGCTCCGAACATGGTGACCAGAAGCAGCGGGTCGAGATCGAGGCGCGCGTGGTCGGGGTGCGCGAGCGTGCGGCGTGCGACCTCGGATGCCTCGCGAGCGGTCGCCTGGAGGTCGAGACCGAAATCCGGGTGCGTCGCCAGGCACGACCGCGCGAACACGACGGAGAGCGTGGCTCTCGGGTTGCGATCGAAGTCGACGAACTGCTCGAGATACGCGTAGGTCTTCGCCGCCTGCTGCGGGGTACAACGGACGACGGAAGGGGCGTTCACGATGTCGGTCGCGCTCATGCGAGCAGCGCAAAACTGGCGATGCTGCTCCGGACGCGGAGCCCGTGCTCAGCGCGAGTAACGTAGTCGTTCTCCCACGAACCCGGCTCGGGAGCGGGAAGCAGCTCGGTGGCCTGCTCGAGCGATCGACGCATGGCGTCGGTGGCGCCGCGACGCAGCCAAGGAGGTATGCCATAGACGGTGGTACAGAGCAGAGTCAATATCGGTATCCAATTCAGGTGGCCGGATCGAATCGCCTGGACGAGCAATGCCTGCGGGAAGATTTGCGGGAGCGAATGGCTAAATCGGTCGCTCAGGCTGGCGAGTTGCGCGACCATCATAAGCGTCAGGATGTCGTACTCGTCGGAGCGCGCGCGCAGCACTCGCTTGTCAACGACCAGGCGCAGGTCGCGGCTGCCGAGCGCATCCAGGTCGAAGTCGATGCCGCAAGCCCCGACGTACGTCGCGACGATCTGCATCGTGAGCACCGGCAGCTCGCTTCGTCCCACGAGGCCGCTGGTCAGGAGCTGTCCAGCATGCGCGGCATCGGCGGTCCGGTACGCGGGCACGCCGCTGGCGAGATAGCAGAGCAGGGTCGTGTGGTACAGATGCTCGACCTTGGCGAACAGCGCATCCTCGAACAGACCGGCGCGCAGCCAGGCGAGGGCCGCGACGGAAACGCGCGCGCGCAATGGCTGCGCGCTCGCCAACGACGCGCACAGCGCGAGGACCTCCGCGATGGCACCAAGGTCGTAGAACTCCTTGGGCCTGGGACTGCGATCGAACTCCGTGATCAGTCGCTCGACCTCGCGCATGCACAGCTCGCTCATCTGCTCGGATGTCACAGCGCGCGCCTTGCCGCAAGCGAGAAGAGAATCGCGCTCACCAGAGTGGTGTGATAGAGCTCGGCGAACGTCGCTTCGCCGGCGTCGGCCCTGAGCTTGATCCGGCTCGTCGGCGCGACGGCGCCGTCGGTCGCCGTGGACCCGAACATCCGTCGCAACCCGGCGGCGAAGATGCTTCGCTCGAATGGCGTCGGCGCGATCCCGGCGAGGATCCAGCAGAGCAGCAGCTCGCCCAGCACGTCCGTGTTGTCGGCGCGCAGCATCATCGCGGTGAGCGTCACCAGCTCCCGATGCAGACGCTCGAGCACCGAGGGATCGAGGTGGCCGTGCGGCGGAACGAGACCAACGTCGGTGAGGTACATGACCGCGTGCGTGAGCGAATAGAGATCGTCGATCGTGTATCGGGCGAGGTTCTGCCCGCGTCCGAACGCGGTGCTCGCGAACCAGAGATTGATCCGCGGCTGCTCGTTCGGGACGCCGATGCGCGAGAACGAGTAGGCGAGATCCATCTCCCGATAGGGGAAACGGTCCATTCCCTCGAAGAAGTCGATGCGCCGGAGAAAATCGAAGTACGTGGTCTCGAAGGGCGCCGGACGATCGTGCAGCGCGAAGAATTCGGCGATGAACGCCATCGGTGTTGCGGCGGATGGATCGTAGGCCGCGAGTTCATGCCAGTCGAAGGTATCCGCCTCGCGCAGCGCGAAGGCGCTCATCCCTTCGATCTCGCGACGTCGCACGCCATGCCGCTTCAGGATGATCAGCATGAACAGGAGCTCGCCGAGGGGCTTGATCGTCCACGGCGTTCCTTGCTCGTCGCGCGTCTCCGCGATTCGAAAACTGTCCGTATGGGCGTGCAACCACGCGAGCGCCGCCTTCGCCGCCTGGTCCGTTTGGCGGCGGAGGACGAGTCTCTTCAGTGAAGCGATCATGAAGCGTGTGACACAGGGAGGAGAAGTCCAACCAGCGAGCGCACCAGTCTCCGCGCCGCCGATGCGCTCAGGCCGCTGTCGCGGTCGTGATGCGGATGGATATCGAGGTCGTCGGGACCAGCAAGTCAGGCCTGGGACCCGCGCCAAGCTTAGACGTGCAGGCGGGCGAGCTGGAGGGGCCCAGCGCTTCGCGAGCGAGAGACATCGTCCAGATTGGAGCGGGGGATCGGGGCGAACCGCTACCGACGGGATCGCGGCGACTGCCGCGCGTCGGCACAACCCGATCAGAGGAGCCGGATCAGCCGGCAAGAATGAAGATGTACAGCTTCGAGTCGGCAATGACGGTCCAGCGCGGCAGCGTGGAGTTGCCGGCAAAGCCCGCCGCCACATCCAAATCGACTGCGCAAGCGTCCTTCAGAAAGTTGAACATGTGAACCTCTGCTGAGTGGGATCGTGAGCGAACCGCGAGAGATGGTGCGTGGCGAGACTAATGGTCAGAGATGATTACGAAGTACCAGTCGCCGAACAGGAACTTGTCGTTCGCCGAACCGTAGTTCACCGAACTCGCGGCAGTCATCGCCGAGACTTCGTCGCTGCCGCGCAGGAAGTTGAACATTGGATTTCCTCTTGATTGAATGATGAACGAATCCGATCGGACAGTATCATGCGACCGCGGTCGCACGACCTCGCTGGAGCCCCTTCAGTCGTCGCCACTATCGCTCGGCCGGAGAAGGTTGTCAAGGATGCGGTAAACGGATGTTGCCAGGTCCAACGCGGCACACACCGTGCGGTCGAAGCTTGACGACCGAGAGGAGGTCCTCCTCGGCGGAGCGTACCACCGGTTCCGTATCGCGGACGCCTCGTCCGATGCGGACGAACTCTGGGGAGTACGCCGACGGGCCGATCTCCGCGAGGATTGATCGAGGATCGATCGGGGATCGCCGAACCGCTCCTTCACCTACGCGTCGCGCCTCGACGCCAGCGCGCACCGGCGGGCACGGTGCCGAGCACGGACGCGGTCGTCGCGAGGACGTCGGAGGCGCCCGAGCCGGCGTCGACGCCGGCAACCTCCGCGCCCGAGCCCTCCATCGTGATCGTGCAGACCCCCGAGGCGACGTTCACGTTGCACACTGACATCGGAGGGCTCATGGTGGAGCACACGCTCGGGCAGGCGCTCGAGACTACGCCTCGAGAAGTTGGCCTACGAAGCGCTACGGCTCGTGGATCCGATCCACTGCTGGCGCGAGGATGGGGGACGAGCATCGACCACATCATCGTCGGGCGAGCAGTGCGAAAGGCATGATGGTGGGGTTCGTGTTGCGCCGAAAATATCCCGCCGGCGAGACGGCTGCCATGGGCGTCACTCGTACCTGAGCGCCTCGATTGGATCCAGGCGTGCTGCTCGCCGTGCCGGCACCACGCCGAATGTCAGACCGATCCCCACTGATACAGCAACCGCAATCAGCGTCTGCAGGAGCGGTGCATCCGCCTGCACGTTCATGAGAAACGTCACACCGCGACCGGCCACCAGGCCAAGAACCACGCCGAGCAGCCCACCGATGCCCGTCAGTGTCGCCGCCTCGATGAGAAACTGCAGCATGATGTCGCGCCGCGTGGCGCCGAGCGCCTTGCGAATCCCGATCTCGCGCGTGCGCGCCGTCACCGAGACCATCATGATCGCCATCACGCCAATGCCGCCCACCATCAACGCAACCGACGCGAGCACGATCATCACCAGAAAGAAGATGTCCGTGATCGACATGAACACCTTGAGGATCTGGTCCTGGCTGAGCAGATCGAAATTGTTCTGGTCACCGGGTCGCAGCCGGCGCATTTCGCGCAGCGCGACTGTCGCCGCGTCCTCCGCGTCGGCTACGGTGATCCCCGGCTTCGGCTTCACGACAATGAACAACGCATTGGTCTTGTCGATGTTGTAGGCATGCCAGGTGTACTCGAAGGGAAGAATCGCGGCCACCTCCTGGCCCGGCGGCGAGAAGATGTTCGCCGGATCCTGATACAAGCCGATGACCTGGACGGGACGTCCCCCGATTTCCACGGTCTTCTCCAGCGGATTTTCCCGTCCGAAGATCTGCCGCGCGTGCCGCTCCTGCAGCACGGCGACGGGCGCGCCGCTTTTCAGTTCGTTCTTCGTGAACCAGCGGCCCTCGAGCAACTCGCCGCCGATGATCTCCTGATAGTGGTCGTCCGCCCCATAGATCAGGGCGGCGCGCGTGCGTGTGCTGCCGTAGTTCACCCGCGCCTGAATCTGCGACCAGATGCCGGCATACGCGATCTGTGGAAGCTGCTGGATGCGCCGCGCCTCTTCCGCGCTCAGATCGGGGCGAATGCGGATGTGCGCCGGCAACTGGTCGGGGTTCACGGGCGTCGTCGAGAGGAACTTGAC
>Ga0136612_10000906_pt1 | contig 11942 bp, 7 predicted proteins | sample AntDryUQ224A2306_2_FD_106644 | JGI IMG/M metagenome (GOLD analysis project Ga0136612, IMG submission 106644) | Polar desert sand microbial communities from Dry Valleys, Antarctica - metaG UQ224A (23.06) | ecosystem: Environmental > Terrestrial > Soil > Desert | place: Antarctica: Dry Valley...
CCGTTGCCGGCCTGCGGGTCGGCGTCGGCCAGCGGGTCCCCGGGGGCCCCCCTGTCGGTCACGACCACCGCATCTTCGGGGCGCCAGCGGATCTGCACCTGCTGCCCCGCCTCGAACGGGGCAGCCGCCTCGGTCATCGGAACGCGTGCGGTCAGGCGAGCGCCGTCGGGGAGCGACAGCTCGTACCGGCGCATCGATCCGAGGTAGACGCCATCGGCCACAACGGCGCGCACCACGTTCCAGCCTGCCCCCCATCCTCGGGGAAGCCGGGCGCGTGGAGCCCGCGGACGAGCGGTGCGCAGCAGGCGAGCTGCTGATCAAAGTCGATCCCTCGCGAAGGAGTGGGTGCTCTCAGGCCAGTTGTTCGCAGTCGAGTAGCCGACGGCGCGCCCGTATGGCTGCGCCCGCTGACCGGCCGTTCCGCCACCGGAGCATGCTGGCCGTCGCAAGCAGTGCAGAAGCGTGATACCAGCTCGGTTCACCTGACCCGAAACGCGAGCGCCGGCCCGAGCCGCTCCCCCTTGCGACTCCATGTCACGAGGTAGCGCCCGCGACCGCGGTCCGGGAACCGCTCGCGCCAGCCGACGCGCGAGTCCGCCCGCCCGCCGCTTCGCCGCAGCCTCAAGTTCCGACACGTCCGCTCGCCCCGTGGCGGCCTGACGCAGAGGCGGTAGCTCCCCGCGAAGTCGAACGCCTGCAGCTCGAGCAGGACGCCCGGAAGCCACGCGGCTCGGCGCCGACGCGGCCCAAGGCCGACAGCCCGCGCTCGAAGTCCTCTCGCTCTTGCTCGGGAGTCAGCCGCAGAGGAGGGTGATGGGCGTGTTGTGGAAGCCGACCTCGTGACCGGCGTCCAAGACCAGGCCGACGACTCGTGGCAGCGCTCGGCGGTCAGCCCGGGGACGCAGAATGTCGCCGGCAGCGGCCGGTCGAGCGTGCGAGAATCCGCGGCACGCCGATGCGCGGTCCGTAGGCCTGGTGAGACATCGCTGACAGGTCACGGGCGAAGTGCTCTCCCTCGGCGAGGATCGGCGCCTCGGCATCGACGTCGAAGGTCAGCAGGCAGACGGCCGCGGTTGCTCGGCGCCAATCCCCGACCGGCGGCTCTCGCTCGTACGGCAGCAGAGTCGTTACATCCGGGCGGGCGGGGCGCGGATCCGGCAAACGCCAACCGTACCCGCGCCTCGCCAGCTTGTTTCATCCCTGGCGCCGACGGGGTCCGGCGGGGCGATTTTCCGCCGCGGCAGTCGTCCTTCGTCAGGCCAAGTCCCAGAGCGCCGCGCACTCGCCGCGCAGCACGCCCGCGATGATCGTCAGACGACGCTCAGCTCGCGTGTTCAGACCGGCGACGTCGATGACGATCTCCGGCCGGCGGCGAATTGTCCCTCGGGAGCACGCCGGTGACGAAGCCGCGTGGGCGCGTCCCTCCGGTCGGCCGTACCCTGAGCGCGAGCGGGAGACGCCCGGATCAGATCGGAGGAGGATGGGGAGCGTGAACGTCACGACAGTGCCGGGGGCCGATTCGGGCATGTACATCGATGGTGACTGGGTGGCGAGCGCGGACACCCGGCCGGTCGTCAATCCCGCCGACGAATCTGTGATCGCGAACGTGCCAGAGGCCGGCCCTGCGGACGCCGAACAGGCGCTCGAGGCCGCCCGCCGCGCGCAGCCCGCGTGGGCGCGCGCGAGCGGGATCGAGCGTGGCGTGGCGCTGCGGCGAATCGCGTCGGCGATCCGCGAGCGTCAGGAGGATCTGGCGCGGCTGGTCGTCGCTGAGCAGGGCAAGACGATCACCGAGGCGCGCGGCGAGATCGCCGGCACGGCGGGGTTCTTCGACTACTACGCCAGCTACGAACGCGGTCAGGTGGGCACGATGTTCGCCCCCGACGAGCCGGACGAGCAGATCCAGATCAGGAGCGTTCCCCATGGCGTCGTGGCGGCGATCACGCCCTGGAACTTCCCCGCCGCCATCTTCGCTCGCAAGGTCGCGCCCGCGATCATGGCCGGCAACGCGATCGTGCTGAAGCCGCACGAGGACACGCCGCTGAGCGCGCTGGCGCTGGCGGGAATCATCGGCGAGGTCGGGGTGCCCGCCGGCCTCGTCAACGTCGTCACCGGCGCGGGCTCAAGCGTGGGCGACGCGCTGGTGCGCCACCCGCTCTCCCAGATGGTCACGGTGACGGGCTCGGTCCGCGCTGGTCGGCAGATCATGGCCGCCGCGGCCGAGACGATCACGCCCGTCTCGCTCGAGCTCGGCGGCAAGGCGCCGTTCATCGTGCTCGAGGACGCAGACGTCGCGACCGCCGTCCAGCATGCCGTCGAGGCGCGTTTCTGGAACTGCGGCCAGGTGTGCACCTGCAACGAGCGGACCTACGTCCACCGCAGCATCCACGACGAGTTCGTCGCGCGCTTCGTCGAGGCGGCCGCGGCGCTTCGAGTCGGCGATCCGATGCGCGAGGACGTGCAGATCGGGCCGAAGGTCAATGAGACGGAGCTGGTCAAGGTCGAGGAGCTGGTGAAGGGGGCGCTCGATCAGGGCGCTTCGCTGGCACTTGGGGGCGCACGGATGAAGGGCGAGGAGTTCGCGCGCGGCTTCTGGTTCCAGCCGACCGTGCTCACGGGGGCGACCAACGAGATGGACATCGTCCAGCGCGAGCTGTTCGGTCCGGTGCTGCCCGTCCAGGCCTTCGACGACTTCGACGAGGTCATCGCGCTGGCGAACGACTCGGCCTATGGCCTGACCGCCTACGTCTACACCGCCGATCTGCGCAGGGCGATGCGCGCGATCGACGAGATCGACTGCGGCGAGGTGTACGTGAACAAGATCGGCCCCGAGCAGGTCCAGGGTTTCCACACCGGTCACGGCCTGTCGGGCCTCGGTGGAGACGACGGCGTGTACGGCTACGAGCGCTACCTGCGGCGAAAGACGGTCTACCTGCGCTGGGACGAGGCGACGGTCGGCTCGCGTGAAGCGACGTCTCCCCGGCCGGCGGCGGTGCATCCAGGCGGTGGATCATCCGCTTCGGGCGGGCGCTAGCTCGCTCCCCCAGCCGACGTCGAATCGATGCCTACCACCAGCGCAAGGGGCACGCCGCCGCGGTAGGCTCGCCGCCGAGAGCGGCGGGAACGCGGCCCGACAAGCCATCTAGGGAGGTAAGTCGTGAGGCGAGTCAGAGGACTGGTACCGGCGATCGTGGCGGTTTGCGCGCTCGCCGTGATCGGCTGTGGAGGAGACAGCGGCGGGGGAGGCGGCGGAGGCGGCGACCAGGCCGGCGCGCCCAAGCTCGACAAGAAGGACAAATACAAGGTCGGCTTCGCCCAGACGGAGAGCAACAACCCGTGGCGGCTCGCCCAGACCGCGAGCATGAAGGAGGAGGCGAAGAAGCTCGGACACGAGCTCGTCTACACCGACGCCGCCGGTGACGCCGCCAAGCAGGTGGCCGACGTAGAGTCGATGATCTCTCAGAAGGTCGACGCGATCTTCCTCGCCCCGCGCGAGGAGAAGCCGCTCGTGCCCGCCGTCAAGAAGGCCAAGGCGGCCGGCATCCCGGTGTTCCTGCTCGATCGCTCGGTCGACCCGAAGCTGGCGAAGCCGGGGCAGGACTACGTCACCTTCATCGGCTCGGACTTCATCGAGGAGGGCAAGCGGGCCGCGGACTGGCTGATCGAGGAGACCGGCGGCAAGGCCAAGATCCTCGAGCTCGAAGGCACCACCGGCTCGTCGCCGGCGAACGACCGCAAGAAGGGCTTCCACGACGCGATCAAGAGCGAGCCCGGCATGAAGGTGCTTGCCTCTCAGGACGGCGACTTCGAGCGCAACAAGGGTCGCCAGGTGACGGAGACGCTGCTCCAGGCACATCCGGACGCGACCGCCATCTACGCCCACAACGACGAGATGGCGATCGGCGCCATCGCGGCCGTGGAAGCGGCCGGAAAGAAGCCGGGCAAGGACATAACGATCGTGTCTGTCGACGGCTCCCGCGACGCGCTGCAGACGATCATCGACGGAAAGATGGGGGCGACCGTTGAGTGCAACCCGCGCTTCGGCCCGAAGGCGTTCGAGACGATGAAGAAGTACGCGGCCGGTGAGACGATCCCGCCCGTCGTCATCAACAAGGACAAGTTCTTCGACGAGTCGAACGCCAAGGAAGAGGTGAAGAGCGCCTACTAGGCGAGCACGGGGACGCGACGCGTCTGGCCGCCTTGGGGCGGCGGTCGCGTGATGGTCCCTGCGCGGCCCTTGCGGCCGGACAGGAGCCGAATGACTACTGACGGCGACGGTGGATCTCAGACGTCCGAGCTTCGACGGGAGGAGGTCGACGGCGACCGCGGTGGGTCGCTGCTGCGGATGCGCGGCATCGACAAGAGCTTCGGCGGCGTGCCGGCCGTTCGCGACGCCTCACTCGAGGTTGGTCGCACCGAGGTCCACGCGCTGGTCGGACAGAACGGCGCTGGCAAGTCGACGCTGATCAAGATCCTGACCGGGGTCTACCGCCGAGACGCCGGCGAGATCGAGTTCGACGGTCAGCCCGTCGAGTTCAGCTCGACGCAGCAGGCCCAGACCAGCGGCGTATCGACGATCTACCAGGAGATCAACCTGGTCGCGATGCGTTCGGTGAGCGAGAACGTGTTTCTCGGCCGCGAGCCGCGACGCCTGGGCGCGCTCGACTGGCGGCAGATGAACGCCGAGACGCACAAGATCCTCGGGCGATTCGGGCTCGAGGACGTCGACGTCACACGGCCGCTGGGGAGCCTGAACGTGGCCGTGCAGCAGATGGTGGCGATCGCGCGAGCGGTGTCGTATGACGCCAGGCTCGTGATCATGGACGAGCCCACCTCCTCGCTCGACGAGCGCGAGGTGGCGACGCTGTTCGATGTGATCCGAGCGCTGAAGGCCTCCGGCGTCTCGACGATCTTCGTGTCGCACCGGCTGGACGAGCTTTACGCCGTCTGCGACCGGGTAACCGTCATGCGAGACGGCCAGACGGTCGCCGACCTGCCCATGTCCGAGGTCACGAAGCTCGAGCTGGTGGCAGTGATGCTCGGCAAGGAGCTCGGCGAGGTGCGTCGCTCCGGCGCGACGGGGTTCGGCGAGGGCGCCCACGAGGCCAGGGATGCGGTCCTCGAGGGCCAACGCCTCGCCCGCGGGAAGATGCTGCGCGACGCCAGCGTGCGGGTCGGCGGCGGCGAGATCGTCGGGCTGGCCGGCCTGCTCGGGGCCGGGCGCACTGAGCTCGCGCGGGTGCTCGCCGGCGCCGACGAGCGTGAAGGCGGCGAGCTGAGAGTGGCCGGCGAGCCGACGGACTTCAGCTCGCCGGCCGACGCCATTAAGGCGCGTATCGGCTACCTGTCGGAGGACCGCAAGACATTCGGAATCGTGCCCGAGATGTCCGTCCGCGACAACCTGACGCTTGCACTGCTGCCTGCGCTCAGCCGGCGGGGGATCGTCGTGCGCCAGGACCAGGAGCGCGTCGTGAACCGCTTCATCGAGCGACTGGGTATCAAGACGTCCGGGCCCGACCAGCCGATCCGAGAGCTCTCGGGCGGCAACCAGCAGAAGGTGCTCATTGCCAGAGCTCTGGCGCTCGAGCCTCGGCTGCTGATCCTCGACGAGCCAACGCGCGGCGTTGACGTCGGCGCGAAGGGCGAGATCCAGGGCCTTATCAACGAGCTCGCCGATGACGGGCTCGGCGTGCTGATGATCTCCTCCGAACTCGAGGAGATCACCGAGGGCGCCAACCGCGTGGTCGTGATGCGTGATGGCCGCACGGTCGCCGAGCTCCCCCGCGCCGACGTGTCGCAGGAGGCGATCATGGCGGCGATGGCGCACGGCCACGAGGACGAAGAGCTGGACGGGGCTGCCACGGCGGGAGCGAACGAGGCCCCGCCCAAGGCGCCGGAGCCCCGCGAGCGCGATGGCTAGGACCGCCCGTCTGCGGCTGCCGGCGTGGACCGGCGCCGGGCGCCTGCGCGGGTTCGGCCAGGCCTACGGCGCATTGGCCGCGCTTGCCCTGCTGGTGCTCTACAACGTCCTGTTCACGCGGGACTTCCTGTCCCTGAACGCCTTGTACGTGAACCTCACGCAGGTCGCGCCGATCGTGATCGTCGCCGTCGGCATGACGTTGGTGATCGCGACTGGAGGCATCGACCTCTCGGTCGGGTCGCTGATGGCGATCTCCGGCGCGCTGGCGCCGCTCATCTTCCTCAGCCAATCGGGCTTGCTGTCCTCGAACGCGGTCGCGATTCCGCTCGCGTTCGTGCTGCCGGTACTCGTTGCGGGGATGTTCGGACTCTTCAACGGGGGGCTGATCACCCGCTTCGGGATCCAGCCGATAATCGCCACGCTCGTGCTGTTCATCGCCGGCCGCGGGATCGCCCAGGTCCTGACCAGCGGCCAGCTGAAGGCCTTCAAGGAGCCCGCCTTCCAGTACATCGGGCTCGGCCGGCCGCTCGGGATCCCGTTTCAGGTCGTGCTCGCCGCGCTGCTCGTGGCGCTGGCCGCCTTTGCGCTGCGGCGGACGGTGTTCGGCCGCCAGGTGCTGGCGATCGGCGGCAACGAGGCCGCGGCCCGGCTGGCCGGCATCCCAGTCAACCGGGTGAAGCTGGCGGTCTACGGCATCTCGGGGCTGTGCGCGGGAGTGGCAGGGCTGATCGCGATCGCGATCACTCCTCGACCGATCCGAACCGAGTCGGGCTGAACCTCGAGCTCGAGGCGATCGCCGCGGTCGCGGTCGGCGGCACACCGCTCACGGGCGGGCGGGCGACCGTCGTCGGCTCTCTGATCGGCGCTCTCATCATCCAACTGCTGCGCTTCACGCTGCTCTCCCACGGCGTGGCCGCCGCGGTCGCGCTCGTCGTCCAGGCGGGAATCATCATCGTCGCGGTCGCACTCCAGCGTCCGGGGCGCGCATGAGCGCCCAGGCGCTCGCCCCCGGGAGGCGCAGCGGCGCTGCGCGGGCGCGCCTCGCGACCCTGCTCCAACGCCAGGGAGCGCTGATCGCCCTGGCGGTGCTGCTGGTCTTCGCCTCGCTGCGCTACGAGGGCTTCCTGACCTCGCAGAACATCTTCAGCGTGCTGGCCACGAACGCCCCGGTGGGGCTGCTCGCGCTGGGCATGGCCTTCGTGATCATGTCCGGAGGCATCGACCTTTCGGTCGGGTCGGTGCTCGCGCTCGGAAGCGTCGTCGCCGCCAAGGCCAGCGGCGGCGGAATCCTTGTCGGCATGGCGGCGGGTGTCGCGGCCGGGGCCGCGGTCGGGCTGTTCAACGGAGCCGTCGTCACGGGCCTCAGGATCCAGCCGTTCATCGTCACGCTGGCAACCCTGCTCGGCGCGCGCGGTCTCGCGCTGACCATCGCCGACAACCGCTCGGTCGACATCAACTTCGACGCCGGCTTCAACTACCTCGGCGAGGGCACGATCCTCGGTGTCACCTTCCCGGTGTGGATCCTGCTGGCGTCCTTTGCGGTCGGAGTAGTGGTGCTGCGGCTGGCGCGGTTCGGACGCCACGTGCTCGCCGTCGGGGGAAATGAGGAGGCGGCGCGGATGATGGGGCTGCGCGTAGACCGCGTCAAGGTCGCGGTCTACGTCGCGAGCGGGGCGCTGGCCGGACTGGCCGGCGCCTTGCTGGCCTCTCAGAATTACGCCGGGCAGCCCACCGCGGCGGTCGGCTACGAGCTGTCGGCGATCGCGGCCGTCGTCGTCGGTGGCACGCTCCTGACCGGCGGGATGGGCTCGATCGCGACGACCTTCGTCGGGGTCCTGCTGCTCGGGCTGGTGTTCAACATGCTCAACTTCGAGAACGGCCAGGGAGTCTTCAGCCTCTCCGCCTACTGGCAGTCGGTCGTGCGGGGAGCGTTCCTCCTGGTGGTCGTCGTTCTCCAGGCGCGCCTCATGACCCGGACGCGCGCGGGATGAACGGCGCCGCGGCGAACACGGCTCGGCCCTGATCGCGCTTGGCGCCTACGACGCGCGCACGGCTGCGGCTGCGTTCGAACGGCTCTTTCCCGCGGGAGAGGACGGCCCCGGCGCCGCCGCGATCGGCGTGCTCGACTACGTCGACCGCGCCCTGGCGGGTGCCTACCGCGACCATGCCGAGACCTATCGGATCGGTCTGGCGGCGCTCGATCGCGCTGCCTGTCGGGCCCACGGGGCGCCGTTTGCCGACTGCCGGCCCGAGCAGCAGGACGCCATGCTGGCTGCGCTCGAGGCTGAAGCGCTGCCCGACTTCCACGCCCCGCCGCAGCGTCGTTTCTTCGACCTCCTGCGTGCCCATCTGCAGGAGGGTCTGTTCGCCGACCCCGCATACGGCGGCAACCGGGACAAGCTCGGCTGGCGGCTGCTCGGTCACACCGGCATCTGGTTCGAGAACTCGAGCGAGGAGAACCTGTCTCCCGAACCGGTGACCAAAGGGGGAGTGATCCAGTCGCTCGGGGACGTCGGCTACTCGCTTGGCGCGGCCTCCCGCGAGCCGGTCGAGGTGGCGGGCTACGATCCGCAGCGCGGCGCGCGGCCCCCCAGCGGGCCGGCCGACGTGGTGCTGGTCGGCGTCGGCGCGGCGGGCGCCCTGGCCGCACGCCTGCTCGCGCGGGCCGGGCTGAGCGTGGTCGGACTCGAGGCGGGGCCGTGGCGCACCCGGCGCGACTTCGTCCCCGACGAGCTCGCGTCGGCCTACTACTGCCGGGGCACGATGGGGCCGAAGTTCCTCGACGAGACGCCGCGCTGGCGCGTGCGCGAGGGTCAGCCCGCCGGCGAGGCCGGCTTCACGCTCGGGCGGATGATGAACGGCGTCGGCGGGTCGGTGGTCCACTGGGGCGGCGCGCTGCGTCGCTGCCACCCTCACCACTTCCGCTACCTGACGCACGTACGCGAGAGCTTTGGCGAGCGCAGGCTGCCGGAAGGGCACACCCTGGCCGATTGGCCGGTCGGCTATGACGAGCTCGAGCCCTACTACACCGAGCTCGAGTACCTGATCGGCGTCGCCGGCGACGAGCGCAGCAGTCCGGGCCTCCACCGCTCAAGGCCCTACCCGCTGCCCCCGCTGCGACCGTTCCGGATGGCGGAGGCGTTCCGCACGGCCACCGAAGGGATGGGCCTGCACCCCTACCCGACGCCGGTCGCGGTCAACTCGCAGCCCTACAACGGCTATCCGGCGACCACCTACTGCGCCTGGAGCGGCGGCTTCGGCCCGTTCAACGACGAGCGCTGGCATCCCGCGCTGACCTGGGTGCCTGAGGCGCTTGGGAGCGGGAACTTCGACCTGCGCACCCACTGCCGAGCGGTCAGGGTCCTGACCGACCCGGCCGGGAGGGCCAGCGGCGTCGAGTACGTCGACGCCACCGGCGCTGCGCGTGTGCAGGAGGCGCGCACGGTCATCCTCTGCGGCTACACGCTCGAGAACGTGCGGCTGCTGCTGCTTTCGGGCGACTCGCGCCATCCGGAGGGGCTCGGCAACGACCGCCGCCAGGTCGGCAAGCACTTCATGACGAAGATGTGGGCCGATGTACAGGGAATGTTCCCCGACACCGTCTTCAACGCCCATACCGGACCTGCGGCGCAGATGTGGGGCCTCGACGACTTCGTCGCCGCCGGCTTCGACTCCGCTGGCCACGGGTTCATCGGCGGAGCGACACCCAACATCGAGAATCAGCGCCTACCGATTCAGATCAGCCGCGAAGCCGTGCCGGCCGACATCCGCCGTTGGGGCGGGCAGTACAAGGACCACATCAGGCGGTGGCAGCACATCTGCGCGGTCCGCCTCCAGCCCGACGCGCTCCCCTACGACGACAACTTCCTCGAGCTCGATCCGCGCCACCGCGACCGTAGCGGCCTCGGGCTGCCCGTCCTTCGCATTACCTACGACCTCCAGCAGAACGAGCATCGGATGTCCGAGTTCATGGAGGGCAAGGCCGAGGAGATCCTGCGCGAGATGGGGGCGACCAAGACCTGGCGCGGGCCCCGCTTCGGAGGTGTGATGAGCAGCCATGAGCTCGGCGGCTGCCGGATGGGCGAGGACCCACGCGGGTCGGTGGTCGATCCTGCCCTGCGCGTCCACGACACTCCCGGGCTTTATGTCTTCAGCGGGGCAGTGTTTCCCACCTGCCACGGGGTGAACCCGACGCTGACGATGTGGGCGCTCTGCTACCGCGCGGCCGAGCAACTCGTCGACCGCCTGCGGCGGAGCGAGGAGCCGTAGAGGCGCGCGGCGGCGGGCTCTCGCTAGCGGCCCTCGCTCGTACGCGGCTCGGCTGTCGCATAGCGCCGCAGCGTCTCTCGGTCGAGGCGGACCCCGAGCCCCGGCCCGTCAGGCACGCCGACCACGCCGCCAGCGTCCGGCTCGATTGGGCGGTCGAGCAGCTCCGTGCGGAGCGCGTTCGGATTGCGGTCGAGCTCCACCAGGTAGGAGTTCGGCAGCGAGGCGATGAAGTGCAGGTTGGCGGCCAGGCTGACCGCGGTCGAGAACACATGCGGGACGCAGGGCAGGCCCGCCGCCGCTGCCAGCGCGGCGATCCGCCGGCACGGTGTGATCCCCCCCGACCAGATCACGTCGGGCTGCACGATGTCGATCGCTCGAGCGGCGATCAGGTCCCGAAAGCCCGCCAGGCCGATCTGGGTCTCATAGCCTGCGATCGGCACGCTCAGCGCGGCCGCGAGCGCGGCACTGCCCAGCCGGTCCTCGGTCGGCACGGGCTCCTCGAACCAGTGGACTCCGAGCCGCTCGAGCTCGCGCCCGGCCTCGAGCGCGGTTGCGCGCGTCCAGGCGTTGTTGGCATCGACCATCAGGCGCACGTCGTCTCCGACGGCGGCTCGCACTGCGCGCAGCCGGGCCAGGTCCTCGGCCAGCGTGACGGTGGCGAACCGAGGCTGCTCCATGTTCTCGAGTGGGTTCATCGGAGTGTCGGTGGTGCGCCCCACCTTGACCTTCGCGTGGCGGAAGCCGGCATCGACGTAGCCGCGAACCTCGTCGGCGAGGGCACCTGCGTCCTTGCCCTCGGCGTAGAAGCCGGCGCTCGCGTATGCCTGCACCTCCGTGCGGTAGCCACCGAGGAGGGCTCCCAGCGGGAGTCCGGCCGCCTGGCCGAGGAGGTCCCAGATCGCGATGTCGAGGCCGGATACGGCGGCGGCGAGCATGCCCTCGGCGTGCTGATGGGAGCGACCGGTGAGCACCTGCCACAGGCGCTCGGGCTGCTCGGCCCGCTGACCAAGCAGGCGCGGCGCCAGCTCGTCGTGGATGATCGTCTCGACCGAGGACGCCGGTCCGCCGTAGATCGCCGACTCGCCGATGCCGATCCGCCCGTCGTCGGTCGTCACCTCGACGAGCAGCGCCGTGCGCGCCGCGATGTAGTGAACGGAGTCCGCCATCGGGGCTTCGAGCGGGGAGGCGACGGAGTAGGTCGTGATGGCGGCGATGAGGGTCAATGCGATCCGCGGTCGGAGGACGGTCAGGCTACCCGCGCGAGGCGGAGGCGGTTTGTGCTAAATGCCGCAACGGAGAATCGAGCCGCGCGGGGAGGCATCGGTGAGCCCGGCGATGCGCCGCGCGGCCGCCTCAACCATTGTTCGCCGACCGCTGGTCCGTCGGCCTCCGCCGAGCCGCTCGCACACCAGCGTCGCGGCGATCCCTGGCCGCACGCGATATCGAGGACACGGTGGTCGGCAACGAACGCGCCACGCAGATCAGCCTCGAGGGCGCCGCGGCCGGCCCAGATCACGGACAGCCGTCGGCGGGCTACCTAAAGGGTTGGCTCACGACGGCCACGGCGGTCAACACGGCCAGCCCACGCGCCGACACAGCTCCTCGCTCGCCTCGCGAAAGCCGCTCGCGATAGGCGGAGTCGACCGTCGCGGAAGCCGCGTTTCGGCGCCCGGGCGCCGATCTCGATCCCGCCCGTGGTGGCAAACGTTAGGACCGCCATAGAGTCCGGTCCTCGACACGACGGAAAGGAAGC
>Ga0136612_10000907_pt1 | contig 11940 bp, 13 predicted proteins | sample AntDryUQ224A2306_2_FD_106644 | JGI IMG/M metagenome (GOLD analysis project Ga0136612, IMG submission 106644) | Polar desert sand microbial communities from Dry Valleys, Antarctica - metaG UQ224A (23.06) | ecosystem: Environmental > Terrestrial > Soil > Desert | place: Antarctica: Dry Valley...
ATCTCGAGGATGGTCGCGCATCCGCTGGCGTTGTCGTTCGCTCCCGGCCGGGGGTGGTCGAGATGGCAACTGAAGACGATCTCGCCCGCGCCGGGATCCGTGCCGTCGATCGTGGCCGTGGGAATGTCGTAGAACGCCGGTTCTTTTCCGGCCTTCACGGCGGCGTGCAATCGAACGGTCTGTCCGGCGGCGAGCTGTTTCTGAAACTCCCGAGCCTGCTTCAGCGAGACCATGAACGCGAATGCCTTCACCGGCGCGAAGGTCTCCAGATGTCCCCAGCGGACCAGCGTATCGTCGTCGCCCCACCAGGCGGTCTTCTGATTCTGGGCGTAGCTGATGATTCCAGCCGCGCCGTGCGTTTGAATGGCCATCGGCACTACCGCACCCGGCTGCGATGACGTCAGCACGAGGTTTCCAGCGACGCGCTTGCCCTCGTAGTCGCTCGCCGAGGTCCCGGCGCCGACATCCACCAGCTCTCCCGACACCTCGCCCGATTCGGAGTCCTGCGCGAGCGTGATCGGCGCCGCGTCCCAGCTCGCCAGGCGCGTCAGGCGATTGCCTTCGGAATCGAGCTGCCACAGCTCGGCGAACTCCGCGTTCCATGCAGGACGCGACCGCTGCGTTCCGTAAAAGACCTTTCCGTCGGCCGGCAGGCGCTCGATGTGCGCATCTTCGAACCCGTAACTTTTCAGCTCCGATTCGATGTGCTGCGCGGCAAGCAGGAACTGCCGCGATCCGCGCATCCGGTGCTGTCGTGTCAGAAACTCGAGCTGCCTCTTCGCCGATTCGCCGGAGATCTCAGCTGCCAAAGCACTGATGACTTTTTCGTCGAGCAACGACTGCCCTGCCGATGCCGTGAACGCCGGCAGAAGCAACGCGGCGACCAGCCAGCGCCTCATGGCTGGATCCAGCCGGCGAAGTTCATCTGGCCATTCCTGATCTCGATCATTGCCACCGGCTTGACCGGGTTACGGTCGGAGCCCATGGTGATGTTCCCCGACACGCCCTCGTAAGCTTTCGTGGCGGCGATCTGGTCGCGTATGGCCTTCCCCTCAAGCGAACCCGCGCGCTGAATGGCCGCGGCGATGATCTTGAGCGCGTCGTAGCCGAGGGCTCCGGTGGCTTCCGGGTTCTTGCCATGCCGCTTCTTCATCTCTTCTACGAACTTTTTGACGACCGGCCGCGGATCGCCGACGAAGTAGTGGTCGGAAAAGTACGAATTCTCGACAGCCTTGCCGCCGATCTCGATGACAGTCGGGGAATCCCATCCGTCGCCGCCGATGAGCGGAACATTCAGACCGAGGTCGCGCGCCTGGATCGCAATCTGACCGGCATCGGTATAGAAACCGGGGATGAAAAGCGCTGCCGGTTTCTTCGCGCGAATGGAGGTGAGCTGCGGACGGAACTCCGCGTCGCCCCCGCTGTAACTCTGCTCCGCGACGACCTTCCCCCCCTTGGCCTCGAACTCCTTCCGGAAGACCGCGGCCAGACCGACCGAGTAATCGTTCTTCTTGTCCACGAGAATTGCCGCCGTGGTCAGTTTCAGGTTGTCGCTCACGAACATCGCCAGCGCTTTGCCCTGATAGGGGTCGGTGAAACAGACCCGGAAGATGAACTCACCCTTCTCGGTGACCGCAGGATTCGTGGACGAGGGAGAGACCATCGGAATGCCGTTCGACTGCGCGATCGGAGCGGCCGCCAGCGACTGGTTCGACGAGTTCTCGCCGATGAGGGCGATCACGTTGTCGCTGGTGATCAGCTTCGTGACCACGGAGGCTGCTTCCTCCGCGCGGCCCTGATCGTCTTCGACGAAAAGGCGGATCTTCCGGCCCAGGATGCCGCCCGCTGCGTTGATCTCATCGGCAGCGAGGCGGACACCGTTGACCGTAGAGGTGCCGAAGGAGGCCTCGCCGCCCGAGAGGGCGCCGTAGACACCGATTGGAATTTCGCCGCCGGAGGCCGCCGTTTGGGCTTCGCGGCCGGGGCCTGGTTTACACGCCAGCGCCATCAAGGCCGTCAGCCAGAACAATTTACGCATTTTCATTTGCCTCATTCGATTCAGTGAAGTCGGGGCTAGAATGCCGGATTTCGCCACGAAAGGACACATAGCTTCATGCAGGCCAACGACATCCGCAAGGGCATCGTCATCGTATTCGACGGCGACCTTTGCAAGATCATGGATTTCAGGCATCACACTCCCGGAAACCTCCGGGCAATGGTTCAGGCCAAACTGCGCAACCTCCGCACCGGGAACCAGTTCGAGCATCGATTCCGCTCACAGGATCCGATCGAGCCGGCATACATCAGCCAGCACGAGATGGAGTACCTCTACTCCGATGGCCAGGCCCACCACTTCATGAACACCGAGAACTACGAGCAGGTCGAGATCTCGGAAGACGACCTCGGCGATGCCGCCGCGTGGCTGGCGCCCGGAGTCAAGATCCAGGTTCAGTTTCACGAGCTCAAGCCGATCGGGGTCGAGTTGCCGAAGTCGATGAAGGCGAAGATCGCCACGACCGAGCCGATGGTGAAGGGTTCGACCGCGTCCGCCTCGTACAAGCCGGCCACTCTCGAGAACGGGATCGTCGTGCAGGTCCCTCCGTTCGTGACCGACGGCGAAGAGATCATCGTCGACCCGGTCGAGAACCGGTATCTCGAACGGGCCAAGTGACGCATCTACGGTGATGCCGGCGGTTCACTTTCTCTGCCCGTCCTGCGAGAAGCACATCGGACGCGAGACAGGTCAACCGCCCCGGCCGTGCGAGCAGTGCGGGGCGCCGAGCGCAGTGATCGCGCCGCGGGAAGATTCGATCATCGAGCGTTGTGCCGCCTGCGATCACGATCAGCTCTACTTTCAGAAAGACTTCAACCGGAGGACCGGCATCGCGCTCGTTGTCGTTGGCGCGGTCTTCGTCCCCTGGACATGGGGACTCAGTCTCCTCGGCGTAACGGTTCTCGATTACATCGTCTGGCGTCTGGTGAAAGACGTCATCGTCTGCTACCAATGTCAAGCGGTTCACCGGGGATATCCTCCGAATCCAGCGACTCAGCCGTTCGATCTCGTGGTCCATGATCGCCACGTCTATGGGTCAGCGCCCCCCGGAGCCGAAGAAAAGTAGACACGGGCGCGAGTCGTGCACAAAAATAGATCACCATGGCAAGAGGATTTGATAGCAAATCAGTTGAGTCGCAGCAGGCCGACAAGGAAACCCCACCCACACGGCAGCCGCCGATGACGGACGAGCAGCGGGACGCGTTGAGAAAACGGGAAGGACTGGAATCTTCCTTACGCGGTCTGGCCGCCGAACTCGCGAAATCCACTTCCGAGAGACGCCGCGCGGACCTCGCGAAGTCGATTGCTCACATCGAGGCCGAGTTGAAGAAGCCGGATTAGAGGTGCTGTTCGGACGCGGCGTCGAAGAGGTGGATGGCCTCGATGTCGACATCCAGCTCGATTGACTGACCGGGGCTCGGCATCGAGTGCGCGTCGAAAGACGCGACGAGCATGGCATCGCCGACCCGGGTGTGCACGATCGCCTCATGGCCGATCGGCTCGACGACCTCCACTGCCCCCGACAGCTTTCCCGTCCTGCCGCGCCCGACTCTCCCGGTCTCTCCGATGTTCTCCGGCCTGATCCCGACGATCACCTTCCGTCCCAGTGCCGAGCGAAATTTCTCCGGCGCGGGGAGCTGAAACGTCCCCGCATCGACCTGCCCACCGTTCAGGGTGGCAGGGAAAAAGTTCATAGGCGGGGTTCCGATGAACTGCGCGACGAAGAGATTCGCGGGGTGATCGTAGATGTCGAGCGGGGTTCCCACCTGCTGGATCCGGCCGCCGTTCATGACCGCGATCCGATGACCCATGGTCATGGCCTCGATCTGATCGTGCGTCACGTAAACGGCCGTGGTCTGCAGGCGTTGCTGCAACTTGGCGATCTCGGCCCGCATCTGCACCCGCAACTTCGCATCGAGATTCGACAGCGGCTCGTCGAAAAGAAAGACCGCCGGGTTCCTTACGATGGCGCGGCCAAGCGCCACTCTCTGCCGCTGGCCACCGGAGAGCTCCTTCGGCTTGCGCGCCAGCAGCGGCTCGATCCCCAGGATTGCCGCAGCCTCGTTGACCCGCTTGTCGATCTGGTCCTTCGGCGTCTTGCGCATCTTCAGGCCGAATTCCATGTTCTCCCTCACGCTCATGTGGGGGTAGAGCGCGTAGGTCTGGAAGACCATCGCGGTGTCGCGGTCCTTCGGCTGAAGATCGTTGACGACCCGGTCACCGATGGTGATCGTCCCGGCGGAGATGTCCTCGAGTCCTGCGATCATCCGGAGAGCGGTCGACTTGCCGCATCCTGATGGACCGACCAGGACCATGAACTCCCGGTCCTTCACGTCGAGATTGAGGTCTTCGATGACCGAGACCACGCCGTAACGCTTCGCAACGCCCTCTAGCCGTACGCCCGCCATCGAGGAGCGATGTTACACCGGCAGGTGCACGATGGCGGACAACCATCCGCCGAGGACTTCGCCGATGACCACCGCCACCACATCGACGTAGAGGATGCCGGTAGCAGCCATCGTGGAGCGGATCCGCACCGTCCCCCACACCATCGGAAAGAGGGCCAGCGGCCCGGCCAGCCCCCACCCCGCGCGCATCCAGAAGAAGATCCCCTGGCGGACAGCGACCTCGTGAAAGACACCGCCCGCGGCAATGGCCACCACGACCAGAGTCAGACGAATGATGACGGCAGCCAGCGTGGCAATGGTCAGACGTTTGAGCGGATCGATCGGCATTCCTCGAACGACGAGATACCAGTGGCCGAGAGTCATGGCCATGTTCACGCTGCCGAGAAGCGCCGTCGCAGCCAGGGCTCCGGCCACGCTCCAGATCATGGATGGCGGACGGATGGCCGCGTCATAGGCCACGATCACATACGCGACGTAGGCCGCTCCCAGAAGGAACGAGCTCGCGAGATAGAGGACGCGTTTCGGTTGACCGAGGCGGAACCAGACCACCAGCGTCAGAGCCAGTACCACCATGCCTAGCGAAGCGATCTCGTGGCTTCCGGCCATGCGCTGGGCGATGGCCGCTCCGAGGGTGAGCGCTGCGGTGATGAGCAGGATCAGGCGATAGAACTTCACGCCGGCCGCGCGGCGGCCCACCAGAGGAAGGAACAGGTAGAGCCCGGCAGCGAGCTCGATGAGGAACAGGCCGATCAGCATCAGTTCACAGCCTGGCTGGCGCGCACGAAACGAAAGCCACTCTCCCGCAGCCGCGGAATCTCGTCCGCGAGGACCTCGATCGTCGACGCGTGGGGATGGCCGATGCCGATGGCCAGGCCACGCGATGCCGCTGTTGCGGCCAGCTCGGCGAGCTGACGGCGGATGGCAACCACGCTGCGATCGTCATCGAGAAAGACATGACGCGCCGCTGAACGAACGTGCATCTCGCGCGCAACGTCCGCGGCCACTGAGCTGCTGCCGGTCCGCGAATCGACAAAGTACATACCCTTCGGAAGCGACGCGATCACGCTCTCCATGACCCTGCGGTCGGCGGTGGCGCGGGAGCCCATGTGATTGTTGACTCCGCGCGCGTAGGGCACCGAGGCTACATTCTCGCGGACGGTACGGGCGATCTCCTCGTCGGGCATGGAGGTCAGGATCGCGTTCGCTCCCGGCGACGCGTTCCCGAGCGGCTCCATCGGCAGATGGCAGAGGATCTCGAATCCTCGCGCATTGAGGCGGCGCGCAAAGTCTCTGGTCCGGTTTCCGTTGGGAAGAATCGAGAAATTGATGTGGGGGTCGATCGACATTACCCGATCGAGAGGCTGACCCTCGAAACCGACGTCGTCAATGATGATCACGATCGACCCGCGCGACGGCGGAGCGATGACTCTCGGCGGCGGCGCGATCGCGGTTGCCCTGAGAGTTGTGGAAGCAACAGTCGGGAGGGGTTGCGCCGGCACTGGCGGGCGGAGGGCACTCCAGCCCAGAAAAATCGCCAGCCCCGCGACCGGCAGAAGCGTCAGCCGCACGATCGTGCGGAACGAACTGCGTGACGCCGCCCCCACCCTCCCCTGCATGCCTGATCAGTTTACGCCAGACAGGGGCAGGACAGGCTCGACGCCTGTCCCAGACAGGCAGGATTGCCTGTCCTCCACAAGAATCGGCGTACGCACGGTTTCGTTCAGAAGCGGAAGCGCTTCGGTGGAGGACAGGCAGTCTTGCCTGTCCCGTTCGCATGTGCCTTACGCCGCTTTCTTCAGCCCCGCGGAGGCGGTTTCACCAAACAGAGAGAGGGCCTTGGTGAGGATCGGATCCTCTTTGACCTTGTCCGTCTTCTTGTCCTGTTCACGGAAGGACTGCGACGAAAGGTCGACGACTACGTCGGGCTTCACGCCGGTCTCTTTGATCGGCTTGAGGTCGGGCATCGTGTAGTGCGCCACCGTCATCTGCACGCCTCCGCCGCTCGGGAGCGGGATGAATCGCTGCACGATGGCCTTGCCGTAGGTGGTCACGCCGACCACCTTGCCACGATTGTTGCCTCGGATCGCGGCCGCGAAGATCTCCGCTCCCGCCGCGGTCGACACGTCGGTGAGGACCTGCACGTCGCCGTCAAAGGAGGTGTTCCGGTCGGCCTGCCAGCGTTTGCCTTCGATCCGCCGCCCTTCCTGCGAGGTGATCAGTCCGCTGGTGAGCAGCTCGTCGGCGGCGGCGATGGCCTCCTCGACTTCGCCCGCGGCATTGCCACGGACATCGACGATCAGCTTGCGCGTCCCCTTCTTCCGCACCTCTTCGAGCGCGGCTCGGAACGAAAGCGCCGAGCCTTTTTCAAAGTACGGGATCCGGATGTAGGCAACGCTGCCGATGTGCTGCGTGTTCAGCGGAACCGGATGGAACGAAGCCTGCTCGAGCGTGAAGGTGTCCCGGCGTGTCTGACCGCCGCGGAGAACCTGAACCTTGATCGGCTTATTGGAACGGAGTGCGCTGCGCAACTGCCAGACCGCCATCTTCTGCGTCGGCGTGCCGTTGATCAGCTCGATGAAATCACGCGCCTCGATCCCCGCTTTCGCGGCCGGAGACTCCGGCACCGTGGCGATGACGTAGGCGTAACCGAACCGCTTGGTCACGATCAGACCGACGCCGTTGTCTTCGACATCGACGAAGTTCTTGTATTGCCCCATCTGCCCGGGCGGGACGTAGTAACTGAACTCGTCGATCGCGTCGGTCACACCCGCGAACGCGCCATCCATGAGCTGCTCGGAGGACACCTGCTCGACGTAATGACCGCGCACCAGATCCAGCACTTCAGAGAAGGTGCTGAGGTAACGGTAGACGTTGGTTTTCTGGTTGGTCTGCCCGAAGAGAGCGCTGGCGAGTAGCAGCACGAGCAGTGAGGCGGAGATGCTGAGAAAAGCGATCTTTTTCTTGGTCATATCGTCACCGCAGCCATTCTCTCGGATCTTCCGGCTTGTTGTCGTGCCGGATCTCGAAATAGAGATAAGCCGACCCGGCGTCCTCACCGGCTCCGACCCCTGCAATGGCCTGTCCAGTGGCGATTCTGTCGCCGACAGCAACTGTGGGGCCGTTGAGATTGCCGTAGAGGGAGAAGACGCGGTTTCCGTGGTCCAGAATGATCAGGTTTCCGTACCCTTTGAACCATTGCGTGAAGAGAACTGTTCCCTGGAACACCGCCCGGATCGGCGCCCGGGAAGCGGCCCCGATCTTGAGGCCGTTGCTCATGGTGTACGTTGCAAACTTCGCGTTACGTTGTCGCCCGAACTTCTCGAGAACTTTCCCTTCCACCGGCCAGGCCAGCGCTCCCTTGAAGCTGCGCACATCGGTCGCGGCAACAACGCCTTCATGCTGCTTCGAGAGCAGGTCGACCAGCCGCTCGAGCCTCCGGGCCCGCTCTTCGAGCTCGGCGATCCGCAGCTCGGACCCGCTCTCTTCCCTGCGCAACCGCAGGAGCAGTTTTTCCCGCGCGGCCTGCGCGGCAGCGAGCTCCCCCCGTTTGGACTGGATGTTTTTCGCTGCGGCCGTGAGTTGTCGCTGCTGACCCTCGAGCTCGAGATACCGTTGCGCCAGTTCCTCCTGCGCGGAGCGAAATCGTCCGATCATGTTCGCGTCGTGGCGCACGAGGTATCCCAGCATCGAAAGCGCGGCGCTCGGATCACCGTCCTGGCCGATGGCCAGGAACATCCTGACGTAGCTCAACCCGCCCATTCGATAGAGAGCCACCAGGCGCTTCCGCAGATGGGCTCTCTGCTGCTCGATGCGCGGGATGAGCGCAGCGATGCGCTCGGCAACCTCGGCCCGGTCGCGCTCGATTTTTGAATGTTCGTCCAGCGCCAGCTGCAGCTCGCGCGAACGAAGGCTCAGCTCCAGGTCGGCCGTCTGCACCTGCTGCTCGACCGATTGCGCCTCTTTGCGCACCGACTCCAGACGACCCTTGAGCCGGGCGATGTCCCCTCGAATGCGCTCCAGATCCGCGTTCGAGCTCTGCCCGGTCGCCGTGACCGCCACGAGCAGCAGCGCTCCCACGACCTTACTGAGGTGTCTGGGAGTTTTCGCGCAACGCATGTTTGGCCGCCTGCTGCTGCGCTTCCTTCTTCGACGAGCCTTCGCCGCGAGCGAAGCTCGATCCGATCTTCACATCGACGATGAACTTTTTGTCGTGATCGGGACCGACTTCGTCAACGACCACATACTCCGGCAGTGGAAGGCCTTTCCCCTGCGCGAGCTCCTGGAGCGCAGTCTTGAAGTCCTGAAACAGAAGATCCTCGGCGTCGATTTTTTCGATGTCGTCGCGGAAAGAACTCTCGAGGAGCTTCCGGGCAGCCTCGATCCCACCATCGAGATACACCGCGGCGATCAGCGCTTCGAACACGTTCGCCAGCAGCGAGTCCTTCTTCCGGCCCCCGGTCTTCTCCTCACCGACACCGAGCAGGATCACCTCTCCCATCCCCAGTTCGCGCGCCTTCTCCGCAAGGCTGGTCGCGCTGACGAGATAGGCCTTCATTTTGGAGAGCGCCCCCTCATCGAGGCTCGGGAACTGGCCGAAGAGGAGGTCCCCGACTACGAAGCCGATCACAGAGTCGCCGAGGAACTCTAAGGTTTCGTTGTGGCGGACCTCGCCGTCACGAGCTTCATGGGAGTACGACTTGTGGGTGATGGCGCGGGTGAGAAGGTCGCGGCGCTGGAACGCGTAGTCGATACGGCGCTCGAAGTCGGTTAGATCCACGTCTCCGGCGAGTATAACGGCGGAAATGACAAACGCCGGGGTTGTCCCGGCGTTTGCGTTAGGCCTGCCTTCCTGGTGCCTGCGAGGTTAGCTGTCGGATTCGGGCTGGAAGCCCTACCAGCTTCTGGCTGGATTCACCCCGGACGGGGGCAAGCCGTCACATTGTTGGTTCCCCCGCTCCTCGGGCCCGAGGATTAGGCGGCAAGTCGCCGCTTTGCTTGCGGCAGGAACAGTCTATGCGATTGTCTGGCCAATTGAAATCGGAATGTGAACGCACCACTCACTGCTGAAAGATGCGCAGGCTTTCGCCGGTGATCTCAGACATCACGCGCAGGTGTTGCGCGATCAGCTCCTGAACCTTCAGCCAGGCCAGCGCTTCCTCTTCCATACGCATGGCATTCCGGATTACAAGCCGCGAGGCGGGACCTTTCGCTTCCTGCTGGACCACCGACCGCAACCGGCCAAAGTCGGCCGAGCTGGGGCTGCGACGAGCCTCGGTGATCGCCTGCTGGGCACGAAGGACTCCCTGCATCACCGTGAACTCGGGCCCCAACGATTTCGCGGCGTCGATGTGTTCGTACGCCTTCTGAATCGCATTCGCCGGTTGCATCGGATCGACGAGCGCCTCATCTGCGGACTGGATATGCCGCAAGACGGCCATGTCTCGCTCGATCAGCTTCCGCTCCTCCCCCAGGATCTCGAGTGCCTGCTTGACCGCAATCTCGGCCGACCCGGTGCGAGCCGGCGGCCGCACCCGACGGGACGTTGTGGACTGAGCCATGAGTGTCGTGGTGAGAGCGATCGCCAGAAGTCCCGCCAGAAGTGTGCGCATATGGGTTCGACGAGGGCGGGTGGGGGCGGGTTACAGTTCCAGAAGGACAGGCAAGACTGCCTGTCTGGGGACAGGCGTCGAGCCTGTCCCTGCTCTCGTAATCATCGCGATGAGATCCTCGGCCACACCGGCCTCTCCTTCCGCCGGAGCTGAACGATCCCGGCGCGCATGCCCGAGGCAAGAGAAGCCAGATCGATCCCTCGCCCCTCAGGCCCCAGAGCCACGAGCCGCAGCCCCTCTTCGATCCGTTCGATCGCCGGCCGCCACTGGCTCATCTCGGCGTGATGAATGCCGACGCTGAACTGCAGAAAGATCCGGACGAATTCAGGCTCATCGCGCACTCCTTCGAAGAACAGCTCCTCGAAAAAGTCACTCGCCTCAAGAGCCTCCCCTTCATTGAAAAGCTCCACGCCGCGGAGGAATCGTGGGTCCTCGGTGATATCCATGAGGGTTAACGCAGGAGCACGATCACGAGGGAGAGCAGCGCCACGATCAGCGCACTGCCTGCCAGGAGCATCGGAACCATTTGCGCAAGCGTACGCGCTGGCGGCGGGTCCTCCGCGAACAGCGACTGCTGCATTACCGCTTTTCCGGCGATGACATCTTCCGCCGCGCGCTCGAAGTGGTGCTGATGGATTTTCCTGCCCACCTCAGCTCCCGGCTCGGCCGCCGCGGCCGACGCGGCTTTGATCACCGCATTCCGGATGTCGCCACCGCTCAGGACGAATTTTTCGGCCAGCTCGCCGAAGCTGACATCCTTCGCCAGCGGCGTTTTTTTCGGATGGATCTGCACCTGCCAGATGCGCTCGCGCTCCTCGACCCCCGGCATGAGAAACCGTACGTGCGTCCGGATCCGCCGCTCGAACGCCGGATCGAAGTTCGCGGCAAGATTCGTCGCGAAGATGACCACCCCGTTGAAAGCATCCAGCTCGCGCAGGAGGACGTTGACCGTGGTATTCGCCTCGCGCTGGTGAGGAAGGCCCGCCCCTGAGGAGCGTCTGGCCGCGATCGAGTCCGCCTCGTCGAAGAAGAGCACCGCTTTCTGTTCCGTGGCGGACCGGAATGCAGCGGCGATGTTCTTCGGCGTCTCCCCCATCCACATCGATTCCACCTCGGCGTAATCGACGACGAGCAGCTTCATCCCCAGCGTGTGCGCGATCGCTTCGGCGCAGATGGTCTTTCCTGTTCCGGGAGGCCCCGCGAAGTTGAACGCGAGGCCGAGTCCGGACGTGTGGCGTTCGCCAAGACCCCAGCGCCCGAAGATCAGCGAGTGGTTGTGCACCTCGCCGAGCGCGAGATCGAGAGTGCGACGTGTCTCGGGAGGAAGGATGACATCGGCAAACGTCCTCTGCGGGATGACGGTTTCCACGGCGCGTCTGCCGCTGCGGCCTGTGAAGAGCGAAAGGATCGAAGAGCCCATCAGCGCCCCGTGGTCTCGAGGATCGCAGCGCCGTACTGAACCTTCTTACCCGGTTCGAGGCGTACGCGTGTCCGGTCAATTCGTCCGGGCTCAGTCAACGTGACCACGCTCGACCCCATGTGGAACGTGCCCAGCCGGTCGCCTGCGGCGATGCTGATCGGTGGATCGCAGTTGCGAATCACGTTTCCGCTGGTGCGGCCGGCGTTGGAGATGAAGGTGTCGTAGCTGACCGATATCTTTCCCACATTCGTTGCACCGATCATCACCACCGCCACCAGACCGTAATTGCACTCCACGTAGGTCACGACTCTCTCATTGATGGAAAAGAGCTCGTCGACATTGGCCATCGACCAGTCGTTGACCGGCCAGAGCTTTCCGGGGATGTGGACGCTCTTCACAATCTTTCCCGTCACAGGCGAATGGACGTGATGGTAATCCTGCGGCGACAGG
>Ga0136612_10000908_pt1 | contig 11939 bp, 10 predicted proteins | sample AntDryUQ224A2306_2_FD_106644 | JGI IMG/M metagenome (GOLD analysis project Ga0136612, IMG submission 106644) | Polar desert sand microbial communities from Dry Valleys, Antarctica - metaG UQ224A (23.06) | ecosystem: Environmental > Terrestrial > Soil > Desert | place: Antarctica: Dry Valley...
ACGAAGATGCCTGCATCGCGGGCGCCGAGGAAGCCCTCGGAGTCGGAGTCGTTCCACGGGTCGGTCGGGCCGCCGCCGATCGAGTAGTTGATGACGTCGACCATGTCGGCAGTCGCCTGATCGATGGCAGCCGTCAGACTGGCGCCCAAGCATTTGCGCCCGCACGCCTTGTAGCTGATCAGGTTGGCGTGCGGCGCGACGCCCGAGATCTCGCGCGTCAGGGTCAGCGTCGGCGCGTTCAGCACGGCCGAGACGACGTTGCCGGCAGTGGTGCTCGCCGTGTGGCTGCCGTGCTGGTTGTCGTCCTCCGGTGTCGTGCCCGTGTAGTCATATGCGCCGATCAACTTGTCGTTGCAGAACGGCTTTCCGAGCAGCGGGTCGCATTGACCGTAGAACGTGCCGCGCGGATTCGTATGGTTGTAGCCGTCGCCGCCAACGTCGGCGAACGAGGGATGATCATGGTTGATCCCGGTGTCGATCACGCCAACGACGACGCGTTCGCCCTTGGTGCCGGCGAGGCCGCCGGTAGTGGCGCCGCTCCAAACTCCAGGGGCGCCGATCCAGGCGGGTCCGACATCGGTCTGCACCTCACGGACGTACTCCTTCTGCACGTCGGCGACGCCGGCGAGGCCGCGCAAGGTTCTCGCTTCCGTGTCGGTGAGGACGGCCGCGAAGCCGTTGTAGGCGTAGCGATAGCTGTACGGGAACGACACGGCTCGTCCGAGCGCCGTCTGGAGTGCCGTCCGCACCGAGGACTGCTTCCCCGCGAGATAGTCGAGGTAAGCCTTGCTCGCAGCGCTCTTCGGATCGAGACGCACTGCGCCCAGTGTCGCCGGGTTGGTCGGCGCGAGGCCTGCGATCCCACCGCGGTAGCTGGCGAGTGGCGGGTCTGCAAGCTGAACGATGTAGCGTTCTGCACTGGTCGCGGCGCCGGCCTGCGCGCTCACGAGCACGGTCGAGAAGGCCACGATCGAGCCCAGAGCGAGAGCGAAACGAAGGCGATGCATTCTCACGGTTATGTCTCTCCCCATGTTGATTGTGCACGGAAACGACAGCGCAGTTCAAAAAACACCTGCGTAATCTACCCCGATAACTTGAAAACGCAACCCAAATTACGAATCTTCTTAGAACTGATTTGTCAGTCACAATTGATTGACGAATCAGTCAAAATTCATTGACGAATCAGTCAAAATTGATTGACGAATCAGTCGCCCAGCAACGCGACGAAGTCGCCGGCAGAACGCACGGCCCCGCCCACGGTCAGCCCGGGTCGGATACAGCCCACGATCACGACCGGTGCGCGCCCGCCGCGGTGGAGGATCGACGCACTCGTCCGGGTCTTCGAGAGCCAGCCGTTCTTATCGGCGCTTGAAACCACTCACGCTGGTGCGCGACTAGTGCGCAACTGGCGCGCGCGACCTTAGGCGAGTCGTCTGCTCGCGGCTACACGCACGGCGCCCAGGTGGATCTAGCGACCAAGCAGTGTCATCACCGGAACGTGAGCGACGAATCGCCCTCGATGCCCGCCACCGAGCAGCAAGCGGGCACGGTCCTGCGCCGAACCAGTCGACGGCGCTTCACGGCGTGACAACCCGACGTGAGTTCAAGTACGCACTACGAGCGCGGCAGAGCGTCGACTGGCGCAATTTCTGGCGCGCAGCGCGTGAACGCCCTACAGAAGCGTGGGTCTTGCGGCCATTTCTTAGAGACGGTACCCCACTTCCTAAACCGAGTGCACAAGTTCGATTCTTGTCGGGGGCATACCTGCGATGAGCGAAACGCCCCCGCTGAGCAGGAGCGTTTCGCTTCCGCAACTGTCTCTCACACTTCCGCCCCTGGACCGCCTGCGCCGTCGTGTCAGACTTCGCTCGGGCGCGCGACCGGCGCCCCTTCGACGGCGACCAGCTCGACGTGGTCGCCAGGCCCCAGCTGGCCGTCGAGGCTCGCCACGACCACCGGGCCCGCGTCGAGTCTGACCGACGCGAGCGTGACCGCCACACCGTCCGCTCCCACCGGGTGGTGAACCGTCGTGACCTCCTCGACCACGCCCTGCCCGGCCCGCTCGCGCTTCCACGATGCTCCGCCACAGGCGGGGCAGAGCAGGCGGGGCGGAAAGACCTTCCGCCTGCACGTTCGGCACGCCGGGACCCAGAGGCTGCCCCTCAAGGCACGCGCTCCAGGACGGTCGCATTCGCGCACGCGCCGTGCTGGTACAGCACCATTCCATAACCCGTGACGAGCGCCCGTCGTGCCTCATCGACCTGGCGGTCGCGAGCCTCGCCGCGGAGTTGGCGCACCGCTTCGACGAGACCGTGCAGCCCTCCCGCCGCGCCCGCTTGGCCAGCCGAGAGCTGACCTCCGGAGGTGTTGAGCGGGAGACGGCGCTGCCTCACGGTTTGGGCAACGAACCGCTTCGCCTCCCCTTCACCGAAGAAGCCGAGATCCTCGAGTTGAATGAGCACGATCGCTGGGTAGTCGTCGTAGACGAGCGCGAGATCGACGTCCTCTGGCCCCGTGCCGGCCTCCTCCCAGAGCGAGTCGCCAGCCTGGGCGAGGCCGGTGCGCAGGCCGTCAGCCTCCTGCTGGTCGGGGTTGTACGAGGCCTTGAGCGCACGGATCGCCACGGGCCGGCCGGCGCCGCCGGAGGACACGACGAGCGCGTCGGCGCCGGCGACGATCGGGGCGCAGTCGTAGCGCGAGAGCGGCTCGGCGACGAGCGGGGCGGCGAGGTAGCCCGCCAGGGTCAGCGGTTCGCGGTAGACCGCTCCGGGATTCCGCCCCGCCCACTCGCGCTGGGCGATCACGAGCTCACCGTAGTCCTCGCGCACGAGCCCGTGGCGAGCCATGTGGCGTTGGGTCAAAAGCGCGAAGAGTGCGTTCGGGCCGCCGAAGCAAAGCGGCGCGAGGTAGTCGCGGGTGGCCGCGTTGTAGCCGGCGACGAGCTCGGAGAACGCCTGCCGGTCGAGGCGGTCGCCGGCCAGCACGAGCACGGCGGCCGCATCGCCCGCCTCGACCGCGCGCACGGCATGCTGGAGCATGTTGATCCCGGCCGCGCCGCCGTTCGTGTCCTCCATCAGCCACCGCAGGCGAAGACCGAGCTTCCAGGCGAGGTCGACGGCGTGGTCGGGCGCAAGTGAGAAGGAGGCGACTGCGAGACCGTCGATTGCACTCGGCGTGAGGCCGGCGTTCCGGAGCGCGCGGCGCGCCGCCCCAGCGAGCAACGACTCGGTCGTCGTGCCCCGCGGCGGGTGCCGCCGATAAGGCGCCTCGCCTGCCCCGGCGATGACGGCGTCGGGCACCCGGCGAGTCTATGCGCCGCTGGGCCACGCCGGCCGCGTTGTCGCCACTGCGAAACCGCCGTACCCTGGAGGCGTGGAGCTTCCCTTCGAGGAGCGGACGCTGCCGCGGATGCTCGAGCGCCAGGCCGATCGATTCGGCGACAAGCCGCTGGTTCGCTTCCCCGGCTGGGAGCGGAGCTATGTAGGCGCGAGAGATGCCGCCTCCTGCTTTGCAGGGACGCTCGCCAAGGCGGGCGTCGGGCCGGGCGATCGAATAGCGATCATGTGCGGAAACCGCCGCGAGCTCCTCGACGCGGTTTTCGGTTGCGCCTGGCTCGGCGCGATCGCTGTCCCGATGAACACGGCGCTGCGTGGCGCGGAGCTCGCGCACGTGCTTGGGAACTCCGACCCGAAGATCCTGGTCGTCGACTCTGCGCTCGTCCAGCACCTCGAGTTCGTGGAGGCGCCCCCGTCGTCGCTGGAGCGGATCTGGAGCGTCGGCGGAGCGGCGGAACCATGCTGGGCCGACCTTCCGCTCGATCCATTCCCCGACGCTGGAGCTCACGTCGACCCGCACCCGGTGCGCCCTGGCGATCCGTTCGCGATCCTGTTCACGTCCGGGACGACGGGGCCTGCGAAGGGCGTCTGCTGTCCCCACGCGCAGTTCTACTGGTGGGGCCGTCTCACGGGCAGTCACCTCGGCGTCTCGGAGTGCGACGTCCTCTACACCGTCCTGCCGCTCTTCCACACCAACGCCCTCAACACGCTCTTTCAGGCCCTCCTCGCGGGCGCGACCTACGCCGTGGGTGAGCGCTTCTCCGCGTCGGGGTTCTGGCGAGAGCTGCGTGAGGCGGAGGCGACCGTCACCTATCTGCTCGGAGCGATGGTGCACATCCTGCTCGAGCGGCCGCCCTCGCCGGACGACACGGCGCACCGGACGCGCGTCGCCCTCGCGCCCGCGACTCCTGCCGAGGACGCCCAGCGCTTCGAGGAGCGCTTCGGCGTCCGGCTGGTCGACGGCTACGGCTCGACCGAGACCAACCTCGTGCTCTGCAACACGATCGGGGGTCACGTCCCAGGGGCGCTCGGCAGGGTCGTGCAGGGCTTCGAGGCGAGAGTGTTCGACGACGAGGACGTGGAGGTGCCGGCGGGCTCTCCAGGGGAGCTCGTCGTGCGTCACCGCGAGCCGTTCAGCGTCGCCACCGGGTACTTCGGGCTGCCGGAGGCGACCGCCCAGGCGTGGCGCAATCTTTGGTTCCACACCGGCGACCGGGTGGTGCGCGAGGCTGACGGGGTCTTCCGCTTCCTCGACCGCCAGGGGAACGCGATCCGCCGGCGGGGCGAGAACATCTCCTCGTGGGAGGTCGAGCAGGCGCTCCTCACACACCTGGACGTGGCGCTGGTCGCGGTCGTCCCCGTTCCTGCCGAGGTCGGCGAGGACGACGTGCTGGCGTTCGTCGTCCCGCGCGCCGGCGCGACAATCGATCCAATCGAGCTGCTCCGCCATTGCGAGCCGCGGCTCGCCTACTTCGCGATCCCGCGCTACCTCGAGTTCTGTCCGGACCTGCCGCTGACCGAGAACGGGAAGGTGCGCAAGCAGGTTCTGCGCGAACGCGGCGTAGCCGCGACAACCTGGGATCGCGAGCAAGCCGGCTACACGGTCGTTCGCTAAACGCGGCGTGTCGCTACTCGTTGCCGAAGAAGAGCGGCCGCCCGATGCGCGCCTCGACCCGCATGTACCGCCAGAGCCTGCCGGTGCCGATCTCGGTCTCGCGCAGGATGTTGCAGACGGCGCGGACGGCGTCGAGAGTCGGTGCATCCGCGAGGATGTATGCGGTCCACGGCCACTCGAGCGAGGGGCCTACCATCAGCTCGTCGTCGTCCATCGTGCCGAGGACGCGCAGGCCGAAGCGACCGCTGAGATCCGCGAACGCCTTCGCAATCGCGGCCGCGAGCTCAGACACCCTGGCCGGCTCCTCCTCGAAGAAGCTCTGTGAGACGCCGAAGCAGAACAGGACGCGCAGGCTCGTCGCTTGGTTGTCCCGGTAGCTCGCCTCCATGCCCGTCGCCCCTTCGTATCACTTACGCTGAGCCGTCACAACCGACGGACGAGGGAGCTCGATGAGGAGGCCTCTGACCCAGCGCCAGCGCGAGCTCGTCGAGCTCGCCGGCCGGCTCGCGGACACATTCGCCGAGCGGGCGGCGGAGCACGACCGCGAGAACACGTTTCCGCTCGAGAACTACGAGGACATGCGTGAAGCCGGGTACCTGAACCTGACGGTGCCCGAGGAGCTGGGCGGCGGGGGTGTCACGCTGTCCGAGCTCGTGCTCACGCAGGAGCGGCTGGCGATGGGCGACGGCTCCACCGCGCTCGCCGTCAACATGCACGTTTCTCCGATCGGACAGTGGGCTTCGATCTGGCGAGACACGCAGGACGAGCGGCTCGAGCAGCTTCTCCGCGACGTCGCCGCCGGGAAGGTGATCTGGGCGTCCCTGACTGCGGAGCCCGGCGTCGCAAACAACCTGATGGACGCGAACACGATTGCGGAGAAGGTCGAGGGCGGGTACCGCATCAACGGTCGCAAGATCTTCTGCACCAACTCGGTGGTGGCGACGCACTTTTCCTTCTCGGCTCGCTACGACGACCCGGCGACAGGGCCGCGATTGATGCTGTTCCGAGCTGCCAAGGAGTCGGAGGGCTTCGAGTTCGTGCAGACCTGGGACACGCTGGGGATGCGAGGGACGCAATCGAACGACCTCGCGATCGAGAACGGCTTCGTCGCGGACGAGGAGCTCGTCCACTCCCTGCCCGTGAATCACTTCGACGCGCGCATCCTGAAGACGGTCTTCTCGTGGGCGATGCCGACGTTCGGCTGCGTCTATCTCGGCATCGCTGCGGGCGCGATGGAGTTCGCCAAGGGCGCGGTGAGAAAGCAGGGCAAGGAATCGCACCCGCTCGTCCAGGCTTCGTTCGCGCAGATGGAGATCCTGCTCGAGGCGGCGCGGGCGGTGATCTGGCGCCACTGCGCCGAAGTCGAGTCCGGCGCGCTCTTCGAGCTCGGCGTGCAGGAGGGCTTCGCACGGGCCGGGTTGGCGAAGGTGATCCCGGCGAACAACGCGGTCGAGATCATGCGGCACATCGTCGACGTCGCGGGCGGGGCGGCATACCTGCGGAAACTCCCGCTGGAGCGCATGTGGCGCGACGTCCAGGGTGGGCCGATCATGCCCTACAACAATCACCAGGCGATGGCGCTCTTCGGCGCGACGTCGCTCGGCGTCCAGCTGGCGCCGGAGATCCCGCTCGAGGAGTCGGGCGTCACGAGTCGCCCGCATTCCGTCACCACGACCTCCGGCTGACCGGCTTCGATCGTGCTTGCGCGGTCCGGGCCGCCATGAGAGCGTAGGCCCCGCCCCGTGCGGGCAACTACAGGCTGCGAACGACGTCTCAGGAGATACCAACCCGAGGAGGGGCGAGACAGTGGACAGGGCAAGAGTGACGAGGACGTTGGCCGCGCTGGCCGTTGTGGCCGTCGCGGCGGTCGGCGCCGCGGGTAGCTCGGCCGGCACCGAGGGGACCTCAACCGTGCGGCTGGCGATGATCTCACCGCTGACGGGCCCGCTCGCGTTCGTGGGCGTGGACAACCGGGCGGGGGTGCTCGCGGCAATCAAGGAGATCAATGCCAAGGGCGGGATCAAGGGCCGCAAGATCGCGCTCGACATCTTCGACGACGGATCGAACCCGTCCCAGGGCGTTGTGCACATGCAGCGCGTCGTCGGCGACCCGCGCTACCTGGGCATCATCGGCTCCGGGTTCAGCTCGGTCGGGCTCGCGGTCGCGCCGATCGTGGCGCAGGCGCAGATCCCGTACATCAGCATGGCATCGTCGGCCGCCCAGGTGACGCCGGCGAAGCCGTACTACTTCATGACGACGGCCACCAGCCGGCTGTTCGCCTATTCGATGGCGAATCACCTGCGCAGCCAGAACATCAAGCGGATCGCGGTCATGGCCGACAACGGCGGCTTCGGACGGGAGGGCGTGCGGAACCTCAGCGAGCTCGCAAAGGCGTATGGCTTCCAGGTGGTCGAGGAGATCATCTTCCCGCTCACGAGCACGAGCTTCACCGCCGAGCTGAACCGGGTTAAGAACTCGGACGCCCAGGCGCTGTGGCTCTGGAACGCGACCTCGCTCGCAGTCACGATCACGAAGGAGGCGAAGCAGCTCGGGCTCCGCCAGCGGCTGGTGCTCACGGGCGGCAACGCGTCAGTGAACTACTTCGAGCCGGCGTGCCCGGAGGCGAACGGCGCGTTCATCAACACCTACCTCGGGCCGGTGGCCCAGTCGATCCGCAAGGAGCATCCGTCTCGCGCGATCGCGCTGCGGCTGAACAGGCTGCTGCGCAAGCAGGGCTCGACCTTCAACTACGACGGCTACACCGCGGTCTGGATGTTCAAGACCGCGATGGAGCGCGGTGGCTTCACCCGGTCAGGCGTCAACCGGACGCTCGAGACGCGGATGAAGGGTTTCGCCGGCCCCGGCGGCCTCTACTCCTACTCGGCCGTCAACCACTCCGGGCTCGGCCTGCCGAGCATGGTCGTGTCCGAGATCCGCAACTGCAAGATGGTCCCGGTCGCGGGGCAGGCACTGCCGAAGAAGAGGTAAGCGATGTATCGCCGTGAGGCCCGGGCCTGCCGCCCGGGCCTCACCGCAGCCGCCGCAGCCGCCGCACGCCGTCCCCGAGCGCGGGCAGGACGCCGCGCGGCAGGAACAGCATCACGACGATCAGGATCAGCGCGAAGACGCCGATCCGGAAGACCCCCGGCGCCTGCACGGGCAGGTCGAAGCCGAGAAGCCGCTCGCGCGTGCCGAGCTGCTGGAGCCAATCCTGGAGCCAGACGATCGCGATGGCGCCGAGCACGGCGCCGTACACGCTCCCCAGCCCGCCGACGACCACGATGACGACGAACTCGATCGAGATGATGACCGGGAACGCATCAGGTGAGAGGAAGCCGAGCCGGAAGGCGAAAAGGCCGCCCGCCAGTCCCGCCAGCCCGGCGGCGAGCACGAACAGCCGCAGCTTGTAGGCGGCGACGTTGATCCCGGCCGCGGCTGCGGCCGCCTCGCTCGTCGCGATCGCGCGGAGCGCCCTCCCGGAACGCGAGCGCACGAGGTTCACAGCCACGAGGAGCGCCAGCGCGACGAGCGCCCAGATCACGGCGGCGAGATTCCTCGCTGCATCGCCGACGCCACCCATCGCGAAGCCCGCCACCTCCAGCGGCTTCGCGATGATCAGTCCCGGATCCTGGCCGCCGGTGAAGCGGTCCTCCGCAAACAGGGCCGCAATCAGGATCAGGTGCAAGGCCAGCGTGGCGAAGGCGAGATAGTGGCCGCGCAGGCGCAGGAGCGGTACGCCGACGACAGCCGCGACGAGCGCCGTCAGCAGGGGCGCGACCAGCACGGCCGCCCAGGGGGCGATCCCCGCCTCCGGGTCGATCAGCCGATCGTCGGGATCCAAGCCGACGGTGAGGATGGCGGCGGTGTAGGCCCCGAGTGCGTAGAAGGCGCCCTGGCCGAGCGAGATCTGCCCGGCGAAGCCCATCAGCAGCGAGAGCCCGATCGCCACGAGCGCCGCCAGGCCCATGTTCATGTAGATCGGGATGTCGTTGGGATCGAGCCGGTACGCGAGGAGCACGGCGGCTGCTCCGGCCGCGAGGGTGACGACCAGCCGGGCGGAGGCGGTTACGAGCCTCACGTGACGGTCTCCTTCCGCGAGCGCCAGCCGATCAGGACGAGCATGATCACGAGCGCCGCGGCCAGCTCGTACTGCCGCGCTTGAGGTGTGATCACGTCGCCGTAGCCGACGACCAGCTGTTGGGCCACGCCGAGCACCAGGCCGCCGACGAAGGCAAGCCGGATCGAGACAAGACCGCCGAACGCCGCCGCCGCGAAGCCGTTGATGGCGATCGCGACGTCCGAGTCGTAGTTGACCGGCTGGATCGGGGTGAGCAGCAGCCCGGCGATCGCCGACAGCAGCGCCGAAACGGCGAAGGTGACGACGGCGATCGAGCGCAGGCTGAGGCCGACGAGCTCGGCGGCGCGGACCGAGTCGGACGTGGCGACGAGCGCATACCCGATGATGGTGCGACGCAGCACGAGCGTGAGCAGGAGCGTCGCGACGAGGGTGACCACTGCGATCAGGACGTACTGCGGCTGGACGACGACGCCCTGCACCGTCCACGCGCGCTCGGAGACAGCCGGATAGGTATGCGGCCGATCGCCGAAGGCGAGCAGCTGGAGCGCCTGGATCACGAACGCGACCCCGAGCGTGATCACGAGGCTCGCGAGCGGCGTCGTTAGCCCGCGGATCCCCACCGCGAGGAGCCCCACGAGCGCACCGACGGCCGTGACGAGCAGCACCGCGACGATCGCCGCTGCCGCCGTCGGCCACTCCTTGTCGACCAGCCAGACGGTGAACTGCCCGCCCAGCACCGCGAAGGCCCCCTGCGCGAAGTTGACGATGTTCGTCGTCCGAAAGATGAGCGCGAACGAGATCCCCACAAGCGCGAAAGCGGATCCGGTGGAGAGTCCGATCACGACGAGCTGGACGAGCTCCGTCATGCGACCTCGAGCCCCCCGCCCAGATAGGCCGTCCGCACGAGCTCGCTGCGCTCCAGCTCCGAGCTCGGGCCCTCGAGCACGCAGCGACCGGCCTCGAGCACGTAGGCCCGCTCGCACAGCTCGAAGGCGAGCGCTGCGTTCTGCTCGACGAGGAGAAGCGCGACGCCCTCCTCCTCGTTCAGCCGCCGCAGGAACTCGGACAGCCCTTGCACGACGAGCGGCGCGAGGCCGAGCGACAGCTCGTCCACCGCCAGGAGGCGCGGCTCGGCCATAAGTGCACGTCCGATCGCGACCATCTGCTGCTCGCCGCCAGAGGTCTGGCCGGCGGGGCGCTCGCGCAGCTCGTGCAGCTTGGGGAGCAGCTCGTAGACTCGCTCGAGCCGTTCCTGCACCTGGGTCTTGCGCCTGACGTAACGCATCGTGGCGGTCAGGAGCTCGCCGCGAAACTCACGGCCGAACGCCCCGAGGAGAAGGTTCGCCTCGACGGGAAGGGTGGCGAAGACCTGGCGGCCCTCCGGCACCTGGGTCACGCCGAGCCGGACGATCTCTCCGGGCGAGCGGCCGGTGACGTTCCGCCCTCCCACCCGCACGCGGCCGGCGGCGGGCTTGAAGAGGCCGCAGATCGCGTTCAGGAGCGAGCTCTTGCCGGCGCCGTTCGGACCGATCAGGGCGACGCGCTCGCCAGCGCCGAGCTTCAGCGAGACGCCGTCGACAGCGATGGCCGGTCCATAGCGGACGACGAGCCCCTCCACCTCGAGCAGGGCGCTCATAGGCCGCTCAAACGGTTGCCGTCCCCAGGTACGCGGTGATCACCCGCTCGTCGGACCGGATCTCTGCCGGCGGCCCGTCCGCGATCAGGCGGCCGCGGTCGAGGACGACGATGCGCTCGGCCACTGCGCCGACGAACTGCATGTCGTGCTCGACGAGGAGCTGGGTGAGACCGCGCTCGCGTAGGCCAGCGAGCACCTTCCGGAGCTGGGCCTTCTCCCCGGCGCGGAGGCCGGCGGCGGGTTCGTCGAGCAGCAGGACCTGCGGGCGCTGCGCGAGCACGCGCGCAACGGCGAGCAGCCGCAGCTGCCCGAGCGGGAGTGCGTCGGCGGGATGGGCGGCCCGCTCCCCCAGGCCCACGAGGTCGAGCGCGGCGAGCGCCTCGTCGCGGATCTCGCGCTCCTCCTTCCACTGCCACGGCGGCCGGAGGATCCCCTCGAGGAAGCCGGCCCGCGTCCAGGCATGGCAGCCGACCATGACGCTCGAGAGGACGTCCATCCCGTGGGGGGCGCGCATGGCCTGAAAGACCGTCGCCAGGCCATGCTCGGCCCGCTTGTGCGCCGTCCAGCCCGAGATCTCCCGGTCGCCCAGGAAGATGCGCCCGCGATCCTGCTGCAGATACCCGGAGACGCAATGCAGGAGCGTCGACTTTCCGGCACCGTTCGGCCCGATCAGGCACGTCAGGGAGCCCGGCTGGACGGCGAAGTCGACCTCCTCGACCGCGCTCACCGCGCCGAAAGACTTCGAGACCGCCTCGACGCGAAGCGCAGCTTCCGCCACGCAGCGAATATATAGGGGTAGTGAACGAGCCGAAGCCCTTCGCCTCGAGTGCCGACACGTCGGAGAAGCAGGCCACGCTCGAGGAGCTCGCCGACGGCGTCTGGGCGTACACCGCCGAGGGTGACCCCAATGTCGGTGCGATCGTCGGGCCCGAGTTCGTCGTCGCGATCGATGCGCGCTCGACACCGGCGCACGCCCGGGTCTGGCTCGACGAGCTTCGGCGGCTCACCGACCTGCCGGTCCGCTACCTCGTGCTCACGCACTACCATGCCGTTCGCGCGCTTGGCGCCTCCGCTTTCGAGGCGGAGGTCGTCGTCTCCCACGAGAACACGCGTCGGTGGATCGTCGAGCGTGGGTCGGACGACTTCGAGTCCGAGCTCCGGCGCTTCCCCCGCCTGTTCCGGGACGTCGAAAGCGTGCCGGGCCTGACCGTGCCTGACCTCACGTTCTCGAGCGCGCTCTCGATCTTCCTCGCCGACCGGGAGGTGCAGCTCCGC
>Ga0136612_10000909_pt1 | contig 11935 bp, 9 predicted proteins | sample AntDryUQ224A2306_2_FD_106644 | JGI IMG/M metagenome (GOLD analysis project Ga0136612, IMG submission 106644) | Polar desert sand microbial communities from Dry Valleys, Antarctica - metaG UQ224A (23.06) | ecosystem: Environmental > Terrestrial > Soil > Desert | place: Antarctica: Dry Valley...
CCTCTCATCTCCTCGAGAGAGGCATACCGATCGCGCCGGTTCTTCTCGAGGCAGCGCTGGACAACACGGATGAGCCCCGGAGCAGCGTTGGTGAGCGGTGCGTAGTCGGGGGGATCGTTCAGGATCGCTGCAACGGTTGCGGTCTGCGATCCCCTCTGGAACGGTGCCCGTCCGGCAAGAATCTCGAATAGCACACACCCGAGCGAAAAGATGTCCGTCCGGAGGTCGACCGGTTCCCCTCGAAGCTGCTCCGGAGACATGTACCCGATGGTGCCCAGAACCGTATCGGGTGCGGTGAGACGTGGTTCATGCGCCATCGTCGCGGCGTTCGGTTCCGACATCAACGCAACGAGACCGAAGTCGAGAACCTTGAGACGGCCGTCGCCGGTAACGAACAGATTTTCCGGCTTGATGTCACGGTGGACGATGCCTTTCGCGTGTGCGGCCTGGAGACCGGCAGCCGCCTGTCGCACGTAATCGACCGCTGCAGCCGGCGCGATCGGACCGTTCCGCATCACCTGCCGCAGCGTGTCACCCTCGAGCAGCTCGCTGACGACATAAAACACGCCATCGTGCGTGCCTACGTCGAAGACCGAAACGACGTTCTGATGCGATAGCGCTGCAACGGCACGCGCTTCCCGTTCCAGGCGCGCGCGGTAGCCTTCGGAGGTAATGCTCTCCGAGAGAACCTTGATTGCCACGCTTCGATGCAGACGGGTGTCGAAGGCGCGGTAGACCACGCCCATCCCTCCGGAACCGAGAGTTCCCCGGATCTCGTACGGTCCGAGCCGGTTCCCAATCGAAATTGGCATTTCCATGATCGTAGCATTCCCGCCAGTGCTCCCGGGCGGGACGCCACTTTACGGTTGCAGGGCCATATCCTCGCTTCCGTTTGCGGTGATCACTACTTTCCGCACGTTTGGGAGGGCCTTCATCGTCCCTTCAACAGCGGAGCGGATGGCGGTCACGGCGCACGAGCCGCCGACGTTCTGAAGACGCTCGTTGAAGTCGATGGTGAGCACACCATCACGAAGGTTGACCCCGCGAACTGCGGAACCGGAGGGAAATGGATTCGTCGCACCGGTCGCGGCCTCTGCAGCAGTGGGACCCTGCACGAGCGCCTCAGCGAGCAGTCTCGCTGCACCAACGCTCTTCGGCATCTTCCGCCGGTAGGGATACATCGGCGCACAGTCGTTGCGCGGGAACTGCAGCAGAGATTCCATGGTCGCGACCTGGTATCGAATTGCCTTCTTCACGAGCGATCGCTCCGCGCCATCTTTCGCGGAATACTCGAGAGCTTCGACTGTAATGGCCGTCCCTGGATAGCGTGTCAGATAGATTTCGGCCGTGAAGGGATTGTGCTGCCCAGACTCGCCGCGGCTGGTCGTGAAAGTCTCGTGCATCAACGCGCCCCGTTCATCTCGAACCCGAATGGCGACGGTGTTTTCGAAAGAGCGCGCCGTCCCATCGACAACGATGGGATTCGCCGAGGTAATCTCTTCGATAATGATCTCGGGCCGCGCCGCTGCAGAGGCAACAACCGGTGGTTCGGGTGCGCTGGGCGACGAACATGCAAATAACGCAAACAGAGAAAACGTCAGGTTTGAAAAGCGACTCATGTTGTGTCACGGATCGTTCACGGAGCACGCCAATTCCTGGAAATGTCCGCGCCGATGTCATTCGATTGCACCGGGCTGGTCCGGTCGCAATTTTTTCGCTGTAAGAGGTCAACGCCACATGCAACGCTTCTCTCTCCTTTCTCTCCTCGTCGCATCACTCGCTGTTCCACTATTCGCCCAGACAGTGCCGCCGCCCGTCATCTCCAGCGTCGATCCGCGCGTCGGAGCCGTCGAGGGCGGAACTTCCGTGACCATCACGGGGGCCAACCTGACGCTGCCTCCCGGCTTCGCGTGCATCCTCCCCTGCCCCGCGAGAGTGTTTTTCGGCGGCACGGAAGCATCGCTGATCGACGAGCGCGATTCCTCTGTCACCGTCAAAGCGCCGGCCCATCCGGCAGGCACCGTCGATGTGGAGCTGCGAACAGGTGACGGCCGCTCGGTCACCGCAGCGAACGCCTTCACCTACACCGGCACGGCCACTGCCGGCTACCAAACGTTTCTGCTGCCGGTCTACCTCGACGGAATGGTGGCCGGAGCCGCGGGATCCCGCTGGAAGACAGAGTTCTGGATCCGCAATCACGGATCACAGCCGGTGCAGCTCGCTCCATGGGATTGCCCGGCCGGTCGGGTTTGCCCGGCAGTGTTCCCGCTGACCCGGACGCTCAATCCGGGCGAGGCGCTCAGGAATCTGCCGGCGTTTTTCCGCGCACCGACCTCAAACACCGGCCGGCTGCTGTATGTAACCGATTCCGGCGCCGACAGAGTGGCCACCAGCCTGCGGCTCTGGGATGAGTCGCGCGCGACTCTGGACGCCGGCACTGAGCTTCCAGTGGTGCGTGAAAAAGATTTCCGCACCTCGACCGCGCATCTTCTGTCCGTTCCTCTCAACGGTTCGTTGCGTCTGATGCTCCGTGTCTACGAGATGGCGCACACCAAAGCCGAGTTCTATGTCCGCGTTTACGAGCAGATCGAGGGAGCGGAGGTGGTGCAGCTGCCTCTGCGCGAGGTGAATCTGATCGCCACCACCACGGAAAACGGGCAGTTCCGCGTCGCTCCGGCTTACGCCCAGTACAGCGAATTCGAGACGCTGCTTCTCGGTCCGGTCCCGGGTCCCCGTCCGGCGGTGATCCGGGTCGAAGTGATTCCGCTCACGCGCGGCAGCGTGTTCTGGACCTTCATCGCCGCCACGAACAACGACACCCAGCGGACGACGCTCGTGACTCCTCAGTAAAAATGGTAAGGGGCGCACCAGCATGGTGCGCCCCTTCTTCTGCAGCTGACGTGTTTGGGGTTACTTCCCCAGTCTGGAAGACATCTCTTTGATTGCGGCCTCGCGGCCTTTTTCTTTGGCGATCTTCTTGATCCCGGCGCGGCGCGATGCAGGGATCTGGCGGATCAATCCGAGATAACGGCCCTGCAACACGCGCGAAGCACGCTGCTCGGCAGTGATCTTCGAACGGCGCTTACGCGACTTGCGCGCCGGGGTGCCACCCACGGCCCCTCTGACTGCCACGGCGGCGCGCCCAAGACCGCGCCGGACGACCGCGACCGCTTCGCCGGCTGCATCGCGAAGGCTCTGCAGCCTTCGTTCGAGATCGCCAATCTCGGACTGCATCTCGGATAGATACCGGGATACATCGCCACGGGAGACCCGCTTGTCCTTAATGATCCGCTCCAGCACGTAGCTGGCCTGGCCGGGAGTCATCTGCGCATCAGATCGGGAAGAACGGGAACGCTTTTTTCTTACTGCCATTACAACCTCCTGCACAAATTCCGCGCATCATACGCTCCCGTTCATGCATCGAAGTCTTAAGTAAACAAAAAAGGGGGAGCCTTCGCTCGCCGTCTAATCCAATGATCAAAGAAACGATCAGTATCGGTATTGATCGGACTTATAAGGGCCCTCTACAGGAGTGCCGAGGTACTTTGACTGCTCGTCAGTCAGTTTCGTCAGCTCGACACCGACGTGGGCCAGGTGGAGACGGGCCACTTCTTCGTCGAGTTTCTTGGGCAGCACGTACACCTTCTTCTCGTACTCGCCCTTGTTCTGCCAGAGAGCGATCTGCGCCAGCACCTGATTGGTGAATGACGCGGACATGACGAACGACGGGTGCCCGGTAGCGCAACCGAGATTCATGAGACGTCCCTCGGCCAGGATCAGGACCGAATGGCCATCAGGGAAGACCCACTCGTCATACTGCGGCCGGATGTTGACGCGCTTGACGCCCTTGACCTGCTTCAGACCGGCCATGTCGATCTCGTTATCGAAGTGGCCGATGTTGCTGACTATGGCCTTGTCCTTCATCTTGGCCATGTGGGCGGCGGTGATGACGTCCTTGTTGCCAGTCGCGGTCACGAAGATATCTGCTTTGCTGACCACACTATCCAGCGTCCGCACTTCGTAGCCTTCCATGGCAGCCTGCAGAGCGCAGATCGGATCGATTTCGGTCACGACCACGCGCGCGCCCTGACCCTTGAGAGCCTGCGCGCAGCCTTTACCGACTTCCCCGTAACCCGCGACGACAGCCAGTTTTCCGGCGATCATCACGTCTGTGGCGCGATTGAGGCCGTCAATGACGGAGTGCCGGCAGCCGTAGATGTTGTCGAACTTCGTTTTCGTGACGGAGTCGTTGACGTTGATCGCGGGGAACAGCAGCGTGCCGGCTTCCATCATCTGGTAGAGACGATGAACGCCGGTGGTGGTCTCTTCTGAGACGCCCCTGAGATCGCGGGCCACCCGCGTCCAGCGCTTTGGATCGCTCTTCAATTCCTGGCTGAGCAGGTCGAGGATCACCCCCCACTCCTCCGGTTCGTCGGCGGGATTGAACTGAGGGACCTTGTTCTTGCCTTCGAACTCGACGCCCTTATGGACGAGCAGTGTGGCGTCGCCGCCATCGTCGACGATGAGCGTAGGACCGGAGCCGTCGGGCCACATCAGCGCTTCGGACGTGCACCACCAGTACTCCTCGAGAGTCTCGCCCTTCCAGGCGAAAACAGGAACTCCGCGAGGATTCTCGATCGTGCCGCCGCCTTCAGGCCGGCCAACGACGACCCCCGCCGCGGCATGATCCTGCGTAGAGAAGATATTGCAGGACACCCAGCGCACGTCAGCACCGAGGATCTGCAGGGTTTCGATGAGAACCCCGGTCTGGACGGTCATGTGAAGTGAGCCCATGACTCTGGCGCCACGAAGCGGTTTCTCTTTGCCGTACTTGGCGCGGACGGCCATGAGGCCGGGCATCTCGTGTTCGGCGAGACGAAGCTCGGCGCGCCCGAGTGTAGCGAGGGAAAGGTCCCGGACCTTGAAGGGCTCGCGCTTCTGGGCGCGTGCCGCGTCAAACGGATGCGTAACTTCGAGTGTGGCGGTCATTTCGATTCGATTGCTCCTGCGGTTGAGGGGTTGGCGGCGGTTGAGTGCCGAGCCAGCGGCCCATTGAGTGAAGATCCAGCGGCGAATTCTACCGCGGCAGAGGCTCGTAAATTCCCCGCAGTTATATCCCCCTACCCGCTCGTGTACTATCGCCGACCAATGGAAGCGGTGGAACGGCGCGGCACTCCTCTTCATACGAAGATTCTGGTCGGGCTCGTCCTCGGTGCCCTTGTCGGCGGAATCCTCAACTCCGTCCTCGGCGCCGACTCCACTCAGCTGAAATTCGCAGTCGATCAGATCACCGAGCCGATCGGTCAGCTTTTCCTCCGGATGCTCCTGCTTCTGGTGGTCCCCCTGGTCTTCTCCAGCCTCCTGCTCGGAATCGCAGGGCTTGGCGATCTGCGGCGGATCGGGCGCATCGGCGTAAAGTCACTCGTCTACACGGTGATCATTTCAGCGATCTCAGTCGTGATCGGACTGACTCTCGCGAACACCATCAAGCCGGGCAAGCGGGTCGACCCGGAGATCGGCCGGCAGTTGCAGGAGCGGTACAGTGGCGACGCGGCCAAGCGGGTCGAGACGGCCACGGCGTCCGCAAAGACTACGGACACGCCATTGATGAAGGTCGTCAAGACTCTCATCCCTACGAATATCCTCTACTCCATCTCGAAAGAGACACCCGACATGCTGGGGCTGATGTTCTTCACTCTCTTCCTCGGGATATGCGTCACGCTCGTTCCGGGAGTGAAAGCGGCGACATTCCTGGGGGCCATCGAAGGGCTGTATCTCGCCGTGGAGCGCGGGATCCAGCTGGTCATGCTGATCGCTCCCTATGCCGTGTTCTGTCTGCTGTTCAGCATGACGGCGCGGTTCGGTTTCGGGCTGCTGGCCAGCCTGGGCTGGTTCGTGGTGACGGTGATCCTCGGCCTGGCCATTCAGATGTTCGTCGTCTATTCGGCTTCGGTTTATTTCCTGTCGAGAATCAATCCGCTCGAGTTTTTCCGCCGCATCAAGACGGCGATGATCACCGCTTTCTCCACCTCGTCCTCCAATGCAACGCTGCCCACTGCGCTGAAGGTAGGGGAAGAAAACCTCGGCATCCCGCGCGACATCAACTCGTTCGTGCTGACGGTCGGCGCCACGGCGAACCAGAACGGTACGGCGCTCTATGAAGGAGTGACCGTGCTCTTCCTGGCACAGCTGGCCGGTGTCGACCTCTCAGCCGCTCAGCAACTGATGGTGGTCTACCTGGCCATTCTCGGAGGTGTCGGAACCGCCGGCGTTCCCTCCGGATCGATCCCCTTCATCATTCTCGTTCTCGCTCAGATCGGCGTGAATCCTGCGCTCATCGGAATCATCCTGGGAGTCGATCGGATCCTCGACATGTGCCGCACGGTCCTCAATGTGACCGGCGACCTGACCATTGCTACGTATGTGGCGCGGTCCGAGGGTTACGAGTTGATGCGGGAACAGCCTGCTCCTGCTGCGATCGACCTTTAGGCATCCGGCGACACAGGAACCCCATCGAAATGGAGAAGGGCTTCGGAAGGTCCCAGCCATCGAGATCCTTCGCCCCCGCTTGCGGGGAGAAGGTGCCGAAGGCGGATGACGGGCTGGATCAGGCCCTCCTACTTTACTCCGGAAGCTTGACGGCATCGCCGACCGTGTCGCGCACGTAGAGCATCTTCACGAGCACCATCGTTGCGGCGGCGATCGGCTCAGCGGTAAGCATGCCCAGCACCCCGAACACGACCCCTAACGCTGACACGGCCACGATGGTAAGAACCGGGGGGACATCCAGACGCTTTTTGAGGAGCATCGGCGTGAGCAGATTGCCCTCGATCTGCTGAATGAAGACATAAAGGATGACCACGTAAAGCGCCTTCTGAGGCGAGTCCAGGAGCGCCACCCCGATGGCCGGGACAGCAGCGATGATCGGGCCGAAGAACGGAACGAACTCGAGGAGACCGGCGATCACTCCCAGCGCAAGCGCTCCTTTCACCCCCAGTGCCGCGAGTGCGCCCGCTGTGATCGCGCCGATGATCACGACCGCCATCAGTCGCGCGGTCAGCCACCCTCGCAGCGTCACATCCATCTCGGCCAGTACTTCCCGCCCCCTCGCGCGGTGGCTGTGCGGAACGAGATGGAGAATTCCTTTGCGATAGGTCACGGGGTCCACACCGATGTAGATGGCGATGAAGATCAGGATGAGCAGACCGGCCAGCGCCTCGGCAGTGGTCGAGATCACCGGGAAGAGCAGCCGTCCCACTGTGCGACCCTCGCGGGCGACTAGCTGTTGCATCATCCCCTGCGGCTTTTTCGCAGGATCTCCCTTCTTCGCTTCCGTCGCCTGACCTCCCGCGCCCTGCTGCGGGGTCGGCTGAACGGGCGCAGCCGCCGTGACGGTTCCCGCGCCAAGGCCCAGTTTCTTCTCGATGGTCTCGAGAACTTTCGGCAGCTCTTTGGAAAGATCCCGGGTCTGCTCGCGGAGTCGTGGCCCGACGAACGAAAGCAAGCCGACCAGACTTCCGATGACGAGTAGGGCCAGGAGCGGGGCCCCGATGGATCGCCGAATGCGATATTTCTCGAGACGATCAGCGGCGCTGGCCAGGGCAAGTCCGAAGATCACCCCTAGAAATGCCGTCAGAAACAGCGCCCGTGCGTACCAGAGGAAAAGCACGAGCACGATCGCTCCCAGGGTCAGAAAAATCACCTTGAGCGCGTTAGGAACGGACCAGGCCTGCCGCGACGCCGGTTCTGTCATGGAATGGCCATGTCAGCGAAGCTCGTGCCGGGCCTGATCCGCCTTCGCCGGCCAGTTCCCGGAAAATCAACTAAAATTGCGAGTTACGGGTCGATCTGACCCGCGCGAGCGCCATGAGAGTGGAGAAGATGGAACGTGTGCGGCGGCGGCTCCTGCAGGAGGCGGTCGCCGATAACCTTGACACTATCAGAGGTTTACCGCCCCGTGCCCTTCGTCCCCGCAGCAGAATCTGGCAGTCGTGGATCCGGCGTGCACCGCTGCTCCTGGTGCCTCTGACACTGGTCGCCTCCACATACTTTTCGGCCCACCCGCGACAGACCATCGCCACAGCTGCCATAGCGCCAGTGCCCATCCCGGTCTCGAGGGCATCGCTGGTGCCGACCCCGATTTCATCCGACCTGGCCCGCACCATGTTCCCCGAGCCGCTACTGCAGCGTGTCGACGCTGCCGCGTTCCCGCTGGCCGTGAAGCGAGTGATTCTCGACGCAGGCCACGGCGGGAACGATCCCGGCGCAACGGCTCTGGAGCTCAAAGAGAAGGACATCACGCTCGACATCGGCGACCGTCTGCGGGCGTTGCTCAAGAGCGAAGGATTCGAGGTGGTCACCACCCGCGATTCCGATCTGAACATTCCACTGCGCGACCGCGCGCAACTGGCGAACGAATCCCGCGGCGACATCTTCGTCTCCATCCATGTCAACGCCATCGTGAAGCACACGGCCTCCCACGGAGTGGAGACGTACTACCTCGGCCCGACCAACGATCCCTCGCTGACGCGTCTGGCCGCAGCCGAAAACAGCGGCTCCGGCTACGCGCTGGCCGACCTCCGCAAGCTGCTCGATGGCGTCTATGCAGACGCTCGTCGCGATGAATCACATCAGCTGGCCCGCGCGGTTCAGAACCACCTCTTCGGCCGATTGAGCTCGCACGACGCCGGGCTCGAAAACTGGGGCGTGAAGCGCGCCCCTTTTCTCGTGCTCGTGGCGACGGACATGCCCGCGGTTCTGGCCGAGGTGGGATGCCTCTCCAACCAGAAAGAAGCAAAGATGCTCGGTAAGCCCGAGTACCGGCAGAAAATCGCCGAGGCGCTCTACCACGGCATCAACGCGTACGCGAGCGCAAACGACGCTCCGCAGAAGAAAGGAATCTGAAATGGCGGATACATCCGAGATTCTCCATGTGGGAATCGATCTCGGTACTTCCCGGAGCGCAATCTCCGCGTCGAACGGAGAGAAGTTCGTGGTGGACAGCTTCGTCGGCTGGCCGGTGGACATGGTGGCCCGGAAAGTCCTCAAGCGAAACGTTCTGATCGGCCACGACGCAGTCTCGAACCGGACCATGCTCGATCTGCATCGCCCCCTCGAGCGCGGGCTGCTCAAAGAAGGTTCAGACAAGGACGTGGAAGCCGTCCGCGAGCTTCTTCGCCACCTCCTCGGACTGGTCGGCGTGAGCTCGAACGGCAAGGTCGATTCCTCGAACGTACGCGCGGTAGTCGGCGTTCCAGCCGCGGCGCTGCGCACGAACAAGCAGTACCTGCGCAACACCATGAAGGGAATCGTCGACAGTCTGATGATCGTCTCCGAGCCGTTTGCAGTGGCTTACGGCCTCGATGCGCTGCTGCACACGCTGGTCATCGACATCGGCGCGGGGACCAGCGACTTCGTGGTGATGAAGGGGCGCTACCCGACAGAAGAAGATCAGCGCACGCTGACAATCGCTGGCGATTCCATCGACACGCATCTTCTCAAGCTCATCGGAGAGCGCTTCCCTGACGCGAACGTCACCATCTTCATGGTTCGCGAGTGGAAAGAGAAGAACAGCTTTGTCGGGGAACACAAGGGCCGGATCATGGTCACCGCACCGGTAAAGGGCGTCCCCACCAATCTGGACATCACCAGCGAGATGCGCTCAGCCTGCGAGACCCTCCTCGGGCCCACCATCGAAACGATGCTCGACCTTCTCTCCCGCGTCGAACCGGAGTTCCAGGAACGGGTGCGCAACAACATCATTCTGTCGGGCGGCGGAGGTCTGATCCGCGGCCTGCCCCAGGCGCTGGAAACTGCGCTCAAACAGGTGGGCGGCGGCAAAGTCAGGTTCATGGACGATCCGGTTTTCGTCGGTTCCGACGGTGGACTGGCGCTGGCCCTCGACGCTCCGGAATCCGACTGGGAAAAGCTCTCCGCGTAAGGACGCCGACGTGCCACTGTTCCGGGTCTTACGCGCCGTCCTCGTCGGAACGGTTCTCGTTCTGACAGGCGTCTATGCGTTCGCGAGACACGCCAGGCGCGCGTCGATGTTCTTTCCGGCGCGCTATCCCGAGGGTGCGTGGGAAACGACCGCGGAAGATCACTGGTACACAGCAACCGACGGCGTGAAGCTGCACGGTTGGCTTTTCCGCGCGAGCAGACCGGGCGCGCCGCTCGTGGTCTGGATTCATGGCAATGCGGGGAACATCACCGGGCGGGCACCGACGGCCGCAATGCTCGCGGAACAGGGTGTGCCGGTCTTCCTCGCGGAGTTCCGCGGCTACGGCCGGAGTGAGGGAGTGCCCACTGAATCGGGTCTCTATCTCGACGCGCTCGCTGCGCATGACTACGCTGCGAAACTGAATCCCGACATCGTCATGTATGGCGAATCGCTGGGCGGACCATTCGCGGCGTACGTGGCGAAGGAGCGGAAGGTGCGGAGGGTGATCATCGAGAACTCGTTCCCATCCCTGCGGGAGCTGGGTAACGCGCTCTATTCACCGATTCCGGTTGGCTGGACCGCGCCCCGCGCTATGACCACTCAAAAATGGCTGAACGAGGCAGGCGCTCCGGTGCTGGTCATGCACGGAAAGCGAGATCAGGTCATTCCATACCACCTCGGCGTCGCGCTCTACGAGGGGCTGACCGTACCGAAAGAGATGCTCACCAGCGAAACAGCCGCCCATTCGGAAATTCCATCCGTGGAGGGGCGGCGGTATTACGACGCGGTTGTGAAGTTCGTGACTGCTGACGGCAGGTAGCGGCACGTTAGAATGACCAGCTGATGGCTTTCCTCTGCATCCGTTGCAAGACGGACATCGATAAGAACTTCAAAGCCTGCCCGCATTGCGGCGAGCCGGTGACTGACTTTTTGCGGCGCTATGCCGACGAGCCGGTCGACGGCAAGTACCAGATCGTCGAGCGGCTCGGGGCCGGAGGGATGGGCGAGGTCTACAAGGTCACCCACATCTTTCTGGGCACTACGCGCGTCATCAAGGTGATCAGGCCTCAGATTTCGGAGAGCCGCGATGCCCACGACCGCTTTCTGCGAGAGGCGCGCACCGCCACGAAGATTCAGCACCCCAACGTTGCAACGCTGCATGATTTCTCGGCCTTGCCGGATGGCTCGCACTACATGGTCTGGGAGTTCATCGATGGCGAGAACATCGCGCAGCGCATTCACGCGCGGGGCGTTCTCCAGCCGCGCTACGCGGTGCGTGTGATCATCCAGGCCCTTCAGGGTCTGGAAGCCGTGCACCGGGCCGGCATTATCCACCGCGACATCAGCCCCGAGAACATCATGATCACCCGCGAGGCAGGGGGCGGCGAAGGGGTGAAGATCATCGACCTGGGGGTCGCAAAGGACGATGGCGGTGGCGACAGTGGCACCCGGGTGGGAGTGTTCGTCGGGAAGCTCCGCTACGCATCACCTGAGCATCTGGGATTTCTGAACGACGGCGAGAAGATCGACGGCCGGGCGGACATCTTCTCTCTGGCCATGGTCCTGTATGAGATGTTGACGGGGAAGCCGCCGTTCGAGGCGACGTCGCCGCACGAGTACGTGATGCTGCATTCGCGCGAGACGCAGTTCAAACCGCTCGATCTTCCACCCGATCTGCCTGGGGGATCGCAGCTTCAGGCGGCGCTGGCAAAAGCGCTGGATCGCGATCGGAACAAACGGTACGCAACAGCTCGCGAATTCGGCGCGGCCCTCGAAGAGGTGGAACGGTCTCTTCCCGATCAGACCGCGCAGAAAACCATGCACCTGCAGCCGATCGACGGCGACGCGACCATCCGAACGCCCTTTCCGTTTAGCCCGAGCGTCGCCGGCGCCGACCTGAACCCGACCATTCGCACTCCGCTGCCGTTCGCCGTGCCTCCTCAGCCCTACGTTCAGGCTGCGCAGACGGTCATCGAGTCCCGGCCACGTCACAGC
>Ga0136612_10000910_pt1 | contig 11930 bp, 9 predicted proteins | sample AntDryUQ224A2306_2_FD_106644 | JGI IMG/M metagenome (GOLD analysis project Ga0136612, IMG submission 106644) | Polar desert sand microbial communities from Dry Valleys, Antarctica - metaG UQ224A (23.06) | ecosystem: Environmental > Terrestrial > Soil > Desert | place: Antarctica: Dry Valley...
AAACGATGTCGCCGCTTCGCGGCTGCGAGGACGCACGAGTTCATCACCTCTTCACCAGCCGTTCCCCGCTGTTCTCCCGCTGGGGATGACACCTCTGTGCCCTTCAGGCGCGCTCGTAAACGGAATCGCGCTTGCGAACGTCTACTCTTTAAGATGGCCGCCGTGGCATTCAAAACGCAAAGCGACCTCCCCTCGACGGACGAAGAGCTCATTGCGCGAACTCTCGAGGGCGACGGCTCCGCTTACGGGACCATCGTGGAGCGGTATCAACGGAAGATCTACAGGGTCGCACAGGCGATTCTTCGAGATGAGATGGAGGCCGACATCGTCACCCAGGATGTTTTCGTACAGGCTTACAGCAGTCTCGGCAGGTTTCAGCAAAAGTCCGAGCTGGCGACATGGTTGACCAGGATTGCCATCAATCGTGCACGTGACGTCATCCGGAGAAAACGAGTCCGATCGTTCTTCACAATCGGACAGCCTGAATCGGAAGGAGGAATCCCCGAGCTTCGCGATGGACAACCTGACGCGGAGCGACTGGCGATGTCCACCCAGCTTCTATCCTCGATCGAACAGGCCGTTTCAGCACTGTCGGAGCAGCAACGGATCATCTTCAGCCTGAGGCATTACGAGGACCTTTCTCTCGAAGAAATCGCGGCCAGCTTGAATTTGCGACCGGGAACGGTACGCACGCATCTGTTTCGTGCCATCCATAAACTTAGAAAAGAACTGTCGGCGTGGGTTGACGCAGACATCTCGCCGGAGGAAGCCATCTCATGAAGCACTACACGGAAGCAGATTTGCTCGAACTGCATTACGGCGGGGAGCGTGATTCCGCCGCTCAGCATCTTTCAGAATGCAGCGAATGCACGGGGAAGTTCGTCTCCGTAAAGCTCAAGTTGCTGAGGGCCCGAAGCGAGGCCTGTGGGAACACAGAAAGTAAGCCGACGACGTTCTGGTCACGCCAGAGGGTTGCCATCACTCGCGCAATCGATGCGAAACACACTGCTCCTGCGCGACGTCTTCGGACCGTTCCACGATTCGCTTTTGTGGCTATGCTGATTGCGGTGCTTTCACTGGGAGTCCTGACAGTTTCCAACCGGACTGAGCAGTCATCTTCCGTTCAGACCGTCGTGAGCAATACCAGTCCGGATTCAGGCGACCCTCAGGGCGCCTTGCCTGATGCCGAGCTGGTTGCCGCTCTCACCTCGACCGTGGACCCGTGGGAGACCGACGAGCTGCGAGGGTATCGGGAAGTCGTGGAGTGGGAGTCATGGATCGAGACTGACCAGTCCGGGGGAAATACGCTATGAAAAAGATCATCGTACTGATCGGAATCCTGTCTTTTCCATCGCTCCTCTCGGCCGCGGAAGGACTTCCGGCCGGAAAGTGGTGGAAGCGCCCCGAGGTCATTCAGCGTCTGTCGATCACCGAGGATCAGCAGTCGAAGCTCGACGCCATCTTCAGGAGCAATGCCAGTGGTTTGATCGATCTTCGCGCTGATGTGGAGAAGAAAGGAATCGAACTTCGAAATGAGCTCGACCAGAGTCAACTCACGCGGCAGGAGATCCAGAAGACTGCGGTGCGGCTCAGCGAGGCTCGCTCCCGGCTGTTTGAGCGAGAGCTCATGCTCCTGGTGGACATGAGGGGAGTTTTGACCAATGAGCAGTGGTCGAGGTTCCGCACGGCGCTCGACCATTCGAACCGTGGAGCGCGAAGCCCAAGACCTCGCTTTCAGGACCGGCGTCGTCGCCCGTAACTTCGAGATCTCCGTGTAGCGGAGGCGTCCCGCCTGCCTTTCGTCTCAGCCTCAACCAGAGTTCCTCCCTCATCGCATCGCGATTCCGGCCGAAGGCAGGCGGGACGCCTACGCTACACGCACGCTGGATCGACGGAATGCATGGCAATTGATGCCCCAGGTCGTCCTCGAATGCGCGCTAGAATTCAGGGATGCTTGATGTAGCAGTGGAAAAGCTGTCGTTTCACTACCCGCGATCAGAGTTTCTTCTTCATGAGCTCGGTCTCCTCTTTCCCAAGCAGACGCACACCATTCTGGCGGGACCGGGAGGGGGTGGAAAGACGACGCTTCTCAACCTCATCGCAGGCGATCTGCGGACGCGGCATGGCATCGTTCGAATCGGCTCGCGAGAGGTCAACGACGTCAAGCGATCTGGTCGTCCTTTGTTGCGCCTGACGGGCGACAGCGCACTCCCCCCGCGATGGTCGCCCCGTCACGTGCTGATCGCGGCGGCCCGGCAGAAAAAAGGTGATGACTTCGACGACCGAAGGAGGCAGGTCGAGCTTGCGGAGGAAAAGTGGGGACTGAGCTCGATCGCCGAGCATCGTTGCGATCGACTCTCGCGATCCGAGCGATGCCGTGTCCAGCTCGCACAGATCGAGATCCTCCGTCCCGCAATCCTTCTCGCCGAGCGTCTTTTGGAGGGAGCAAGCCCCGGGGAAGCCGATTCCCTCGCTGATCAGTTTTACCGCACACTCCGCGTCATCGGCACGACGTTGATCAATGAGCCTTCCCGACTCGACGAGCAGCAGTATGCCGATCGGATCGTCGTCCTCGAAGCGGGCGCACTCGTTCAGGAGGGCTCCATCAAAGAGGTTCACGATGCGCCCTCCGATGCCGTCGCTGCGGCTGCGACCGGATCCGTTAACCTCGTCCCGGTACGAATCAGATCGAATGCAGTGGACTCGCCAATCGGCGCCTGGGACTTGCGAGTTGCGCCGTTCCAGGGAGAAGGCATTGCTCTCATCCGTCCCGAGCAGTTCGCAATCGCAGCTGCAGGGGAACCTTCAGACTTCATTTTCAGTGTCGAGGAAGCGAGCTTCGCTCGCGGCGCCTGGCACTTGAGCGGCTTTATCTCCGGCGGCGGGATTTTGCGGGTGAGCGTTCCCACGGACCTGGCGATCCATAAGGGAAAGTTGCTTCCACTGCGATTCGACCCGGCCAGGGTACGGCTCATCGCCGGCGCCATGGGGTCTCGAAATGATCCCTTCTCGCCGATCCCTTCCCTCGCCCTTCCCTGAGGTGCGGGTCACATGCTCTTGTTGTCGCCACCTCTGCCCGCAACACCCGGATCTTCGTGCAGGTCCATGGTGACCTCCAGACAGATTCCATTCCTCGAAACAGGCTTTGCATTTTCACCGCAGCAAGAAGAAAATAGAATGGTGCGTCCGCCCAGAGTCCCACAGACGTTCCGAAAGCTCCTCGTCGTCGACGACGACAAACGCCTTCTGGCGTCGTATCGTGACCTGCTCACTCCATACGGCTTCGAGATCTTCACCGCGGAAGACGGCACACAAGCAATTCCCATCGTCGAAAGCAATCCCGATATCAAGCTGGTTATCGTTGATCTGATGATGCCTTCGATGGATGGACGGGAGTGGCTTCGCTGGTATCGCAGTGTCCGAAGTGATGCCCCGGTCATCATCATTTCCGCGTACAAGTTCGAAGACTCGGACGGGGATCTTCAACCGACGGCCATACTCGAGAAACCATTTCACGTGGCTGAGCTGCTGGATCTCGTCGGTCTTTTCTGCGGCCTGGGAACACCCACCGCTGAGTTCGTCACTTGATTCGAATGCCGTCGTCGCTCAGACCGTTGCGGTCGTCACCGCCAGCGATCGCACTTTCTCTTCGACCTCATCGATGACGTAATCAGGGGTTGAGGCACCGGCAGTTAGTCCAACCACTCTCGCGCCCGCAAGCCAGCTGGGGTCGATGTCATCGGCCCCTTGAATGAGGTACGACGGCTTGGTTTCGCGACAAATGTCCCAGAGATGTTTCGTGTTGGCGCTCTTCGTTCCACCCACTACCAGGATGAGCTCAACCTCGCTGTCCGAGGCCAGCTCCTTTGCCGCGTCCTGATTTTCCTTGGTCGCGTAACAGATGGTGTCGGCACGCTCGATCACTCGCGACCGTCTCTCGACAGTCTTGACCACATCTTCAAAATCCTCGGCATTCAGAGTGGTCTGATAAAAAACCTTGAGACTCGGATACCGCGACCACTCCACCCGCTCCGCATCCTCGGGAGTGGAGATGATGTGGTACACCGAGGGGTCGAGATCATTGGTGTATCCGATCACCTCACGATGCTTCGGATCTCCTATGAAGATCAGATGAAATCCCATCGCCAGTGCCTGCCGGGACTCTTTGTGGATGTCGTAGACAAACTTGCAGGTCGTGTCCAGAACCATCAGACCGGCCGCAGTTGCGGTGGTATGAAACGAAGGGGGAACGCCGTGCGCGGAAAAGACGATGGTTGGCTCCTCCACCGAACTGATACTCTCGACAGTGCGGACGCCCAGGCCTTCCATCTCCTGAACCACGCGCTCGTTGTGCACGACCTGCCCAAGGATCGCTCCCTTCCCCCCGGCCGCCGCGAATCGCTTCACCTTGAGGTCGGCGATCCTTACCCCGGAGCAGAATCCGTACTTTGCTGCGCGTTTTACGATCATCAGAGGAGTCAACATTCTACCGGCCACAGACATTCTTCATCCGGTACGGTAATCCGCATGTCACAGAGGTTCGTCCATTCGATACCGGGATTGTGTCACTCCGAGCGGGTTAGCAGCGGGGAACGCTGTTGAAGAAGGGATGACACGGAGCGACTGCATCTCTGGAGCGGGCAGGCCTTGCGTGCGCCCCGGCAGGGGCAGCGAGAGGCTCCTTCAGGGCCATCCCTGGGCCAAGTCCGGTCGGGCCGACGCGCCCCTACTAAAAACTCGGTGTCATTAGAAGCGTCGAGCGAGGGATCTGGGTGGGGGCCTTACGCTGTGAGTCGAGATTCGGAATCGCTGTTCGTGCATGAGACCCCCGCCCAGATCCCTCGCTCGCCGCTCGGGATGACACTCTCTGTGTGTGTGCGCAGAGGAACTATTTGAGAAATGCGGGTCAACACTTGCTAACCCCCTTCCGGTGAGCACTCGCGGCTGCTAGTCTTTGCGTCTTCCAGGGAGAACTGATGGCACTGAGCATTGACGATCGAAAAATTGAGCTGATCGAGCGGTTGGCCACCGACATCAAAAAAGGTGTCGCCCCTCCGCTTGACGAGAGCGCGGAAAGGTTCGTTCGCAACTACTTTGCGCTCGTGGCGCCGGATGACATGCTCTACACGGCGCCGGAGACGTTGCGGGGTGGCGCGGAGTCACTCTGGCAGTTCGGGGAGACGCGTGGGCCGGAGGAAGCAAAAGTTCGCCTCCTCAATCCGCGGACCGAGACCCACGGCTGGGCGTTGGAGCACACCGTTCTCGAGATCGTCAATGACGACATGTCGTTTCTTCTCGACTCCGTCACCGCCGAGCTCAACCGTCGCGAGCGAAATATCCATCTCCTGATTCACCCCGTCGTCACGGTCCAGCGTAGCGACGCCGGACAACGAGTGGTCCTCTCGTCGAAGAGTTACGAAGGCTCGGGGCCCAAAGGGATCTCGCTGATCAGCGAATCTTACATGCACATCGAGTTCGACCACGAGAGCGATCCGGCGGAGCTCGAATCGATTCGAGCAAGCATAGAATCGACGCTCGCGAAAGTCCGTGTGGCTGTGAGGGACTGGCCGGCAATGCGGAAGCAGCTCGGCGACAGCGTTGCAGAGCTGGAAGGACGTCGCGACCTGCCCATGCCTGCCGAAGAGGTGGAAGAAGCCAAAGCCTTTCTCCGATGGCTCGACGATGGAAATTACATCTTTCTCGGTTACAGGAAGTACTCGTTCAAAGCGGAGGGAGGCGGCGACTTTCTAGTCCTGGATCCAGCATCGGGACTGGGGATCCTTCGCGAGGTTCGCCCCGAATCGCTGCAACGGAGCGCCACTGCCTTCTCTGAGGAGTTCAGTGCATATGCCCGCCGCAAAGATCTGCTGATCATCACCAAAGCAAACAACAGAAGCCCTGTTCATCGTGCCGTTCCGATGGATCGAATCGGAATCAAGCTATACGACACGACGGGGAACCTCATCGGCGAGCATCGCTTTCTGGGACTGTTCACCTCGGCCGCATACAGCCGCAGTGTGCGCGACATCCCCATGCTCCGCCTCAAAGCGACTCGTGCGCTCGAGCACGCCGGCCTCCCCGCGGGAAGCCACGACGCGAAAGCAATGCTCGAAATCCTGGAAACACTTCCGCGTGACGAGTTTTTCCAGATGAACGAAGACGATCTGTTCCATACCAGCCTCGGGATCCTCCAGCTGCAGGATCGGGAGCGCGTCGCCCTCTTTGTCAGGAAAGACGTCTTCGAGCGTTTCGTCTCATGTCTCGTCCTGATCCCCCGTGACCGCTACAACGCGGAATTTCGCGAGCGAGCCAAGGCCATTCTGGAGGAAGCATTCGACGGCAAGGTTACGGCCGTCAATACACAGCTGAGCGACTCCCCGCTCGCGCGTACGAACTTCATCGTCCAGACCGCCCCCGGTCAGATCCGACATTACGATGTGAGGCGCATCGAAGCCTTCCTGGCCGAAGCCGCAAGGACGTGGGGCGATCGCCTGCTCGACACTCTGGTGGAGCACAAAGGAGAGGAAGAGGGGCTCACTCTTCACCGCCAGTACAAGAACGCCTTTCCCACCGCGTATGAGGAGCGGTTCCCGGCTTCCGCTGCCGTCTATGACATCGGACAGATCACCGAGGTTGCCAGAACCGGCGAACTGAAGGTGGATTTGTACCGACATCGCGGCGACGACGACCGCCAGTTCCACTGCAAGATCATTCACTCCGGCCCCCCTCTGGCCCTGTCGGACCTGATGCCTCGGCTCGAGAACATGGGAGTCAAGGTCCAGTCCGAAGTGCCATTCGACATCAGGCCCACAGGAGCAGCGGAGCCGGTGAGGATCCGCGATTTCAGTCTCGCAGCCACAGGTCTTCCCGATGATCTTCGGTCCCTCAAACAGAAGGCGGAGGAAACATTTCTTCGGGTCTGGAAACGAGAGGCTGAGGACGATGGATTCAACCGCCTCATCGTTCACGCCGGCCTCGAGTGGCGCGAAGTGGTAGTGCTGCGCGCTTACAGCAAATACCTCCGCCAGACGGGCGTTGCCATCAGTGAGAGCTACATTCAACAGACGCTGGCTGCGAATCCCGCTATCACCGTCGGGTTCATCGACCTCTTCAAGAATCTATTCGATCCATCCAGCACGGACCGGTCAGTCGTTGCGACCAGAAGTGACGCGCTGCGGACCGAAATTCTCTCGGCACTCGAGGAAGTCACGAATCCCGAAGAGGACAGGATCCTTCGGATCTATCTCAATCTCATCGAGGCCACTCTCCGAACCAATTACTTCCAGCAGGGAGCTGACGGCGCTCCCAAGTCCTATCTCTCGTTCAAGCTCGACTCCCTGAAAGTCACGGACCTTCCGCTGCCACGGCCGATGGTCGAGATTTTCGTCTACTCCCCTCGAATGGAGGGGATTCATCTGAGGGGTGGAAAGGTCGCTCGAGGAGGCATCCGCTGGTCAGACCGCCGCGATGATTTCCGAACGGAGATTCTCGGCCTGATGAAGGCCCAGACCGTCAAGAACGTCGTCATCGTTCCGGTCGGATCGAAGGGCGGTTTCGTCGTGAAGAATCCTCCCCAGAACCGCGACGAGATGCTCCAGGAAGGAATCGAGTGTTACAAGACGCTTCTTCGCGGCATGCTCGACCTGACCGACAACCTGTCTGGCGACGCGGTCATCCCTCCCGCTCAGGTGGTGCGGCGTGATGGCGACGATTCCTATCTGGTCGTCGCTGCCGACAAAGGAACTGCGACATTCTCAGACATTGCGAACGGCATCTCCGGCGATTACGGCTTCTGGCTGGGGGACGCATTCGCGTCAGGTGGGTCCGCCGGCTACGACCACAAGAGGATGGCGATCACGGCCAGAGGTGGCTGGGTGGCCGTGAAGAGACACTTCCGCGAGTTGGGTGTCGATACGCAGGCTGAGGACTTCACTGTCGTGGGAGTCGGCGACATGTCGGGCGACGTGTTCGGAAACGCCATGCTTCTGTCGCCTCACATCAGATTGATCGGCGCGTTCAATCACGTGCACATCTTCGTCGATCCGAATCCCGACGCTGCCACGTCATTTCCCGAGCGTGAAAGGCTGTTCAACCAGGCTCGATCGAGCTGGACCGATTACAACCCGGCGCTCCTCTCGGCGGGAGGCGCGATACTCGATCGCCGGGCAAAAACGCTCGTCATTTCGGAGGAAGTGCGCGAACGGTTCGAGCTTCCGTCCACTACGGTGACACCGAGTGATCTGATGCAGGCAATCCTGAAAGCTCCGGCGGACCTCCTCTGGCTTGGAGGAATCGGAACCTACGTAAAGTCGAGCGATGAATCTCACGCTGACGCGAGAGACCGGGCCAATGACTCCCTCCGCGTGAACGGTCGTGACCTCCGGGTGCGAGTGGTCGGCGAAGGAGCGAACCTGGGGTTCACGCAGCAAGGTCGCGTCGAGTTCGCGCTCACCGGTCGCGCCACAGCGGGCGGAAAGCTGAACACCGACGCCATCGACAACTCGGCGGGCGTCGATTGCTCGGATCACGAAGTCAACATCAAGATCCTGGTCGACGAAGCGGTCTCGCGAGGAGAGATTCAGCCTGAGCAGCGTCTGGCCCTGCTGGCTGAGATGACTGACGAAGTGGCGCGGCTGGTCCTGCGCGACAACTATCAACAGACTCAGGCGCTGTCGATTGCAGAGGCAAAAGGGGAATCCCAGCTCGATCGCCAGGCTCGCTTCATGAGATCACTCGAGCGTGCCGGCCGGCTCGACCGTTCACTCGAAGCTCTGCCGGACGATGAAGCAATCACCGCACGTCACTCGCTTCATCTGGGTCTCACGCGACCCGAGCTCGCCATTCTCCTGGCATACAGCAAGATCTCTCTGTATCAGGACCTTCTGAGCTCCGATCTTCCTGACGATCCTCAACTCGTGGAAGACCTCATTCTCTACTTCCCGAAACAGCTTCGCGAGCGTTACCGTCCCGCGATCGAGCGGCACCGGTTACGTCGCGAGATCATCGCAACATTCATCACGAATACGCTGGTCAATCGCGTCGGCCCAACCTTCGTTTCACACATCATTGAAGAGTGCGGAAAGGGCGTGAATGACATCGCCCGTGCTTTCGCCATCATCCGAGCTTCGTTCGACCTTCGGGGAGTCATCAAAGGAATCGAACGGCTCGACAACAAGGTGACACCATCCGTCCAGACGGAGATGATGCTGGAAATCGAGAATCTGCTCGAGCGAACCATGCTCTGGTTACTGCGAAGCGGCTATGAACGACTCAACATCGCCGCTTACGTCGCTCGCTTTCGCCCGCGGATTGCGACGCTGGCCAGCCAGCTCGACAAGATCCTGCCACCGTCCGCGCTGGCAAACCTTCGCGAACGTGAGGCCAGCTACGTCACTCTCGGGATCCCGGACCGACTGGCGCGTGAGATGGCGAACCTCGAGGTCCTCAGCTCCGCCTTAAACATCGTCAGGATTGCTGACGGCGACGGGCGACGTGGTGGCACGTCCAGCTCAGCAGCGTCATCCACGATCTCGATCGAAGAGGTCGGGCGGGTCTATTTTGGAATCGGTGAGCGCTTCGATCTCGATCGTCTCCGGACTGCCGCGTCGTCGATCCTTCCCGATTCGCTGTGGCAGAAGACTGCCATCTCCAATCTCATCGAAGACCTCTTCACTCATCAGACGGTACTGGCCTCTCGAGTCGTTACGGAATCGAACGGCCAGACTGCAGCGATGTCGGCTGCAAAGCAGCTGAACACCGCCGACGCCGATACAGCGGCCGCAGCGCCTGCAGCAAGCCAGCTGTCGGTTCCGCAAAGCGTGCAGAACTGGCTCGATCAGCGGGCCGAGATCGTGAGTCGAACCGACCAGATGATCGCAGAGCTCAAAGCCGCGCCAATCGTGGACTTCGCCATGCTAACCGTCGCTGCACGTCAATTTCACGCACTTGCCTCGAGCTGACGATCAGGACGAGCGATCGGACTGGAAGGGCGAAGCTTTGGAGTACGGCAGCCGCAGCTGCGCTTTTGTTTCGAACCCGCAGGAGTTCAGAGTAGCGACAGAGTCGTGATGTGACTCAGAAAGCGGCAGCTGCGGCTGCCGCACTCCAAAGGCTTCGCCGCGCTGCGTGGTGGGGTGGTGTTGCGGATTCAAGGTCGGACGAAACGGCCTGCGCTGTTCTGACGAAAGATCTCTTCGCTGACGCTGTCGATACGCCAGCGGCCGAGGGATCGCGATGCGGAACTGTCGTCGTCGCAGGGCTGAGTCACGACCTCGATTAAGTATCCTCGGTTCTCGTATCCGAGACTACGAGTGCGGTAACACTCATCCGGACGATCGTAGCGGTTGTTGGTCCTGACAAACGTGTCGACGCGATCCGTCGCCCGCGCCTCTGAGATCTCTTCCGCTCGCGGTCTGGTTCTCACAGGCTCTTCCCGAGGCGGTGGCGTACTCGCGGATCGAACCGGAACCTCCGTGCGGTCATCCAGAATCACGGGAGCAGGCGCGGCTGCCACTTTCGCAGGCTTGCGGCTTCGAACCGGGCTCGCGGATGGTGCCGCATCCCTTCTGGTCGTGGTCGCCGCAACGGAATCGTCAATCGCAGGCAGCGTCGCGGTTGCCGCTTCCCCTTCCTGGACGACAGGAAGCTGGCGTGAGGGCTTACCTACATTGTCATTCCGTCCGCCAAACGGAAGTCCCGACAATACGGCCCAGGCCAGAAGACCAATGGCCGCCAGTGCGATCGGCACCCCAAACAACCAGAAACGCGCCGGTGAAGTGGACTGCGACGGCGACGCTGTCATGGTTGCCGCGGGCGGAGCAACGCCCGGCTCCTTCACAGTGACGGCCAGCTGATCGACCGATGGAACAGGCGAAGAAACCCGCTGCCCTTTTGCTACCTGAACGCCGCACGAGGGGCAGTAGTTGGATGTGGCCGGGATCGAAGTGCCGCAGTTCGCGCAAAATCTGGGAGCTGAAAGTGGTGTCTCGTCCATACGCGTGCGGCATCAAGATGTGTGCCCGGTCGGGACGCGAAACTCAGAGAGCCCCGGGACGCAACCCATCACGTCTTGAGAGTGAACGGATTGAAGTCTGTATCGCGATCGTAAAAATCCTCCTGCTCGGCCCGCTTGAGAAAGGCCACGATCCTGTAAACGATTGGGGTGTTGATGATTTCCCACGCGCACTTGAGCAGGTAATTGATCAGAACGACGTGCCAGATCTGTTGCGACGTCCACACACCCAGAAACGCCAGGGGATAGAAAATTACGGAGTCCACCGCCTCGCCAACGATCGTCGAGCCGATCGTCCGCATCCAGAGAAACCTTCCACCCGTAGCAAGCTTGAGCTTGGCAAGGATGAACGAGTTGGTGAACTCTCCTGCCCAGAAGGCAATCATCGAGGCGAGGGAGATCCTGGCGGTGGAGCCGAAGGCAACCTCGTAGGCTTCCTGATTCGGCCATCCTGCTGCGGGGGGAAGCTTGACGATGACTGCACTCATGATCGACGCGTACGCAAGTGCCGCGAAACCTGCCCAGACCACCTTCCGGGCCCGGGCATAGCCATAAACTTCGGTGAGAATGTCGCCAAAGATGTAACTCAACGGGAAAAAGAGAATCCCCGCACCAAACTCGAAACCGCCGAACGTGACGATCTTGGCGGCTCCGATGACGTTCGAGCAGACCAGGATCGTGACGAACCCCGCCATCACGAGATCGAAGTACCGATAGGTCCTGACGCGCTCTGTCACGATGAGGCGGAACCCTATGACATTTGAGGGAGCACGTCCAGAAGCGCGCGCGACTCAGCTCTAGCCCGCATTTCTCACAGACCTTCGTCGTGAGACGGCGGAGAGTGGCTTGGATGCGAGGCGCACGGCGATTTTGCGACGAAGGCATAGTCGACACTATGTCAAGGAGCGAAATTGCCGTG